>ERZ1370068.7233-contig-6163_pt1 | contig 69462 bp, 124 predicted proteins | sample MGYA00561227_ERZ1370068 | MGnify/ENA primary metagenome ERZ1370068 (study PRJEB38410, sample SAMEA6850437) | metagenome | study: Metagenomic assessment of the ecological functions of the soil: analysis of the soil microbiota associated with the...
GTGTACTTCGTTCGGTTACGTATTGCTGACACCGCGGAACACTCGTGACGGCCGTATTTTCATTGCCGGCGATGCCGCGCATGTCATGCCACCGACTGGTGGCTGGGGCGGTAACACCGGTGTCCAGGACGCACACAATCTCGCCTGGAAACTTGCACTGGTGCTGAGGGAAGCGCGGGCGAGGACCTCCTGTCAACGTACGAAGAGGAACGCCATCCGGATTGACGAACTCACCGTCGAGCAGGCCTTACACCCGTTATCTGCTGCGAACCGATCCGTCGATTCCCAGAGACACAATGCAGCCTGTCGTGAATGACCTCGATATCGAGCTCGATATGTGTATCGATCATCGGCGGTGATGGCGGAAGGGGCCCAGGTGCCCCTGCACGTCAATCCTCGCGAGTCGCACGCCATGCCCGGCACACGTGCGCCTCACTATTGGCTACAGCATCATGGCCAGCAAATTTCGACGCTGGACCTCTTCGAACGCAACTTCACGCTACTCGCGGCTCTGGAAGGCGCGGCGTGGTGCGACTGCGCAGCGGGTGTCGCCAAGCAAGCTGGGCTCAAGCTGGACGTTCTTCGATTGGGGCAGGACGAATTGCACGACCCCAGTGGCGGATTTCCTGCGGCCTACGGACTCGAGCCCTCGGCTGCGTTCTCATACGCCCGGATGGCTTCGTTGCCTGGCGTGCCAAGAACGGCATCCGGACGCCTCCGCATCAACGCTGAGCGCTGTCCTGAGCGCGCGATTCTCAGCCAACCGCAAAGCCGCCTCGAGGCGCGCCAGCGGGAGCGTTCTGTGAACCGGAAGAGGGTTCCGGGACGCCCGATGTTCAATGCAGCAGGACCGGCTGCTTCGACCCGCCCCTCACGCGTTGCCGATGGTTTCGTTTACCGGCACGAGTTCATCACGCCTGCGGGAAACCGATCTGCGTACGACCATCCGGCTCAGGGGCACACTCGCTATGCGATGTCCGTTTTGAAGTACGCTCGCCGGGGGTATAGCGCGGCCAGTTCAGCCGACCGATGGGAAGAGTATCGATGCTTGGAGTAGGCGCCGTCCTGCAAACAACAACTGGGGACACTCATGCTGAACCGCCCTGGTACTGCCTATCTGGCCGTGCTGCTGCCTGCCTGCTGCCCGCTTGCTTGCGCAGCGGGGACACTCGACCTGATCAGCATCGTTCAAGGCCTTTACGCCCGACCAGGCGCTGGAGACGGACGCGATGCCGGCCTTTCCACTGAACCCTTCTCCACGCAGCACGCCATCACCAGGTACGCGGATCGTTAACCGCTGACGCGGCTATCTCTGCCACTCGGCGAGGCTGCTCGACGATCGCGCGAAATGATGCCGAGCCACAAAGCAGCCGAGGCGTGCCGAAGAGCTCTAGGGAAACCACAGCTCAAGGTCATGCGCTTTGCCGACGAGTATGGGCGGGTCCAGGAGGTTGGGAGCAGATTCCAAGCAGCTGAGAAGCGACCGGAGCAGCGCCTGACTGCGCAAGCCTGGAAAGTGCAGCAATCAGGGAAGCGGCTACCATCTGAGCGGATAAATCCGCTTGTAAATGTGCTGGACATGGTCGTGCTCGCTTCGCTGAGTCGCTTGGTGATCGAGGATGTGTGGATAAAGGCGGCAGACGGCGAGCACGCGCAATGGGTACTGGACGAGCATCGAAGCCTGAGGAGCGGGCCTGGGAACTGCTTGACGGGTTGCTGACTACAGACGCTGAGCGCAGCCGGGGGTCGAAACTGTCGGTGGCGAAAACAGCATCAGGACGCGTGCGCTTCGTTGCATACATACACTTTGCCGATTTTGCGAAGTCGGTCGGCGCCACGGCCCGGCGAGGCGAACCTCGGGCAGTCTCTTCCGCCGAAGCTGGGACTCGATCCGTTCGCCAGTCTCGATCCTGCAGTCCGCGAAATCGCGCAAAACGCGCGAACTCGCGAGGCGTACGATCTACTATATGGCGGATGCGAACTTCCGCCGACATGGAGATGAGGAAACAAATGCTGGGCTGGCCGTGATGCCTGAGACGAAAGCGCTGCTGGGGACCTCGTCGCTTCTCTCGTTGGAAGCGCGGCTGACCGCCATCGCTGAATCTTCCCCGAGATCATCGCGCGCGAGCGACAGGCGCTCGTCTCACAGCGCTGATGCAGGAGCTCGAGCGGCGCGACGAGAGATGGTCAGTTCCATGAGTGGTGAGCTGCGCTCGATGCTCGAGGCCGGGCTACGGAGGACACTCCAACTCGCTGCACGCCACGCTGGAGACACTGGATCGCATTACAGCTCGCTACGCAGCCAAAGCGGCGCGGCCGATGCTGCGAGGCAAGGGACCGCCGTTCGACATTCGTGATTTACACGCGAGCTTGATCCGCGAGTTGAGCATTGTCTGCGCGAGACTCTCAGTGCACTGGCTCAAAGTGTCCAGCGGCATCGCTGTTTCCCGCGGTACGGCGGGCAACGCAAGATGCCGCCGGGACTCTCGAGCAGGTCATGGATACGCCTCTTCCTGCACGTTGCTACCCTGCCCGCTTCATGGTGGTCGCGGTGGTGCTGATCACCCCTAGCGGCGCTCGCCTATCGGGCGATGGTAGTGCGTATACAACGGCGCAGCGGCTCGACCAGCCGTGCACCGAGGCCGCGAGCTTCGCCAGAGGAAAAAGACCCTCAGGTGCCGGCGTAGTGAGCGTAGACGCTGGTCGTGCCGTCTTTCGCGACGAGCAGGACGTCGTACGCCTGGACCTGGCCGCGACGGCCACCTCCATGCCCGGCGACCCCATCGGCATCCCAGGGACGGTAAGTCCCTTCGCGTCCGGCTTCTCACGCAGCAGGCGTTCGATGTCCGCTGCGGGTACGTGCCCTTCGACGAAATAGCCGCCCACTTCTGGCTGTGTGGCAGGAGCCCTTCCCGTAAGGAACGCCGACCCGCTCCTTGATGGGACCCAGGTTGTCCGTGTTGTGCACCTGAGTTGCGAACCCAGCGTTCTCGACGTGCGTCACCAGAGCTTGCAGCAGCCGCAGCCTCGGTCTTGAAGACCGTGACGACTGGGCGTGCAGCGTCGTTCGCGCCTTGAGCAGCCACACAGGGCCACGGCGGTCAGCGCGAAGAGCGCTCTTCTGCGATTCATTTCGAGTTACCTCTGCTGCAACGGAGCACTGCGGCGAGCTAAGAGAGGCCCTCAACCATGTCGGGTGTCTCTTCTTCTTGGTGCGCGCGCCGGAAAGACGCTTCAGCAGCTTTCGCAGCCTTGCGGGCGCGCTTGGCGGCCCGCTTGGCTGCCCGACCGCCTCGCCGGCCTCCTTCCATGCAGATCTTAGCCCGGCGCGATTTCGTACGCGCTTCTGGCAAGGCCCTCGCGCGCTGAGCAATGCGCGCGAGGGCCCGATGTTCGGCAGTGACCTTGGGTTGCTTCTTGCGCTTCACGGCGGGGCCTTTCGCGGTTGTGCACTGTTGCGGTGGACGACCTGTGGATAACCACCGCTTGCAATGCGCAGAATACGCGAGATTACGGCCGCGGCGCTTAGCCTGATCATCTTCCGTAGCCAGAGCATGAGGCCTGCAGGTTACCCATTGATGTCTCCTCTGCCCATGCCCTATCTGAGGAACCGATCGGTATCCGATTCCACCTTGGCTGTCTGATCGTCGATGCCGCGCACGAAAGCGAGCAGGTCTGCAAGCTCCTGAGGCGAAACCGTCTGATCGACCGTCTGGCCGTTAGCCAGCAGGTGACGCTTCATGACGTCATCGAGCGTCTGCGCAGAGCCGTCGTGGAAATAAGGTGCCGACAGACTCAGGCAGCGAGCAGCGACGGTGAATTGAAGCCAGCGCCGCCGAACGATGCAAAGCCGCGTGCTCTGGCCCGCGCACCGCGGCCGCACCGCGCAGCTCCAGCGGATTTGCGGCGTTGAAGGTGCCGACCTTGTCGAGGAAAGTGAGCGTTCCCTGCCGGCACGCGTCACCAGACTACGATCTGCAGGCCAGCCGCCGTCACGCTCGGTGTCGATCGGCTTCACGCCGACAAAGAAGTTCGCGCCGAGTGGGTCCTCGGCGAAGGTCGGATTGTTGGCGAACACCGGGCTCGTGCGGCTCTTGGTCCACTTCGCGCCACCGTGGCAACCGCCGCGCTGCGACGACGACACTGCACGACCAGCCTGCTCGGCCGCAGGCGCTGGTTCGGGAACGATTGGGGCACGTACGCTCGTCACCCATTCCTGGATTGCGTCGAGCGAGTCACTGATACCCAGCACCGGCCCGTGGTTGAACACCTCAGCGGTGCGGTTCACGCCCCGTACCTCGTGGCGAAACCCTTACCGCCCTGAATTCCACGGGCGTTGTTGTTGAGAGTCCGTGTTCGAGCCCCGCACGCGCTCCAGTTCAAGAGACGCTGGTCGTTGAGATCAGGCGCGCAGAAGGTGCCTTCGAGCGGGATCGTCTGGCGCGGCCCGGTCTCGAAGATCCAGGTCACCCCGTCAGTGGCCATCGTCGTGACACGAGGCTGCAGCTCGACCAGCCGTTGTCCGGAAGCCTTGTTCCGGTGCAGCAGCGGATCGATGCTGCGCAACGGAACGTCGAACGTGCTGTCTCCATTGTCGTCGATCACATCGGGAACGCCGAGCGCGGTGAAGAACGCCAGCTTGCCGAACAGGCGCGATGTTCGACTGTGTGCCTGGCGCCGGTGGCGTGCTCGATTCGATGTCGCGGGCAAGAACCTCAGCACTATCAGGGCGATCGCTGTGATCGAGCGTGTTCAACTCGTTGTTGGTGTAGGCGCGCTTGCCGTCACGGCTCATCACAACGCCGCTCGGCAGGTTGCCCGTCTGGAAGCGCGCGTGGCCTTGTTCGCAGCGTCCAGGATGTGAGCTTGCCGTCCCTGGCCAACCGCCGGCACGCACGCAGCGTAGTTGGCGCCGCGACTCACGAACAGGAATTCCCTGCCGCGTCGGTCGGCATCGAGAGCGATGAGATCGTTGAGAACAGCCGGTCCATGCTCTTGGTCTCCTCTCCCGCGGGCGGCTGGGTCTCCTTGAAGATCTGTGCGTTGAGATTGAGCGATCGATCGGTTCTCGACGCCTTTAACGCGATTCAGCACGCCCACCAGCCCTTGCACATTGACATTGAAGCGCACGGGCGGCTCCGGTTGCGCACCGACATTTGGAACGTAGAGCAGCGAACCGCGCAGCAACGTGCTGAACAGCATGTTGGGGTACACCTTCTGGCGGGCTTTTCGCGATCGGACCAGCGTCCGAAGCGTCGGTCGAGCTCAGTGTCCAGGGCAGAATGTGGGCTGCGCAAGCTGGTGAGGCACCGTCAAGAGTTGCAGCTGCGCCCTGTTGAAGAATACGGCCTTGCCGGCATCCTGCAATGCCTTGCGCGTGTTGAGGGCCAGAACGGCGCCGGTCGCGGCGAAGCCTGAGCAAAGCGGCTTCAACAGGAGCTGTGAAACCTGGGGATTGCCGTCCACCGCGGGCCCGACCTGGAACGAGTCAACCACGCCCTGCTTCGCGTCATCGAAGCCGTCGGGCCGCCGCCGGATCGATGAGCTCGCTGAACAGCCGCGTGACGAACACCCGCTCGTCGCGATCGTTACGATCGCCGTCATTAGTGATGGCAGACGGGGGTTGCCACCTGTCTTGATCGAGCGCACGACGGCGAGTGTCGACAGCTGTACGACGACCGTGACTTGCCCACGGTGTGGTTCGCAATGAAGGCAAAAGTGCCGTTCGGAGTGATCGCAATGCCGCGCGGCTCCAGCCCCACCGGCACCGGCGCACCGACGATCTGCGGCGTTGCGCTCGTGAGATCGATGACGCTCATGCGGTGCCCGTCGGCAGCATTGGTGACGTAGGCGCGCTTGTCGTCGGGACTGAGCGCCACGACGCGGCTCTTGCCTACGGGCACTTCGGCGAGCAGCTGGCTCGCGTCATTACTGGTATCACGCACGCGAATCACGGATACGGTGGCCTCTTCCTGCCGATTGACGACTACGGCGCGCGCGTGTCGTCACGGGTCAGCGCGATAGTGCTCTGGCGTCCCTGGCGAAACAGCGTCGTAAACTGCGCAAGAGCTTCCTCGACATCGATGAGCGTGCGTCCGAGAGGAGCGAGTGCCGCAGTCCACGACCGGGTCCTGCGCGAAGGCACCGGCCGCTTGCCCGAAGTTGACGGACTTGCCACCTGCTACGGCCGCTGCAACTGCGCTTTGCGCCGCTGCATCGATGGTGATGCCGTCACTCAGGTTGGAATCTGCATCCAGGGCGGCGAGCAGGTTGACCGGTTGCCCAGATATTGGTCGCCGTCGTTCTGAACTCTGCCAGATCTTGCAGACTGGAAGGGCACAGCGCCGGCTGGAATGGTAGCCGCCAGCGTCGCGGAGCCGATGACCAGGCGGGTGGGAGCGCTGCCGATAAAGAACTCTACGGGGCGACCGACGCGAAGCAAACTTACGGCGGCGTCGGTCTGGCCTTCGACAACATCAGCGACGCGCGAGGCCCTCGACCGTGTCGTCCGTGAACTGTGCTTCGGCGATCTGCGGCGAGTGCCATGTGCTGGAGCGTTGTTGCCTCCGCCAACCGCCGCAGGCAGTGATGGAGAGAATTGCGATCTGCAAGAGCAGCAGTTTCAGCATTCGCAGCTTGCGCGCCCGTTGCGCACTCACAGTTTTACTCACAGTTGTGTCTCCCCGATTCCATGGTGAGGAAGGCGTGGTGACCGGACGGCTGCACAATGCCGGCCGTTGTCTTGGGGCTCTGTCAACTGAGTTGACACAAGCGCTCCACTCCTCCACTGGGAGTTGGCGGGAGATTCAGTCGGCGAGGAATTTCGGAGCTACGCGTTGAGACCGCGCGAAGATGAACCCTAGTCGATCGGCCAGGACATCGCTTGCGGCGAGAGTTGCGGTCAGGTGGTGTCTCGGGCTGCGGTCCTCGTGCGAGCGCGTCGACAGCGCGCCACCACGGCTCGACCTCTTCAGCATGCGCCGGCTCGATCGGCTCACCGAGGCGCAAGGCATCAGGAGTCGCGCACCTGTCTTGGGCGCCCATCTCGAGCAAGGCCTCTGGGCGGGCTGGTCCCAGGCGTGCATCGCAAGCGCTGAACGTGCCCCAGTGCACGGGCAGAAGCTGCCGCCGCCGAGCCAACGCCAGCGCCTTGAGTGCGTTCTGCGGCCCGAGGTGAATGTCGCCCCATGCAGGATGGAACGCGCCCACCTCCAGCATCACCAGGTCGAACGGACCAGCATCGGTCGCGGATCGTCTGATACTCGGTCGTGAGCCCGGTATCGCCGCTGAAGAACACCGCATGTGATGAGCGGATCACGAATGAGGACCACAGCGTCGAGTTGCGATCCTTGAGTCCACGTCCGGAAAAAGTGTTGGGAAGGCGCGGCGGTCAGCGTGAGTCCGGAGTTCGGCAGCGATGTGCGACTCCCACCAATCGAGCTCAACGATGCGCTCGCGCTGGATGCCCCAGGCCTCGAGGTGCGCACCGACCCCGAGCGAAGTGACGAATGGCACCGTCGCTTTTGCCAGGCGCGCGGATCGTCGGGTAGTCAAGATGATCGTAGTGATCGTGCGACACGAGGACGAGATCGACAGGCGGCATCTGGCGAAGCGAAACGGGCACGGGCTGGAAGCGTTTCGGCCCAGCCAGCTGCGACGGTGACGCGCGCGCCCCCAGACCGGATCCGTGAGCACGCCGAAGGCCATCGATTTCGATCAGCACCGTGGAATGACCGAGCCACGTCGCCCGCAGTCCCGCTGGCAGGCGGCTTGACCCACGTTTCAAGCGGGCTCATCGACGGGAGCGGCCCGCGCGGCACGCGTCGCTCGCCCCGCAGAGAAATCGCTGAGCGATGGCGCTGGTCGCGTTGGGGTCTCGCAAGCCAGGCATGATTGGGTGAACATTGCGGAACCGCTCACCATCCCAGCGCGACGAGGCTTTGATGCGCTCGAGGCGCGCGCCTTCAGGCCTTCTACCAAGTGACTTCATGCACGTTTGCCCATACCGGCGGCGCCGTGATGCCAAAGATAGCAGTACTGTTGGCAACGACCCGCGCAATGGGTTCCCGCGTGCAGCCCTCCGCCTTGCGGGCGGTCGTGAAGGCCCTTCAGGATTCCGCGTTCCACCAACTCCCAGTGGACTCGCTGAGCTTGATCGCCTCACCGGCGAAGAAGGCGTTCTTCAGAATGTCTCGATGAGTCAGTGTTACTGCCCTCGGTGCGCCGACGGGTTCAGACGTGAACCGAATGGCTGTGGGATCAGTCGGGCGCACGACCGCGCCCCAGTGCGCAACAGCGCCTGTTTTTCCATCGGGGTCCGCAGCGCAACCAGGTCGTCGAACCTGATCATGCCTCGCGATGATCCGATCCCGAGCCGGATGACGACTTTGAGTTGGGGCACGCGCGCGCGGCTTCAAGTTTCCCAGGGGCACAATGATCGATCTCGGGAGCCACCGCGCGCAGGATGTCGATGTGGTTGGCGGATTCGGTGTTCGGCGCCAGGATCAGCGCTCTGCAACCGACCTTCTTCAGTACTGTACTCGAGTTCTGCGCTGCCATACGCAGGGATCAATGTTGACCAGGACCAGTCCTGCCTTTGCCGCGGCAAATTGAGCCAGGACCGATTCCGCACAGTTTGCAGACCAGATCCCAATGCGATCTCTGGGGCGAGCCGCGAGTCCCAGCAGACCGATCGCCAGGCTTTCAACGCGGACCCGTAATTGCCGATAGGTCCACCAGAGGCGCTGGTGTGAGACAACCAGCGCCTCCTGGTCGGCGTATTGCCGGGCGGCACGGTCAAGACAGGCGCCGATGGTGTCCTCGACGACGGGACCAGCCACCGCACGGCGCAGGTAAGTCACATTGTTTCGCATCATCATCTCCCGAGTGGTCGCTCAAGAGGCATCTGCGCCAGATACCTCTCCGGGCGCCGCCATGAGCATGTCGGGATTTATGACCGAGCGAGGTCGAGAGAACTGTCAACCAGTTGACACAGTGAGGCGTGGTCTTCGATCGCGGTGAGCTCGGCCTCAATGGCTTCCTTTCAGCGTGAGATCGTTCGCAGAAACCGCTATCGCGCCTGCGGCATAATCCCATTGGCCAATGATCGCCCTCATCGAAGCATCCCGCGCGGGCCTGTTCCAGCGCGACAACATCTGGAACAACGTCGTCGCGGGGATCCTGGTGGGCATCGTCGCCCTGCCCCTCGCGATGGCATTCGCAATCGCCTCGGGTGCGAGTCCCGAGCGTGGACTCTATACGGCGATCGTCGCTGGTCTCTCGACCTCATTGCTCGGCGGGACGCGCGCGCAGATTTCCGGACCCACCGGGGCGTTCATCGCCGTCCTGGCGACGATCACGGCCCAGTACGGAGTGGCCGGACTGCAGGTCGCCACGCTCATGGCGGGATTCATCCTGCTGGCCATGGGCTTCGCGCAGCTCGGGGGCGTAATCAAGTTCATCCCAAACCCGGTGGTCGTCGGCTTCACCTCGGGCATCGCGGTCATCATCTGGGTCGGCCAGTGGAAGGATTTTTTCGGGCTGCACCCCGTGACGTCGGGCACGCACTTTCACGAGAAGATCTGGGAGCTGTTCAAGGCATTTCCCACCTCGATGGCCCAACGACCGCCATCGGCCTCTTGACGCCTCCTGGCCGTGTTCGCCGGCAACCGCGTGCTAGGACTCATTCCCGCATTGCGCCGCGTGCCGGCGCCGCTGTTCGCGATGCTTATCGGAGTGGCGGTACAGCAGTACTTTCACTTTCCAAGCGTCGCCACGATCGGCACCGCGTTCGGCGGCATCCCGCGAACGCTGCCGGCACTCGCGTGGCCCGATCTCTCGCTCGCGCAGATGCTGCAATTGATTGGTCCGGCATTCGCGATCGCGCTGCTCGGTGCGATCGAATCTCTGCTCACTGCGGTCGTCGCGGATGGCATGTCCGGAACCCGACACAACTCCAACCAGGAACTGATCGGCCAGGGTGCCGCCAACATTCTCTCGCCACTCTTTGGTGGATTCGCGGCCACCGGCGCGGTGGCGCGCACGGCAACCAGCATTCGCAATGGCGCCACGAGCCCGCTCGCCGGCATCGTCCACTCCGTGTTCCTGATCCTCGTCATCGTGATACTCGCGCCGTTGGCTTCGGGCATACCGCTCGCCGCACTTTCAGCGATTCTCTTTTTCGTGGCGTGGAACATGTGCGACGTGCGGCACTTTTCTCGCCTGCTGAGAACCGCACCGCGCTCGGACAAGCTGCTGCTGCTCATCACTTTCAGCCTGACGGTATTCGTCGACCTGGTGGTCGCCGTGAACGTCGGCGTCGTTACCGCAGCGCTGCTGTTCATGCGGCGCATGGCCGAATCGGTGAGCGTGCAGGAGCAGGTATTCGGCGCCTCTGCGCAAAGCGATGCCGCGACTGACGCTGCGGAGCGCCTGACCCTGCCGCACAACGTGCTCGTCTATCGGATCGAGGGGCCGTTCTTCTTTGGCGCGGCTGAAAAGCTGGAAAGCACACTGGAGCGAGTGCAGCACGACATCAGCATCGTCGTCCTCAGGCTGGAGCTCGTCCCCTTCATGGACGCGACCGGCATGCAGACGCTGGCGGAAATCGTCGAACGCTTTCAGCGCCGGCACGTTCGGGTAATGCTGTGCGGAATGCGCCTGAACCTGTTCGAGACCCTGCGGAGTGTCGGCACGATAGACCTCGTGGGCCAGGCTAACGTGTGCCGCGACATGACGGAAGTCGCGCAGCGAATCAGTTCGTGAACATTACTTTGGATAGAGCAGCGTCAAGACGAAGCGCAGGCCCCACTCAGGGCCGCCGTCGGGCGTTTCCAGGTAGTACCGCACACCGCCCGCGTAACTCACCAGCTGGTTGCCGATCTTGGAGACTTTGCTGTACGTGAGGTTCAGCGGGATGGTCCACTGCTCACCCTTCCAGTCGTAGGTCGACTCGAAATTTATCGTAAGTGTGCGGCCCTGGCCGAGTCCCTTGGCCAGAAACGGCTGCAGGAACGTGGAGCTGAGGTCGGCGCGGTTCCCACTGCCCGCGAACGACCAGACATGATTGACGAGGGCACCGTAGGTCCAACCCTCCGCGGTCTGCTTGAGTACAACCGCTGTCGGTCCTGCGGCCCATTTCTCGCTGCCCAACAGATCATCCGTGGCGGTCGGCAGTAAGAACGCCGGGCCGACGCCCCAGATCCATCCGGATGTGGTCGGTGCTTTAGGCGAGAAAAACAGGCTCTGTAATGTGTCGCCCAGGCCAGACTGGCCGCCAGCCCCCACCACAATATCGTCCTGGCTGACGAGCGGGAGGATCGTGCGAGAAATCAGGTTCCAGTGCTCACTGATGGAGATCGGAATGACCGGCTGAACATTGAGCGTGAACTTGCTGCCATCGTCGTTCTCGTTGAAACCATCATCGTAGTTGAGCTGCAGCGGCACGCTGATGAGACTCGAGACCGGATTCGACAGCTGTTTCGCTAACGCATCGGCATCCTGCGCGCTGACGCAGGTCGAAACGAGTAGTAATCCCAAGAGTAAGAATCTTGCGAAGATCGGGACCGAATCCATTCACGGGCGACTCCACAGGTACACTCGGGAGCGTTCGAGGATGCTCTGCGTGGTAGACGGCGGCAATAGACACAAAGGGCAAGTCGCAGGCTCACTGCGCAGAGATTCTCGCTACGTCAAGGTGGCAAGCGGGCCGGTTCCCGACCAGTCGAGCCCGTTCTCGCCGAGATTGCTCAGGCTGTTTCCCGAGCGCCAGCCGAGGTATCGTCCGAGTGGCGGTGGCTCATTGGCACGAGATGCGACATGCTCCAGATCTTCCAATCGATTTTCGGTCGTGAACGCGGCGATAGCGCGTCTCATCCGGCCGAGCTGATCGCGCGCGCCACCGAACGCGCGATCGATGCAACTGACCCGCGCTTGCGAGCGCTATCCGGCTATAAGAAGAAGCTGCGAGGCGCCGTCGTCCATGCGATCGATCACGTGGTGGCGCTTGTAGATGACCCGCCGGCGGCACTCGAACTGACCCCGCGGTCTTACGGAACCGAAGCCGAAATCACGGCGTACTTCGCTTCCGTGGAGCATCTGCGGGAAGTGCTGGAGCGTGATCCAATCTTGAACCAGTGGCGCGGATCTGCGCAGGGCGACATCGCCGGCCAGGTCATCATGCTGCTACTCATGACACTGGAGGAGCGGAACGTCCTCGGCATCGCGCTCGAAGGCGATGCCCTGCGTCATGACGTTGCGCAGACGACTGTCAGTCTCTCCAAGCATCAACTACTCGATCCGACCGGTGCAGAGGACGAAACACGCCAGCTGCTCAAGCGACGCGCCTTCGATCACCTGCTCGCGCTGGCATTGCGGCGTATGGCTACCGCCGGCACGGAGCGCGGCGAACTCGAGCGCGAGCGTGCCCTATTGCGCCGTAAGCAGGCGGCGTTGACGGCGGGACATTGAGCTTCGATGCGGCGGGCGATCAGGGACCCAGCGATCCACACGACACTCGAGCAGCAGCTCGAAAACATCGAATCGCAGCTGGGCGCGCTCGGTTCGGGCGCCGGGCTCCTGGGAGCGCATCTCGATATCCTTGTGGATGTCCTCGAGCAGGCGGAGCAAAACTTCTGGAGCGCGCGCCATTCTCTGATCGTCGATCGCATGGCCGTGAAGCAGGCGCAGGCGAGTGCGCTCGCAGCGCAGATCGACCTCACGATGCTCCACAATGCAGCCGGCTCGCGCCTTATCGCCCGGCTGGTACGAGTCGATCGCGAGTCGCTGCCCGCTCAGCGCGACTTGCTGCGTGAGGCGGAGCGCTATCTCGGCTGAGGAGACGTGGAATGACCAGCACAGGTTCGCCAATACCCATGCTCGACTGGTTGCGCCATTACCGCAAGGGAGTGGGTGCGTCACGACATCACGGCCGGTCTTACCACGGCCGCAGTGGTCATTCCGGAAGTCCATGGCGTACGCGACTATTGCAGGTCTACCCGTGCAGGTGGGTCTCTACACGGCGTTTGTGCCCCTCATCATCTACGCGGTGCTCGGCACGTCGCGCCCGATGAGCACGACGACGACCACGACACTGGCGATCCTGACGGGCGCCACACTGGGCCAGGCAGTGCCCAACGGCGATACTGCGACGCTGCTGCAAGTCACCGCGCTCCTCACGCTGATGGTGGGCGCGATCCTGATCCTGGCATCTGTTCTACGTCTCGGATTCGTGGCCAACTTCATCTCGGAGCCGGTGTTGGTCGGGTTCAAGGCTGGCATCGCTGTAGTGATCATCGTCGATCAGGTGCCCAAGATTCTGGGCATCCATTTCACCAAGGGCTCCTTCCTGGAGAACGTGCACTCCATCGGTCTGGGGCTCTCCCACACCTCGATTACAACGCTGGCGGTGGGTGTCTTGACGATCGTCGGCCTCGCCGTCATCGAAAGGTTCAGGCCCAACTGGCCCGCACCGCTGATCGTGGTCGCAGCCGCCATCGCCGCTGCTGTTCTGTTCCAGCTGCAGGGCCGCGGCATCGAGCTGGTCGGCGCGATTCCTGCGGGATTGCCCGCGTTCACCGTCCCCAACTGGCGCTCGCGAATCAGCTCTGGCCAGCTGCGCTCGGCATTGCCCTCATGAGTTTCACGGAGACAGCCGCCGTCGGACGTGCGTTCGTAAACAATGACGAACCACCGCCACGACCCAATGCAGAGCTATTCGCCACGGGGATGGCGAACGTGGTCGGCTCCTTGCTGGGTTCGATGCCGGGTGGCGGCGGCATGAGTCAGACGGCGGTCAATCGCATGACGGGCGCGCGTACGCAGATTGCGGGCCTGGTCACGGCCGCGATGACGCTGCTGACGATGCTCTTCCTGTCGCCGCTCCTCGGCTTGATGCCGCACGCGGTCCTCGCGGGCCTCGTCATTGTCTATTCCGTCGGGCTCATCAAGCCCGCAGATTTCCGCAACATCCTGCAAATTCGGCGCACGGAATTCATCTGGGCGGCCGTTGCATTCTTCGGTGTCATGCTGATCGGCACCTTGAAGGGTATCCTCGTGGCGATCATCGTCTCGGTGGTCGCTCTTGCTCAGCAGACGGCAAATCCGCCCGTCTACGTCCTCGGTCGCAAGCGTGGAACCAGTGTCTTCCGGCCGCGCTCGTCTGAACATCCCGAAGACGAGACGTTTCCAGGATTGCTGCTCCTGCGGCTGGAGGGTCGCGTGTTCTTCCTCAATGCCGGCCGGATCGCGGAGCGCATCGGTCCGCTGATCGCCGAGGCGGGAGCGAAGGTCGTGGTGCTCGATCTCAGCGCAGTCTTTGATCTGGAATACTCGGCGCTCAAGATGCTCACCGAAGGCGAAGGCTCGCCAACGGGCGGCGGGCGTGATGGTATGGCTTTCCGGGCCCACTCCGGACGTCTATGCGTCGATTCAGCGCTCAGCCCTGGGCAAGACCCTGGGCCGCGAGCGCCTGGTTTATAACCTGGAGATTGCAGTCGACAGGTATCGAACAGGAGCATCTCATGAGTGATTCGTCGAAGGATGCCGGTATGATCCAGACTCTCCTGGAGCGTCTCAACACGCACCGCCTGCCGCGCGCGCTGGATCTCAAGAGCAAAGTCGATCGCGGCGAGCAACTGGATGAGTACGACATAGAATTCCTGAAAAGGTGCTCGAGGACGCCGGCAGCGCCAGGACGCTGGCGAGCAGGCATCCCGAATTCGAGCCACTCGTCGCTCAGCTCATCAGCCTCTATGGCGAGATCACGCGTAAAGGGCTCGAGAACGAGCAAAAGACCTGAGGTCACTGCTATGAAGCGCAAGAAGCCAGTGCAAGAAAAGGCGAACGATGGGGAATCCGGCGAGCTGAAGCGCAAGGACTACGAGAAGGAGCTCAGGCAACTGCACATCGAGCTCGTCAAGGCTCAGCAGTGGATCGTTCACAAGGGCCTGAAGATCTGCATCGTGTTCGAAGGGCGCGACGGTGCCGGCAAGGGCGGCACGATCAAGGCGATCACCGACCGGCTAAGCCCTCGCGTTTTCGCGTCGTTGCGTTACCGGCGCCGACCGACCGCGAGAAGAGCCAGATGTACGTGCAGCGCTACCTGCCGCATCTTCCCGCCGCCGGTGAGGTCGTCATCTTCGACCGCAGCTGGTACAACCGCGCCGGCGTCGAGCGAGTGATGGGGTTCTGTACCGAGAAGGAAGCTAAGCGTTTCTTGAAGATGGTGCCTGCGGTTGAGCGGGCAATCGTTCATTCCGATATCAAGCTCATCAAGTACTGGCTCGAAGTGAGCCCCGAGGAGCAGACGCGCCGGCTCGAGTCGCGCATCGAAGATGGGCGCAAGATCTGGAAGCTCTCGCCGATGGATCTCAAGTCCTACAACCGCTGGTATGACTATTCCCGAGCCCGTGACGAGATGTTCGCGGCTACCGACACGGCGCTTGCACTCGTGGTATGTGGCACGCAGTGACGATACGCGACGCGCCCGCCTCAACATCATCACGCACCTGCTGAGCCAGATTCCTTACAAGACGTTGCCTCGCGAAAGATAAAGCTGCCGAAGCGGCAGAAACGCAGCGGCTATCGCGAGCCGAACTATCCGTACAAGTTCGTCAAGGAGGTTTACTAGCCGTCCTCAATACCTCAGTAGCGCCATATCAGGCCGAGCTTCACCTGGTCGAAGTCCGGCGTGCTTGATGCGTTGTCAAAATCGTACCAGTGCTTCTCGTACGCAAGTCGCATGCTGAAGGCACGTGAACTGTCCCAGCGAACGCCCACACCCAGCTGGTATGCGAACCCGTCGACTGAGTGCGTGTCCTGAACCGGGACGCAGATCTCCCCGTACCACGGATCCCACCAACAGCCGACCTGCACTCGGCCTTCAGGGATGTTGGTATCGACGAAAGTCCAGCCGATGCCACCGGTGACGTAAGGTGTGATCGGGCCGTCGAGGAAGTTGTAGTTGACGTTGGCCCGCGGCGTGAAGGCTTCGTAGTCGCCGTGCACATCCGCACTCAGACCCGGGACGTCGGCCGACTGGATCGTCGCGCTGTAGTCCGCCTGCTGCCAGTCAAACGAGAAACTGACCTCGAGGCGGGAGTTGAGGCGATACGCGGCGACCAGCGTCAGCCCAAAATCACTGTCGACCGATACCTTCGAGCCGCCATCAAAGGACAGGTCGCTGGAATCCTGATAAACGCCATCCACGCCAAACTCCCAACCTGCACCCCTGCTGCCCGAATACCCATACTGGGCCCAGGCCGGCGAGCTCATCGCCATACTGGCCAGCAACAACGTAATGATCATCCGGTACTTAATGTCCATATATATCTCCGGCTCTCCTGTGCGTTCATCGTGATTGGAGCCGCCTGGCGCGAAGCGCATCCTGCAGCTTTGAGCGCTCAGCGTTGCGGAACGTGCCCGCGTTGGCAATTGCCCTTTGGGCCAATACACTTCCGGCGAGATGCGCCGACGCCGCACTTTCTGACAATAGCCGCATGTGAACGTGCGTGTCAGGCCGCACATTGAGGTACCAGCAATGATCCTTGGAATGTCGACCGCGGGTTTCACCCTGCTGCACGTCATCATCAGCCTGCTCGGGATCGCTTCCGGGCTTATCGTCCTCGCAGGCATGCTCGAGCGGACGATTGCTGAACGGCTGGAACGGCTTTTTCTTGTTACGACAGTAGCGACCAGCGTCACTGGCTTCATGTTTCACTCCAAGAGTTTCGGGCCACCGCGTCGTGGGGATTATTTCGCTCATCGTGCTGGCGGTCGCTTTGTTCGCGCTCTACTCCGTCGACTGGTTGGCTCCTGGCGTCCGATCTATGCAGCGTCAGCCGTGCTGGCTCTCTACCTCAATGTGTTCGTCGGGGTCGTACAAGCGTTCCAAAACTGCCATTCCTTCATGCGCTCGCACTCAACGGCTCCGAGCCGCCCTTTGTGGTCGCGCAGGCCTTGGTCCTCATCATCTTCGTTGCGCAGGGTATCCGGGCTGCGAAGAGACTCCATCCCACGACGCCAGTGTTCGCTTAGGCGGGCGAGCTTCGCGTTCACGCCACGCGGCGCGTGATGTGGCATGCCAGGCGCTGAGTTCCTCGGCTTCGGCTGCCGACTCGACTGGCGCAGATCGCGACGTTGGTCCAAGATGCGGCGCCTTGATCGCCGACCGATGCAAGTTGCAAAGCAGCTGTGCGTTATCCCAGGTCGGGATCACGAAACGCTAACAAACTCGAAACAAAGGGGGAGCCATCAATGCGATTACGCACAAAGATCATAGCGCTGGGACTGTTACTGGGATCGGCCGCTGCCGTGGCAGATCTCGAGCCGTGGAAGGACTATGAAGAGAGTCAGAACGTGTGGTCTGTGACCACGATACGCGTGGCACCGAACATGGACGATGCCTACCTCGAGGGACTCGCAAAGACCTGGGTAACAACCAATGAGGCAGCGAAGAAACTCGGACAGATTGAGGACTACGAGATCTATCGCAGCGATCTGCCGCAAAAGCGGAGACTTCAACTTGCTGCTCATCGTGAAGTTTGCCAAGACCGACGATCTCGCCCCGAACAAGGCTCGCTATGACGCCTTCATGAAAGAGTTCGGCAAGACAAAAGCGGATGAAACGACCGTCTACTCGCAGAAGAACTATCCGGCGATGCGCGAGATTACCGGCCAGTACCTGTTCAGAAAGATAACGTTCAAGAAGTAATCAATTTGCGACCCTCTCCGGCTGGCTGCGGAGAGGGTCTGCCTTCGAGTCAGCGGCATTTCGCGCCATCTCCTGTTCGAGTACGAGCAGTCGGAAGGCCTTGAGCCTGCGCCTGTTGATCGCAATCGCCTTGCGACAGGTGAATCTGATGGCCTCGATGTGCGAATCGGCCTCGGGACTTGAGTCTTCGATCGAGACTCTTCGTTCAGAGAGAACAGGATCACTGGCTCGGGTCGGCGCCTGCACGAGCCAGCGCGCGGCATCCCGGACGGCATTCCCCGCGAATGCGAGTCGCTCTCTCAGCTGCGAGAGTCAGTCTCCCCGGTGAGCCGCCGCCAGCAGAGACATGAATGCCAGCCGCAGCGGGTGGCGCACAACGTCCCGGTCCCAGGAAGTAAGCATCTTGTCCGACCTCCCTCTCATAACGAGAGCGCACTGGACTTTATGCGTGCAGATCGGTCGAAGACTGTAGGACGAAGCCTAGAACCCCGATAAGTAAGAGCCGACGACAGCAGTTCGCGCCGCATGCGCGACTACTGTTACTGACGCGTCTACGCACGTGATTGCGTCTGCGTGGAAGGTCGGGCGATCTGCCGGTTCATGCGTTCAACCGGCTGGTGCAATGCGCAGAGTCCCGGGAGGCCTCTCGGAACCGGAGACGTCAGATCGGTTGCTCGATCGATTTGGCCAGCGCGGTGAAGAGCTTCCGGGCCCGCCTCAGTCGCAGCATACCAGCAGTCCTCCATCCGGATGCCGAATTCTCCCGGGATATAGATTCCGGGCTCGTCGGAAAGCACATGCCGGCTTCGAGTGGAGTCGTATCGTTGCGTACCAGATAGGGAGGCTCGTGAACGTCCATCGATCCCATGCCCGGTGCGGTGCGACGTCCCGGGCAGGCGGTAGTCTTTGCTCCATCCCCTTTGCCCTCATAGAACGCGCGCACTGCCTTGTCGACTGCCCCCACGGCAACACCGATCTTCGCCGTCTCTGAGCGCGAGCTCCTGGCCACGTTTGACGGTGTCCCAAACCTCCCGCTGACGCGATGAGGGTTCGCCGAATATCCAGCTTCTGGAGATGTCCGACTGATAGCCGTGAACAGGAACAGCCAGGTATCGATGAGCACGACTGGATCCCTTGCGTATCGCCTGCTGGCTTGACCGAACCGTGCGGATAGGCGCTCGCTTCGCTGAGCAGCACCAGCGAAAACTCGTGCTTGCCGCCCAGCGCTTGCAGTCGCCGCCACCACTAGCTTCAGTGATGTCGGCGTCGCTCATGCCCGCCTCGATCTGTCCGTGCACGTGCTTCAACGCTGCAAGGGGTGACGTCGTTGGCCGACTGCATCAATGCAAGTTCTGTCGACGATTTGACGATACGGCACGCACGCACGAGCTCATCCCCTGAAATCACCTCTCGTCCTGTGCCCCACGCCTTTGGTGATGTGATCGATGATGAAAAAAGCGGGTGGATGGCTTCTACAGCGGGGGCCTTGCGACCGCCACGCGATCGCGCAGCGCACTGACGATGAGATCGAAGGGACTCTCGTCCTCCTGCCAGGGCGAACGTCGGCTGCAATCTTCAGCGATTCACGGACTGAGGGTTCTTCGAAGAAGGGCGTGACGACAATCACTCCGCCATTGGCGGGAATCAACGCCGCGGTCGTTCTCTCGGACCTCCCACCAATGAATACCGGTGAAGTATTCGAGCGAGGATCCCGCCTCGAGCCAACAGCGCTCGCAACCTTCCGCTGCTGCATCAAGGATTGGACTTTCGCGATCCGCGCGCCGTGCTCCTGTGCAGTGATGGGCTGCACCACCCTTGGTGAAGCGAGGTCGAGGCTCTTCGCTAGCGAATCCGGTCGCGTAGACCTTCGAGCACGGCAGCCAGTGCAAGGCACCAGCGGTCATCATCCCGAAAGAGGGCACGCCTGGAAACTCTCTCATCACGACTCACCTCTGCGCCGGGAAAAGTGGAATCCAGCCGGGGCGCGCGCTGTATCAAGGCCCCGGATCAGGGCACGTCACCAGGGTTGCCATGGTGATCTTTCGAGCCGAACAGCTTACCTGCGTGATGCGGCTGCCTTCCGCCGGCGCTTGTGATGTATCGAAGCGCGCCTTCGATTGTCCGGGCCGCGGTAGCACTTCACGCGACGCGCATACCCCGCTCCAAAAAGAAGGCGGAAACGATGCTCAGCGAAACTCCCAGTCCGAGTCGGCACGATCGATGACAGCATCCAGGTACTCGCGACGCCTGTTCTGATGATCGAAGTAATATGCATGCTCCCAGAGGTCGATCGCGAGCAGACAGGTGTGCCCACGAGCCTCTGGGCAATCCAGATCCGATGTGGTCATGATTCTCACCTGCTTGCGGCGGTTGGCGACCAGCCAAAGCCACCCGCTCTCCCAGGTGCGTCGCACCAGCCGACGCGAACCTAAGTCAGCGAAGCTCGCAGAAGTCACCGAGACGAGTGCTAGGCGCTCGCCGCAGATCTCCACCGGGGCGTTTCTTCAAGGTGTCAGGCTCTGGAAGAAAAAAGCGCGTGGTTCCGAGGCGTCCGAGGCGGCTGCATGCAGTTCTGTGCCGCGCTATGCTCGCGCGCCCAGCGCACGACCTCTAATGGACTCATACCGGCCAGCTCGTCGTGACCCCGCGAGAGCCGATTGGCCAATTCGATGCATTGGGCGTGGTGGCAACCATGGTGGATCTGCATGGTTCTCGAGGAAATGACCGGCGATAGTGCCCCAAGACCCAAGGCAGCGGTTTCAGGAATAAATGGGTCAGTTGGCGAAATCGGCGTCGGCGCTTCTACTTGGATTGTCGCGCCCAGCCCGCCCGGCGTACCCGCGACCCCGTCAGCAAGATTGAAGTCTTGCCATCGGCAAGCTTGGACTTCACAGCCTCCTTCGCACTCTCCACACGCCCCTGGACGCCCACATGCCGTATTCCCTCTCGGCCGTTCCGGTACCCGGGAGGGTTTGTCCTGAAGCATTTCGGTATCGCGCTCGGAGGCACGAAGGACATCCTGATTGATGACCCGGGTCGTGGGAGTCATCACCGCTGGGCTCTGGACTGGCGGCACCACGCTGAACGGCGGCACGACTTCGGTCCGCGATATTGAAGTCCGACGCTTCAGCAAGCTTGCGCCTCATGGTCCCGAACGCGCGCTTCCGAGGCGCACCCGCGCATCTTTCGGAGGCTCTGGCACGCCTCCGGTAGCTTGCCGCGCCGGGCTCAGGCCAGCTGCCTCGCGCTCGCTTGATGCGAACTTATTGACGAGACATAGCGACGTTGCCAGAGAAGCTGACGAAGCGCTTGTCTCAGCTGACCATCCGGCTGTCTCGCGCCGGTTCCAGGCATCCAAAGCTCTTGTAAGTACTTTGGCGGCGTACTCGCGCGTCCTGCGTGCGGCCCGGGTTGCCCACGCCACAAGCCAGATTCCCGACTCGACCTTGGCGACAGGCGAAATCCCGCCGGCTCTGCGCTTTGCGGGATCGCACCGGCTGTGCCATTGGCAGGAGGAATTTCGGTCAGCTGCGTTGAGGCTTGCGTCGTCGGCAAGCCCAGACCTGACCGTCTCCCATGCGCTTTCCAGGCGCGCCCATGCGCTTTGCCAGTCTCTCCGTCACCCTCGTGTAGGTAACGGAATTGCGCCAGATTGGTCTTGAGCACCTTGATGTCGTCGTCAACGATGCGGCTGAGATCGCCGATCTTTCCGAGCTTGGCTTGTTGGGCCGCCAGATTTGGCTCGAATGGTGCGCCGTTGCCCACGCTTGTTGCCATTTTCCTATCCCGGTAGGTATGAATGAGGCGGAGTGACCCCACCGCTTCGCCGTACTCAGCGACGGACCGCCATACAGAGCGCCGCGAGACTAGCCGAGCCGAGTGATCGCCCAGCGCCGCCGCGCGGCGCGAGTCGACTGGACCCAGGTCCTATCTACCTAAAAAAAAAGTGGGATGGCGGGGGTGAGCTGTCGTGACCTGACCTCACTCAATCACGACCACCACTTTGCCGCGAGCGTCAGTCCTGCTTCCAGATAGGCGATGGCCTCCGGCGCCTCACTCAACTTGTAGGTCCGGTCGATGACCGGAGCGTCACCTTCCCGGTCTGCATGAGGTCGCGCAGGATGGTCAGGTCCTCCGGGCTCAGGTTCGCCGGGGAAGAACACGGAACTCCTGGCTCACGAACGGTGACAGCAGTTTCGCTTGATTGGGTCGTCATCGGCCCGATCCACGAGCCCTCGTTGGGGCCCCGACAATAACGAAGATGCCCTTGACGCTGCAGAACGCGCTTGTAGTCGAGCAGTGGGTGACTCCCAACGCGTTGTCTATGATCAGGTCAGTAGAGTTGCCGCCCTTGGTGAAGATCCTCTTTGGTGTAGCGTCGATGACGCTGATCTGCGCCGATGGATCGGACCATTTCGACGTTCTTCGTGCTGCACGCTCCGGTTACGTCCGCGCCGAACGACTTGGCGATCTGCGCACGGCGAACGTGCCACGCCTCCCGAGGCGCCACTGATCAGGACTTTCTGTCCGCCTGAATCCGTCCCTGATCGCGCAGCGCCTGCAGTGCTGTGACTGCAGCTGATGGGCACAGAAGCCGCTTGCTCAAATGTCACGTTGTCCGGTTTCATCACCAGTGCACGATCCTCTCGATGAGACGGTGACGTATTCGGCTAGTGCCCCGGTTCTCTCCGCCGAACACTTCACTCCTGGTTTGGAACCGCTTGACGTCTGGGGCCGATCGCTTCGACTGTCCCGGCAGAGTCGGACACCCAGGCGGGGTTGCTGGGGTGTGCCCACGCCAGCCTCCATACGCATGAGGTGCGGCGCCTCTCATGTAGTGCCAGTCCAGAGGATTGGAAGCGGCGTGAACCTGACCAGGACCTGGTTGTCGGTGGGAGTCGGTTTTTCGATGTCCTCATGCTCGAGAACTTCGGGTGAACCATAGCAACGATAAACAATGGCCTTCATCCGCGTCGCTGTCGGGAGCGCTGGCGCCGGGCCGCAAGCAGAGTCGTGGCTCAGCACGAGTCCAAGCGACAACACTACGACTGCGAGGACCACGAAGATGACGCCCAGGACTTTTTGGTTCGAGTCATTTGCCCTCACTCCCGTGGTGGGTGACGCCCTTCGATCGCGATTTTCGCTTCCTTTGCTACAGCCCTTCCTGGCGTGACGCAAACCTGCAACGGGTATGCCGGGACCATGCCGCCGGGCCACCGCCGACGATGGCCAGTCTGAGTCTGCATGGATACAGACGGCCAGAGACGCTGCGTTCAGGTTTGGGCTGGATCGAACGCTGCGTCGCAGCGCCCAAGTCGAACGCATTACGGTAGGCGCCACCCGGTTCCGGGCGAACACGTTGGCGCCACCTTGAATAATAAGAGAGCAGGCCCGGGGAAACGAGGCGGTCCGTGCCTACATCAATTGCCTATCTCAGCTGATCTTTCCAAGCTCAGCTTTGAGCGCACTGGTATCGATGTTCGACAGATCCCAACCACGCTCCGCCGCGATTTCCTTCAAAGCGGCTTTCACCTCGTCCGGATGTGCCTCGATCGTACTCTTTGTTTCTTGGCTACGTCCGGATGCGCCTTCAGATATTCCGCACCACTTCCTGAACAGTCTGCATTGCCATCATTGTGTCTCACTTACGTTCACGCCTTCGTCTCTCCAGACTCCGTGAAAGACTTCCCGATGAATCGGGCAACGACTCGTTACAGGGTATACCCATGTTATCAGCCGCCGGCTATTGGACGAAGGTGCACGCGCGCGCGCGGACGCGGCAATGCGACGCGACAGCTCGCCGATATCTCGTACCAGGTTTCGCGTCACTTCAACATGCGACTCGACTTCGCCGAGCAGTCATAGCTGGTCGCAACGGGGTCACGAAACAATTGTCGGAACGAAGTCACCCCGGCTATGCTGTTCAGGTGCGCTTGGCCACATCGCCATCGCTGGCGAGCGTGCCCTTGGGCCAGGAGGTCTCTCTTCCGAGCAAGCTCCTGTGCGCGCGACCATACGTGGAGCCAATCCTGCTTGAGTGAGTTCGGGTACTACGCGCTTTTCAGCGAGGCTGACCAGAAAAGCGCGGCGTCGCCTCGAAGTCCCAATCTGCCGCGAGCCATTTTCCGTACCCGTGGCTCATCGCATAGCAGCGCAATACACGCGTGAGTCCATGCCTCGGCATCGCTGAAAGCCAGCACGAACTCCCCGACAGCCCTGCAAGACCTTCGTTTCCATTTCGGCGCCCTGCCTCTGTGGCACTGGCGAGGACTGTCTGCTTCGCGTTTCTCAACCATGACGCCGCTCCCCAACCCGGTGAGTTGCGGTCTATTTCATAAATAGACCGCCTCGGCGTCGGTACGGCGGTTGCCGGAAGACAGCGACGGTGTGCAGTTCAGGCGTTGATGGTGAAGGATGCGTGCGAGCGCCGGTTAGCTTGCGGAGTAAGGATAGTTTTCGTTTGTAAGCCTTACGACGGATCGCTGGTCCGGCGCACGCGCTCCGACGAGACTTGCAAGGCCTGCGCCACGCCGACGACCCGCACTCGAATCAACCCGTTACTGCAACAGCTGAGTGACCGGTGCGCAGCACCATGTAAGAGTATTCGACACCGGCCGTTTTCGCTTTTCGGGCAGGCGCCGAGCTTGTGCACGTGACTCGTACGCGCAGAGTGCGCTTGAGCGCGCATGAACCGCACACGGCTCACACACGCGCAGAAATGATTTCGTGCAAGCTACATCGAGCGCGGGATATGTGGGGTCACTGGCTCAGTGTGCTGGCTCCGAGCGTCAGCATCATTCGGTCGCTATGGCTACGACGCTGGATCGTTGGCGGCGCGAAGGAACCCGGCATCGCGAGGCGTCGGTGCCTTTCTCACGATTGAGCGGCATAGCAGCCTGATATTTTCGATACGCCGTGGCGTCGCAGATCCAGACTCCATCGAGCGAAGCCAAGATCGCCACCGAATCGCCGCGCTCATTGGCCCAGCGCAATGCATCTCGCACCGCGACTCGTGCAGATTCCAGGCGTGCTCTGTAGGTGGGGCTACTGTCTTCGGCGAGGCAGCTTGCCGACCCATTCATCGGCCTCTTGCAGATGATCTTGCAGCGTCCTTGCATCTGCGGGTGAGAGACTTCGTGCCGATTAGTCGAGTCCTTTTTACATATAACGCCCGGCACACACAGCACTGGCAGCCTCGACATCGCGCGCCGCCAGCGCACTCAGATAAGTCTCAATAGGTTCTGGCGTAGTAGACAGGTGCCGTCGGCGCGCTAACGCACTTTGGGAGAAACTGCAGGCAGTGCAATCACCTACCCCACGTGGCTAATGGCTATCTGTCTTCGTACGTTTCGGCCCTTAGAACCTCCGTACACACCAGTGCTGCCCGCTCGACGCATAGCGCCGCTTCAGCATCAATACGCGCAAACTCAACCCGGTCGAGAATGACCAAAACATGGATTGCTCCCGCGTCCGCTTCCACGCAGAGAAGCGCATCATCCACGGCCGCATGAGCTGGCTTAAGTAGATGACGCTGGCTCACGCGGGGTTCGTCTCTGATGCGTGGCCCAAGCGGCCACTCTGGCCCGCTTCGAGATGGGCACGAACGCAGTCCTTCTGCCTGGTTGTGAAATAGAGGGCCACCTGCGGTCCTCGGCGTGCACTCTTGAAAGCGCAGGGCCAGTAACGCGCAAGAGCGTCCAAAGAGATGTAGGACAAGGCCTCGAATTACGCCATGAGTGTGCGCTGTCTGATACGAGGTGACGAGAGCGTTTCCTCAACGGGTGTAGCATGAGACCCGGCATTCCCATGGGCCGCAGAATCATTCGAGCACGGCTTAGCCTTCAACGCCGCGGCCAAAGTGAGCGAAATCATGATCCCCGAAACTGGGCCACCCGATCGCGGCTGGTGAAGCGCGACGGCACTGCTCGCTTCTTGCCGTGGGCGTGATCTTGTACTTCGCACAGGCCGCTTTCATTCCCGTTGCGCTCGCAGTGTAGCTCGCATTGCTACTGACGCCTGCGGTAGATCGCCTGCAGCGTTGGCATGTGCCGCGTGGCCTCGCAGTGACGATCGTGATGCTAGGGGTTCTGTTGGCGGGAGCAGGCGCCGTCAATGCGGTGTGGAATCCCGCCAAAGACTGGCTGGCGCGCGCCCGCAAACATTGCGAAAGATCGAAGCGCGTGTTCGACCGCTCGCTGCGCGCAGTGTTCGCGCAGGTCGATGCAGTGACCGAGCGCGCCGGACATCTGACAGATGGCAGCCTGCAGAGCACCGCGACGCCCGGCGCCGCCGTCGCTGTAACCGAGACCGGGAAGGCGTTATCGATGACGAAGTCGGTCCTCGAAGGATTGACCGTCATTCCGCTCATGTTGTTCTTTCAATCGGCGCGCCGCTTCTGCGGCACGCATGGTCGCGTCACTCTCCGGAAAGGAAACTTCAGCCAGGTCGTTGCGGCTCATGGAAGCGATTCGGGTGGAAGTCGGGCGTTACTTCGCGACGGTTGCGCTCATCAACCTCGGCTTGAGGGTGGCAACCGCCGCCGCAGTGGCCGCCCCCCGGCATGCGCCAACCCGATCCTGTGGGGAACGACTGCCGGGGCCTCAATCTTCATCCCGTATCTCGGCCCGATCACGACCATCGTCATCTTGGAGGGCGCGGCACTAGTGACCTCGATGATCTGGGACACGCGCTGGTCGTGCCCGCGTGATTCATCGTGCTTCACTTGATCGAGGGCCAAGCTCCGTGCAGCCGCTAACCGTCGGACGCCGCCTCGAAGTCAATGCACTCGTCATCCTGCTGGCGGTCTGGTTCGGGTTCTGGTTCTGGGGAATCCCGGGCGTGCTTCCGCGGTCCCCCTGTTGGTCGCATTGAAAGTGGCCGCTGAGCATCAGCCCTCCTGGCCAAGCGGTGCGCAACTTCCTCGCACCGAATGCGAGTTGGCAACCAAAAACGCTCGATAGACTGCTCCGCGCCGTGCGACTCGCGTGCGATGCGCTCCGGCGTTCCCACTGCACCTGCCACCGCGCAGCATGTTTCTCCGAAAATTCGCCCACTCAGCGATAAGGCTGATTGACACGGTTTCTTTGCGCCAGGTCTTACAACGACGCCCATCCGCTCCCAACATCGGGCGACAACAAGGAGTTTGCTCGATTGATTTGGTCTCGTTACAAGGAGAGCGAAATGATGAGTCTCATGCGTCACCAACCCTGGTCCTTTGTTGATCGCTGGCAGCCAGATTTCGAACGGCTGTTCCGCAAGGTCAGGCGCCCTCAGAGGCAGCCGGAACGTGGGTACCGTCGGTCGATGTTCAGGAAGAGAGCGACAGGTACGTAGTACGTGCGGATGTGCCGGGTGTCGAGGCTAAGGACATTGAAATCTCGGCCGAAGACGGCCTGTTGACAATTCGCGGAGTGCGAACGACGAAAGAGCGCTCGGACAGCGACGGCTTTGAGCACGTGGAGTGCTTCACCGGAACGTTCCTGCGTCGCATTCGCAGCCGACTTCGGCGCACCTGGAATCGATCAAGGCGCACTACGCCAATGGCGTGCTCGAAATCGAGGTCCCCAAGCAGAAACGAGCCGAGCCCAAGCGAATTGCAGTCTCGGTCAATTGATCCCTTCTGAGTAGACAAAGACAAAGCTGAAAGGCCGCGACTCAAATACGGCTCACTATGGCCCTGGCATCGCAAGATGTCGGGGCTTTTCTTTGGCGAGTGCGGGACCACACCTGGTCGACGTGCGGCGATTAGTGGATACTTTTGACCGACGGAAACTCTGCCAACAAATTCGTAAGGGCGTCGGGATCCACCGGCTTGATCATGTGGCCGTCGAACCCAGCTTCCCGGGACTCTCGGCGGTCTTCGTCCTGGCCCTATCCCGTCAAGGCGACTAGCACACTCTTGCCCCAAGGTTCGTTTCGTATGTCGCGGAACATGTAAGGCAGAAGCCGTGCTGAACAACCGGCGATCGAGAGCGCTGATCGTGGGTGCGGGACCCACCGGGCTGGTCACAGCTCTGGGCCCTGCGCAGGCCGGGGCAGAGATCACGGTCATCGATTGCGCGCAGAGTTGCCGCGTCACCCCGGGCTACGGTGTATCTGCCGTCAACCTTGAAGGTACTCTGATGAGCTTGGCCTGCTCGCGGATGCACGAGCAGCTGGGCCTGACCGGCTACGAGCTCGACGTGCACTTCAAACTCACGGGCCACATTGGTCGCAATGACTATCGTCTCATCTCCGATCTCACGCCTTACGCGTATCGGCTGCACTTCGGCCAGCACGACCTCGCGCACATGGTACTGCGACACCTGCTGGCTCTGCCCGGCACGCGGGTCCAGTGGAACACAGTTTTCGACGGCCTCAGCGAGGAAACCAATGCAGTTGTCGTGCGCCTGCGCGGTCCGGGCGATACACGAACGCTCGACTTTGACTGGGTCATCGGCGCCGATGGCGCGAGCAGTGCGGTGCGTCGAGCGATTGGCGCGAGCTTCGACGGGTTCACATGGCCCCGAGACCTTCATGGCGACGAATGTGCCATTACGACTTCGAGAGTTGCGGTTACGCCTACTCGAACCTGATGGCCGATGCACACGACTGGGCGGTGATCGTGAGGCTGGACAAGGAGGAACATCTCTGGCGCGTTTCGTATGGGGAGAGGAGCGACCTCAGCGAAGAGCAGCGCCTAGAGCGTATCGCCGGGCGTTTCAAACATTTCATGCCGCAAGCGACGCCCGTGGCACCTCGACCGCGCCAATTCCTATCGCGTGCATCAACGTTCGGCGTCCACGGTACCGTGCCGGCCGCGTCTTCCTGGCCGGAGATGCGGCGCACGCGACCAATCCCATTGGGCGGCCTCGGCCTGACGTCAGGAATACAGGATGCGAGCACGCTCATTCAGGTGCCTCGTCGGCTGTCATCGCGGGCGAGGCGGCAGACGACATCCTGGACTGGTATGCTCTACGAACGCCGCGGATGCTTTCTCGAGGTCGTCAACCCGTCCGCTACTGAGTTCAAGCGACGCGCGCAGGGAGACCGATGCGACTCGTCGCCTGGAGGACGAAGCGAAGCTTTCGCGCGATGCAGGACGATCGTGAAGCCATGCGGGCAGCGTTGATGTCGAACTTTGCCCTGTGTGCGCGCCCTTACAGACCCGACTGGCGCGAGACGCTGGTGCTGGAGGATCGAATCCGCGGACCGGCGACGAAAACCTTGATCCTCGGAGCGCACAGCACCGCGCGTCACCCGCGATATCGAATGAGTCGCAATCCGCATCCAGGATGCGGCGTCCGCGCGATCAGTACGGTTTCGTCCTCTGCGTCGGGCGGCACCTGATCGCGTGATGATTTCAGCGGAGCGAGGCCCAGACAAGCGACTCCACGGCCAGTGAAAAGCGATAGGCGACGATCGTCGTTCCTGACGCTCGTCCCGACTCCGATCGTCCGCATGTTTGCGCCTTGCATTCTCGCGGGCACTCATCAGGGCGAAAGCGATAATCGAGCGGGCTGACATGGTCGTTCCCCTTGAGGTGGTTCACCATCAACGAGGAACAATAGTGACGACTTGCCGGCGGTCGTTCTTTGTCAAGCCGGGATGACACTACGTCTTCAGATGAGCAGCGATTTTCCGTGTCTTACGGGCTCTCCAGCCAGTACCGCAACAGTCGCGAGTACCAGCGCCCACGGTGAGCGCCGTACCAATGCGCCAGCGCAAGGATTGGGAGAATTGACGGACTTCCGAGGAAGTCTTTGAGCTAGCCATTGGTTCAATCACGTCACCGGTGCGTTGGACCGGCAAGTCGTGACCGTTGTGATCGAGACTGCCGGCGTTCGAGATTCGCGCGCTTTCTTAGAGACTCCTATGAGTCGACGGGTCCAGCGCATAGCTCTCATGTAGAGGGACAGAGCTGCTGTCACCGTCCGCGGTTACAGTCGCGCGCGGCTTCGTTGCTGCTACGCTCTCGCGCATAGTCTATGGCGTCGTCGCGGTTGTCGAAGTCAGCCAGGGGCTTTTCGAATCCACCCTCGCATACAACCCAGCTGCCCTGCCCTGACTGTTTCACTGTGAACTTGATTTCCGCGTACCTCAGATGGGTCACCAGACTCTCGACTGCCGACGATGCCTTCATCGGTCTCTCTCATATTCATATGCCGTCTCCTCCTGATCCGAGCGGCACCATCGCGCAATCCGGCCAGGCGATCACTCGGGCAGCGACTCAACATAGCGTAGTCGCGCGCCTACACTCTGCAACTTTAGGTGCCTGATCAGGAGTCCGGCGTGCATTCTGAGAGCGCGATCCCGTATCAGCGCAGCAGCTCCAGCGGCTTCGGCAGCTTCGCGAGCAGCTCCTCGCTGAACTGCGCATCGATGTGGAAGAACGCTGCACGTGCAGAGCTTGTCGGAGCGGTTCTCCCACGCGTGATCGGTTCCGCGCTGCACGACCACGTCGCCTTGCTTGATGGTGACCTCGCTGTCATCGAGAAGGAGCACGAGCTCTCCCTCGATCACGACGACGTAGTCGAGCGTCCGCGTTCGGTGCATTGCCGTGCGTTTGCCGCCAGCCTTCAATGGGTAGACATCGAGAATGCGCAAGAGATGCCCCGCGACGGGCATGATCGTGAAGTCGCGTTCGTTGGGCTCGCGCGCCTCAACGAGGTGAGGATCGGGACTGCTGTTGCGGCATTCCATATCTCGATGAAGTCGGCGCCGATGGTCGGGCCTCGCATCGGATGGTGCTGCGGAGGCGGCCCGTCGGAGATGACGACGGACTTTCCGCCTCATCATGACCAGTGACGATGCGTCGGGTGGGTTCCGTCATTAGCTTCGTCCGCCGACATTGATGGAAACGACGGCGAACTCCGAACCGAGCGCCGCGCGGTTTGACAGAGACCAGCCGATGACTATCTTCGCTCCCCGTGACCAACTGAATCTCACTCGATGCCGGCTTTTCCTTGCACACCGGCTGCTTGGACTCGTCTACGAAGTCGATGTTGCCCTTGCATTCGACGACCGCACCGTACGCGCTCATCTTGCCCCTATAGAAGTCCAGGATCGCCTGCGGCGCATCGTCGCTTTCAAACTTCGCAGTCGCCAAATGCAGGTCGAGGAATGATGTCCCCAACTTGATGTCAACGTTCTCCGGATCTTCGTCCTTGTCGCGCACGTGTTTCTGCACCTGGATATACCGGCAGGCCGGTGTCGGGGCCGCTTTCACCGGTATGAACGGAAACATCGCCGAAGGCGGTGCGGACATCGAGATTCTTGTCCTGCCCTGCCCGTGCACACCGACGTCGCACGCCGCTAATAGCAGTGATCCGAATGCGACCGCCAGTGTGAAACTTTGGTTGCGGAATACGCTCATGTGCAAACCCCTCTTGAGAGCCATCGACCACTTCATACTTCAAGATGACGGTCCAGGAACCGCACCTGATCGGCAGTTGACTCCTCATCTTCTGGTGCACCGAAGAAGCCGCCATGGGGCATCGCTTCCCAGACATTGAGGTCGGCCTCGATGCCAGCGCGCCGAAGCGCTCGATGCAGCAGGACCGTGTTCGACAGCAGCAGGTCGCGTGTGCCTGACTGCAGATACGTCGGACAGAAGCGCTTTGCTGAAACTCTCCGAAGACCGGCGATAGGTAAGGGTCACTCAGATCGGCGCCACCGGCATACAAGCGGTTGAGCTCCATCAATGGCTTCTGCAGCACGATGTCGAGATCTTCGTTGGTCGCGAACGTGTCGCCCGCCTCGGTGAGATCCGCCTCCGGCGTCAGCAAGACCGCCGCCGCTGGCAAAGGCAAACCGATGTCGCGCGCCTTGAGAATGGCCGCGGCTGCAAGCCCGCCTCCCGCTGACACACCTACGAAACCGATGCGCGAAGGCGCGTAGTTCTCAAGCAGCGCCTGGTACACGGCGACGGCGTCGTCGAGCGCTGCCGGGAACGGGTGATCCGGAGGTTTTCGGTAGTCCGGCGAGTACGTCCGGTAGCCGCCCGCACTTGCAATCGGAATCGCCCCGGTGCCCGCGAGCGACCCGCCACCGAACACGTAGGCGCCGGGGTGCAGAAACAACAGGACTCGATTGCGGTTGCGCTCCGGAATCGACCGCGGCACGAGTTCGTAGGTGACGACGTTGCCGATTTTCCGTTCCTGCAGATCCCCCACGAAGTTCTGGCGATAGACCTCGTGGATGGGCGCAAAGATCGCGTTGCTTTTTGCGACGGCCTCACGCCAACCGGCGACATCATCGAGCGCCGGCCGTGATGGAAACGGCGGCCTTGGCGTCGAGAGAAAGCGCCGGGCCTCGGCGCTCACGGTGGTCGGAGGTGCAATCTTGCGCGCCGGCAGCTCGAGGCGACCGGATTGTTCGTCGTTTGCCAAGTGCTATCCCCTTTGCTCCGGTAGATGGGTCTCCCCTCGGCCAAGCATAGGCGACCTGCCGAGATTGCTCGACTGGCCAAAGGGACAATCCAGTCGGTCCGCAATGACGGCCTCAACTACCTGGTCGTACTTGTCTCTCGGTGCCGCATATCCGCTACACTCCGGGCCGGGGGAGCACTAACGTGACCGACGCGCCGACAGAGCGTGACGGCGGAAAACACCTGGACCCGACTGACCCGCCGCAAGGTCGTGCAGTGGGGCATTGCGTACTTGGCCGGCGCCTGGGGGCTTCTGCAGGGCATCGGTTTCGCGGCGGACGCTTTTGCCTGGCCGAGCGCGATCAAGCAACTCGCGCTACTGCTGCTCCTGATCGGCCTGCCCATCGTCCTGGTTGTCGCCTGGTACCACGGCGACCGCGGCGAGCAACACGTCACCGGCACCGAACTCGCCATAGTCACGCTGCTGTTCGTCCTGGGCGGCGTAATCTTCTGGCGCTACGAACACGCCACTGCGCCGCCGTCGGCTGCCTCCCCGTTGTCCGCAACAACGACCGCCGACGCACCGCGCTCGATGTCGAGCACAACCAAGCTGCTTCCCGACCGGCCTTCCTCGCCGGTCCTGCCGTTCTGACAGCCTCGGCGGCAGCTCGGAAACACTTACTTCGCCGATGGCATGACCGACGACATCATCACCGATCTTTCCAAGCTCTCCGGAATCCTGGTCATTGCGCGCAACTCCAGTTGGACCTACAAGGGCAAATCCGTGAAGGTGCAGCAGGTGGCCAAGGATCTTGGCGTGCGCTACGTGTTGGAGGGAAGTGTCAGGCGCGAGGGTGACACCGTTCGCATCAACGCGCAGCTCGTCGATGCGCTCGGTGGCCAGCACCTCTGGGCAGAGCGCTACGACGGGTCGATTCGCGACGTCTTCGCGCTGCAGGACAAAGTCATCGGGCAAATCGTCGCCGCGCTTGCGGTAAACCTCACTCATGACGAACGGACGAGCGTTGAACTTGCGGAGACCAAAGCCCCCAAGCCTACGATGCGATGCTGCAGGGCTGGGCACACTATCGCCGGGGCTCCGAGGACGAAACCAACCAGGCGATCGCACTGTTCGAGCAGGCGATCGCGCTCGACCCTGAGTACGCGCGAGCACATGCCGCCCTGGCGGCGGCGTCCTGGCGGATCGTCCAATCCTTCTGGGAGTCAACCACCGTGGGCGGATACCAGCGCGCGTTTGACCGCATGCAAGCAGCTCTCGTCAAGGCGATGCGGCAGCCCAATGCGCTGGCTCACGCCGTGTCGGGCCGAGGTCCTCTCGAAGCAGGGGCACTACGATGAGGCCTTCACCGAGATTGACCGCGCCATGGCGCTGGCCCCGAACGATTCCGACAATTACCTCAGCAAGGCGCGCATCCTTAATGCAACGGGGCGGGCGGCGCAGGCCGAGGAGTCAGTGCGCTGGGCGATGCGGCTCGATCCCCTGTATTCGCCGAGACTATCTGCGCACGCTCGCGATTTCGCTTTTCCACCAGCAACGTTACGAGGAAGCGGTCGGGATCATCGAGAGGGTGCTGGCAGTGCCAACCGATATCGCGGACGACTACACCACGCTGATTGCGAGCCTTGGATATCTTGGTCGCAAGAGTGGCGTCCCCGAGGCTATCAAGAAGTTCAATGAACTGAGTGTGTCCGCGGGTTACAACACGCATTACCGTCCAGATGTTTGGAGGCTGGTGGTAGTACGGCGACATTTTCAACTACGATCCGTCGTACCGCGATCAGCTGATGGAGGGCCTGCGCAAGGCTGGTGTTCCGGAGGGCGCGGGAATCGATATACCCTTCGAGAAATATCGCCAGTTGCTGCACAGTCGCGAGGGCTATTTCGACGTTACCGGCGCCACCACGATCGATCACAAGCAAGCAAGGGCACTGCACGACCGCGGCGTAAAATTTGTCGATGTGCGCGCTGCCAAGGGCTTTGTCAGCGGCCATGTTCCAGGCGCGTTCAACCTCGACGTCGCCACCGAATTGTCACGGGACAGCCTGTCGCGCATCGTCGGCAAGGATGAGGAATTCGTCCTGTCCTGTCACGGCAAGACCTGCCCCGATTCGGCTTATGCCAGCGCCAAGGCCGTGATGTGGGGTTTCAAGCGGGTGTACTACTTTGCGGGCGGCTTCCCCGCCTGGAAGAAGCCGGATACCCGGTCGAGACGTCGCCAACGAGTTAAACGCACTGGTCATGGCGTGATCGGTTCATCAAAGACAATGTGCTCGCTGCCTCGCGCATTACGCGCGGCCAGCTCCTCAGGCGTAAAGGTATCGGCTGTTCGCCCTTGGGCACCGACCCGCTGCGCATCTGGCCCGCCATACCGTCCGGTTCGGGAAAAATAAACACCAGGGTGAGAGGCTCTGCGCCCGTGTTCCGCAGGCCAACGCTAACGTTCCGCGGGATGTAGACCGTCGTCCCTGCGCTAACCGCTGCCTCGCGCGAGCCAAGCCTGGCAATGCCAGTCCCGCGATGGATGAAAAGAATTTCCTCCGCGTGCGGATGGTGATGAAGCCGGATCTTCTTGCCCGGAGGAATGTCCTCCATGCCCATGAAGAAGCTTGAGGACTCGCCGTACTTTCGGTCCACCTTGATGACAAACGTCGGCGCGCCCTCGAAGCCGTTATTCCCCGCGGCCGTCGCAACCGTAGTTCGCCTTCGGACTCTTGCAGGATGAGCCCCGCGCTTGATGACGTTGACGGATTTGCGCTCGCTTGCTCCGGGCTTTGAGTAAGTGCCGACGAATCCGCGACCAAGACAACAGCGCCTACTACTGCGGCGAACGCGATGTGTTGCCGACTGATGGGCATGGTCAGCTCCCTTGCCGATGCTGTGGTGACTTGGTGCTGAGGCAGGTATCTGGGCTCGGCCAGACGGTAGCATGGCCCGACCGACACTATCCGCCCGAAGTCCATCGGATCGACTCCGATTTTGTGACGCCGGACCCAGCCTCAGTTGGTCGAAGTTTTCTAGCCTTGGCGAATACCGAGCATCAGGTCGTCACCGGACGACAGCGTGGAATCCCGGTACGTGGACAGTCACAGGGCACTAGATCATGAACGAATTCATTCGGAACAGGCTCAGTCCCCAGAAACTGCAGCAACTGTACGTCAAAGCCGCGTTCAGCAATTTTGTCGGCTACGTCGCCGGCTCATTCGTGATGCTGCTGACAACCTACCATTCGATCGAGCGCAGGGCGCTCAAGAACCTGTTCGGGATCCTGCCACGACAGACAGTGGTGGTACACCGGCTGCCCGAGTGGCTCGAATGGACTCTGTCCATCTTTCTCGGATATCTCGTCATGGAGTTCGTCCGGTACATCATCAAGAACAATAAGTACCTGCTGTTGATCGGTTCCGCATCGCGAGACAAGGCTCGCGAGGATGGCGAACAGCCAACCACCACCGGGTGAGACGGAGGCGTACCGGGAACTTTCGCCTTAGGCGCCGCCGCTCTTGGCTGTCTCCAGCATCACGTCGCGCGCGTAGCCGTAAGCCGCATGCAGAGCTCTAAGGTCCGGTGAAAGCTCACCGGTAGACCGGCGAACGATGCCCTCGCGCGCCCACTCGAAGCAGACCGCAAGTCCCCGCTGGGCTTTCGGCGGTAGTAAGTCTCGGAGCGTTGCTACCGAACGATAGACAGTCTCTGCGCCCTCGTGACTGCACGGCTGCGCGCTTTCTGCTAACGCCTGGTGCACGCCGCTTGACGCGAGATCTTCTCGAATCATTCGGAGGACTGCCGTGGTGTCGAGGTCAGTCGTACTCGTCAAGTTCTGTCGTACCGTCAAGTTCATCGGTGTTCATCTCGGGCCCCTGTGGTTTGGTCGCCAGGCTAAAAACACCACCAGAGCGGCCGTGCGCGCAGGCACACGTCGTGGCTCGACCGAGCACCACATATCGATGAATTGCCGGAGACTGCGCGGCAGAACTGGCGCCAAAGAAAGGACGCCTCGCGTACGATGTCAGCACTGGCAACCCCGCTATCGTAGGCTAGGCCATTAGACCGGTGGTTTTGCGCCCCCACCTTTCGGTGGGTTTGCCCTTATCAGCGCGTTTTGTATATCACGCCTCGTGGATCGAATTCAAAATGTCGCCATTTCCGTACACACAGAATCGTCGAAATGCGGTCTCGCGAGCGGCGCGCGTCCTGCGCGGTACCTTCGTGGCTGCGGCCCTTCTCGCATCGACCACGCTCGCCGCTCAAGACAACGCTGAATCCATACGCGCGAAGCAGGATGTGCTGTGGAGCCACATGGAAGATTCCATCCGGATCATCGTGCAGCAGACCGACGCCGTCGTCGGCGTCGCGATCCTGGATCTCGCCGATAAGCGCTCGTTCTACTTGAACGCCGACGCGGTTTACCCTGCCGCGAGCACGATCAAGATCGCCGTACTCGGAGAACTCTATAGCCAGCACGAGCGTGCTTCGTCCGGCGGCTCGGGCGCGAAACTTGGCGATCTCTACACCCTGGACGCGAAAGACGGCGTCGGTGGCGATGGCATCCTCACGGCGATGACGGCCGGCGTCACCCGCATGACCAATCGTGATCTGGCCACTCTGGTCGTCTCCCTGAGCGACAACTCGGCGACCAATGTCCTCATCGATCGCGTCGGCATGGATAACGTCAACGCGTGGCTTGCGCGGTTGGGCCTGAAGGAGACTCGCCTGAGGCGTCATATGATGGATGCGGAAGCGGCACGCGATGGACGAGAGAACACCGCCACGCCGCGCGAGTTGGTGATGTTGCTCAGCGCTCTTTACGACGGGCGTGGATTCGGGAAGGCGACGAGCGACGACTTCTTCAAGCTGCTGAGCACGCCTAAGAAGAGTTACATCCCGCGACTACTGCCGGCGGACTTGACGATCGCCAACAAGCCCGGCGATCTGGACGGCGTGCGCAACGACGCCGGAATCGTGTTCGTTCCCGGCCGCCCCTTCGCGATCGCGGTGATGACCACGTTTGCACGGGATGAGCTCGACGCTGAACTGAGCATCGCGCGCATTGCTCATGCGGCCTGGAGCTACTTCGACCGCGTCGGCAAAAGCTCACCGCTGGGGCGCATCAAGTAGCGCCGAGCTTCACTTAGTAGCCGCTGCCTTCTCCACCGCCGACGTTAAGGAGCGTCAAGCACCTAGGTGCAATTGCACAAGTGTCCAGCCAGTGGCTTAATAGCTTTTCCCCACGTCTCTGCGGCGGCCCGGACAACACTGGAGTTACGCCCAGCGGCGCGGCGGGGCGAGAAACATCTCGACGGCACCGAACGTGCCATAACCTATGGAGGTGACACCATGACCGCAATCGTCCTGGTTCACGGCGGCTTCGTGGACGGCTCAGGCTGGGAAAGCGTGTATCAGATACTGAAGGAGGATGGTCATAGCGTGAGCATCGTCCAGAACCCGACTCTCTCGTTGGCTGGCGATGTGGCCGCGACTAAGCGAGTCCTCGACGCGCAGAACGCCCCTGATCGTTCTCGTTGGCCATTCCTATGGCGGCGCGGTGATCACTGAAGCCGGCAACCACCCAAGCGTCGCCGCTTTGGTCTATATCGCGGCGTTTGCGCCTGACAAAGGCGAGTCAGTGAACTCACTCATTAAAGACCCGCCGCCCGGCGCGCCCGTGCCGCCGATAGTGGGGCCGGTAGGACGGCTTTCTGGCGCTCGACAAGGCAAAGTTCGCCGCGAGCTTTGCGGGCGATGTGCCCAAGGACAAAGCCGCGTTCATGGCTGACTCACAAGTGCCGTGGGGAGTCGAGGCGCTCGCCGGCACAATCAGCGAACCGGCATGGAAGAGCAAACCGAGCTGGTACCTGGTCACCACCGAAGACAGGATGATTCCACCGCCCGCCCAGCGTTTGATGTCGAAACGCGCTGGCTCTACGGTCGTCGAAGCTGCGGGCAGTCATTCGATCTTCCTCTCGCAGCCGGGCAAAGTAGCAGCCTTGATTGAGCAGGCCGCAAAACAAGTAGGCTCAAAGTAGCAGTTGATTGCGAGAAGAGCCCCGGCATCAGCGATGGTGTCGGGGCTGCACTTTGGAGCGCCGAGCTTCACTCAGTAGCCGCTGCCTCCCTCCACCGCCGCCGCCGACAGCCAGCGCCGCGACAGCGGCGACGCCGAGCGCGATCAGACTCGTGCGTCCAGCGTCGATCTTTTCGCGACTGATGCTCTCAATGTCGTCGAAAGCGACGTTCTGCCCTGCGCCATGCAGGCCAGCGTCGTCGATCGTCTCCACTTTGAATTTGAGGGTTTGACCGGCTCTGGTGACGACTTCCACACGATCGTGCGGATGAAGCGTTCTGCGACAGCTGCGGCGCGCCCGACTGTCAGCGGCTGCGTCGTCATGCAGCCCAGCATCGCAAAGCACGAATACATGATGATTACCATCTGGCTAAATCTCTTCACATTCAACTCCTGTTGCACTCCGCCAAGGACTTCGTCTCTGTAAGCTGCCGAACCCGGGTTGGGATCGGCAGCGACGGTACGTTTATGCCGGAGACCGAGCCGGAGAACTGTCAACCGGTTGACACAAGAGATCGGTCAATGCCACAGGAGTCGCCCTGCACCGACCTGCAGCACTGTTGTGAACTGTGCGAGCATGGCGCGGGGTCTTCGCTGACCGACACAACTCAGGAGACAGCCATGAGCACCACCGCAGTCCGCGAGAGCGCAGTCGGGAGGACTACGTTCGCCTCGGCGAGACGATCTGGCGAGCGCGCTTCGGCGTGCGGAGGCCGCCCACGGCGAGCACGAGAAGCGCACCGGGCAGCGCGACGCGAACTGGCCCGACTGGTACGCCGCGTACATGGCGGCGGAGCAGGCGGGAACGGAGCTGCCGACGTGAGCGAACGACGTGATTGCTATCGACGGCCGCTACTGATTGTGGCGGCGAATCAGCCTCGCGGCGACTCAGTAGGGTTACGAACCCAATCATTCGCAGAGCCAGTCTTCTGGCAGGTCAGACCAACTTGGCATCCAGTGAAATTTCGGCCTTGAGGACCTTCGAGACCGGACAGTTCAGTTCGGCGTCTTTGGCCAGGCGAGCGAATGTCGCCTCATCCAGGTTCGGGACGCTGGCGCGCAGCGTGAGGGCCGAGCGACTGATGCGGAAGCCCTTTCCGTCCGGGTCGAGACTCTACGGCCGCCTCGGTGCTGAGCTCCGCAGGCGTATATCCGGCGGCCTGCAGTTGAAAGGCCAATGCCATCGTGAAACAGCCCGCATGCGCCGCGGCGATCAGTTCTTCGGGGTTTGTGCCCTTCTCGTTCTCGAAGCGGGTTCTGAAAGAATACGGCGTCTTGGCGAGCACGCCGGAATCAGTAGAAAGGATCCCCGTTACCGTCACGACCTGGTGCCACGCCAGACGGCTTTAGCTTTTCGGATCATCCGGGTTCTCCTTGGTCAGTAGCTGTCGACAGCAACCGTGATATCGAGGTAGCGCTTCGTTCTAGTCCTTGGCCGAGTTCTCGACCACCACCTCACTGACTTGGATGACCGGCGTCTGGTCGGTGTAGTTGCGGATGTCCCGCGGATCGTCTCGTCGGCGTGCGGGGCCATACGAACTTTGGTAGGCCTCAACCAGCTGAGTCGGACAGCAGGTGGCGCATGCCGACATACGTGGCCGGGGCGCGTCGGCTTGCCGCCGTCAGCCCCTTGTCGACGGTGTAGTACTTCAAGCCCGCACCCATCCTTCGCTTGATGAGCGGCAGGTGCTTGTCGCGGTAAGCAGTCGTGGTCGAACCGCGCCCCGGGAGTGTTGGGATACATGACGCTGACTTTGATCATCGCTTCATCTCCTCACAAAACTCCGGCAAACAGCCCGGCGCCCCACCAGCACGCAGCGCAAGGCCGGCCCGGCTTGCCGGACAGGGGCCCGCGCATGCACGCGGTTCATCAGCAGCGCGAAAGCCAACGCCAAGGACGTGCAGCGACGCGGTGGCCATAGCAAAGCCCGCCATGTATTCGGCACCGCGCTGACTGCCTCCGCCGCTTCGCTGCCATGGGCGTGGCCGTGGAACACGGCGAAGAGCGCCGATCACCAGCGCTCCGCCCAGACCGGCACATCGATCGCCAGCGCTACCAGAAGGCCGAGGAGGGCCACCACCGATGCAAGGATCGCCGGCTCCAGATAAGGCAACGGCACGTGCAGCCGAGGGTGCCGCCGATGAGCATCACGCGCCCACGAATAATCGTCGGCCATATCCAGAGCGCGACGCCCTTAAGCGCCGCCCACAAGCCCACCGCCACCATCACCGCCCATGGTCGATCCCGGTCAACGGATGCGCGACGCCCGCGGCAAGCGACGCGGTCGAGCCGACGCCGACATGCGCGCAGGCGGGACGGAGGTGAGCGCAAAGCAAGTGCGATGACCAGCCACGGGATTTCCCTCATGACGGCTCCTTCAAATCGGTTCGCGCAAGGTGACGAGCTCGGTGCATTCATCGCGATGCGCCAGGACCGTGCGGCGTGCCGGACGATTCCCTACCCAAGCCGCTTCTTCAGATCACTGGCGAAGTCTTCAAGCCGGCGCAGGGGAGTCACATCGACCTGCACATGTTGGCCATGTTCTTTCATGATCGGCAGATCGAGCAGAATTTGGTCGAGCGTGTCCAGACTATCCACATTGGCGACAGCCATCACACGCCGAGTGCCCACACATTTCCAGATGTCGATGACCACGCCCGCCTTCTTTGCGCCCAAAGCTGCTTCGGCTTCGCGGGCCCAGATAGAGAAGAAATCCTTTTGCGACATGGATGCCGGATACTCGATGTGGAAATCAACGTGATACAACGCATTTAGTGTTCCTCCGTTGGCAGAATTGTGGTCTCGCAGGGTAACAAGCCCCAGGTGCCTTTCGGACCGCGATCGCGCATGCGCCAGCTCGACCGCGCGGCGGGTCGGACGATTCGCGACATTCGCGCGCGCGAGTTCGAGCGCCCGCCGGCAGTCGTTGCCGCTGCCGGCGTAGAACTCCGCGGCATGGTCCGCGAAGGCGAGCAGGTGTCTCCCAAGAAGCTCATCGAAGCCAAGCCGTGCGGCGTCGAGCTGTGTCTCGGCCTCTTCGAACCTCTCTTGCGCGATCAGCACGTCGGCAAGACGCCACCGGACTTCCGGATCGCGGCTCGAAAGCGCCGGCAGGAGCAGCGCCTCCGCATCGCCGGTTTGGTCTTGGCTCGCGTAGATCTCCGCCAGGTGCACACGCGCCTTCACATAGCCCGGCAAGTAGGCAATCGCGCGTCGATACCAGAGCGCGGCAAGATTCGGGTCCGGTACGGGCACGAGTTCTCCCCACAGCATGCCGAGCTGAAAGCAGACCCACGCCAGCGGGAACGGCGAGACGCCGTCGTACGAGTAAAACGCCTGCCGATAGACGGCGTCCGCCTCGGCGAAGCGCTCGAGATCGGCAAGCACAGCGCCGAGAGGCACCAGATCTTCGAGCCGACCGCTCGCCGTGGCGATTCGGCGACGCGCAGCGAGCACCGTCATCGAGCTCCACGCCACATGCCTGATCGATCGTCAGCGAGTGCCGCTCGATGGCCTCGCGCGGCGCCGCCCATCAGCGCGGCACGCGCGAGGTGGCCTCGTGCATCGTCGAAGCGATGCGCCGTCGAAGCGACCTCGGCGTGAACGAGCGCTGCGCGAGACGAGTCGTCCACGCGTGCGAATTGCGAGGCGAGCGCGTCCAGACGATCGAGTGCGTCCAGGTCGCCGAGAAATTGCGCTGCCAGACGCTCCTTATCGACAATCGCCTCGGCAACGCCCGGGCGGCTGCGGGTCTTGCGCGAAACGTGCCCATGCGCGACGGCGTGCGCTCTCCAGGTTGATCGCGGCGATCTCCCGTCGGTCGCGCGATGGACAGCGATCGTCGAGATCTGCGATGGCGCGTCACTGCCGCGACTCCGAAACGAGTCGTCAGACTTTCGAGACCCGTCTTCTGACAATGCCGACACGATGGTCCTCACGACGATGTCGGGTTGGCCGTTGGCCAGGTATTGCACGCGCCATTCGGCGACGCGAGCCGCTGCCCTTCGGCTTCGACTTCGAGCGTGCCGGTGTAATGGGATGCGCGGAACCCCGGCGATGTTGGTGTAGCGATAGACCGCTTCGCGTTGTCGATCGCCTCGAGGCGTTCGACGATTTCCTGCCGTCGAGCGTTTCGAGTCGTGCGGAGCTGACCGATTCCCGTGCCGGTCAATCGGACTCTCGCGACGCGCGGATGCCAGCTCGAGGCCGAACGGTCCGATCACCGACCACACCTCGTCGGGTGTCCGCCGCGAGCTCGACCGATTCGGCAACCGTCTGCAGCTCCGTGTTCGGCGTCGCGAAATACGGAAACACCTTCATGCCGGGCTTCGTCGCCCCGGTCGGCGCCGCCCTGGAGGAACTCGCGATCGTGATTGACGAGCCAGGTGAGCAGGATGTCGATCGACGTTCGCATCGACCGTGCGGCCTCCGCCCGTCTGGTAGGGACGGCCGTCAATGCGTGCTCTTCTCGATCTCGAGGTGGCTTTCGTCGGTGATCGGCTTGGCGACATCGAACAGCAGAAAATCGTCGAGGAAGACATTCGCGTTGGCGGCGAGCGCTTCCGGCGTCCAATCGGCCTTGCCGTCGCGCATGTCCCAGTCGGCGAAGCTGTCCTTCAGGCGCTGCAGGAACAGCGGCTGCAGCTCGCTTCGGAGATCGCGAACGGCGTCTGCTGATTCCACAGGTCGCGTAATGTCGTCTGCCGCCGACAGCCCGGGATTGTTGAGCCGTACGTTCGTCTGCTCGGGGCGTCCGATCCAGTCGATGCGTGCGACTGGATGTCCGATGCGGCCGGGCGGTTGCGGGACGGGGACGGTCTCGGCGATCACGCCGAACAACGAGCCCTTCGCGGGATCGAGCACGCGGCGCGTATCGAGCTCGACGACCATGCAGAGCACGTTGTCGTGCTGCAGCAGATTGGGAACCTTCGTGAGCGCTGACGGCGATCCAGGCGAGGTAGAACGGGTCGGAACGCAGCCCGGCGAACACGCGGACATCGCCCTCCGGCGTCGACGCTCCGTTCTCGTCGTTCACCGTGAGCGACAGCTTGCGACCGCCCGGCAGTGTGCAGACGCCGCGCTGGATCACCTTCCCCGCGGCATCGCGCTGCAGGGCGTCGAACCGGAAGCGTGAAGCGGATCTCGTCGTCCGCGGGCTGAAACCTCGCGGCGTTGCCAACGCCCGCAACCGTCACGCGGCGAACGACGATCGAGTGATCGATGACGTTCGAGAAAATCGCATCTTCGCCGGCCGAAGGGAAAACGCACATGGCGAGGACGGTGCGCGCCGGATTCTCCGGACTCGTGAACGCGAAGAGGTCGGTGATGTCGGCCGCAGGCTCGCCAATCGAGCGCGAGGCCGATCCACGTGATCTGACATCGCCAGCCTCCTTCGAACGATTGGCCGCTGCGGTTATCCGATCTTGTCGAGAAGGTCCTCAACCGCCGTGCCGACGCGCTCGAGCCTTCGCGTCTCCGCCGCGGTCAGGTTCGGACTGTTGACGTACCAGGCCTCGGCCGCGATCTGGTGCTTGGCGATCCAGTCCGCCGCCGCCGTCGGGTTACGCATTCCTGGGTAACCCTCAAAATTGCACAGCCACAGATCCATCGCATTCGGAATCTTCGCCGCGAAGTCATCGATGTAGGGGTCAAAGTCGCCGTCATAGGCCGTCGCGAAGAGCAACTTCGTGTCGTTGTCCACGAACACGAAGCGCATGTCGTGGACCGTGCCTACCGCGTCCGCCGCCCGGAAGTTCCCTTCCAGCAACTGCAGCAGGCCGCGAAGCCGCTTCGCTCCCCCTTTCACGAACGGAAGGAACACGGTGAGCTCCGAGACCTTGCCCTGACGGGCGCCGATACGGCCGGCGGTTTGCGCCCGCCCCGCCGCTGCCAGCTCTTCCGTGAGCATGGGGAGCCCGTTCTTCAGCGCGGCTTTGCCCAGTTCAGGCGCGTCGGCGTAAAGCTCCCTCAGCTTTTGAAGCTTCTGCTCGACGGTCAAGTCTTGCTTTGGCGTGTTCGGTGTTGCGGTTTGCGGTGCCATGGCTGCTTTCTCCTTTCGGTTTCGTTCGAGGCGTGCGTGCGGATCGATCTGGTCAGAACTCGTCCACCGCCTCGCCGTATCAACTCAAGTTCGCCAGCCAGTTCAATGCACTGATGCTCGGCACGAAGAAGTACTCGCCGCCGCGCAGCACGTTGAACGTTTGCGATGCCGTGGATGCGGCGTCTGACCGGCTCCTTCGGAATCGTGAACGTCGCCCCTTCCTCCTGCAGCCCGATGATCGGGTCGCGCTCGCTGCCGACCCCGATGAAATTGCCGTCGTTGATCCACTCCTGTTGCAGGAATTCGATCGTGGCCATCGCCTTGGCGCTGATGAACAGGAAGATAGGCGCCGCGCGGCACTTCGTCATCTGCTTCGGACAGCGCGTTCGGATCGTATGGCGCTCCATAGGTCGTGCCGCGCCTGATGAGGCGATGGATATTGACATCGGTCAGACGGGTGAGCTCGGTGTCGCGCGGGTTCATGCGCCGGATGTGGCATCCGAACGGCACCTGCCGGCCATGCGGGTCGTTCGCGTAATCGAAGTCGTTGTTCCGTTGCGGGTCCGCGCCGAGCGCCGGGTTGTCGACGTCCGGCGCCAGCGTCAGCGGGGCGCCGCTGCGCCAACGGCCGACCAGCTTCGCGGCGACCAATTCCCGTTCTTCCTCGGTGCTGCCATTCGCCCGGAGGAATCGATTGAACGCGCCGACGCGCGACTGATATTTGCGGAAGCCCACATAGGTGCCGTTGCGACCGAGCATGTCCGGCTGCGGCATCGGCAGGGGAACCCCGGCCTCACCCGGATATCCAAGGATGAACTCGCCGGCCTTGATCGGCCGTCCCTGGCCCGGCAGCGGCTCGACGCCGCTGCCCTCGATCGCCGGCTGGTCGATGCCGTCTTTGTAACCCAGCGAATTGCGGTCGCCCGGCTGCGCGCCGAAGTCCTGCATGGCCAACACGCTGACGCCCGAGAAGCCCTCGTATTGCTCGCGAGCGATGGCGAGGGCGCGCCGATGCTTTTCCTCGGAATCGCTGAATGCGCTCACGCCGATATGGATTTGACCCGTGCCGAACGGCTGCTCCCAGTTCTTCGGATCGTTGACGCCCGTCGTCCCCGAGCTGCCGGGCGCGCGCTGCCATGCCTGACGCGGAACGCCTCGGGAAGCTTTGCAGCGATTCCTGCGGAAGCCCGAGCGCCTCGAAGGCCCGCATAGCTGATTCCGATCTCCAGCCAGGTAGTCGCCGCATTCCACCAATTCGTGGCGGAGGCGATATGAGGTGTCGAGCCGGCGGAGGAATTCGCGGCCCGCTCGAGCATCGTCGATGCGCAAGAGCACGTGAGTGCCGAAGTACGGCGCCGGCCTCGGCCTGAGGACGGTCGCCTGGATTTCGTGCAAGTCGAGCATCGGCGCGCGCACCTATCCGAGCTTGTCGAGGAATTCTTCCACCGCCTTGCCGACGCGCTTCAGCCGTCGGGTCTCCGCCACCGTCAGATCCGGATGGGCGACGTACCAGCCTTCTGCGGGGATCTGGTGCTTGACGATCCAGTCCTTCACCTCCGGGCTGCGAATCCCCGGCCAGCCTTCGAAAGCGGAGAAGATGACGTCCATGTCGTCGGGTATCTTCGTCGCGAAGTCGTCGATATAGGGGTCCCACTCGCCGTCGAAGGCCGTGCGCGAAGAGAAACTTCGTGTCGTTGTCCAGGAACACGAAGCGCATGTCGTGGAGGGTGCCAACCTTCTGCCCGCGCTGAAGTTGCCGTTCAGCAACCGCAGCAGCGTGCGCAGCCGCCTGGCTCCGCCGGGCGCGAACGGGGCGATCACGGTCAACTCTGAGACCGTGCCCAGACGGATGCCGATCCGCCCGGCGCTTTCCGTCTGCGACGCCTGCGCCTCCGACGCCTGCGACTTCAGCGCTGGAAGCGCGTTCTCGAGCGCCGTTCTCGCCATCTGCGGGCGCGTCGGCGTAAAGCTCCCGCAACTGCTGGATCGTTTGCTCGACGCTCTGGTCCTGTTCCGGTGCTGGTCAGTGTTTGCGTTGTCATGTCTGCTTTCTCCCTCTCGGTCCGTGTCGGCAAGTGTGCGGATCTAGCCGCCGATCTTGTCCAGGAGTTCGTCAACCGCCTTGCCGATGCGCTTCAGCCGGAGGATCTCCGCCACCGTCATGTCCGGATAGGCGACGTACCAGCCTTCCGCCGTGATCTGGTGCTTGACGAGGTAGTCCTTCGCTCCTGGACTGCGAATGCCGGGCCAGCCGTCCCAGGCGGAGTCGATGATGTCCAGATAGTCGGGAATCTTCGTCACGAAGTCGTCGATATAGGTGTCCCAATCGCCGTCATAGGCCGTGGCGAAGAGCAGCCGTGTGTCGTTATCGAAGAACACGAAGCGCATCGTGTGGAGGGTGCCGACCTTGTCCGCGCCTTGCGAGAGGTTGCCCCTCAACAACCTCAGGAACGCGCGCAAACGCTGCGCGCCACCGGGTGCGAGCGGGACGATGATCGTCAGCTCCGACACCTTGCCCAGACGGGCGCCGACGCGGCCGGCGCTTTCCACCGGCGGTGGCAAATCCGAAGCCTGCGATTTGAGCTCGTGAAGCGCATTCTCCAGCGCCTTTTTCCCGATCTCCGGCGCGTCGGCGAACAGCTCCCGCAACTGCTGGATCTTCTGTTCCGTTGTCGTCGGTGTCGGTGTCTGTGTCTGTGCCATGGTTGCCATTTCCTCGGTGGTGGATGCAGATTCATCCCTGAAGTCTGCGGAGCCGGTTCAAAGCCGACAGGCTCGGCACATGAACAGGTGCCCCGCCGCGGAACACGTTGAAAGTCTCGATGCCGTGGATGCGGCGCCTTTGCCGGTCGGCTGTTGCTGGATTTCGCGTGCAAGTTCGAACGTCGGCGCGTACGTGTCGAAGAATTTCATGCCGCCGACGGATTCGTTCATGGAGAGTATCCAGCCCCTCCGGCTATCCAACTTGGGTAAGCAGCATCACAACAGTGCTCGCGAGCCGGAACAATCAGACGAAGGTATTGGCGGCGCGGCCGGTGCGCTCGGGTCTTCCCGCAGTAACAGGACGCTCCTAGGTAGCCCTCGGTTTGCCCGCGCAGCTCGGCAACCTCGCGCGCAGTGATATTCGACGTCCTGCCGCCGAAGCGCGCGATGACGTAGTTGGCGACGGCCGCGATTTCGGTATCGGAATAGGCGTGACCTGAAGGACGGCATGTGCGTCAGGTCATGAGCGCTGCCGTGCTCACCGGAAATAACGATCTGCACCACGTTGATGCCGCCGGGGTCATTCACTGCGCGCGTGCCGACGAGCGTCGCGTGCGGTGTCAGCGGACTCACGCCCGACCAGTCGTGGCAACTCGCGCACGCGCCTGCAAAGACGTGCTTGCCACGCGCATCGACGTCTTCCGGTACGCCAGCCAAGTGAGATGCCGGCGGCTCGGCTCGCTGTGGGTGGAGACTCGTCGTTCGCAATCGCGGGCACGCTGCGCACATACGCGACGAGCGCCTCGATGTCGGCGCGCGACAGAGTTCGCAGGCTCAAATCGACGGCCTCGCGCATGGGACCGGAGGCTGTGCCGCGCGCCGGCCGCGTGCCCGGTGGAGAGGTACTGAGCCACCTCGTCAGCTTGCCAGGCACCAATACCCGATGCGGGGTCAGAGGTAATGTTATAGGCGTGCCAGCCCGCGATCACGGCGCCTGAAAATTTCTTGCGCTCGTTGAGGCCCTGCAGCGCACTGCGCGGTGTGTGGCACTCTCCGCAATGCGCGAGCGCTTCGCTCAGATAAGCGCCTCGATTCCACTGCGCGCTTTGCTCCACGTTCGGCTGAAAGCGCTCGTCCGGGCGGAACACCGCCGACCAGAACGCCATCAACCACCTCTGGTTGTATGGAAACTTGAGCACGCTCTGGTGCGGCGGCGCATGAATCGGCGCCAGGCTGAAGAGATACGCTTTGATCGCAAGCACATCCGCATTCGCGAGATAGCTGTACGACGCGTACGGGAACGCAGGATAGAGGCGCGGTACCATCGCGCGCGATGTCTTCGTGGACCGCACGCGACGAACTCCGCATCGCTCCAGTTGCCGATGCCGGTTTCCTTGTCGGGCGTGATATTGGGCGAATACAGCGTGCCGAACTGCGTTCGGAACGCCGTTCGCCCGCGAAGGGTTGTCCGCCCTCGGCGGTGTGACACGCGAGGCAATCCGCTGCGCGCGTCAGTGTACTCTCCACGCGTCACGAGATCCGCGCTCGCGAGTTCCGCGGGAACGCCGGTTGGATTCGCTTCCTTGTAGTCGCTGAGCCCGACCGTCTTGCCACCCGCAAAATCCATCGGATCCTCGACCCGCAACCACGAAGACGATAGATGCCCAGCGCGACCACCACGAACAGCGACACCGATTGCGATCTTCCTGATCATGACCGCCCCCGACTCGCCAGCAGTGCGCGATCGATCGGCAGCCGGCGCAGGCGGACTCCGGTCGCGGCAAAGATGGCATTGCTGATCGCAGGCGGCGCTGCTGTCGTGCCAGTTTCACCGATGCCGCCGGGCGACTCGTCGCTGGGCACGAGATGCACCCTCGATGGCAGGCACCTCATCGATGCGCGCCATGCGATAGTCGTTGAAGTTATGCTGCTCGACGCGACCCTTCGCGATCGTGATCTCACCGTAAAGCGCCGCCGTCAAACCGAAGATGAGACCACCCTCGAGCTGCGCAACGACGGTATCCGGATTGATCGCCGGTGCCGGTGTCGACCGCGCAGACGATGCGCTTCACGCGCACTTCGCCCGACTTCCTCGACTTCCACTTCGGCGACGGTCGCGATGTAGCTCGCAAACGAGGTCTGCACCGCGACGCCGCGCCCGCTGCGTTTCGGCAGTGGCTGACCCCAGCCAGACTTTTCAGCGGCGAGATCAAGGACGGCCAGCAATCGCGGCGTTCCCTGCAACATTTCGCGACGAAACGCGACGGGGTCTTTGTTGACCTTGAGTGCGAGCTCGTCGATGAAGCTCTCGATCGCGAATACGTTGTTGTTGGGGCCCACGCCGCGCCAGAAGCCGGTCGGTACGGCGGGCGGTTCGTCGCGCGTACGTCTGATCCGCAGGTTGGGGATCGCGTAGGGAATATCGACGGCGCTGTCGACGGCATCGCCATCGATGCCCTTCGCAAAAGCCGGCGGCAGCCAGCGCGCGAGGATCGACGAACCCGTCACGCGGTGCTGCCAGCCGACGATCTTGCCGTTCGGCGAGGCTGGCCGATAGCCGATCGAGATACACCGGTCGATAGACGTCGTGCTGAATGTCTTCCTCACGCGACCAGACAACCTTTACGGGTCCGTCTGACGTGCTGTGCGATGCGCACGGCCTTCACGGTGCCGTCTACTTCGAGCCTGCGCCCGAAGCCCCACCGAGCAGGTGGTTATGAACAACGACTTTCTCGAGTGGCAGTGCACAGATCTTGCGGCAATGGCCTGGGTGCGCCCATTGACTTGCGTTCCCACCCAGATCTCGCAGCCATCGGGGCGCACATGAACCGTACAGTTGATCGGCTCCATCGGCGCGTGCGCGAGAAATGGCAGCCGGTACTCCGCGTCGACTCGCTCGCCCTGGCTCCAAGCCCGTGTCGGCATCGCCGACTGATTTGGCCACGGCACCCTCGGGTTCGACTCCGCCGCCTCGGCCTGTTTCCACACCTGCGCCTGGTCCACCGCCGCGTTCGAGCCCTCGTTCCATGAAATCTTCAAAGCCCGAGACCTTGCTTCGCCGCTCCAGAAGTGATCGCCGACCACGGCGACGAGACGATCGAGCACAACGACCTGACGCACCCCCGGGATCGCTTCGTAGCTCTATCGTCGACGTGACCGACCATCCCGCCGAATACCGGGCAAGCGGCCAGCGTCGCGAACTTGACCATCCCTTCGGCAGCGCGTCGATGCCGTAGGAGTGCGCGGCCGTTAACCTTGTCAGGCGTGTCGAGGCGCTTGAGCGGTTTGCCGATGAGCTTGAACTGCTCCTTCGTCTTGAGTTTCGGATCGGCCGGTGGCGTTTGACCGCGCCGCACGCGCGGCGAGTGGTATCCGAGTTTCGGCCGCTGGCCTCATGAATGACCGTGTTGTCCGCCGTTCTCAAGCTCGAAGGATCGACATTCCGGTCTGCGACGCTGCCTTGACGAGCAGTTCTCGCGCGCCAGCCGCGGCCTTGCGCAGCGGCAGCCAGAACGCGCGGATCGGGTCGGAATTGCCGGTCGCCTGAACGCCGAACGCCGGGCTGGCATAGAGCTTCGCTAGCGGCGCCGCCTCGAGCACCACGCTTGCGAGAGCGGCATCGGAGCTCTTCGCAAGAATTTCATCGCGAGGGATCGTGTAGACTGCCCTGTTCCCCGATTTTCTCGCTGGACCTGCGGCACGATCAACGTGATCAAATCCCGCTCGGTTCGATGCGTATGAAAGCATTGGGTGCGAATTCACCGCCGGTAGCCTAAGATGCGCGCGCGGCGGAACGCGCGCGGCAGCAGCTGGAATCCCAACAGGAGCTCCGCCCCGCCGTGGCGGACACCTGACCTTCAAGAATCTCGCGCCGCGATGGAGACGTTGCTGATGCGCTGCCAGATCATGTCCTCATGCCTCGGCCGCGCGTTTGATGGTCGCGCCGAATCCTGGGCACATAGGTAACTCGCAACGGCAGATGTTGCCGGCCATCGCTGCATCGATGTTCCGCGTCCGTGGGCTTAGGTGTGGTCGCGAGCAGTGCGGCGGCTGACAAGGATCTCGTCCGGACTGGCAGTAACCACACTGACGACCTCGAGATCGAGCCAGGCTTTCTGACCTTCGCGCCGATGGGCGACTTGCATCGCCTCGATGGTCGTCACAGCACGATTGCCCACTGCGCCGATCGGCAGCAGGCAGGGAGCGCACTGGCGCGCCGTCGACATGCACCGTGCATGCACCGCACTGCGCGATGCCGCAGCCGAATTTCGTGCCGGTCAATCTGAGAAGGTCGCGAAGCGCCCACAGTAACGGCATGTCCTGGGAGCATCGACTTCGCACACCTCGCCGTTGATCTGTAGCTTGATCATGGCCTGAGCACCCTCGTACCCTCTACCTGACCGTCATCATAGTCCGGCCTAGCTTAATGGCTGGAAGCATCGATTCGCTCCATACCATCGTCCAACAGGACCCGCCCCGATCTGTCATGCAGGGTCTCGAGCAGGAAGCCGGTAACGCAGCCACTCGCGCGTAAAACCGTGCGGCAATGCGACTGCTTAAGGATGTCCACTCCACCGCATTCGAACGTACTCAATGCTTCCCCAACAAAGAGCTATGCGTAACTGTTCGGCGCTTGAGCCTGGTCTTCGTCGCTGCGCGGAACTCCGCGATCGCAGCTCCGCTTTCCTACGAGGACGCCCGTGCGGCTCTGCACGAGGTCTCGGACCTGCAGAAGTCCAGCGAGTCCGGAGTCAGCAGGAGCGAGCACGAGGCACGTGCCGCGGACTCGCTTGGCTGGCCGGACCTATCCGTGAATGCCACGGAGGTGTTCGGCTTGAAGACGGACAGCCTCGAGTGAACTCCTCTGGGCGCGATCGATATCCACGAAGACTTCACGGGGCCGCGCTCGTCGATCAACTCGACCTGGTCGATCTACACCGGGGGCCGGATCACGGCCAACCCAGCGCGCCTTGCCGCTGCCGCCGACCAGGCGCGCGCCGAGCTCGCGGGCACGGAAGCAGCATCTCGATCTCGAGCTGACGCAGGTCTATTTCGGCGTGGCGCTCGCCGCCAATGTGGAACGCACCCGACCGAGCAGCCGCAGCAGGCCGATCGGCATCTGGAGCGCGCCATGCGGTTCGAGCAGCGCGGAATCATCGCCAAGGTGGAGCGTCTCAACGCCCAGGTCGTCGCGCGTGACGAGGTCGGCGCGCGAGCTCGTGCGCGCGCAAAGTGATCGCAAGATCGCGGAGGCACGCCTGCAACGATTGCTCCATCGCGACGACCCGGTCGGAGCCCAGCACTCCGCTTGTTCGTCATCACCGATGCGCCGCAGCCGCTGCCTGATTGGCTTGCCGCTGCCGAACGCCAGCAACCCGATTCTCGCGGCCTTCGACGCCCAAGCGCGAGCAGGCGGAACAGGGCATCGTGATCGCGGCAGTCGCGCTGGAAGCCCGAAGTGTTCGCATTCGGTTCCTACAGCCTCATCAACGAACTATCAGACGCTGATCGAACCGGACTGGGCCGCCGGTATCGGCGTCAACTTCACGCTGTTCTCGAGAGTGGATCGGGCGAGCAAGGTGAGCGCCGCGCGTGCGGATTGCGGCAGGTTCAAGCGCTGGAGGACAGAAACCCGCAACGACATCGACACCGCCGTCGAAACCGTCGTATCGCAAGGTCGAGCAGGCGCGCGAGCAGTTCGAGCTCCTCGATTCATCGCTCGCGGCGGGCATGAGAACCCGCGGCTGCGCGAGCGCGGCTTCGATGAAGGACAGGCGACCAGTCTCGATGTCAACGATGCGCGCAATGCCGTCGCGCGCGCCGAGACTGCTCGCGCGGCTGCCGCGTACGAGTTCGTCGTGGCGCTGGCGCAGCTGCTGGAAGCCTCCGGGCAAGCCCAGCGCTCTTCCCGAGCACATCCAACGAGCCGACATCCGATTACAACTATGAGCAAATCTCGTCCCACCCGCTGTCAAGCGCGCGCTCGGCGTGCTGGTCGTCCTCGGGCGTGATCGCCTTCATCATCTATGGCCTGTATCTCGCCAACAGACCCGTAGTCGCGCCGTTGCAGGGCCAGATCGACGCCCGCTACATCGACATTTCGCCCAAGATCGTCGGTCGCATCGCGCAAGCTGCACGTCCGCGAAGGCGATGACGTGAAGCCAGGGGACCTGCTGGTGACGCTCGACAGCCCGGAAGTCCAGGCCAAGCTTTCGCAGGCCGAGGCCGCGCGCGCGGCCGCCGCCGCCAAGCAGCAGCTCCTCGACGTGCGGCATGCGGCAGGAGGACGTGCGCACGGCGCGTGCCAACTGGGAGCGCGCGGTCTCGGCGAGCGAACCTGGCGGAAACGACCTTACAAGCGCATCAACGCACTCTACGAGGACGGCCTGGTCTCGCAGCAGCGCAACGACGAGGTCGAGACCGCGTATCGCTCGGCGCTCGACGCGGCGAACGCTGCACGAGCGCAGTACGATCATCACGCTGCAACGGATTCCGCACGGAGGAACGCGCTCGCTGCAGCCGAGGTCACCCGCGGTGCGGGCGCGGCAGTGAAGGAAGTCGGGCGCCCTGGCTGCGGACATCTTGCCCAAGTCGCCGATCTCGGCGGAGGTCGACAAGCGTCGTGCTGCATCAGGGCGAGCTTGCACCGCCGGGCTTTCCCCATCATCAGCCTGGTCGAATCTCGACGACGTGTGGGCGGTGTTCAACCTGCGCGAGGACGAGCTGGCGACGATCAAGATCGATACGCAGATCACCGGCAGGGTGCCCGCCCTGGGAGACCGCAGCGTCACGTTCTCCGTCTATTACATCAGCCCCAAGGGCGAATACGCGACCTGGCGCGCGACGCGGCAGTCGAGCGGCTACGACATCAAGACCTTCGAGGTTCGCGCGCGGCCCGATCGAGAAGGTGCGAAGGCCTTCGTCCCGGCATGTCGGTCCTCGTCGAGCGGAGCTGATCCAATGTTCCTCGCCGGCGTTCGTGGCGCCTGCGCGCGAGAAGTCGCCTATCTTCGTACGCATCCCTGGGACCTGGCGCTGATCAGCTGGTTTCCCGCACTGGTGCATGGCGCTCGCGTGGGCGATCTTCGCGCAGGGCGTCAACGTGAAGCTGCCGCTCGCACTTCGTCGACGAGGATCATTCGCCCGGCTCGCGCCAGCCTTGCGGTCGCACTCGAAGCGGCGCGCTCGACCAGCATTGCGGCGCGTCCCGCGACGCTCGAGGAGGCTTGGTCGCTGGTGCGCGCGCGCAGGTCTATGCTGTCGTGCATGTGCCGGCGGACTGGGAGCGGCGTGTCGCAGCGCGGCGATCCGCTGCCGGTCGTTCTATACACGAACGAGCAGTTCCACGCGGCGGCAAGTCGCTCGACCAACGACGTCGTCGGCGCCATCGCATCCGTCGCTGGAGGCAGGGCACTGACCGCAGCTCGCCGGGCTCGGCGGCGGCTTTGCCGGCGCGGAACGCCGCGCCGGCGCCATTCGCGTCGAATTGCGGACACTGTACGGTCCGCAACTTTCCTTCGAGCGTGCGCTCGCAGGCGCGTTCCTGCCGGCCATGCTCCACCTTTTCGTCCTTGGCGGCGCGGCCTACGCGATCGGGCGCGAATTCGCGACCGCACGCCGCGGGCGCCTGGCTTGCATCCGGCGCAGGGCAGCATCGTCGCGGCGCTGATCGGCAAGCTCCTGCCGCTGCTCGTCTGCTTCACTGTGCTTGCGCCTCGGCGTCGTGGCCTGGCCTCGCCGGTTATCGCGGCTGGGCGGCGAATGGCAGCGTGCTGGTCTGGTGCCTGGGTCTGCGTGTCGCTGATCCTCGTCTGCTGCGCGATCCCGCGCGATGTTCGTCGGCCTGACCGGCACGTTGCGTGTCGCCCTGGCGCTGGTGGCGGCCGTCCGAATCGTGACGGCGGTCTCGTTCACCGGCTTCACGTATCCGCTGTTCTCGATGACGACCGCGGCGAAGGTCTGGAGCGCGATCCTGCCGTTCCACTACTTCTACGAGATCCAGCAGCAGCAGTGGAATATCGGCGCGCCGCTGTCGCATGTCGGCAGCGCCTTTCGCCGTACTCTGGGGCGTTTACATCGCCGTGCCGCTGGCGATCGGCATTCCGCTGCTCGCAAAGCGCTGTCGTGACGCCCGCAGGGTGGGCGAGCGATGAACGCCTGGCAGGCCTTCGGTGGACGCTGCGGTCGCTGTCCTCCTCGATAAGGGCGGTCGCTGGTCCTCGCTGTCGGTGGCGTCCTGTTCTACTTCGTGTTCTATCCGCTGCCGCTATCTGGCGCGAGACAGTGCGCGGCGTCCCGGTCGTGCGTCGCCGACTACGACGCCAGTCCGATGTCGCGTCAACTCGAGCGCGATCTCGATGCGACCGCAGGCGGTTCGCGTCCAGGAGCGTCACAGGGAGCGTCGAGGAGGCGATTCCTCGACTGCAGAGCGGTGAAATCGGCGGCATCGTCGTCGTGCCCACGGACTTCCATCGCGATGTATTGCGCGGAACGCCGACGGGCGTGACGGTCATGGGCAACGGCGGGTACATCGTCGTCGACGGCACCGTCCTCGAGACGACCGGCAGCAGTAGTGGCCGACGACAGCGGCACCGGCATTCGCCGCGCAGCTCGTGCGATCGCAGGTGCCGCCCGCCGCTGTCATGCGCGCAGCGCACGCCGGCCCTGCCTTCGTCAAGCAACCGCTGTTCAACACCGTCCAGGGCTATGCCAGCTACGTGGTGCCGGCATCGATGGGCCTGATCGTCCACCAGCTGCTGATCATCGCGCATCTGCATCCGTGATCGGCACGTGGTGGAAGCGGGACGCTGGGCGATTGCCGACGGAAGGCTTTCGTCCGCGCGCTCGCGCGGCATGCTGGGGCATTCTGGCTGCATCGGTGTTTGCGGCGCTGATGTTCTGGATCGGCTTCGTGTTCTGGTATCACGACTCTGCCGCGCGCCGCCAATCTGCCCGGCGCGATCGTGTTCAGTGCGCTCTATGCGCTCGCTGTGGCCGGCGTGGGTGTCGCGTTGGGATGCTGGATGGGAGAGCGGGAACGCGCGCTGCAGATCATTGGCGGAGATCTCCATTCCACTGCTCTTCCTGTCCGGATTCGCGTTTCCCGTGGAGTCCATCAGCCGACCGCTCGTCTGGCTTGTCACGTCTGCTGCCGACGCACGCCTGGCATCCAGGGTTTCATCAAGCTCAACCAGATGGGCGCGACGTGGCGTGGAGACGTCGGCCGCAGGTCAGCAACCTGCTCCTGCTCGTTGTGCTCTATCCCCGGGGTGGCATGGTGTGGCCGCATCCCGATTGCGGGCACCGGACGGAGAGACACCGCACGCGATTGCCGCGGGCGCTTCCCGCGCAGCGACGCGGTCGCGAAACGATCCTAATGGCTGGGCCACGCCGCGCGCCGAGTGCGCTCCGCCATGGTTACGAGGTCAGGTAGCGAGGCCGCGCCTGTCATCTTGCGCATCACTTCGCCTCCTGTGCGCCTTCACGGTGATCTCGCTGATGCCGAGTTCGCCACCGACCTGCTTGTTCAACAGTCCGGAAACGACCAATGCCATGACCTGGCGTTCACGCGGCGTCAGTGACTGCAGTAGCAGTTCCTCAGCGCGCGCATCTTCGGAGTCGAGGCGGAGCGCGACGCGACTGCGCTCGATGGCGCCGCTGAATGGCCTGCAGCAGCACGTCGTCCTTGAACGGCTTGGTCAGAAACTCGACTGCGCCCGCTTTCATCGCCTGCACACTCATCGGCACGTCGCCATGGCCGGTGATGAAGACGATCGGCATGTCGTTCCGGCCGGTCGAGCCGCTGCTGCAGTTCGAGCCCGTCGAGCCCGGGAAGCGTGACGTCGAGCACCAGACAGGACGGGACAGCGGCGCGGGGGCGCGACAGGAATTCCTGTGCCGACGCGAATAGTTCTGGCTGCCAGCCTGCACTCCTGATCAGCAGCTCCAACGACTCGCGCACCGAGACATCGTCATCGACGACGAAGACAATCGACTGTGATGTCCGGCATGGAGAGCGACCTCGATTGAACCGGAGACGATGCGGCGGGCCGACAGTATAAGTCCGCGCAGGTTACGTTTCGGTGCCGAATCGTGGTCATGCTTACCTCACGCGAAGCGCGGCATTCAGTGCGTCGAGCAGTGCCGCGTCGCTGAACGGCTTGAACAGGCACTCCACGGCACCGTCCGCCGAGCAGACGCGGTCGGAGCGGTCTTGTCTGCCGCTGGCAGTGATGAAGATGGTCGGAATGTCTTGCCGCCGACTTGCCAGTTCCGCGCTGCAGCTCGGGGCCGGACATGCCCGGCATGGCGATGTCGAGAATCAGACAGTCGAGTCTGGTTGACGAAACTCGGACGCGAGGAACGCTTCCGCCGACGAGAAAGCCTGCGCGGCAAAGCCGAGCTGCCGCAGCAGGTCGGGAAGGACTCGCGAACCGACTCGTCGTCATCGACAATCGACACGAGTGAGCGCGTCGCCGATCACGGTATCCTTACGCTCGCGTCCCGTCATGTCCGTTCGCCGCTGGAAATGGAAGCAGTAACGTGCCATTCTGCCGACGCGATCGCCTCTCGAGATACAGAGTAGGCCAAATGCCGCGGAGGATTCCATTGACGTTAGTACGGGTAGGCGCGATTCGCATCGCGGCAGACGCGTCAATCGGGGCTTACATGGGATCGATCGAGCGCGGCCCGAGCTTTCACTTACGAGGCGCTCGACAGCGGACACCGTGATCCCGGCCGCGTTCTGCACCGCGTGGAATGGAGAACGAGAACGTCGCGCCGGGGGCCTCGTGGTTCGGCTCCGCCCAAAGGCGACCGTGATGTCTCTCGATGATCGAGCGGCTGACAAACAGCCCGGATGCCCATGCCGCCGCTCTTCGTCGTGTGGAAGGCATCGAATAGCGAGTCGAGACTCTGCGGAGACAGTCCCACGCCCGCATCGCGGACGGTCAAGCGTACATTGTCGCCGTGTTCCTCTCGCTCGGTTTTGATCAGCAACTGCCGCGGTCGATCCTGCACGTCGGCCATCGCGTCCGAGGCGTTGCGGAGCAGATTCAGGATGACCTGCTGGAGCTGAATCCGATCGCCGGTGACGACTGGGAGATCATCGGCAAGCTCCGACTGAAGAATGATGCGATTTCGCTGCAGGTCGTTCGACGAAAGCGCGATGACCTCTCGGACGGCCTCGTTCAGATCCAGCGGCTCGAGCGTGAACTCCCGCTTGCTGAACAGCGCACGCAACCGCGTAATGACATCGGAGGCACGGTTGCCGTCTCGAATCGTGCGCCGGGCCGTTTCGCGCGCACCGTCGATGTCGGAGGAGTGGTATCCAACATCCGCAGGCATGTGCCCGCGTTGGTGATGATGCCCGACAGCGGTTGGTTGACCTCATGGGCGATCGACGCTGGTGAGCGCGCTCAGGGCTGTTACCCTGCGACACACGCGCGAGTTCGGCACCCGCTCTGTTTAGCGCGTCCTGGGCCCGCTTGCGTTCGGTCAGGTCGAGGACGTAGGCCACACCGTGGTTCCCGGTTTCCTCGAAGGTCGCCACGCCGATGAGCACGGGCACGCGGCTGCCGTCTTTCCGGAAGTACTCCTTCTCGAACGGCTGCAAAGTCCCGCTCACTTTGAGCTCGGGCATCCAGCGTCGTTCGTCGCGATCACGCCATTCCGGGGGAGTCAGGTCCGTCCAGTGCAAGCGACCCGCGACGAGATCCTCGCGGTCGTATCCCACCATGGTGAGGAACGCGTCATTCGCCTCGAGAATCCGACCTTCGAGCTCCCAGATGAAGATCCCGATGATGTTGGCGTCGACCAGGCGCCGGTATCTCTCGATTCGCGTTCCGCGAGATCGCGGTACAAGCCGGCTGTTCTCGAGCGAGATCGCGGCCTGCGAGGCGAGCAGTTTCAGCACCGCGGTGCGTGCCGGCGCGAAGACGCGCGAGGAGCCAGGTTGTTCTCGAGATAGAGCACCCGATGAGTTTGACCTGGTTCATGAGCGGCAGGCAGAACACCGAACGAGCGTGCCGCTGAGCGATATACGGATCGGTTGAAAACGGATTCGAGGATGGCCGCATCGTCCAGAATCACGCTCTCCCGAGTGTGCAGAACGTGGCGGAGGACCGTTTCCGGCAGCAGAGAACCGGTCACGGGCTCGTCGCACAGGCGAACCGTCACCGTGTCGTTGCTGGTTGTGGCTTCCGCTGCAATCCGCTGCTCGGCCTCGCGCGAAAGTATCAAGAGCGCGCGTTCCGCTCCTGCATGCTCGACCGCGGTACGCATCAGGGTGTCGAGCAGCTTTCGAGGACCATCTCGCCCGAAACTGTTTGCGATACGGCGATCACCGTAGCAAGGTCGAGGTGTTCGACCGGCGCGGCGATCGTGCCAGTCGGAGACATGCGGCTTCTTCAGTCCTCGAGCGTGGGTAGCGCTGATCGATGATCTGCTTCAGTAACGTCCCGCACATCGAAGTAAATGCGTGCCGCGGTGATCTGCCGCTTCGCTGAATCGTACTCATAAACCCCACAACCGGGCACCTCGACGCGAGCATCGGTTGCCGCACGGCCAGTCGAATGGACCCTTGTGTTCGGCTTCAAAACTCCATTCGACGACCACAACGTCTCGTCCAAAGATCCAATTCTTCACGACGTGGCGATTTCCGGGGAAGCCGGTGATGAAGGGCCGAACGAACTGCTCGCGAAGCGGCCGATTTCCCCTGCATGAGGGTGCCGGAATCTGAACCGTCACATTTTCCGCGTAGTAGGACATGATGCGGTCCTCATCCGTCCCTCCCCACGCGTCAAAGTACTCGTAGATGAACGATTCGATATCGACAACGGATCGGAGTGCGGTAGAAGCCGCCATGGCCGTCTCCCCTCGTTCAAGTCTTCTGCAAGGGCTCTTGCCGCAGCAACCGCGCGACGCCACGCGGTGTTATCACAGCACGAATCTGAACGGCCGTCGATTGCACCATGGTGTTAGTAGTACGTGCGGTGCAGTGGCCTGGCCCTGGCGATGAGTCGTGACGAAGGCGCTCGTCTGATCAACACCCATCGCGCACTGCGCGTCGGACCGTCTTCTGGTCGCATTGCATTCGGTGGCGATAGGCTGCTCAGCCGCACGGACTTCGCCAACGGAGCACACATGATCAGCAACGATCCTGCAAAAGGATGTCGTGACCCTGCCCCTGTCGGCTCACCGGGGACCAGCCCAGAAAAGCACGCGGCCCAAAAGAAGGCGCGCCATCGGCAACCGCGCCTCTCTGGAACCGGACCCTTGAGTCCATCACGGAAGTTGAAAGGGGCATCTGCTGCTCGCTTTCTGCCGCGGCGCTAGTGGTAATCGTGCTCGCGCTGTTTGGCCTGACTCGCGCTCACCTGACAGTTGCGAAACTGAGTGGCCCGCTCACCGCTTCTGGTACGGGTGGAAAATGAAGTCCTTTGCCTTCACAGCCGTATGATACGTGTGTCCGCAAGTCGGGGTGCGCTTCCTTATCGGGCGTGAACGTGTCCGGATTTGGGGTCATAGTCAAACTGCGGCGTATCCCCATCCGCCGCTGTCCGGAAATCTCTTGCTATCCTTCTCGATGAGGAAGAAGAGAAGTCCGCAAAGGTGTCCGGCACATTCACCGGAAAACGGCGGCCTCCGTGTGCTCTTCTTCGGTTTCCACTGGATCTCGCGATCTTGGAGCCGTCCGGGAACGGCTTGCCGTTGCCAGGAATGCCGGCCTTGTAGGCGGCGAATCATCGTCGGATTGGCGACGATCACTTTCAACCGTTCCTCGAAGTCTGGGCTGTTACGGACACATTGCCGCCAGTCCTCGTCGTATCCCCTGAAGTCAGAGAATGGCTGAGGCCATTCCCGGCACCTGCAGCGTGTGGCCGCGTCCTGCGCGGAAATGGCCAGGCCGCCTCAAGGCGGCGAGACACTACCATCGCGATGCTCGAAATCGTCAGCGCGCGCGTCTGGAGTTCATCGATCGTAGCACCTCCACGATTGGCCTGGCGTTCTTAGTGCGACGCTGCGGAAGCCTTCGCAGCGGCATCCATGATGACGGTGTCAGCCCAGCCGTGGCTGCAGAGCACAACGCCATCGCGGCGCGTGTCAAAGAGCTCCGTGGTCGTCGCTCTTCATCCGGCTTCGCGAAAAACCGCCCTCATCCAGGAGCGATGGCGCTGTCCAGCTTGGACACGATGTACCAGGACGGCTTCGATGCTGCCAGGCTGACCTTCGACACCTTGGCCTTCTGAAAGCCGAACCATTGATCGGCCCCTGCGTGGCCGCGACCACGCGCGCCTCCGCGGGCTGGCAAAAAGTCAGATCGCAAAGTGGCTACCACGACGGCGTCGGCGGAGAGGCCTGCAAGCCTTCCTTGTCCACGATCGGTGCCGCCAACGCAGGCGGCGGCGGGTAGCCCTGCCGGAGTTCGCCAACAGCCTCGCCCGCATCCGGCGCGAATGCCGCCACAGATTGAGTATTCAATTCACTTTGGGATCCACCCCTCCCCGTTTTTGGTGATGACGACCCTGCCCAGGAGTGGCCGACGAGAATGGTCGGACCACCCTGCAAGGCCAGCGCATCGCTGGTGGCCGCGACGTCATCAGCGAAGGACGTCAAAGCGATTCTGCACCGCCGTGACGTTGTAGCCTTTATTGCAGGATCGTGATTACCTGGCCCAGCTAGAGCCGTTTGGCAAACGCACTACATGCACCAGACGATGTTCTTTCACCGGTGGCGGCTCAGCGACCGTCGAGGAAGTCCAGATCATCACCGCGACTGAGACACACATTGCAATCCAGCTCTGTCGGTTGCCCGTAGTCGTGTTCAAGTGACGCTCCTTACTGTCAGTATGATCATCAATAGATGTCCACTTCGACCACAGCTCGGCAAAGGCCTGTGGGGTTTGAGGCAGATTATGACCGACACCGCCTCCGATACTCAGATGCGAATTTCCCGGAGAATTTTTCGCATAGCACGCGGCTCCGTGCGGCGCTATCAGCATCACCGCGTGACGGCACAGTGATCACGGACATTCCGCAGCGCCCTTCCAGATCGTCATACTTCGACTCGCCTTGCAGCCAATCCGAGCCGCCAACGATAATTATGGATCACGATGCTGACGTGATCCGGATTGTCTGAAGGACGCTGCGCTACGATCGAACGTCTGCATCAGTAAGCTTCCACTTTGGCGAAGCGAGCTGCCAGATGAGCTTCGCGAAATCGTGCCGGTATTTGTCGTAGCCGGCGCGGCCGCGATCAGTGGCAAAGTAATACTGGTACCACCATTCGAGCTCAGCCTTCGGCGGCAACGGCATCTTTGCCGGATTCCTGGCTGCCGATGAGATAACCGCTCACCGAGACCAGCGCCTTGCAGCGTTCCGGCCACAGCGCCGCGATGATGTCGGCCGTTCGCGCTCCCCAGTCAAAACCCGCGAGGATCGCCTTCTGGATTTTGAGAGCATCCATGAAAGCGATGGTATCGAGAGCGACCGCCGACGGCTGGCCATTCCGGAACGTTTCACTTGAAAGAAAGCGCGTCGTGCCGTAGCCGCGCACATACGGGACGATCACCCTGATAACCCGCCGAGCCACAAGAGCAGGCGACATCGACGAAAGCTGTAAATGTCGTAGGGCCAGCCAGTGCAGAAGAATGACGGGCGGGCCGTTGGCGGGGCCCGGCTTCAGCATATCCGACATTCAGGACGCCCGGCATCGATCTGCTTCAATGGCGCGAACGACGCCCGTCCTGCTTCGACCGAGGCAGACCCGGAAGTCTTGTCGCGCTCGCCTGGCTGACAGCGATCGTGCCGAGCTGGGCGGTGGCAATACTCAGCTGGCGGCAGTACCAAAGAAGGGGCGCCGATCACGGTTGATTGGCTCGCGCATTGCTATGCGCCGTTTACCTGTGCCCGTATTCCGTGAAAACGTAGTCCTCGATCCTTCACGATCGTGTGGCACGCGAACCCGCACTTGGCGTCGTTCCCCTGCGGCGGCGTGCCAGTCATAGTCGCCGGGCTTGAACGTATCGGACGCGGCGTCGTAGTCGAACACGGCATATCCCCATCCGCCGCTGTCCGCGAACCTCTTGCTGTCCTTCACCATGAAGTCGACGTCATGCTGGGTGGACCGCCACAAGCGGCTCACTGGGGAACGTCGGCCTTTTTCGCGATCCAATGGACCTTCGCCATCTTGGCGCCGTCCGGGAAAGGCTTGCCGTTGCCGGGGACGCCGGCCTTGTAGGCGTTGATCATTGCCGGATTCCCGAGGATCACCGCGAGCACCGGTCCGTTGTGACTGACGGAAATAGTCTCCCAGCCTTCGTATCCCTTGAACTCAGAGAACGCGAGCCCGTTCGGCACTTTGACGGTGTACTTGTCCTGCGGCGGAAATCGCAGCCCCGGCGGCCAGGACGGCGAGCGCTACCGTAATACCCACACTGATCAGCGTGCTTTGCCCTTCATTGCTGCAGCTCCCTCAATCTGGTTGATGAACACAAAAGCGGCGGATGACGCCCAGGTATCCACGTCACTACCTCTGAACTACGGTAAGGACACCAGAGCCGCAGGCGTGAGCAATTGCACTATGGTGCCGGGTCAGGGCGAGGTCGTTACCCAGGCGCTAACCAGAGCTTCGGGGTCGATCAGCTCGCGTGGCGCGCTGGCTCGCGCACACGCACGTACATAAAAGCAGCACCTAAGGACAATTTCGCGGTGATTGCAACTGGCGTAGGATGCCCGCTGACAGTTGGCCCACCATAAAAAGCAATGGAAGTGTCCGTCGCCGAAGGAGGATCAACGTGAAGATTTGCGCATCTCGATTGTGCCCCGCACCGATCAGGTTCCTCGCTGTGGCGATGGGCGTCACGCCGCTGCTCAGCTGCAGGTGTCGCACAGGCAGCGGACGACGGCCAGTGGACGATGCCGGCCAAGGACTATGCCGTCGACGCGCTACAGCGGCTTGACCGAGATCAACGCCCAGCAATGCGAAGGGCCTGCACCCCGTGTGGACGTTTTCCACCGGCGTGCTCGGCAGGCCACGAAGGGTCAGCCGCTCGTCGTGAACAACACGATGTATGTCGTGACGCCGTATCCCGAACGTGCTGTACGCGTTCGATCTCTACCAAGGAAGGCTATCCGCTGCAGGTGGAAATATCGCCCGGCCGTGAGCCCCAACGCCATCGGCATCTCCTGCTGCGACGTCGATCAATCGGGGCGCGTTCTACGCCGACGGCAAGATCATCTACAACCTGCTCGACGGCCACACGGTGGCGGTGGATGCAGCGACCGGGTCGCGAAGTGTGGAGTGACCGACGATCGCCGATGTGGCGAACGGCGAGACCACGCCGATGGCGCCGCTCGTCGTCGAAGGACCGCGTCATCGTCGGACGCTGCGGGCGGTGAGTTCGGCATCTACGGCTGGCGTGAAGGCGTCTCGATCTGAAAACCGGCAAGATCGTCTGGACGGGCTCACAACATCGGTCCCGACGCCGACATGCTGATCAAGGCCGATACCTTCAAACCGCACTACGACAAGGGCACCTGAGCTCGGCGTCGACGAGCTGGCCGAAGGATGGCTGGAAGACCGGCGGCGCGCCGGTCTGGGGCTGGATGTCCTACGACCCGGACCTCGACCTGCTTTACTACGGCACCGGCAACCCGTCGCCCTACAACGCCGAGCAGCGCCCGGGCGACAACAAGTGGACGTCGAGCGTGCTCGCGCGCCGCCCGTCGGATGGCGCGCTGGTGTGGGCGTATCAATTCACTCCGCACGACAACTGGGACTACGACGCGGTCGCAACGATGATCCTGGTCGACCTCGACGATCGGCGGCCAGGCACGCAAGGCCCTCGTCACATTCAACAAGAATGGATTTCAGTACACGCTCGATCGTGGCGACGGGCGAAGTGCTGCGCGGCTACGCCGTTCGTGCAGGTGACCTGGGCGACGAGAGATAGATCTCACGACCGGCCGCCCGGTGCTCGATCCCACGCGTCAGACCGGTGCATCGAAGGGCAATATCACAGAACGTCTGTCCCGAGTCTCGAAGGTGGCGTGAGCCCTGCGTCGCCCGGCGCGTATTCGCCGCGCACGGGTCTCTTCTACACGTCCACCAACAACATGTGCATGGACTTCGCAGCGCGACGCGCGCGCGATCGCACATCAAAGGCACGCCATACATCGGCGCCGGCTCGCCGTACCAGGCCGGTCCCGGCGGGAACCTCGGATGCCTTCATGGCGTGGGACGCCTCGAGCGGCAAGAAGGTGTGGGAGACGAAGGAGCCCTTACCCCGCCTGGAGCGGCGCTCTGGTCACCGCGGGCGATGTCGTGTTCTACGGAACACTCGATGGGTGGTTCAAGTCGGCAGATGCGAAGACGGGCAAGGTGCCGTCCAAGTTCAAGGTAGGTTCCGGCATCGTCGGCAACCCCATCACCTACCGCGGACCGGATGGCAAGCAGTACGTCGCGATCTACGCAGGCTTCGGCGGAGACTGGTTCCTTCTCTCGGGCGATGTCGCGCCGACGATCCGGCGGATGTGCGGCCTCCCGCGGACTTTCATGAAAGACATCGGACGCCACACGAGCCAGGGCGGGATCGTCTGGATTTTTGCGCTGTAGCGATGGAGTGCAGAACATGAAACGTGAACACACATCCCTCGCGGTGCTGTTGGTCAGCCTGGTTGCGCCCTGGTCTCGTGCACTGAAGCACGAGGAGCCGTCCGGGCAGATGCCTCAATGCCGCCCCCGCAACGATTCTTATGAAGCACATGTCCCCGCGGGCGGCATCGAGCCGGTCGGTGGGACGTTCAAGCGAATCCCCACAGCGCGGAACGCACGGAGTGCGGAGCCGGGCGCGACGCTGTTCTCAACGATGAATTGCGACGGATGCCGCGGCGGTGGCGGCACCGGGCGGGTCGGACCGAGTCTCGCGGATGGTCGCTGGCGCTACGGAGGCGCCGACGACGAGATTTTCTACTCCATATTCTAATGGGCGTCCGAAGGGCATGCCCGCATACGGCGGGGTGCTGGGAACCGAAGGTGTCTGGATTGATCGTCACCTACCTTCAGTCGGTGCCGGTGACCGGACACCGTGCCGACTCAGTCGTGGGAAGCGACGGGCAGACAGTGGCTCTGGCGGCGCCGGCAGTCAACCGCAGCCCCGGCGGCAGCAGCCGCCGCCTGCGACGCCGGCTCCAGCACTGACGCCGGAAGCGATGCTAGCACCAGTACGGTTGCACTGCGTGCCACTCGATCGACCGAAAGTCATCGGCCCTCGCCTCAAGGAGGTTGCCGCGAAAGTATCGTAATCAGGATGTGCACGCCGCGCTCGTGACGAAGATCAGCAATGGCGGCGTTGGCGCATGGGGCCGATACCCGATGCGCCTCCCAATCCCAGCGTTCCGGACGCGGAGCTTTCGGCAATCAGTTTCCTGGATACCGTTAGCCGAAATGATGACCCACGACCCTCGTCGTGGGCGTCCTCTCTGACCTGAGCAGTCGACCGGGGCGATGTTCCGCGACTGGGAAAACTTCTATCTGATCCTGGGCTCCGCGGGCGGCGGCGCTGATCGGGCTCCATGTTCGTGGCCGCAGCGTTGATGGCAGGGCTGGACAAGCGCCGTGTCATGCGGGGGCACGCGAGTCTACTTCACGCCGATCATCTTTCATTTCGGGGTCGTCCTCGTGGTCAGCGCGATTGCTGTCGTGCCCGAATTGCCGGCGCCCGCAGTCAGCCTGGTCGTGGCGCTGTGCGCGATCAACGGCTGCGCCTACTCGGCAGCGACAATGGGCCAGAATGTTGCGACTAGAATCCGACGCCCCGCCCCATTGGTCCGATAAATATTTCTGCTGGAATCCTGCCGGCAATTGCGTATCTCGGGCTTGTCGCTGCAGCGGGCGCGGTCTGGTTCATGCCCCACGGCGCCGCCGTATGCGATCCGGCGCCATCATGCTGGTGTTGTTGCTCATCGGTATCCGCGACGCCTGGGACCTGGCGACATATCTCCTGCAGCGCGCCAGCGATCGGGGCGGCTAAAGCGCATCTCCTAGTCCTCCGAGGCGCCTTCCGCCACCGCCCTCAATCGCTCAACCTGACTTCGCCAGATCTCCGCGCTTTGCGGCTTGACGAACAGCGTGACGATATCGGGAAACGCGTGCTTGATCGCCGCCTCCACGCCGATTGACGCACTCTTCGATCTGCGCGGTGTTCAACGCCTCCTGGAACTCGACGCTGAGTGCCGCCACCACTCGGCGCGGGCCCCATGCTGGCACTGTCAACGCGCCGTTGGCGCGACGCGGATCCCAGGATCAGCGCTGGCGATACCCAGGATGGCATCACGCAGTTGCGGTCCCGCAGGTTCGCCGATCAGCAAGGGCCTTGGTCTCGCGGGCGAGGAACAGAGACGACACGAGCAGCACGAGTGCGATTCCAATCGATGCGGCTCCATCGAGTCGAGGCGCGTTCAACGCCCTGCGCGGCCGCAATCCCCGCAGCCGCTATGAGCAGGCCGATGAGCGCCGCCGTATCCTCAAAGAGAACAATGAACGTGCTCGGATCCTTGCTGCCCGAAACCCATCAACGTATCCCTGCTCTGCCCTTGCTGGCGCGGAAACGCCTTGAGCCCCACCCACCACGACGCGCTCTCGAATGCGAACGAAGCGCCCAGCACAATGTAGTTCGTCAGGGGTTCGCATCGGCTCGGATGAAGAACGTGATTGACGCCTTCTGTAAAACGCCACAGCGCGGCACCGGCGACGAGCACCAGCAGCGCGACGATGAAGCTCCAGAAGTAGAGCTCCCGACCGTGGCCAAAGGGGTGATTGAGGTCGGCGGGTCGGGCGGCTCGCTTCAGTCCGTCACAACAGCAGGAGCTCGTTCGCCGTGTCGACGAGCGAATGAACCCTTCGCTCAACATCGCCGAGCTGCCAGTAAGCGTCGCCGCAACTGAACTTGGTCGCCGCGATCGCCAGATTGCTGACGAGCGCGGCGTAGATTGACAGCTTCGCGTGCGATTGTGGCGTGTTGGACAAGGCGTGAAATTGTGCGCGTCACGACCACGTTCCTCAACCGCTCGCCGATCGGCTAAGAAGAGCCGCAGCTTTCGCGTGGCCGTTACCACGCGATTCACGCAAAAGAAACGCACTGCAGGATGTCGAGTCCGCGTACACCCCACGTACGCGCACAGCGGCAGTGCAACCTTTTGTTGGGTCTTGCGGTCGAGTCGGCGCATCGGCACCATGAAACACAGCTCACGACACACACGGAAGGGAATTGCGATGCTGAAGTCGAGAGTGGATCGCAGCATCGTGCGCTAAGCTAGTTGACCGGGAACTCACCGCATCCGCTGTGCGCCGCGATGCATTGGCGCAAGACGCTAGGCGAAGGCTGCGGCAAAATCCTGCGCACAATGCGCGGACTGAGCGCCGCACGATGCTCCATTTCCATTACGCAACTGGTACGGTGCCTCATGGAATGATTTCGAGCGCCGCGATCTTGTCGCCCGCGAGTTCGAAGAAGTAACGAAGGTCCAGTGGGCTCCTCGGAAAGTTGCCGGTGAGTCTGCTGGTCACGACAGTCTTCGCTTCCCCCTGCTCGCACGCAGAGGGCTCACTCTCACGTATTGATACTTCTGGCCGACGCATCGGCCTTCCATCGCCTGATTGCGGCTCGACCCGCGTAGCTGTGCCCCTCGTCCTTCACTACAGCATCTTCGGTGAAGCACTCGGAGAGCGCCTCGCCAACTCCTGTCCGCCCTGACAGTAGGCGGCGATCGGTGTTGGTAGCTCGATAGCCATACGTCCCTCCGGAAGGCTGCCGCCCCTCATTCCACATCTACGTTGCCCGGCGGGAGTGTTGTCGATAGGCTCGCGACGTGACAAGAACGCACGGAAAAAGTGTTACTTACCCGAGCGTAAGGATCGCGGACAGTACGCCCGCTTCGGCGGGCAAGGGCATCGAGCAGAGGCGCCTCAAGATGATTGAGGGTCGGTGGAAGCTCACCATCCTGTTCCACCTTTTCGACGGTGAGCTATTGCGGTTCTCGGACCTGGAGCGCGCGATCCCGTCAGATTTCGCAAAAAGATGCTGACACAGCAACTGCGCTCAGATGGAATCCGATGGCATCGTGCGCAGAATCGTCCACCATCAGGTTCCGCCGAAAGTCGAATATGGTCTGACCCCCTGGGGACACTCGCTCTGCCCGGCCCTCGACGAGCTGTCTGAAGTGGGTCGCCGCTCGGCCGGAAGGTGATGAGCAGCCAACACGCTGGCTCGCCAGCGGAGTCGCCTTCAAAGTGACGATTCGCAACGCAAGTGCGTCATCACCCGAGAACAGCAGATCAAAGAACGCCAGCACGCGTCCTTGACGTGAGGTTGTGCGTGATCGGACGCAGAAGCCGTCCCTCGGCGACCAGTACTTTCGCGTACACCGCCCCTCGAAAAACACGCTAAGATAGTGCCAGGGCCACCATCTCCCGGATCGTGCCCGGAGCAATACGATCAGCCGCCACCCTGCGGCTCAGGCCCGCTGCATGTGGCAGCCGAGGTGGTGCGGGCAATACGTAACTGAACGAAGTGGCTAC
>ERZ1370068.7752-contig-665_pt1 | contig 69445 bp, 109 predicted proteins | sample MGYA00561227_ERZ1370068 | MGnify/ENA primary metagenome ERZ1370068 (study PRJEB38410, sample SAMEA6850437) | metagenome | study: Metagenomic assessment of the ecological functions of the soil: analysis of the soil microbiota associated with the...
GTATTACTTCGTTCAGTTACGTATTGCTAGCGCGTCGTCAAGGAGAAGCAGCGGCCGCTGTTCACCGACATGCCCGACTCGCCGCTGCCGCCGCTGTCGCTGCTCGAGGATGCGCCGCCGTCGACAGAAACGGTCAGCGCCGAAACGCTCGAATACACGTCGCGGCTGATCGAGCGCAAGCTCGCCGACTTCGGCGTCAGCGGTGAAGGTGCTCGCCGCGTATCCGGGTCCGGTGATCACGCGCTACGAGATCGAGCCGGCCGTCGGCGTGAAGGGCGCGCAGATCGTCAACCTGATGAAGGACCTCGCGCGCGCGCTGTCGGTCGTGTCGATCCGGCGTCGTCGAGACGATTCCCGGCAAGTCGTGCATGGCGCTCGAGCTGCCGAACCCGCGCCGGCAGATCGTGAAGCTGGTCGAGATCCTCGCGTCGACGACGTACAACGACACGCCGGGCATGCTGACGCTGGCGCTCGGCAAGGACATCGCGGGCAAGCCCGTCGATCGCCGACCTCGCGCGGATGCCGCATCTGCTCGTCGCCGGCACGACGGGCTCGGGCAAGTCGGTCGCCGTCAACGCGATGATCCTGTCGCTGCTCTACAAGGCCGAGCCGCAAGCAGGTGCGGCTGATCCTGATCGATCCGAAGATGCTCGAGCTGTCGGTGTACGACGGCATCCCGCATCTGCTCGCGCCGGTCGTCACCGACATGAAGCTCGCACCCAACGCGCTCAACTGGTGCGTCGGCGAGATGGAGCGCCGCTACAAGCTGATGTCGACGCTCGGCGTGCGCAACCTCGCCGGCTACAACGCAGAAGGTCGTCGAGGCGAGGAAGGCGGCCAAGCCGCTGACTGCAATCCGTTCTCGCTGACGCCGGATGCGCCGGAGCCGCTCGAGGAAATGCCGCTGATCGTCGTCGTCGTCGACGAGCTCGCCGACCTGATGATGGTGACCGGCAAGAAGATCGAGGAGCTGATCGCGCGCATCGCGCAGAAGGCGCGCGCCGCCGGCATCCACCTGATCCTCGCGACGCAGCGGCCGTCGGTCGACGTGATCACCGGCCTCATCAAGGCCAACATTCCGTCGCGGATCGCGTTCCAGGTCGCGAGCAAGATCGACTCGCGGACGATCCTCGACCAGATGGGCGCCGAGGCGCTGCTCGGGCAGGGCGACATGCTGTACCTGCCGCCGGGCACCGGCTACCCGCTGCGCGTGCACGGCGCGTTCGTGTCCGACGCCGAAGTGCATCAGCGTCGTCGAGCACCTGAAGGCACAGGGCGAGCCCCGCAGTACATCGACGGCATCCTCGAAGGCGGCGTCGCAGCGGCGATGGCGACGACGCGGCGTCGGCGTCGAAGGCGCCGACGCCGAGTCCGATCCGATGTACGACCAGGCGGTCGACGCGTCGTGCTGAAGACGCGCCGACCGTCGATCTCGCTCGTGCAGCGGCACCTGCGCATCGGCTACAACCGCGCCGCGCGGCTGATCGAGCAGATGGAGCGCGCGGGACTCGTGTCGCCGATGCAGTCGGGCGGCTTTAATCGCGACGTGCTGCGTCCCGGCGGGCAAGGTCGAGCCAGCGTGACGGCGCGGCCGCGGTGGCGCGCAGGCGGGAGGCGCCGTGCGATGCTGGTCTGCGCGCAAGCCGTCGCAGCCGGTCCGGTCGACGTGTACCGAAGCACCGGGCCCGGAGCTCTGCCCGCGCGATCGCGCGAGCGAGGGTCGCCGGCGCTGAGCGAGGCGCAGGTCGGTCGAGCGCGCGCGGGCGCTTGCTTGCCGCTTGCGAGATTCTGCGCAGACCGGACCTGTTCGTCGACGGGCTGCGACGCCGTGCCGGAGTCAGGCGCACGGCGCGTGGCGGACATCTTCGTCAACTGGCCTACATACGCGTCGTAGGCGGCACGCGCGCACGGTGCGCGAGGCCGCGGCCTACAGCTACGGTGCAGTCCTCGACCGCGTCAGGCAACTGCCTCGCTCCAGCATCCCGGGCACGGGAACTCGGCGCGACGCGGCTGGCGATCCGGCACCGATCATGCGATCCATCCACACCGTATTTGCTGCCGTTTGCGCGCTGGCGTTCCTCAGTCTCGCGCTGGCCATGAGCGTTCGACATGCGCGGGCCTTCGGGGCTGGGGCAGCTGAAGGCGTTCCTCGACGGCGCGAAGACCGCGCCGAGGGGGCGTTCGCGGCAGTCGGTGGCGAGCGAGACGCGACACGGCAGCCGCAGGACTCCGGCTGGCACGTTCGCGTTCGCGCAGTCCGAAAGGCAGAAGATCCGCTGGACCGCCACGAGAAGCCGTTCGAGCAGCTGATCGTCGGGGACGGCGTGCGCGTGTGGGTCCACGATCGCGGCGACCTGAACCCACGGTGATCGTGCGCAAGCTCGACCTCGCGCTCGGCGCGCCACGCCCGCGGCGCTGCTCGCGGGCGACAACGCGCTCGAGAAGAATTTCACGCTCGCGAAGGCCGGCTGCGGCGGACGATCTCGAGTGCGTCGATGCGACGCCGAGGACACGCGGAGTCGACAGTTCTGCACCGCGTCCGCATCGGCTTTCGCGGAACCTTCGCCGCGCGATGGAGCTGACCGACGCGCTTCGGCCAGATCGACGACGCCTCGCGTTCGACGTTCGAGCGCAACCCGGCGCTTGCCGCCGACCTGTTCCAGTTCGACGGTGCCGGCCGGTGCGGACGTCGTGCAGAGCGCCGAAGAGCGACGCGGCCGGAAGTACCGTCAGCTGGCGGCAGGCGATGCCCTTGTCCGCATGACCTCGCGCAGCGCGGTCCGGGTAGTCGGTGATGAGGCCGTCGACGCCGGCGTCGATCAGTCGCGCCATGTCCGCAGGATCGTTGACGGTCCAGGGCAGCACGCGCGAGCTTCAGCGCATGCGCTTCGGCAACGCGCTCCGCGCGTCACGTTGCGCCAGAACGGGCGACCACATCGCGCAGCCGGCCGCGCTGCGCGAGCCGCGGCACCGAGCCGCCGTACGCGCGGACGTCGAGACCCGCGCGTCCACGGCGACGGGCCGTCGGCCAGTCGGCTTCATCGTGTCGTTGTTGCCGTCTCGATCGTCAGGCACACGGTCGCGATCGCCGGCGCGCGGCGCTTCTGCCGCGACGAGCGTGCGCCAGTCGAACGACTGCAACGTCGATGCGCGTCGGCGATGCCCGCATGCGCGAATCGCGTCGACGGCGAGCCGCGCGAAGGTCGCCGGGTCGACCGTGTCCTCCGGGTGCGTCGGCGGATCGATCTTGGTCTCGATGATTGAGCCGCACCGGCTTGCCGCTGTCGACGCGCGAGCGCGAAGACGCTCGGCCAGCGTCGGAAACGCGCTCGCCGTCAGCGGGCTGCTGCTGCGGGAAATTGCGCGCGTAGTAGCTCTGCGGATTCGAGCCGGCCGATGTCGTAGCGCTGCAGCTCGGCGCAGCGTCAGCGATGCGGATCGCGCGGGCCCTTGGCGGCGAGCCAGCGGCCGTCGGGTCCGCGCACGCAGATCGGGATTGAGGCAACGGATCGTGCGAGATGACGAGCACGCCGTCGCGCGTCACGGCGAGATCGGTCTCGAGCGTCGTGACGCCGATCGCCAGCGCGCGCGCGGAACGCGGCGAGCGTGTTCTCCGGCGCGAGCCCGCGCGCGCCGCGATGACCCTGCAGGTCGAACGCAGGGCGGCGAGCGGCAGATAGGCGACGGCGGCCAGCGCGACCGCGCGCAACGCGCATCGCGCGGCCGAGCGCTACGTCAGTCAGCCACGCGCGACCGCGCGGATGCTCGAGCACGTCTCGGATTGACGACGAACTCGGGCGCCGCCCGGCAAGCGCGTCGACGATGCTCGTCGAGTCCGGTGCGTCGCCATGTTGTGAAAGCACTCGTCGGTCCAGCACAGCGAATGCGGCGTGACGATCACGTTGTCCATCGCCAGCAGCGGATTGGCCGGATCGACCGGCTCCTGCTCGAACACGTCGAGCGCCGCGCCCGGCGATGCGGCCCGCGCGCAGCGCGTCGATCAGCGCCGGCCTCGTCGACGATCGGTCCGCGCGCGACGTTGATGAAGTAGGCGTCGGCTTCATCCGCGCGAACTGCGGCGCGCCGATCAGATGCCGCGTCTCGTCGTTGAGCAGACAGCAGACGACGACGAAGTCCGACTGCGGCGAGCAGCGTGTCGAGATCGACCTTGCGCGCGCCGACGTAGCCGAGCTCGATCGCGTTCGACGTATGGATCGGCGGCAAGCAGCGTCGACGTCGAACGTGCGCGCCATCCGCAGCAGCTCCTTGCCGATGCGGCCGGCGCCGATGACGCCGAGCGTGCGGCCGGTGAGACCCATGCCCATGTTGTCCATCCGCTCGTGCCAGCGGCCGGTGCGCGTCAGCCGGTCCTTGAGGCATCAGCTTGCCGGCGAGCGCCAGGATGAACGTCAGCGCGATCGTCGCGACCGGCCGCGGCATCGAGCTCGGCGTGTTGCGTGACGACGCACGCCGGCGCGCGTCATCGCCGGCGACGTCGACCGAGTCGTAGCCGACGCCGTGCCGCGCGACGACGCGCAGCCGGCAATCGGCGCGCGACACCGCGGCTTCCGGGCACGCGCGCCGTGTTGACATAGAGCGCGTCGTAGCGCGCCGCATGATCGGCGTGTGATCGACGGGCACGACCTTCGGCAGATACTCCCATTCGAGCGTCGGGCGCCGTCGAGGATGCCGCAGCGCCGCGCGCGCCGAACGCGGGCTCGCCGCGGCGAATCGAGGATGTCGCGGGTGAATGCCGACGCGGAATCTTAGCGCTCATCGTCACGTCTCCTCCCGTCGCCGGCACTGCTGCGCGCAGCGACGTCGCAGGCCGCTGCGCGCAGCGCTTGCTGCAACATCAGCTGATCGACGCCGTACGCGAACAGGCGGAAGCCCGTCGCGACGTAGTCGCGCGCCCAGCGCGTCGTCGGTGGCGAGAACGCGCCGCCGTCTTGCCGTGCGCTCGCGCGCGCGACGATCGCGGTCGACGGCGGCCAGGTAATCGCGGATCGCTCGAACTGCGCCGGGATGCCCATGAAGTTGGTGAGATCGAAATGGCCGAGCCACAGCGCGTCGACGCCGGGCACGGCGGCGATCGCCTCGACGTTCGCAAGGCCTTCGGCGGTTTCGATCTGCGCGATCACCATCGTGCGCGCGTGCAGCGCGGCGATCTTCGCGACGACATCGCCGCCCTGGTAATCGTCGTGCGCGAAGCCGAACGCGGCGCCGCGGCGGCCCTGCGGCGGATAGCGCGTGCACGCGACGATATGCGCGGCCTCGTCGGCGTGCCGACCATCGGCACCATGACGCCCATGCGCGCCGACGTCGAGCGCGCGGGCGATGAAGTGATATTCGCCGCGCGGCACGCGCACCATCGGCACGATCGGCGAGCCCGCGGCAGAGCGCGAACTGCGTCTTCAGCGTCTCGAAGCCGAGGCCGGTGTGCTCCATGTCGAACAGGACGAACTCGGCGCCGGCATTCTTGCAGATCTGCGGCAGGCCGGGCGCGAAGAACTCGAACACCATCGCGCCGAAAGCGCGGCCGCCGGCGGCAAGCGTTGCTGACGGGATTGTCGCGGGCGCACTGGCGGTCGACGGGGCGCGGTACAGGTGCGCGGGCCGGACTGTACCGCGCATAATTCCCAGCGGCCATCGATGGCGACTGCGATGAACGACTCTCTTTACTCCGAATTCGGGCAACGACACGCCGCTCGCCGAGCGCCTCGCGCCCGACACGCGATCGCCGACGTCGTCGGCCAGCGGCATCTGCTCGCGCCGGGCAAGCCGCTCGCCGTCGCGTTCGCGTCGGGCAAGCCGCATTCGATGATCCTGTGGGGCCCGCCGGGCGTCGGGCAAGACGACGCTCGCGCGGCTGATGGCCGATGCGTTCGACGCCGAATTCATCGCGATCTCGGCGGTGCTCGCCGGCGTCAAGGACATCCGCGACGCGGTTGCGCGCGCCGAGGCCGCGCTGCGCGCAATCCGGCCGGCACGACGATCCTGTTCGTCGACGAGGTCCATCGCTTCAACAAGGCGCAGCAGGACGCGTTCCTGCCGTTCGTCGAGCGCGGGCTGGTCACGTTCATCGGCGCGACGACCGAGAATCCCGTCGTTCGAGGTCAACAGCGCGCTGCTGTCGCGCGCAGCGGTCTACGTGCTGGAGCCGCTGTCGGCCGGACGACCTCGCGGCTGCTGCTCGACCGCGCGCTGCGCCGCCGCGATGCCGGATGCCGCGGTCGCGGCGACCGCGCGCGACGCGCTGATCGCGCTACGCCGACGGCGACGGCCGGCGCCTCATCAACCTGGTCGAGCAGCTCGCGGTGGCCGCGCACGAAGCGGCCGCGCAGCCCGATCGACCTCGCGTTCGTCGAGGCGACGATCGCGCGCTCAGCCTGCGCCGCTTCGACAAGGGCGGCGAGGCGTTCTACGACCAGATCTCCGCGCTGCACAAGGCGGTGCGCGGCTCCGATCCCGGACGCGTCGCTGTACTGGATGTGCCGGATGCTCGACGGCGGCGCCGATCCGCTCTACGTCGGCCGGCGGCTGATCCGCATGGCGACCGAAGACATCGGCCTCGCCGATCCGCGCGCGCTGCGCGCTGGCGCTCGACGCCGTCAGCGACGTACGAGCGGCTGGGCTCGCCGGAAGGCGAGCTGGCGCTCGCGCAATGCGTGATCTATCTCGCCTGCGCGCGCGAAAGTCAACGCCGTCTACATCGCGCGTACAGCGCGGCGCGCGCGTTCATCGCCGAGAGACGGCTCGCGTCCGGTGCCGCTGCGGCTGCGCAATGCGCCGACGCAAGCTGATGAAGGGACTGGGCTACGGCAAAGGCTACCGCTACGCGCACGACGAAGAGGACGCGTACGCCGCCGGCGAGCACTACCTGCCCGACGACATGCCGGCCACGACGTTCTACACGCCGACCGAGCGCGGGCTCGAGGCGCGGATCCGCGAAAGCTGCGAGCGCTGCGCGGTATGCGCGATCGCAAGTGCAGCCGACCCAAGACTGCGAAAGGCGCAACTGAGCATCCGCGCGTAACCGGTCGAGCGAGTATCCGCAAGCCTCTGATAAAATTGCCGCATGCTCGACATCAATCTCCTTCGTCAACGATCTTGCCGGGCGTCGCCGCCGGCGCTCGCCGAAGCGCGGCGTCACGCTCGACATCGGCGCGCTTCGAGGCGCTCGGAAGCCGAGCGCAAGGACGATCCAGACGCGCACGCAGGAGCTGCAGGCGAAGCGCAACGCGCTGTCGAAGCGAGATCGGCGTCGCCGAAGGGCAGGGGCGAGGACGCGTCGGCGCTGCTGGCCGAAGTCGCCGGGATTCGGCGACGAAGTCAAGCGGCTCGAGGCCGAGCTCGAGCGCGTGCAGAGCGAGCTTGCGCGACTTCCTGCTCGACCTGCCCAACCTCACGCACGCGTCGACGCCGGTCGGCAAGTCGGCCGACGACAACGTCGAAGTTCGCCGCTGGGGAACGCCGCGCGCGTTCGACTTTCGCGGTGAAGGACCACACCGACCTCGGCGAAGGGCTCGGCCTGCTCGACTTCGCGACCGCGGCGAAGCTCTCCGGCGCGCGCTTCACGTTCCTGCGCGGCGATCTCGCGCGCCTGCATCGCGCGCTCGCGCAGTTCATGCTCGACGTGCACACGCAGCGAGCACGGCTATACCGAGTGCTACACGCCGTACATCGTCAACGCCGCAGCGCTGGTCGGCACGACGCAGCTGCCCAAGTTCGAAGCCGACATGTTCTGCGGTGCAGAAGGGCGGCGACGGAAGGCGAGGACGAGCCGCTCTACCTGATCTCGACGTCCGGAGATCACGCTGACGAACACGCGTGCGCGACGAGATCCTGCCGGCCGCGGCGCTGCCGATCAAGCTGACCGCGCACACGCCGTGCTTCCGCTCGGAGGCGGGCAGCTACGGCAAGGACACGCGCGGGATGATCCGCCAGCACCAGTTCGACAAGGTCGAGCTGGTGCAGATCGTCGCACCCGGAGCATCCGTACGACGCGCTCGAGGAGCTGACCGGCCACGCCGAGGCGATCCTGCAGCGGCTCGAGCTGCCGTATCGCGTCGTGGCGCTGTGCACCGGCGACATCGGCTTCGCGGCGGCGAAGACCTACGACCTCGAGGTCTGGCTGCCCGGGCAGAGCGCGTATCGCGAGATCTCGTCGTGCTCGCAACTGCGAGGCGTTCCAGGCGCGGCGCATGCAGGCGCGCTTCCGCAACGCGCAGAGGCAAGCCGGAGCTCGTGCACACGCTGAACGGCTCGGGGCTCGCCGTCGGCCGCACGCTGGTCGCGGTGCTCGAGAACTACCAGCGCGCCGACGGCTCGATCGAAGTGCCCGAGGCGCTGCGGCCCGTACGTGGGCGGCGCAGACGCGTCATCGCGCCGATTGTCCCAGGTTAGCGCATGTTGCCGGTGTGGCCGAGCGAATAGCGGCCTGGCTGCGGCCACACCGTCGAGCCCGTGCGGCTCCTTGCCGACCGGGATGATCGTGACCGCGCCGGTCGCGGTGTCGATACGCGTAGACGACGTTGTCGTAGCGGCCGGACAGCCACAGCTGCTTGCCGTCGGCGCTGACGTTGCCCATGTCGGGGCTGCCGCCGCCCGGGATCGGCCAGTTCGCCTCGACCTTGCGCGTCGCGAAGTCGAGCACCGACACGCTGCCCTTGCCGTGCGGCGGTCCGTGGATCTTGTTCGAGCCGCGGTTGGTGACGTAGAGCTTCTTGCCGTCGCGGCTCGGATAGAGGCCGTGCGTGCCCTTGCCGGTCGTCGATGAAGCCGATTTCCGTGAACGTCGTCGCCGTCGACGACGAACACGCCGTCGGCCATCATGTCGGCGACGATAGAACAGCTTGCCGTCGGGCGAGACGCGGATGTCCTGCGGCATGCCGCCCTTCGACAGCTTCAGGTAGCCGATGCACCTTGCGGTCGACCAGGTCGATCTTCGCCAGGCTGCCGCTGGAACTCGCAGGTGAAGATCGCGTAGCGGCCGTCGATCGAGAAATCGGCGTGGTTGATGCCGTCGCACTGCGGCGTCGGCGATCGACGACTGCAGCGCCATCGTCTGCGGATCGCGGAAGTCGAGCCGCTTGAGCGCCTCGGCGACGACGATCGCCGACTTGCCGTCGGGCGTGAAATACATGTTGTACGGATCGTCGACCGGGATCGCGCGTGCCCGGCTTGCCCGGTCGTCGGATCGATCGGCGTCAGGCTGCCGTCGCGTGCGTGTTCTCGGCGTTGTTGGCGACCCACAGCGTGCGTCAGGTCCCACGACGGCACGACGATGCTGCGGATTCAGGCCGACCTTGAACTTGTCGACGACCTTGCAGCGTCGCCGGGTCGATCACGTAGACGTCGTTCGACTGCAGGTTCGGCACGTAGACGCGCGCGCAGATGCGCCCGCGACCGCCGGCGCTCAGCTTGCGCCGGCGGTCGCTTCGCTGTACAGGTTGGCGGGATCGACGACCGGCGGCATGCCCGGCACCCGTCGCGATCGGCGACGCGGGACGGCGCGCATTGGGCGAGGAGCTGAAGCGGCGTCGCGAGGCGGCGAGGGCGACCAGCGCCGGCGACGAAGCGCAACGCGAGCGAATGCGAAGGCGAGTTCGAGAGTCTACGAACGGGTGTGCTCAATAGATCGCATAGGTGATCGCGGGCGCTGTCGTCGAGATTCATCAGCGCCGGGCGACGGCTTGGCGAGATCGCGGCCGCCGTTTCGCGGACGATAACGTCGACGCCCGGTCTGGCCGAGATCCGCGCTTGACCGGCGCGGGTCGCCGTAGACGCCGTCGGCGGCGGCTTCGAGCGACGTCGTTATCGGCAGATCCGCGCGCACGAGACCGGGATCAACGGCAAGCGCAAGCGACGTGTCGGCGAGTCCCGCGTGCAGTACCGATCTCGGCGTCGCTGATATAGCCGCGCGCTCTCAACAGCTCGGCGTAATGCGGTCTCGACGCCAACGCGGTAATAATCGATCGAGCGCAAGCACGCCGCTGGCGCGTTCGCCCACTCGCGATTCAAGCGCGTTGCGGCACGCGCCTGCTCGTCTTTCTGGTAGCCGCCGCTGGTCGCCGAGGAACACGATGTCGCGAAAGCCATGCCGCCTGAAGCTGCGCGCGGCACATTCCGAGCACCGCCTTCGAACGCGCGATCGTGGGCACGTGATCGTTCCCGGGAAGCGCATGTGCGCGGTCGGCGGATCGACGCTGCCTTCGGGCACATAGGCGACGACCGGCGCGACCAGCGCGTTGCCGAGCGCCGCCGGCGATCCGCTCGGCGAGCGCGTGGACGCGCGCGTTGTGCTTCCCGAGTGTCATGTGCGGGCCGCTCTGCTCGGTGCCGCCGATCGGGACGATGATCGTCGTCTTGCGCCGCTGCGATCGCGTCGCGGAGCTCGGTCCGCGTCAAGGTCGTCGAGCAGCACGCTGTGGCTGCGCCCGCAGCGCCGCGCATTCGGAGACCTAGCGCGAGCAGCAGGTGGCGACGAGCCATCAGCGCGCGAGTACAGAGAGCTCATGACGTTCGCGTGCCTCATTTGACGGCGCCGGGTGGCGCCTCGGCGACGCCAGCGTGCAGCCCGCGATCTGTGTACGCCGGCTCCGGCTGCGCGGGCAGGATGTCGTAGTAGGCGCGCACGCGGTCGACGAAGGCGATCGGCATGCCGCCTCGCGCGTAGCCGAACTTCGCCGTCTCGTAATACTCGGGCAGCGCGAGCAGCGGCAGCGTTTCTTCACATCGCTCCACGAGTCGGGATTGAGCTTCTGCTTCTGCGCGAGCACGCGCGCGTCCTCGAGGTGCGCGGTGCCGATGTTGAACGCGGCCAGCGCAAGCCACGTGCGGTCGGGTTCGGTGATCCGCGACGGCAGCTTGGTCTTGAGATCCTGCAAGTAGCGCGCGGCAGCATGCACCGACGCGCGCGTGTCGAGCCGATCGGCGACACCGAGATGGCGCGCCGTTTCTCTCGGTCAGCTGCATGAATCCGCGCACGCCGGTCTCGCTGGTCGCGAAGGCGTCCCATTGCGATTCCTGGTAAGCGATCGCCGCGAGCAGCCGCCACTCGACGCCGCTTCGCTGCTGCGCTTCCTCGGAACATCCGGCGGTACTGCGGTAGCACGCTTTGATGCGCTCGCTGAAAGATGCCGCCGTCGATCCGCAGCTCGACCGCGGCGGCGCCGGCGCGAAATAACGCTCAGCAGTAGCGGGCAAGCGTGCCGTCTTTGCGGAGCCGCGCGAAAATAGGCGTCCAGCATCGTCGCGCAAGCACCTTCTGTTCCGGTGCGACCGCCCAGGCGAGCTCGCGGCGCGGCCCTACCGGGAACGCGCGACGTCGAAATCCAGGTAGACGTTGCGTGCAACCGCGGCGTCGTTCGATGGAGGACGATCGCATAGTCCACCGCTGCCTTCAGGAGACTTGCGCGATCAACGCGTCAGGTCGGCAGGTCAGGTGGCCTTCCAGTCGACCTCGGGATGATTCAGGCGCACGTTGGCCAGTTGCAGACTCGAGCCCCGTGCCCTCGGGAAACGCGACGGTCGCGCCTTCGAGATCGGAAATGTCAGCGCGGCCGATAGCCGTCGACGTTGTAGATCAGCACCGGCTCGACAGCGAAATAGCCGGTCGTCCATCGCACGCGTTCCGAAGGATCGTCCTTCACCGCGGCGCCCTCGCGGCGCCGGCGCAGGCGAAAGAGCCCACCGGCGCCGACGTGCGCCTTGCCTGCCGCGAAGCAGCGCAAACAGCTCGCTTGCGCTCCCGAGGGTGATTACGCGAAGCGGCACGCGACTGCTCGCCCGGCGAAGCGCGTGAGCGAGGTCATGATCGAGATCCGATCAGCTCGCCGTCAGGGCCTGGAAACCACGAAGCGGGGCCGGGACGTACGATCGCGACGAGCTCGCGGCCTTGCTGCGGTGTCGGCGGAGGCGACGGCCCGCAGCTCCCAAGCAGCGTCAAGACGCCGACAACAAGCGCACGACCAGCAGCGCTCCTGACCGGATTCGTCGGATCACGCATGAGCTGCGTGGGATTATAACGATCGCCACCTCACGGGTGCGTATAATGGATCGTTCAACGGCGGGTCGCCCGCATTGCACGGTCGTGAACCTGGTCAGGTCCGGAAGGAAGCAGCCAAAGCGATTCTCTGCAAGTGCCGGGGGAACGGCTCGCCACCCCCTCTTTGTTCGTCAGATCGAGCCTGATTCGATCTGACGGCAATGTCTGCACCTCGACCCGACGATCGAAATCGCCCGGATGAGCTTTCAGGTTCTGGCGCGCAAATGGCGGCCGAAGACGCTTCGCCGAGCTTTCCGGTCAGGAGCACGTGGTGACTGCGCTGCACCAATGCGCTGGCGCGCGGACGATTGCATCACGCATATTTGCTGACGGGAACGCGCGGCATCGGCAAGACGACGATCGCGCGGATTCTGGCCAAGAGCCTCAATTGCGTCACCAGGCGTCACGCGCCACGCCGTGCGGCGTTTGCGCGGCGTGCGTCGAGATCGACGCCGGCCGCTTCGTCGACCTCTTGGAGCTCGACGCCGCGTCGAACACCGGCATCGACAACATGCGCGAGATTCTGGACAACGCGCGCTACGCGCCGACGGTCGGCCGCTACAAGGTCTACCTGATCGACGAAGTCCACATGCTGTCGAAGGCGGCGTTCAATTCGATGCTGAAGACGCTCGAGGAGCCGCCGGAGCACGTCAAGTTCGTGCTCGCCACGACCGATCCGCAGAAGATTCCGGTCACCGTGCTGTCGCGTTGCCTGCAATTCAACCTAAGCCGCTGCCGCCGGCGTTGATCGACGCGCGGATGTCGTCGATTCGTCGATTGCGGAGCAGATTCTCTATGATCGCGGCCGCGGTCGCTGCTGCTGGTCGCGCGCGGCGCAGAGAAGCGTTCGCGATGGGCTATCGCTGCTCGATCAGGCGATCGCGTTCGGCGCCGGCGAAGTTCGTGAAGGCGTCGTACGCACGATGCTGGGCGCCGTCGACCGCGATCATGTCTATCGGATAGCGGATGCGCTCGTGGCGCGCGACGGTCCTGCGCTCCTGGCCGAGAGTCGATGCGCTGGCGGCGCGCGGCCTCGCGTTCGCCACCGCGCTCGACGCAGGCTGACATCGCTGTTCCATCGCGTGGCGGTGGTGCAGGTCGTCCCGCTGCGGCAGAGAGCTCGACGACGCGGACGCAGATCAGGGCTACGCGACGCGCTTCTCCGAGAACGTTCAGCTTGCCTATCAAATATGCGCGCAGGGCAGGGGCCGACCTCGCGCTCGCGCCTGACGAAGAGACCGGCTTCGCGATGACACTCTTGCGGCTGCTGGCGTTCGATGCCCGCCCATGCCGGATCGCGGCGCCGAAGCGGGCGGGGAAAGGTCCGCTCCGCCACCAGCGACACCGCGGCCGGCGCGTGCCGACACGTCGAATGTCGCGGCGCTTCGCGCGCAGCGCAGCTCCCGCGCCCGAGCATCGTGGCGGCCGACGTTGTTCGCGTGGCGACGTGATTCCGCTCGAGACCGAGCCTTCCGCGTGGCCGGCGTTCGTGGCAAAGCTCAAGCTATCCGGGATGGCGGCACAGCTTGCGGCGCAGACCGAGTTGAAGTCGATGCAGGGCAACGCGCTGACGTTGGCGCTCCCCGCCTCGCACAAGCACCTGGCCGACAAGGCCTACGCGGACAAGCTCAAGGCCAGCGCTCGAAGCAGCCACGGGCAGAAAGCTCCTGCTTGCGTTCGAGGTGGGCGGCGCGACCGACGCTTCGTTGGCGGCGCAGGAGAAAAAGAGGCCGCGCCGAGGCCAAGGCGCTGGGCGAGCAGCGCGTTTCGCGACGAGCCGTTCGTGCGCGATCTGATGTCTCGCTTCGACGGGCGTATCAATCCGGACACGATCGAGCCGATCGGCAACGACCGCAACAAGTAGCCGGTGACGCGGTCATTCGCGTGTGTGTGCTGCACGGTACGAAAAATGCGCTACAACGCGTATTCGTCGCTGAACCTTACGACGATCGAATCGCGGCGCGTCGATGGCGCGCGAACTGATTGATGACAAGTGACAATTTTTTCTGGTCCGCCATTTGCTTTGGTCGTGTCGATACGCGATGGACACACCCTGCAAGCAAGAACAGCAAGCAGATCCGAGCGAGCCGACGTTGAGCGACTCGTTGCGCTTCAACGCCGGCTTTCGCGATCCGATGCCGGCGCGACGCCGACCACGTTTTCGTTCGACATCGCCAGGCTCGAACGGACCAGCGCCCGGGAACGGGCCCGGACCGACCGGCGAAGCTGCGGCAGTCGCCAGCGCCATCCGCGTCGCGTCGACCGTCAGCGGATACGACTCGGCATCAGCTGGCGCTGACAACGGCAGGGCAGGGCGGCGCGCGTACGCCTTGGGCGCGCGGCTTGTTCGCGCCCGCCGCTCGGATCCGTCCGTATGGTGCGGTACAGTCTCACCATGGCGACCCTTCCCTGTCGCCCGTTGCGAAACTCCGGGATCCGATCATGATGAAAAACCAGCTCGCCGGGCTGATGAAGCAGGCGCAGCAGATGCAGGACAATTTGAAGCGGGCGCAGGAAGAGTTGGCGCGCCTCGAGGTGGAAGGCCAGGCCGGCGCCGGATTGGTCAAGGTCGTGATGACCTGTCGCCATGACGTCAGCGCGTCACGATCGACCCGTCACTGCTCCGGCGAGGACAAGGACATGCTCGAAGACCTGGTCGCCGCCGCGATGAACGACGCCGTCCGGCGAGTGGAAGCGACCACCCAGGAGAAAATGGGCGGTCTCACCGCGGGCATGCCGATGCCGCCGGGATTCAAGCTGCCATTCTGAGCGGAATGGTGTGACGGCACGCCTGTCCGATCCGCGTCCCGCGCCTTGCGCGGGAACCGCTGTCGAGTCTCGACGAGCTCGCTCGCGCGCCTACGCTGCCTGCCCCGGTGTCGGGCCGAAGGCGGCGCAGCGGATGGCGCTGCTACCTGCTGCAGCATGATCGCGACGGCGCGCTCTCCCTCGCGCGCGCGCTCGAGCATGCTACGCATGCGATCCGCAACTGCGAGCGCTGCAATACCTTCACCGAGGATTCGGTCTGCGGCTTTGTGCCGCTCGCCGAAGCGCGACGCGACGCTCCTGTGTGCAGCCGTCGAGACACCTGCCGACCTATTGATGGTCGAGCAGGCGCAGGCGTATTCCGGTCTCTACTTTGTCCTGATGGGGCGCCTGTCGCCGCTCGATGGCATCGGCCCGAAGGAGATCCATCTCGATCGCCTGTTGAAGCGCGCCGCAGACGGCGCCGTCCGCGAAGTGATCCTCGCGACCAACTTCACCAACGAAGGCGAAGCCACCGCGCACTACATCGGCGAGTTGCTCCGTGCGCGCGGAATCGCGGTGAGCCGGCTCGCCCGCGGCGTCCCGGTCGGCGGCGAGCTCGAATACGTCGACGCCGGAACCGCTGGCACAGGCGCTGCGCGAGCGGGAGACCCTCGGAACCTGAGTTATCCGTGTCCGCGGAGCTGACGCCGAAGCCCCTCGCGCCGCCTCACTTTCCGACGGGCGGTATCGGAATCATCCCGGGAAGACATACGCCTGCAGAAGCGCGATCACGCCGATGACCGCTGCGCCGGCGATCGAGTGCCAGAACACCGTGCGGAAGATCGGCCCCAGCGCATACTTTCGTTCCTTCGGGATCGTCGTAGCACGCCGCGCACGCCACCATGATGGACTGGGCGTCGATCATCTTGCCCATCACGCCTCCGGTCGAGTTCGGTCGCCACGGTCAGGATCTCATTCAGGCCGAGCTGCTGGGCGGTGATTCGCTGCAGGCTGCCGAACAAGAGCGTTGGAGGCCGTGTCGGAACCCGTAAGGAACACGCCGAGCCAACCGAGGTATGCCGCGAAAAACGGATACATGAAGCCGGCGCCGGTGAACGCGAGGCCGAGAACCGCATCCGTGCCGGCGTAGCGCGTAAGAAAGCCGAGTCCGAGCACCTGGCCAATCACCAGGACCGGAATCTTCATGCGGCGCAGCGTCTGGACACGAAGGCCTCTTTCCACTGCGCACGCGGTCAGTCTCAAGCACCAAGCCCGGACAGAGATCGCCGCGACGAAGACGCCCGTGCCCGCGGCCGACAGCCAGTTGATGGTGAACCGTCGCGACCTCGGGTTTCGCGTTGATCGGCGCGACCGGCGGCATCCGCTGCACGAGGTTGTGCAACGCCGGCATGTCCCACACCGGCAGCGACAGCGTGCCGGCGAACGGCGAGCCCAGCAGCGTGGTCGCGAAAGTGACGCCGGAGAACAGGTTGTTCAGGTACTTCTTGAAATCCGGCAGTGCCCCAAAGCGCACAGCACAGGATCAAGATCACCCACGGCAGCCACGCGTAAATGGTTTCCGCGGCCGTATATTTGTATTTCCATTCGCTCGCTGTCGGTGGTCGCCGCCGCGGTGCTCTTGCCGGCCTTGGCCAGCGCGTCGCGATCGGCCTTCAGGAGAAAGCGAGTCTTCGGGTGCCAGACAAACCGCAGGAACAGCGCCGTGCAGATGACCGAGAACACGCCGGAGACCACGTCGGTCATCAAGTGGAATTCGTTGGTACCCGAGGCGTAGAACTGCATGAGCGGCAAACGAGACGCCCGCGCACCAGCGCCGCCGGCCACACCTCGAACGCTTCCTTCCAGGTTCCGCCTTCCATCTTCACGAACGTGGCGACCAGCCAGAACGGAACGAGGACCGATACGAACGGCAGCTGCCGGCCCGCCATCGCGGAAAGCGTGACCTGGTCGAGACCGCTCACCGCGGCCAGCGTGACGATCGGCGTGCCGATTGCACCCCACGCCACCGGCGCGGTGTTGGCCAGCAGATTCAGGACCGCGGACTGGAAATGGCTTGAACCCCAGTCCCACCATGACCGCACCGGCGATGGCGACCGGCGTCCCGAAGCCTGACGTTCCCTCGATGATCGCGCCGAACGAAAACGCGATCAGCACGCATTGAAGCCGCCGGTCGAACGAGATGTGGACGATGGACTCCTTCGACGATCTCGAATTTGCCGGACGCCACGCTCATCGTGTACAGGAACATCGCGGCGAGGACGATCCAGATGATGCCCAGGAACCCGAGAGCGTCCCGAGCGCGAACGCCGAGGCCGCAGCGGCAACCGGCATCTTGAAGACCAGGCAAGAGATCAGGAATGCGGCGATGACGCCGAAAAACGCCGCATAGGGCGCGGAAATGCCGATATGCACGTCGCCCTGCGCATCGCGGTGTCGGTAGCAGGGCGATGAAATACAGCAGGACGAGAATCGGTATCGCAGCGACCACCGTGGAGAAGAACGCATTCCCCAACGGGTTGTAGATTTGCTGGTTACATTTCCCCCCTATTTGGACCAGCCGGAAGGGAGCGGAATTCTCGGGTAACGAGATCTCCGCCAAGGCTCTCCCAACGCCGGTTTCCCCCTACCCGGATCGCGCGACATGCTACTTCGGCATGTCCGCTACGGCAATCGCTAGATTTGGCGTTTCGCAGGAATCGCCAGAGGTGCAGCGTAATTATGCGGCGGTGCACAATGACGTTCCCGGATCGCGCCCGCTATATAGTTCGTCAGCAGTTCGTCAGGTTTCCATCGACGGCCCGCATATTTCGTCGTCGGACGACGGAAAATGAAAGCCTGCGCCGTTTGGTTCGTCGTTTCCCCGGGAGTCACAAAAATCAGACCCCATGCACTGCGCGCGCCGCGCGCTTTTTGGAGGAGCAGCCATGTCGGGCAAACTCAAGCACTCCGTTTCGCGTAGCAAGGCAGCTACGACGTCGCGCCGTAAATTCCCTCACCGCCGCCAGCGGCGCGCGCGGCGGCGTCGCGACGCTCGGCGTTCCCGATGATCGCCAAGGGGCAGGCGGGACCGATCAGCATGCGTTTTCAGAGCACCTGGCCGTCGAAGGACATCTTCCACGAGTACGCGCTCGACTACGCCAAGAAGGTAAACGACATGACCGGCGGCGACCTCAAGATCGAGGTGCTGCCCGCAGGCGCCGTCGTGCCGGCCTTCGGCTTGCTCGAAGCGGTATCGAAGGGCACGCTCGACGGCGGTCACGGCGTGCTCGTCTATCACTACGGCAAGCAGAACGGCGCTGGCGCTCTGGGGATCGGGCCCGGCGTTCGGCATGGATGCCAACATGCTGCTGTCCGTGGCACAAGTATGGCGGCGGCAAGGAGCTGCTGCAGAAGCTGTATGCGTCGATCGGCGCCAACGTCGTGTCGTTTCCCGTACGGACCGATGTCCACGCAACCGCTTGGCTGGTTCAAGAAGCCGGTCACCAAGATCGGAGGACTTCAAGGGCCTCAAGTACCGCACCGTGGGCATCTCGATCGATCTGTTCACCGGCATGGGTGCGGCGGTGAACGCGCTGCCAGGCGGCGAGATCGTCCCCGCTATGGACCGCGGCCTGCTCGACGCTGCCGAGTTCAATAACGTGACTTCCGATCGGATCCTCGGCTTCCCGGACGTTTCCAAGGTGTGCATGCTGCAAAGCTTCCACCAGAACGCCGAGCAGTTCGAGATCACGTTCAACAAGACCAAGTACGACGCGCTGCCGGAAAAGATGCGGGCCATCATCGCGCTATGCCGTCGAAGCGGCTTCGCAGGATCTGACGTGGAAGGCGATCGACCGCTATTCCAAGGACTACATCGAGTTGCAGGTCAAGGACAAGGTGAAGTTCTACAAGACGCCAGATGCGATCCTGCAAAAGCAGCTCGAAGATGTACGATCAGATCGTGGCGAAGAAGCTGGCGGACAATCCGCTGTTCAAGGAAATCCTCGACTCGCAGAAGGCGTTTGCCGAGCGCGCCGTGCGCTGGGACATGGACAACAACGTGAACCGGCGCATGGCCTACAACCACTACTTCGGGCCAGAAGCCGGCCGCTCCCAAAAAGGCCTGACGCCAGGTCTGAAGACTCGCAAGGCATCATCCAGGGGCTCGGACCTGGGATGATGCCTCGTTTTTGACATGACTGGCGCGGAGTCGCCGCCGTCCATGAGCATTCAGCGCTTTCTGCATACGGCCGATCGCATCAGCACCTGGGCGGGCAAAGCTGGCCTGCTCTGGCTGATCATCGGGCTCATGCTGGTCGTCTGCGTCGAAGTGTTCAAGCGCTACATCCTGAACGCGCCGACCGCGTTCATCTACGACATCAACAACATGATGTACGGCACGCTGTTCATGCTGTGCGGCGCCTACACGCTTGCGCAGAACGCGCACGTTCGCGGCGATTTTCTGTACAGCTCGATGCGGCCACGGACGCAGGCCACGCTCGACTTGGTGCTGTACCTCGCGTTTTTCATTCCGGGATTCTCGGCCTGATGTATGCGGGCTTCGACTACGCGTTGGACTCGTGGCGCATTCGCGAACACTCGAACGTCACTGCCGAAGGGACCGCCTGTCTATCAATTCAAGGCGATCATCCCGATCGCCGGAACACTGGTGATGTTGCAGGGGTTGGCGGAGATCATGCGCTGCGTCGTCTGCTTGAAGACCGGGAAATGGCCGGAACGCCTCGAAGGACGCAGAGGAAATCGACGTGGTAGAGCAGCAGCTCGCGACCAGCGTCTACGTCGATAAGGAGTCGCGCGAGCGGGCGATTCAGCACGTCCACGATATCGACGAAGCGGCGCGGCAGCGCTGGCATGGGCGGAGAGAAGGACGCAAAGTTGCAGACGCCCCATGAGCGACCCTGCACTCGGCCTGTTGATGCTCACGCTCATCGTGATCGTGATCATGATGGGCTTCCCGACCGCGTTCACGCTGATGGGGCTGGGGATGATGTTCGGCTACGTCGCGTTCTACGATCCGATGCAGGCATGGTCGCAAAACCGTGTCTTCGACCTCGATCGTCGAGCGTACCTACGGCGCGATGAACAACGAATCGCTGATCTCGATACCGCTGTTCGTGCTGATGGGCTATGTGATGGAGCGCGGTGCGCTGGTCGACAAGATGTTCTACAGCATCCAGCTCGTGTTCCGGCGGCGTTCCGGCATCGCTCGCGGTCGCGACGCTGATCGGTGTGCACGTTCTGGGGCATCGCAAGCGGCCTGGTCGGCGCCGGTCGTCGTGTTGATGGGCGTGATCGCGTTCAATCCGATGTTGAAGGCCGGCTACGACGTCAAGCTCGCTTCGGGCGTCATTACCGCGGGCGGTACGTTCGGGATCCTGATCCCACCTTCGGTCATGATCATCGTCTACGCCGCGGTCGCCGGCCAATCGGTGGTCAAGCTCTATGCCTCGGCGATGTTCCCGGATTCTTTCTCGCCTTCCTCTACCTCATCTATATCGTTGGCTGGGCGCTCATCAATCCGAAGATTGCGCCAAAGTCCGAATCGAAGATCCCGGTGTCCGATTGGGTCCCAAGTTTCAGCAGGTCTATTCGCGCAACATGCTGGTCGGGCTCGTTCGCGCGCTCTTCGCGCCTGGCAAGGCCGCGGGCATCGAGATTGGCGGCCGCCGCATGACCTATCGCACGGTGCTCGACGAACTTCGTCTTGCGGCGCTGTTTCCGTTGTTGCTTTGCGCGGTGACGCTGTGGGGCATCTGGTGGTACGTGGTGATCCATCCGATGGCCGACGTCGAGTCGATCAAGCCAGCCGCCGTCACGTTCCAGAAGCAAGCGCTGCCGGAGGTCCTCGGCGGAGACATCCGAACCGCAGGAGGAAAGACCGCAGGAGCTCGGCTCGGCGCGTCTGAGACCGCACCCGCAGGCGTCGTCGAAGGAGCCGGAGTCGCTCCAGGAGATGGGCAATCCCGAGCTGCTGAAGGAGAGGTGCGTCCTCGCCGTCGGAAGCCGGCCCACCGGCCGGAGTTCTACACGTATTTCTGGATAATCGTCGCGGCCACCGCTCTGCTCTTTGCTCTGGTACTACTGGAAGATGGAGGCCGAACAGTTCGAGTTGCTCGAAGCTCCTGACCTCGTCGGTAATGCCACTCGGCATTCTGACGTTTGTGGTGCTCGCCGTGATTCTTTCGGGATCACGACCGCGCACCGAATCTGCCGCCATCGGCGCCGCCGGCGCGTTTCTGATGGGCTTCAGGCGCAAGACCCTCGACTGGGAGCGCGTCAAGCAATCGGTCTTCCTGACCGCGAAGACCACCGCCATGGTGTGCTGGCTGTTCGTCGGGTCGGCGCTTGTTCTCGGGCGTGTTCGCGATCCTCGGCGGGCAGCAGCTGGTCGAGCAATGGGTGCTGTCGTTCAACCTGACGCCGTTGCAGTTCATGATCCTGTCGCAGGCGATCATCTTCGTGCTCGGCTGGCCGCTCGAGTGGACCGAGATCATCGTCATCTTCGTGCCGATCTTCCTGCCGCTGCTGAAGCACTTCAACATCGATCCCGATCCTCTGGGGCACGCTGGTGTTCGTGAACCTGCAGGCCGCGTTCCTGTCGCCGCCGGTCGCGATGTCGGCGTTCTACCTCAAGGGCGTGTCGCCGCCGCATGTCACGCTGAACCAGATCTTCGCCGGCATGATGCCGTACATGCTGGTCGTGATCCTGTGCATGGTCATCATGTACGTGTGGCCGGGCATGACGCTGTGGCTGCCGAATTACCTCTACGGAGGCGGAAGCTAGTTCCGCTCGTCTCGCCTTGCGCGGAGGCACGCGGACCGCAGCGCCGGTCGGTGCCCTGTCGTTGCACGAAACCCGCTGCCGGGAGTACCCTCGTACCGAAGCGTCTGCCATGCGCGGCGCACGGTACGGAGGAGACGATGCTCGTCAGCGAAATCCTTCGCATCAAGGGCAACACGCTGTTCACGACGACGCCGGAAGGCAAGGTCTTCGACGCGGTCGCCGTCATGGCGCAGCACGACATCGGATCGCTGGTCGTGATGGACCGCGGCCGGATGGCCGGCATGCTGACGTTCGCCGAAGTGCTGAAGGCACTGGCGGAGCGCGGCGGCGCGCTCGGCGACGTGCGGGTGTCCGACATCTGCGAGCGCGATCCGGTGACTGCCGGACCCGGGCTCGACGTCAGTGGAATTGCGGCGGACGATGCTCGAGCGCCATGCCCGCTACGTCCCGGTGATGGAGGGCGCAACGCTGCAAGGCGTCGTCTCGTTCCACGACGTGGCGAAGGCGGTCTACGAGGAGCAGAGCTTCGAAAACCGCATGTTGAAAAGCTACATCAAGGACTGGCCGGAGACCGAAGGTCAGTAGGTCCGGCGATCGGCGCGCGCTCCCGCGCCGGAACGAGTCAGCGCCTCCCGCGGACCCCGTCTTGCGGCGCCTCGAGGACGAACATCGCCGGTCGCTTGTCGAAGCGACTTCCATCCTGTGTGCGCCAGCCCGACGCGGCGCGGCGCTCGATCGTTTCGGTTGGCAGCGTCAGGTCCGCGGCGACGCATACGATCGTGTCCGGAGCGAGCGCCGCTGCGATCGTCGCCAACATCGACGCGTTGCGATACGGTGTCTCGATGAAGAGTTGCGCGCGATGATGGGCACGCGAATCACGTTCGAGCTCGCGCAGCGCAGTCGGCGCGCGCATCGGGCTTGACCGGCAGGTAGCCGTGAAACGCGAAGCTTTGTCCGTTCATCCCCGAGGCCATCAGCGCGAGCAGCACCGCCGAGGGACCTACCAGCGGCACGACGCGAATGCCCGCGCCGTGGGCCGCTGCAACGACCACAGCGCCCGGATCGGCGACGCCGGGGCAGCCGGCATCCGACAGCAAGCCGATGTCGTGGCCGTCGGATAGCGGGCCGAGAACAATGCCAGCTGGGCAGCCGTCGGCATTTCCGGCAGCGACTGGATGGGAAAGCGTCGCGATCGCCGATGCCATATCGAGCGATTTCAGGAATGCGCGTGCCGGTTTCGGCGTCTCGACGATCCAATGCCGAAGACCGCGCGCAACGTCCAGCGTCCGCTGGGGCAGCACGTTGCCATGGCGGCACCGCGCCGAGCAGATTGGGTACCGCGTAAAGTATGCCGCTCACAGCGCGAGGAACCGACTCGCCTTCCGGCGCGCAGCGGCTCGACGACGGCGATCAGCGGCAACCCGATCAGCGCTGTCGGGTCGTCGGTCGCAATCCGCTCGAACAACGCGATGCCGAGTCCCTCCGACTTGACGGCGCCGGCGCAGTCGTAGGGAGTCTCGCGGCGCAGATAGGCGTCGATCTCGACGTCGGACAGCCGGCGAAACGTGCTGGCGACGTCCGACCAGAACGCCTCCGGCAGCGGCCGCTGTCGGCATCGCACTAGGGCGACGCCGGTGTGAAAGACGACGGTGCGACCCGACAGCGCGCGAAGTTGCGCGACGGCGCGTTCATGGTTGCCGGGCTTCCCTACCGGTGCGCCGTCGAGATCGGCGACCTGATCCGAGCCGATGACGAGCGCACGGGACAAATGAGCTGCGACAGCACGCGCCTTCGCTTCGGCGAGCCGGACCGCCGTGGCCGATGGCGTTTCGTTCCCGCGAGGCGTCTCGTCGATATTCGGGGCGACGACGTCGAACGGCACGCCGAGCCGCTGGAGCAGCGTGCGCCGGTAGCGGGATGTCGAGGCGAGCACCAGCGTGCGCTTCGAGTTGTCCTTTGTTTTTGCGGGCATTTTTGACACCGATCGCGAATTCCGCTATTATCCAATGTTTTACGCGGCAGGCCGGGTCGAGCGGTTTCAGCAACGCCCCATGACGATGGGCACGACGGCAAAGCACTCCGCCGGAGAGCTCCCGGCCCGCTTCGACGCCTTCCGGCTGGCGCGGGAACGAGGATCGCGCACGGGTTCGGTCGATGCGGCGTCGCTGCCGCGCCTTGCCGACCGGCTCGTCGAAGCTGGAACGCCGTCGCCGGTGAAGTGGTCGGTCGCTGGCACCGCTGGATGCGATGGGTCGACCGGCGCTGTCGTTGCGGCTTTCCGGCGTGGTGACGCTCGAGTGCCAACGGTGCCTGGGCGCGCTCCATTGGCCGATCGCGCACGAGACGGAGTTGGTGCTCGCGCGGGACGACGCCGAGGCGGCCAGGCTGGATGAGGACGCTGAAGCGGAGGTGTTGTTGGCAACGGCGCCGCTCGACCCGATCACGCTGGTCGAGGACGAGCTGGTGTTGACGCTGCCGTTCTCGGCGCGCCATCCGGACGGCGAATGCACGGCACCCGAATCCGGGTCCAAGGCGTAAGTCTTCGACCCCTAATGAAACGACAAGGAGAGCAGCATGGCCGTACAACAAAACAAGAAGTCGCCGTCCAAGCGCGGCATGCATCGAGCGCACGCGTTTCTCTGCCGATCCTCCGCTGGCCGTCGAGCCGGTGAGCGGCGAAGTGCATTTGCGCCACCATATCAGTCCGACCGGTTATTACCGCGGCAAAAAAGTCGTCAAGACCAAAGCCGACGAATAACGCCGCCGCCGCGACCGCATGCCGCGTCGCGCCGGTGTTCGCCGCATCCGAACCGCCGTCGGGCGTAGACTTGCGCCCGCGTGCCGCTGAATGACTCTCGCGGCGAACCTGCAGCGCCGCCTACGCCCCTGATGCCGGTTACTCTCGCCATCGACGCGCATGGGCGGCGACCACGGACCGTCGGTCACCGTCCCTGCGTCCGCCAAGTTTCTCGAGGATCACGCCCGATGCGCGTGTGATCCTGGTGGGCCTCAAGGAACCGTTGGAGACGGCGCTCGCCAAGATTAAGTCGACCGCGCGCGACCGATTGTCGATTCATCCGGCGACCGAGGTCGTCGACATGGACGAGCCACCCGCCGATGCGCTGCGCAAGAAAAAGGATTCGTCGCTGCGCGTCGCAATCAACCTGGTCAAGGACGGCACCGCGCGACGGATGCGTCTCGGCCGGCAACACCGGCGCGTTGATGGCGATCGCGCGCTTCGTGCTGAAAACGCTGCCGGGGATCGACCGTCCGGCGATCGCGTCGCAGCTGCCGACGAACAAAGGCGAGACGACCGCGCTGGACTTGGGCGCCAACGTCAACTGCACGCCGCAGCAACTCGTCCAATTCGCCGTGATGGGCAGCGCGCTCGTCGCGGCCGTCGACGGCATCGAGCGACCGACCGTCGGCCTGCTCAACATCGGCGAAGAGGACATCAAGGGCAACGAAGTCGTCAAGCAGGCGGCCGAGCTCCTCAAGGCGTCGGGACTCAACTTCTACGGCAACGTCGAGGGCGACGACATCTACAAGGGGACGACCGACGTCGTCGTGTGCGATGGCTTCGTCGGCAACGTCGCGCTCAAGACATCGGAGGGCCTCGCGACGATGCTCTATGAGTTCCTGAGGGCGGAATTCATGCGCAATCCGGCGACACGGCTTGCCGCGCTTGTCGCCTATCCCGTTTTGATGGCATTCAAGCGGCGGATCGACCCGCGGCGCTACAACGGCGCGACGCTGGTCGGATTGAACGGCGTGGTCGTGAAAAGCCACGGCGGCGCCGATGCGCTCGCTTTCCGCTACGCGCTCGCCAAGGCGCACGCCGAAGTCGCGCATGGCGTGCAGGAGCGCATCGCGCAGCGCATCGCCGCAATGCCGGTCGCGTCGCCCGCGACCGTGCCGTCCGAATCGGGACCGGTCCCTCATGCATAGCCGCATCGCGGGCACCGGGCGTTACCTGCCGGCGACCGTGCTCACCAATGACCAAATCGCGCTGCGTGTCGCGACGAGCGACGAGATGGATTCGCGCGCGCACCGGCATCCGGCAGCGGCACATTGCCGCGGCCGACGAGCAGACGTCCGATCTGGCGCTCGCCGCGTCGCGTCCCGCGCTCGCTGCCGCCGGCATCGCGCCCGCCGACGTCGACTTGATCATCGTCGCGACGACGACGCCCGACATGATCTTTCCATCGACCGCGTGCATCCTGCAGGAGAAGCTCGGCGCGCGCGGCGGTCCGGCGTTCGACGTGCAGGCGGTCTGCTCCGGATTCGTCTACGCGCTTGCGCTCGCGGACCGGATGATCGTGAGCGGGATGGCGAAGAATGCGCTGATCGTCGGCGCCGAAATCTATTCGCGCATTCTCGATTGGAGCGATCGTGGAACCTGCGTGCTGTTCGGCGACGGCGCGGGTGCCGTCGTGCTTGTTCCGTCGGATACGCCGGGAATCCTGACCGCGCACTTGCACGCTGACGGCCACTATCGCAGCATCTTGTGCGTCCCCGGCCAGGTGCAAAGCGGCGCCGTGACCGGCACGCCGTTCGTGCACATGGACGGGCAGGGCGTGTTCAAGTTTGCGGTGAAGGTGTTGGCCGAAGTCGCGCAGGAAGCGCTCGACGCGACCGGCATGACGACGGACGCCATCGACTGGCTGATTCCGCACCAGGCCAACATTCGCATCATGGACGCGACGGCGAAAAAGCTGAAGCTGCCGAACGAGCGTGTCGTCACCACGGTCGGCGAGCATGCCAACACGTCGGCCGCGTCGATCCCGCTCGCGCTGGACGTCGCGCTGCGCGATGGCCGGATCCGATCCGGGGCAGCATTTGATGTTGCTGGGCGTCGGCGGCGGCTTCACCTGGGGTTCGGTTTTTCTGCGTTGGACGTGAGGATTGCGCGATGAAGCTCGCTTTCGTTTTTCCGGGCCAGGGATCGCAACAGATCGGGATGATGGACGACTTTGTCGGGGACGCCGGCGTCCGCGCGACATTCGACGAGGCGTCGGCAGCGTTGGGCGAGGACTTGTGGGCGCTTGCCTCGAGCGGCGCGTCCGATGCGATCAATCTCACCCGCAATACGCAGCCGCTGATGTTGACCGCGGACGTGGCGATATGGCGGGCGTGGCGTGCCGCCGGCGGGCCGGCGCCGTCGATCGTCGCAGGTCACAGCCTCGGCGAATACGCAGCGCTGGTGGCGGCCGGTGCGCTGGAGCTCCGCGATGCGGTGCCGCTCGTGCGCTTTCGCGCCGAGGCGATGCAAGACGCGGTCGCTCCCGGCGTCGGTGCGATGGCGGCGATCATGGGCGCCGACGATGCGGCCGTTATCGAGGCCTGTCGCGAAGCGGCGCAGAGGCGAGGTTGTCGAGCCGGTCAACTTCAACGCGCCGGGACAGTTGGTGATCGCCGGCAACAAGGCCGCGGTCGAGCGCGCGATCGCCGTCGGCGAGGCGCGGGGCGCCAAGCGCGGCGTGATGCTGCCGGTCTCGGCGCCGTTCCACAGCTCGCTGCTGAAGCGGGCCGCAGAGCGCTTGGCGCAACGATTGGCGCGGGTGAACATTCTTTCTCCCGCGATCGCCGTCTTGCACAATGTCGACGTGGCCGAGGACCCGGCACCCGATGCGATTCGAGCCGCGCTCGCGCGGCAGGCGGCGAGCCCCGTGCGTTGGGCCGAAACGATTCGCGCGTTCGCGGCGCGCGGCGTCACACATGTCATCGAATGCGGTCCGGGCAAGGTACTCTCCGGGCTCGTGCGGCGGATCGACGAAAATCTGACCACGTTCGCGCTAAACGACCGCGCCTCGATCGACGAGGCGCTCGCGGCCATCCAGGCGGCGTGACGAGAGCACACGATGGCACAAGGCGAGCTGGCAGGACAGTTGGCGCTCGTGACCGGTGCAACGCGCGGCATCGGCAAGGCAATCGCGCTCGCGCTCGCGAAAGACGGCGCAACGATTGTCGGGACGGCGACGACCGTCGAAGGCGCCGAAAGTATCAGTCAATATCTGAAGGATGCATCGAACGCGGCAGAGGGCATCCAGCTCGACGTCACCGACGCGGCCGCGGCCGACGCCGGCGCTTGCGGCGATCGAGTCGCGCCATGGCGCCGTCGCGATTCTCGTCAACAACGCCGGCATCACGCGCGACAATCTGTTGCTGCGAATGAAGGACGATGAATGGGACGCGGTCATGGCGACGAACCTGAAGCCCGCGTTCCGTCTCGCGAAGGCCGTGCTGCGCGGAATGATGAAAGCGCGGCATGGCAGGATCATCCAGATCGGCTCGGTCGTCGGTGCGTCGGGCAATCCCGGCCAGGCCAACTACGCGGCGGCGAAAGCTGCGCTCGTCGGCTTCACCAAGTCGCTCGCGCAGGAAGTCGGCAGCCGCAACATCACCGTCAATTGCGTGTCTCCGGGGTTCATCGATACCGACATGACGCAGGCGCTGTCCGACGCGCAGCGCGACGCGCTCACCGCGCGCATTCCGTTGGGCCGGCTCGGCGCACCGGAGGACATCGCGGATGCCGTGGCATTTCTCGCCGGTCCACGTGCGCGCTACATCACTGGCGCGACGCTGCACGTCAATGGCGGCATGCTGATGATTTGACGACGGTTCGAAGATGCTCGTGGGGGCTTCGGCCAGCCGCGGGCCCGCGCCGGCAATCTGGTAAAATCCGCCGGCTTTTCAATGAGTTTGATCCCCGCGGGAGGAGACGCATGGAAAACGTTGAACAACGGGTCAAGAAGATCGTCGCCGAGCAGCTCGGCGTTAACGAAGCGGAAATCAAGAACGAATCATCCTTCGTCGACGATCTGGGTGCGGATTCGCTCGACACCGTCGAATTGGTGATGGCGCTGGAAGAGGAATTCGAGACCGAGATCCCCGACGAAGAAGCGGAAAAGATCACGACCGTCAAACAGGCGATCGACTTCGTCAGCACGCACGTGAAGAAGTAATCCGAAGGCGGCGCGGCGGCATGTCACCGCCTGCGCACGTCGTCGCGCCTCAACACCGCCCGCCGCACCGTCGTCGGCATCGCGCGGTCGGAACGGCAAGCCGTCTCGAGCCCCATCGCCTTCTCGCCCATGTCGCGCCGTCGCGTCGTTGTCACCGGTCTCGGCATCGTTGCCCCGGTCGGCATCGGCACGCCTGCCGCATGGGCCGACATCGTCGCGGGACGGTCGGGCATCGCGAAGATCACGCGCTTCGACGCGTCGGCGTTTCCGTCGCAGATCGCCGGCGAGGTGAAGGACTTCGACGTTTCCAAATGGCTGTCGGCGAAGGAAGCGCGCCGCTACGACACTTTCATCCACTACGGACTGGTCGCGACGATGGAAGCGGTGCGCGACGGCAAGCTCGACGACTACACCGGCGACAAGGAACGGGTCGGCGTCTGCATCGGTTCCGGCATCGGCGGATTGCCGATGATCGAGGACACGCAGAAAGCTTATCTGCATGGCGGCCTGCGCAAGATTTCACCATTCTTCGTACCAGGGTCGATCATCAATATGGTTGCGGGTCTCGTATCGATCCACTATGGCTACAAGGGACCGAATCTCGGCACCGTCAGCGCGTGTTCGACCGGCAACCACAGCTTGGGCGAAGCGGCGCGCCTGATCGAATACGGCGATGCCGACATCATGATTGCCGGCGGCGCCGAAGCGACCGTCTCGCCGCTCGGCGTCGGCGGCTTCTGCGCTGCACGCGCGCTGTCACATCGCAACGACGATCCGGCGACGGCAAGCCGGCCTTGGGACGTCGGCCGCGACGGTTTCGTGCTGGGCGAGGGCGCCGGCATTCTCGTGCTGGAAGAGTACGAGCACGCGCAAGGCGCGCGGCGCGCGCATCTACTGCGAGCTCGCCGGCTACGGCATGAGCGCCGACGCGCACCACATCACGGCACCGCCCGAGGACGGCGACGGCGCGCGCCGCAGCATGGTCAACGCGTTACGCAATGCGCATCGAGCCGCGACCGACATCGATTACATCAACGCGCACGGCACGTCGACGCCGCTCGGCGATCTCGCCGAGTGCATCGCCGTCAAGCGCACGTTCGGCGATCACGCGCACAAGCTCGCGGTGTCGTCGACCAAGTCGATGACCGGCCACCTGCTGGGCGCCGCCGGCGGGCATCGAGGCGGTGTTCACCGTGCTCGCGATCCGCGATCAGGTCGCGCCGCCGACCGCGAACCTCGTCGAGCAGCGATCCGCAATGCGACCTCGACTTCGTGCCGCGTGAGCGCGCGGAAGATGAAGATCCGCGGCCGCGCTGTCCAACTCGTTCGGTTTCGGCGGCACCAACGCGACGATCGCGTTCCGCGCGCTGTGACGCCGAAGCGTACGACGCCGTCAGACGCCATGGCCCTGATCGTCCAGAAATACGGCGGCACGTCGGTCGGCAGCATCGACCGCGATCAGGAACGTCGCGCGCCGCGTCGCGCGCTTCCATCGCGAAGGGCATCAGCTCGTCGTCGTCGTGTCGGCGATGGCCGGCGAGACCAATCGGCTGCTCGGCGCTCGCCGAAGGAGCTGTCGCCGGATCCCGAATCCGCGCGAGCTCGACGTCGTCGCCGCGACCGGCGAGCAGGTGACGATCGGCCTTCTCGCGATTGCGCTGCTCGCGATATGGGCCTCAAGGCGCGGAGCTACACCGGCGGACAGGTGCGCGTGCTGACCGACAACGCGCTATACGAAGGCGCGTATCCTCGAAATCGACGAAGCGCGGATGCGCAGCGATCTCGTCCGACGGCACGATCGTCATCGTCGCCGGATTCCAGGGCGTCGACGGCGACGGCAACATCACGACGCTGGGCCGCGGCGGCTCCGACACGTCGGGCGTCGCGCTCGCGGCGGCGCTCACGGCCGACGAGTGCCAGATCTATACCGACGTCGACGGCGTGTACACGACCGATCCGCGCATCGTTCCCGCAAGCGCGGCGCCTCGACACGATCACGTTCGAGGAAATGCTCGAGCTCGCGAGCCAGGGCTCGAAGGTGCTGCAAATCCGCTCGGTGGAATTCGCCGGCAAGTACAAGGTCAAGCTGCGCGTGCTGTCGTCGTTCGAGGATCCGGACGCGACGTCGACAGGCACGCTGATCACGTTCGAGGAAGACGACATCATGGAACAGGCGATCATCTCCGGCATTGCGTTCAATCGCGACGAAGCGAAGATCTCGGTGATGGGCGTCGAGGACAAGCCCGGGATCGCGTACAGCATCCTCGGCCCGGTCGCCGCAGCGAACATCGACGTCGACATGATCGTGCAGAACATCGGCGCGTCGGGCCACACCGACTTCTCGTTCACCGTCAATCGCAGCGAGTACCAGAGCGCACTCGACGTGCTCGCGAAAGCGACGGGCTACGACCTTCACGGCGCGCGAGATCATCGGCGACAACAGGATCTGCAAAGGTGTCGGTGGTCGGCATCGGCATGCGCTCGCACGTCGGCCTCGCGTCAAGATGTTCAAGACGCTGGCGGATGAGGGCATCAACATCCAGATGATCTCGACGTCCGAGATCAAGATCGCCGTGGTCATCGACGAGAAGTATCTCGAGCTCGCCGTGCGCGTGCTGCACAAGGCGTTCGAATTAGAGATTGCCCCGCAGACGGTGTAAGGCGCGGTTTTTCCCGCGCTTTTCTGGACGCGACAGCACGCGCGCCGGTACAATCCGGTGCGGACCGGAGACGTGGCCGAGTGGTCGAAGGCACTCCCCTGCTAAGGAGCATACGGGCCAAAACCTGTATCCAGGGTTCAGAATCTCTGCGTCTCCGCCAACAAGTCTGCATTCATAGCCCCGGTCTGACTATTGGACTGCAATCCGCGCACCACGCGGGGGTTCCGAGGGACGGCGTTTCTCTGTTCGCAAATCCCCAGCCAATTCCCCGCTGGTCGTCGGCCTCTGGGCTGGCTTTCTCTGTCGGTGGGTTTGGTGGTACCGGATTTCAGGTTGGCTTGGTGAATCTCGCAAAGAGATCGGAGTTCAAGCCGCCCCTCCTCGAAGCGCGTCGCTCTGCCGACGCCGCGTCTCAGCCAGCGAGTCTTGCCACTTGCGTATCGAATCCGAGCGGGCGCGCTGGTCGCTCCAGCCGATCGGTAGAGGTACGTTACGGATCAGCTTGCGCGCTGTAAGGGTGGAGGGCTGTTGGCGCTTGAGCGATGGCGGATGCGATGTCCGGCGCCAAGAAAGCCACGTTGATGACCCGCGTAACGTGGAGGAGGAACCTGCTCGCGCTTGGCGATCGATAAGATGCCGTTGTGGTCGGATGTCGCGCTAGACCCTCTCGGCGACCAGTTGCCGGCGCTGAGACGGTGGAGCCGGTCGGCTATAATCGACCGAAACAACCCGCCCATCGTCGGCGCCGTTCGGAGGAGCACACCATGCCAGCATTGCGCCGTCGCCGCGCCGTAATCGCCGCTGTTTTGTCACTGGCCGTCAGGACCGCCAGCGCGGGAGAGATTCGCGTGGCGTGCTATTCCGACGGCAACGAATGCGAAGTGACGCAGGACTTGGCCAAGCGCTTCGAGGTGCAGAACAGCGACGTTAAGGTCGTTGTCGACAAGGTGCCGTACAAGGCGATCCTCGAGCAGCTGCTGGTTCAGCTCGCCGCTGGCGAAGGTCCGGACATCGCGCGTGTCACCGACCTGGGCGGTCTCTCGAAGTATTACCTCGACATCACGCCCTATGTGAAGGACCCGAAATACTGGGAAGCCAGCTTCGGCAAAACGTTGCCGTGGATGCGCCCGTCGCCGGGTGACAAGGGCCTCTACGGCATGATGACGCAGCTGACGGTCACTGGACCGTACGTGAACAAGACGCTGTTCGAGCAGGCAAACGTTCCGTTACCCGGGCCGCAGGCGACGTGGGATCAGTGGGCCGACGCCGCACGCAAGGTTGCGAAGGCGACGCAAGTGCCGTTTGCGATTGCATTCGACCGCAGCGGCCATCGCTTCGCCGGCACGGCGATCAGCATGGGCGCCAAGTACTTCGATGCCAAAGGCAACCTGGTTGTCGATGATGGCTACCGGGCGATGGCCAAGAAGCTGTACGACTGGAACCGCGACGGCACGACGTCCATTTAGGTTCCACATTTCTTGTTAAGCGTCGAAAATCCAGCCCGCAATCTGAGGCCGACATGAAGACGAGCCATCTGTATCGAATGCGCTTCACCTACCCCGAAGGGTGGTCAGTGAGCCTTGCTGGGCCAGAAAGCAGCGAATCGCAGCACTTCTTCATCGCCGAGGGCACCTGCGAAGGAAAGCTTGCTGGGAGACTGCGCGCTTCAAACCACCCTCGCCGAAGAGGCGATGGAACGTTCGAGCCTAACTTCCAGGGAGTGATCGAAACGGCTGACGGTGCAGTTATCTATCACGAGTGTCGTGGCTATGGGAGAGCCTACCCTCCCGGGCGTCGGCAAATCGTGGTCTCAGGCTTTCATCTCAGCGACCACGCCAAATACAGACGGCTCAATGATGTCGTCACAGTCGGAACCGGCGAAGTCCGAGCGGTGAGCCCCGACAGCTCAGAGCTAGTAATAGATTGGTATGAGGTTGTATGGGAACCCGTGGCGGAATGACCGCGACGCCTAACCCCTCAGTCAAGGGGACAGTCTTGATGAGTCTCAGAAAATGTCCGATGCACCAACCAAAACTCAGCGAAAATTTGACACCATAGTCAAAGCCCTCGGTACCAATCCAAGCGTCACTTTGGGCTCAAGCAAGAAGGGCTTCGGCGCTTCAGCGCTCCAAATTAACAACAAGATCTTCGCCATGGTCTCGTCGAAAGGAGATTTTGTCGTCAAGCTTCCGAAGGGAGCGCGTTGACGCGCTCGAAGCCTCGGGCTCGGGTCGGCGATTTGATCCCGGCCATGGTCGCCTTATGAAAGAGTGGCTATCCGTGGACCCAACATCCAAGGTGGACTGGTTGTCTTTGGCGACGGAAGCCATGAATTTCGTCCGCCACAAGCCATAAGCATGTGCAATAGACGCCCAACCGCGCATTCAACCGGACGCGCCCAGGAAGGACTTCTACTTGGCGAGCGTCACTGGCGGCGCGCCGGTTAACTTGGTCTCGGTGGGCATGACAGGGCGCGAGCGAGATGAGCCTACAGCCAGGGCAGCAGAACATCGATTATTTCCCTCGGTTCGGCGTTCGCCTCGCTGAACCGCCTCCGCTGATCAGCGAACCTGCCGTGATTCGGGTTGACGGGGCGGTTGCTCATCGCCTTGAAGTGCCCGTCTCCCGCCTCACCCAACTCAAGCGGCGAGCTGATCACTGCTGACTTTCATTGCGTCGCTGGATGGACGGTGCAAGACCTGCGTTGGGGCGGTGTAGCGTTCCGAACGTTCTATGAGTCCGTTATCGTCCCCGAGGCCAAACCTGAACCCGGCGTGAGCCATATCCTTTTCCGAGGAGCGGATGGCTTCCGCTCCACCCTTACGGTGAACGATGCGTTGGAGAATGACGTGTTGTTGGCGGACCAGTTGGCCGAAGCTGCTTTGACTGGCAACCATGGGGCACCTGTTCGCCTCGTCAGCCCCAAGCAGTACGGATACAAGAGCACCAAGCACTTGTGCTGCATCGAGCTACACATCCGCGAGCCAGCGGACGGTCACGATAAAACCGTCCCAGATTTTTTGTTGACGCTCCTCAAGGCCCATCCGCGCGCCCGAGTTTCGGAGGAGGAGCGTCACCGCTACCTGCCTGCCTGGGCCGTGCGAGGACTCTACTGGAAGCTCGTTGGCCGCGCAGTGGCAGCGCGTAGGGGAAGCCGGAATTGATCTTGGAGAGTTGATGGAATGACAGGTCCAGCGCAAAAGTCAGTCATGGTTATGCCCAACAGGGCGCTTCCAGCGGAACGGCCACAAAAATCCGTGCCCGTTTGCTGAGCTTTGGCGTTAGGCGCCATGTCCTCGGGCATCACCATTGCATTGAGTACAGTGTTCGTCGCCTTGGGGCTGGTGCATCTGTATTGGGTGATGGGCGGCGCCTGGGGTAAAGCTGCTGCGGTTCCCGAGTTGAATGATCACCCCGCTTTCGTTCCGTCCAAAGCGCTACGCTGGTCGTCGCTGTTTTCTTGCTGCTCTGTGCATTGCTAATCGCCGCATTCGGCGGTCTGCTCCCACTCCCTTGCCGCAGTGGTTACTCACCGGGCTCAGCTATGGGCTCGCCGCAGCGTTGTTCCTTCCGCGCCGTCGGCGACTTTCGACTGGTTGGCTTCTTCAAGAGGGTTCGCGGCACCGACTTCGCGCGGCGCGACACCATGTTTTATGCACCGCTCTGCTTCATTCTTGCGGTTGGCGTCTTTGCGCTCGGGCACTTGCATGGCGCCTAATCCGGCGTTCAAAGCGGAATCCCAACCGGCGGGCCTTCGGCCGAGCCGGTGGGGCCGGTTAACTTGGTTTCGTTAGGCGGCACAGGAAACCCAAGCGAGTCCACCATGTCCAGAGGAACAACTGCTACAAGGTTCATGTCACTGCGGTGCAGTTCGTCTCACGCTGCCCTCAGCGCCGGAGAAGGCGACCAAGTGCAACTGCTCGATCTGCCGGCGCCTTGGCGGACTCTGGGCGTACTACGAGTTCGGAACAGTTCGGATAGAAGGACATCCGGAGAATACGGCCGAGTACATCTGGGGCGACAAGACGCTTCGCAATGTACGCTGCAAGACCTGCGGGTGCGCCACGCATTGGGAACCACTTGTCCCCGAGCCAGGCGGCAAGCACGGCGTCAATCTGAACAATTTTGATCCGCGCCTTCAAGAGTCCGTTCAGGTACGCCGGTTCGATGGAGCGGACACTTGGAAATTCATCGACTGAGCGGCACCACCGAAGTGCCGCCTAACCCTTCCATCATAGTGTAATCAGTGACTGCGGGGCGCCGTAATGATTCGCTCGATCTTCATGTCGCGCTCAGCGTGCACGCTAGGATCGTTGGCGCGAGCGGCACAGAGACGATTAACCAAGGAGTACATCATGGCCGACGAAGATAATGTAAAGACGCCGCTCGATGCGATGCAGGATACGCTGTCCAGACTCAAAGAGATGGAGCACTATTCGAAGACGAACATCGAAAAGCTTGCGGCGTTATGGCTCGAAGTCAGCGAGCACAAGGAACAGAAGCAGTACGAAACGATGGTCGACGAAGTTCTCAAGTGCCAGAATCGGTTTCAGGAGTCGATCACATCCCTGATCGAGGCATATGAGGAGGAAACCGCCCGGCTGAGGAGTAGCACGCAGTAGCGGAGCAGCCGAAGAGCATTCGCTAAAGAGTCGCAGCGGCAAAGGGCGCACCACATGACGCCTAACCGGTCGTTCAACACGGACCGCGTCGCCGGCGAGGTTTGAACCTCCGTCCGTGCGTCGGTGGCGGCTCCGAGCCGGTTAACTAGTTGCGTTGGGCGTCAAGACAGTGCGACGAATGCTATCGACCGAAATTGGCACCATGAACCACGTCGGCCGCAGGCAGCTTCTGCTCGCCGCAGCGGCGCTGTTGGTCGCGCCGATCGTCGCGCAGGCGCAAAGGGCGACGAAGCCGTATCGGATCGGTGTCTTGCAGACGGAAGAGTCTCAGAGCGCTACTTCAGCAAAGCCTGCGCGAGCTTGGGATACGTCGAAGGCCGCGACGTTGTCTTCGAGATTCGGAATACCGAAGGGAAGATCCGAGCGGCTCGATGACTTCGCGTTGGATCTGGTGCGCCTGAAGGTCGACGTGATCGTCGCGGTTAATCCAGCTGGCGTCTTGAGCGCCAAGCGAGCGACCGCGACTATCCCCATCGTCATGACGAACACTCTCTGATCCGGTTCAATTGGGCCTCGTTGCCAGCCTCGCGAGACCGGGCGGAAACATCACCGGCACAACGACCCTGACCGTGGACCTGAGCATTAAGCAGCTCGAGCTCCTCAAGGAGGCGGTTCCGCGAGCGTCGCGGGTCGCGCTCTTGTGGAATCCCGACAATCCATGGCATCCGGCTGACCGTGAATGGGCCTTCAGGCTGCGTAGTGGATCGCTGGGGCTTCAGCTTCAGGCTCTGGAGGTGCGTGGTCCCGATGCCTTCGACAGCGCGTTCCACGCGATGACAACGGAACGCGCCCAGGCTCTCCTGGTCCTGGCGGACCCGATGACGTTTTTTCATCGGCGACGGCTGGCGGACCTCGCGATAAAACATCGGCTGCCGATGATGGGCAGCCTGCCGGGAATATGCGGAAGCTGCGAAGCCTCATGTCGTATTGGGCGGATACGACCGACGTTTCCCGCCGGGCTGCGAGCTACGTCGACAGGATTCTCAAGGGCGCGAACCCTGGCGACTTGCCCATCGAGCAGCCGACCAAGTTCGAGCTGGTCATCAACCTCAAGACCGCTAAAACGCTCGGTATCACGATCCCGCAATCCGTCCTCTCTGCGAGCCGACCGGCTGATCGAATGACCGATCGTCGAATGGCTGTGTTCGGACATTAATATGGCGGGGAGATTGACGCCCAACCACGCGTTCAACCGGACCGCCGGTACGGGCCTTCTACTTGGCGAACGTCAGTGGCGGCGGGCCGGTTAGCTTGGTCCCGTTAGGCGGCTGAATCAGACCGATCGTCCCAATCCATCCATGGTCAAGGAAAGCGACCCGTGGCTCGAAGCATCGGATGTGATCCCGATGTTTCCCACCTTGATGTGGAAGGTCCTGCTCAGAGGCGGAGTTGCGCGACGCGATTGATGCAAAGGTTTTGGCGACGATTGAAAGACTAAGGCGCGACCTGCCAACGCTCAAGCCCGGTCACGGGTGGCAATCAGAACAAACGCTACATGGATCCGGTGCATCTACGGACGAGCGCGCGGAAGCCACGGATTTTCGGCCAGCCAATCGATTCTCATGCAACGGCACGCTGCCAGTCGGTCCGGAGCGATCTGTCGTTACGCGGACGGCCTCGTCCGAGCGAAAATTGATGCTTATGGATGCGATGAGCGAGTTCGACGCCAGCAATCGTAACTGCCGCATTGGCGAAACGACTTGAAGCCTTTCATTGAAGCGCATCGCCGCTTGATCGCTCGATGGTCCTGCTCAATGATGTTGTTCAGGTACTTTGAACTCCGAACTCTGACTCGGCGCTAAGCAGGGTGCTCGCGTCGCAAGAGTCGCAACGCCCGGTGGCTCGGTACATGGCCATCGAGTGTGACCTTGCGCGGAGCTCGATCCGGATGCGAGGCGAGCGCCCTCCGAAAGAACGCCTGCGCAGCGGCAATGCCCCGATCCGGTCGCAGCATGAAGTCTACGCTGCGCCCTTGCTTGTCCACGGCTCGGTACAGATAGTGCCATTTGCCCTTGATCGAGATGTAAGTCTCGTCAACGCGCCAGGAACTACCGATCGAGCGGGCAAATCGATTCCAGCGCTTCTCAAATTCCGGAACATACCGAATCACCCATCGCATGATCGTCGTGTGAGAAATGATCACGCCGCGCTCGGCCATCATCGCAACGAGATCTCGGTAGCTCAGGCGATAGGTGATGTACCAGCGCACGCACAGAACAATGATCTCGGTGTCGAACTGGCGCTTCACATAGATCGCGTCACGATCCTGGCGTTTAGTCATCGGGCGTCTCCGTCGGCAACGCAGTCTAGCCGACGCCCGCTGTTGCACCGGAACCTTTTCGTCGCGGTTGGCTACCTTGTCGTATCCGTGATCGCTGCGCTTATCGCGATCGTCGGCATATTCGCGGCGCCCGATCGCAATCCGTTGGAGGTGTTGATCGTTGTCGGACTCATCGCGCTCGCCGCATACGCGTGGCGCGTTGCACGGCGCCGCTGGCGTCGGCGAAGCGAGTACGAGGACTTGGTGGCGCAACTATCGCGGGCATGGTCATTGAACTCCGAATCGCTGACTCCACGCGTGCGCGACGTGCTCGGAGCTCACCGCCTGACCTCGAGCGGCTGGCACCGCACTCCGGGCACATGACGAGTAGACCGAGGGCTTGCGGATCGTGCGTCGCAGGCGATTCCGACTGCGCAGAACAGCCCAAGAGATTTCTACGGCCGCGGATAGGTCCTGCTCCTACTTGGAGCACCTGAATCGCAGCGACGAACTCGGGAGCGTGCGTGGTCATCCGAAAAACACGATCGCCGGGGACGACAAGTTCCCAATGACGTAGAGCACCGTGGCAGGGGCAACTGCAGATCTGCGGCCGGCTGGCTGTTGATCCGTGTAGCGGCGGCGAAAGCGGAAGCCCATGCGTCGGCCTTTAGGCACCCAGGTCGCTCGTCCACTGTCCCTTGGTCTTCAGTGTTTCCGCGAGCATGTCGCAAAGGGCAAACGTCAGCAGCGGTCGCGGTCGTGGCTAGGAGCGAAGCGTACAGGAAATAAATGATGCGCCCGAAATCGGTCGACTTGATGGCGCGCCTCTTCGGAGAGGCACTTAGCCGGGCTGTTCTCTTGGCGCGGCGCCCGGCGCTGCCAAATCCCTGCAGCACGCTTATCGGCGGCGACCAGGGCCCTAATGGATCTCGCCCTGATCCATATCTGCTAGAGACCGAACATAACTCATCAAAATCGCGCATCGGTGCTTTCCATCGTTCCCGGGCAGTCCCGCAATTGAGACGATCAGCGGTACAGATTGACGATGCGGTCCTTGCCGAGTTGCGCGAAGTCGACGATAGCGGCGTGCCGGATTGTGCACTGCGATCGCGGTCAAGTTGGCGGCGATCTCGACGGCGCGGTCCGTCACGTCCGCCGGGACATTGGCGACCGTCAGCGCGGCGTGCGAAGCATCGGCCGTACGCCGGTAGATCGCGGAACTCTGATCCGGCAGATACAGCACGAAATGGACACTGCGTGTTGCCATGCACGCACCTTACGCCGCCTACTCCGCTTGCCGTCCCATCCTGCCGACGAACGGGACCGCGTAGATCGACGTGAGGAGCAGCTGCTGGGCGGAGCGCGGATCGCGGCCGGGACGTGTGGATTGCGAAAGCGGCAGAGCGCGCTACGAAGCAGGACTATTTCTTGACGGCGGAAGGAGCTGGCGCACCCAATCTGCCGACTGTCCCTGCTGGGGGCCCCAGCTCCCGTGATTGCCGCGATCACGCGCTGCACCGACAGGCTCGGATCGAAATCGCTTTCAGAGCGCGAAGCCGACCGGAGGCGCTGGATCGCCGTAAAATTGCGTTCTGCAGAACGCCAGAGTCGCGATCCGGATTCGATGACTGCGATATTTGATATTGCGTTTACAGAGGGTGACTCGACCCGCACCAGGCGGCGCGCGACGCAACGAACCAGTCTCCCTTCGAGGCGACCACGCCGAACTCGTAGGACGGGGCCGCGGATCTGGTTCGCCTTGATCGATCGGGTTCTTCTATCCCTCGACCGGCAATTTCATCGCGTTCGTGTCGAACCTGTCTTCACGCGCGCTGCTGCACGAGGTACTCGCGAGCTTCCGCCGCCACGCCGAGTTTCCTCCGAAAGCGTGGCCGCTCCTGCCTTCATTCCCGGGTGGACTGGTCCGACCACTGGTCGTTCTGGAAAGAGGGCTACCCGGCACTGATGGTGACCGACACCGCGCCCTACCGCTATCCGTACTACCACACGGCGCAGGACACGCCGGACAAGGTGGACTACGAGCGCGCCGCGCGCGTAGTGACGGGGCTCCAACGGATGCTGCGCGAGCTCGCGGGCGGCGCGGACGCGCCGCGCCAGTGAGCAAGCTCACCGCAAAGGACGCAAGGAGGAAAGCAAAGCTCGAACCACGAAGGACACGCCACTTCGGGTATCACTCCCCTTGCTTTATTAGCTGCTCCAATTCCAGCGATTTCGATCGCATTTCTCTTGGAGGACTCCATGAAATACGGAGCGCGGAATAACATCGTCGGCAAAGTGACAGAGATCAAAAAGGGTTCCCTCATGTGTCAAGTCAAGGTCCATGTTGATGGATCTATCGACATCACATCTGTCATGACGCTGGACACTCTCGCGGACCTTGGCGTGAAAACGGGGATTCAGTGCGCGTGCTCGTCAAGGCGGTGAAGCGTACTTTAGTCCGGGAGTAGATTGGTCGCGCCTTGCCAAAGTTTGGCTGGTCGGCGTAGCCCGGCGAAAATCGCGACAGCTAACGCGTAACGAGTTTAAGCGTTTTCCCTCATCCCTCCGGCGTCATCCGACGACGCGCGAACCGGACGTCTTCCGTTCAGCAAGCTCGATCGGCTGCATCGCCTAAATCTCGACGTGATCCGGCGCGATTTTGCCGCCCAGAGTATTGGTGATGCCATCGCGCATCTGCTATTTTCGGCATGACCGGCGTAGTCCGGTGTCGGCGATTCGCTGCATCTCGCTTTGCAAGGCCCGATACAGACCGAACTCGCATGATGGTCGCAGACCGGCTAACTCCAGACTCTGTCAGCGCCGCCGCCCAAAATTGCTCGGAAGGCAGCCACCTCGCAAGCGGAGAGTGAAGCGCCGCTGGGACACGTGGTATGTTTGGGATCTTCTGCTGTGGGTCCCGAAACTCCAGCCGAACAATCCCGCGACGACGAGGTGTTCGCGCTGGTCTATTTCACGCCAACGGCTTAGTCCAAACGGATGACTGGGCTTCGGCGCACCTGGGGACGCTGCCAGTTCCGGTCCCAGCGGGGCTTTTCCTTGGGCCGCCGAGCCACTTATGTACGTTCCCGCACAGACAAACAATGCCGATTGGCGCGCAGTATGTGATTGTCGATTTGTGACATCTTACGGACACGATTTGGGACGAGTGACTATCATGAAACACACGTTGCTGAGGGAAATCAATCAGGATATGGCGTTGCGCCGCGGCGCGTCGCAACCTCGCATGCTCTGGGTGCGGTACACGATCCGGCACGAATCCAAGGCGGCAATTGGAAGATGCAGGGATTTCGGCGTTCCGGGCCCGTTTACGACGTGGCGGAGGGCGAGATGTCGATTGCTGAGTTCATGGCCGACACGCAGGAACGCGACGACATCGTTGACTGACTTTGCGCTACCCCTGCCGCGGGGCCGGCCGCCACCCGGAGAGTGATTCGCAAATCGCTCGTCTTTGGCGTTCTTTGCCTAATCGCGTTCGCGCGACGCGGCGCGGAGCGTGCGATCTCAGCACCATGGGTTGTCTGCCGGCGGCGATCACGGCCACCGGACACGGAGACGGTCACCGGCGCGGCGAAGTCTGCGCAACGTAGATCGATGCGTCGCAACGGTCTTCTTGCGAATAGGGAGGGCGCCCCATGAATCGACGGTGGTGGTACTTAATACCGCTGATGGCCGCTTGCATCAGCACTCTCGCGGTCGCGGATGATCGTGCCGATTACAACCGACGGTCCGCCGAGCGCTACATCGCGATGTTCCGCCTGGCCGACCTCAACAAAGACAACGTCGTGACAGTAGGCGAAGCGCAGGGGCTGAACCCGTAGAGCGACGATGTTGATGATGCGCCCACCGCCTTGGGCACGCATGTAGGGCAGGACCGCCTTGGTCATCCGCATGACGCCGAAGACGTTGATGTCGAAGAGCGTCCTGCGTCCTGCGCGACCGAGTTCTCCTCGGCGGCGCCCCGATGGCGCCAACGCCGGCGTTGTTGACCAGGACGTCGATGCGCCCGAACCGCTCGATCACCCGCTTGACCAACGAGGTCGACCGATTCGTCGCTGGTCACGTCGAGGTCCATCAAGAACACGCCGTCGTGCGCGATATCCGATTCCGTTCGTATTGCGGCTGGTTCCGACGACGTCGAACCCCGCCTGGATCGAGCGCGAGGGAAGCCGACGTGGCCGATGCCTGAGGAGGCACCGGTCACCAGTGCCACCGGCCGATTTTGCGTCATGTTTGATCTCCCGATCTGTTGCTATTATGATCATAATATAATCGAATTTCGAAGGAGCGGCAAGCGATTCCGCTCGGCAAGGGGTGTGAGGTGCGTTACGAGGCAGACCGCAAGCAGGCCACGCGGCAGCGGATCATCGAGGCGGCCGGGCGGCGCTTGAAACACGATGGCATCGACGGCTCGGGGATCGCCACGCTGATGGCCGACGCCGGGCTGACCGTTGGCGCTTTCTACGCCCACTTCGCATCAAAGGACGATCTCGTCGCTACCACGGTCGGCGACCAGCTGCGTAGGCAGACTGAACGCTTCGTCGCCCAGGCGTCCGAACCCGGTGGGCTGGAGCAGCTCGTGCGCAGCTATCTCGTCGGTGCAGCACATGGACAATCCCGATCAGGGGCTGTCCGTCAGCGGCGTTACTCGACGAGATCGGCCGGTGCGGCGACACCACCAAGCAGGCCTACACCGATGGCGTCGTGAGTGTTGTCGATGCCATCGGGGCCCGGATCGCTCCGCACGATCCATCCTCGGCGCGGCTCACGACCCTCGGCGTTTTCGCCATGATGGTGGGGACGCTGCAGCTGGCCCGCGCGCTGTCTGACCGAGAGCTCGCCGAGAGCCTGCTCGAGCAAGGAGTTCGCAACGCTCTGGCGCTGTTGGACGCGGGCTCCGATCGTCCTGGTGCGCAACCGGATTGCTGATGTGGACCGGTCGGTCAGATGAGCTTGTCGAGGGTGATCGGCAGGTCGCGGATCCGCTTGCCGGTGGCGTGGAACACCGCGTTGGCCACAGCCGCAGCGGAACCGGTCGCGCCGACCTCGCCCAGGCCCACCACCCCCATCGGCATTGTCTTGTCAGGGTGGTCGAGCCACGTGACGTCGATCGGCGGGATGTCGGCGTGGACCGGCACATAGTAGGAGTCAAGACCTGCGCTCATGGTGCGTCCGTTGCGGGGATCGACCAACGACTGTTCGGACAGGGCCATGCCGATGCCCATCACAATGCCGCCGCGCAGCTGGCTTGGCCGCAGTCTTGGGGTTGATCACCCTGCCGACGTCGAATACGCCAAGCCAGCGAGAGATCCGCGTTTCGCCCGTGTCGGGATCCACCCGCACCTCGCAAAACTGGGCGCCCCGTGCACCCTTCGACCAACGCCCGTCGCTGACGAAAGTCGACAACACTGGCCGGCCTTTGACCAGCTTGCCGACCTGGGTGTCGGAGCCGACTTTGGCCTCCACGTACGGCAGCCCGGCGGCGGTCAAGATGTCGGCGGGCTTGCTCCGACGATTTGTGCGCGACGGGCGAGTCCCTCCAGTTTCTTGTTGATCTCGGCGCTGGCGCTCAGCACACTGCTGGCAATGCTGGCGGTTTGGACGGACTGACCTGCCATCGGACCGGCAGGCAGACGGGAATCGCCGTATTCCACACGGACCGACTCGACGGGCACGCCCAGCGCGTCGGCGGCGATCTGCGCCCGCGCGGTCGCACCTCCCATGCCCATTTCGTGGAATCCACAGCGCACGACCGCGCTGCCGTCCGCGCGAGAGCCGCACGGTGACGTTGGCGACCGACCGCATCGCCGTGTGGAAGGCGGTGGCCACACCCATGCCGACCAGCCAACGGCCGTCGCGCATCGAGCCTGGCTCAGGCGTCCGCAGCGACCAACCGGAATCGCTCCGCGCCCACCCTGAAGGCCTCACGCATGTCGCGCTGTGAGAAGGGCCGGCCTCTCGATCGGGTCGACATCGGGTTCGTTGCGCATCCGCAGCTCGATCGGATCGAGACCCAGCTTGTAGGCGAGTTCGTCCATCGCCGACTCCAAGACAAACGATCCGACAGCTTCGCCGGGGGCGCGCAACCAGCTGTTGGGCACCAGGTCCAGCTCGATGACGTTCTGCTGAGTGAACAGATTCGGTGTGTCGTACTGGTGCCGCGCCGGGGATGTCGTCTGCTCCAAGGTGCCGCCGGTGCGCCCCACCCGGGTGACGCTGGTGTGGATGACCGCGCCGAGCCGACCGTCGGTGGCTGCGCCCAGCGCCAGACGGTGCGTCGTGGCCGTACGTCCACCTACGGAGCGGTTGACAGCCAGACGGCTGAGCTCCAGCCGCACCGGTCTGCCGACGACGCGGGCAGCCATGGCGGTGAGTATCGTTCCCGGCCACACCGCGAACTTGGCGCCGAAGCCGCCGCCGACGAACGGCGCGATGATCCGCACGTTCGCCGGTGGCAGGCCGAAGCGATGCGCAATGTAGTTGCGCGACGCGTCGATGTGTTGACTGCCGTCGTGCAGGGTGAGTCGGTCACCGTCCCAGAACGCGATCGTGGCGTGGGGCTCCATCGCGTTTTGCTGCAGCGGCGGGGTGGTGTAGCGCAGGTCGAGCGAAACCGCGGCCGTGGCCAACGCCGCCTCGGCGTCACCCTTCTTTGCGCGGCCGCGGAAGTTCATGTCGCCCTTCGCCGGTCTGGCGTTGATTTCCTCGGCGGCGAAGTCCACCGCGGATGCCGTCACTTGGTAGTCGACTTCGACCAGCCTGGCTGCCTCGCGCGCGGCCGCCGCGGTCTCGGCGACGACGATCGCCACCGGCTGGCCGTCCCAGTACACCTCGTCGCTGTTCAGGTAATTGACTTGTGTGCCCGAGACACTCGGACCCAAATCCTCGGCCATGCTCGGCTTGCGCGGCGGTTTCGTCTTCGGGGCGTTGCGGTGGGTGATGATGTCGATGACACCCGGTATGGCTGCCGCGGCACCGGACTCGATACGCGTGATCCTGCCCCGGGCCACGGTGGAATGCACCAGTGCGGCGTGGGCAATGTCGGGGTAGGAGAACTCCGCGGCGAACAGCGCAGCGCCGGTGGTCTTGGCTTTGCCGTCGCGGCGATCAAGCGGCTGGCCAACCGCAGGCTCGATGATGCCGGTCATGCGGCGGTCCCGTCGGCGAGCAGCCGGCGCAGTACGGCCACGATCGTAGCGCTGCGCGAGGTCGATCTTGAAGGTGTTGCCGGAAAGTCCTGTGGCAGAAGCGAGTCTCGGCCGCGGCGGCCCGGCGGAACGTCTCCTCCGTTGCCGGCGCGCCGAGCAGGACCTGCTCGGCCTGGTACGCCCGCCACGGCTTGGTCGCGACCCCGCCCAGCGCCAACCGGACCGCAGCGATGGTGCCGTCGGCTCCGACATCCATCGCGGCGGCGACCGACACCAGCGCGAAGGCATAGGAGACCCGGTCGCGCACCTTTCGGTAGCGGGAATTGGCCGCGACCGGCAGCACGGGAAGTTCGACGGCGGTGATGAGTTCGTCAGCCTCCAACTGGGTTTCGAGGTGCGGAGTGGCGCCGGGTAACCGGTGGAACTCGGTGACCGGAATGATCCGGGTGCCGCGCGTACTTTCACCTCGACTGTGGCGTCCAGCGCCGCGAGCGCCACCGCCATGTCGGACGGGTGGGTGGCGACACAGTGTTCACTGGTTCCCAGCACCGCATTGCCGCGGTTGAAGCCCCTCGCAGCGCGGCGCACCCGGCGCCGGGTTCACGCTTGTTGCACGCCGAGGCCTCGTCGTAGAAGTACAGGCAGCGGGTGCGCTGCAGCAGGTTGCCGCCGACCGTCGCCATGTTGCGCAACTGTCCGGAGGCACCGTGCAAGATCGCCTGCGCAAGCATCGGATACCGGGCCCGGATCAGCGGATGCGCTGCCAGCCGGCTGTTACGCACGAGCGCGCCGATCCGCAGCCGCCCGTCGTCGAGTTCCTCAATCCCGTCCAACGCCAGCCTGGTGATGTCGATGACGGTGTCCGGCCGCTCGATGCCCTCACGCATCAGGTCGACGAGGTTGGTGCCACCGGCGAGGAACTTTGCGTGCGGCTCGCGGGTGATTGACTGCAGGGCTGTGTCCGTGTCCGCGGCCCTGACGTAGGCGAAGGTCTTCATGTCGCGACCTCCTGGATTGCGCCGACGATGCCGTTGTAGGCGCCGCAGCGGCAGATGTTGCCGCTCATCCGCTCCCGGATCTCCTCCGCGGTCAACTCGCCACCGGTGACTTCCAGATCCTCGGTGACCGCGCTCGGCGTGCCGTCCTGTGTTCGGCCAACATTCCGATGGCCGAACAGATTTGACCGGACGTGCAGTAGCCGCACTGAAGCCCGTCATTGCGCACGAACGCTTCCTGCAGCGGATGGTCGACCCCTTCGATCGTGGTGATCTCGCGGCCCTCGTACTGCACCGCCAAGGCCAGACACGACACGATCCGCACTCCATCGGCCAGAACGGTGCATGCCCCGCACGCGCCCTGGTCGCAGCCCTTCTTCGTCCCGGTCAATCCGAGGTACTCGCGCAGTGCGTCCAGCAGGCTCACTTGCGGCGCGACAGTCAACAGTTCCTCGCGCCCGTTAATCCGCAACCGGAGTTCGCTCATCGGCTCGCCTCCGCTTTTGACGGTAGACCCATAGCGTTGGCGAAGTGCTCGAGTTCGCGCGGAATGTCCCCAGTGGGTTGGTAGACGATCTCGGTGACACCGGCGCCCGAGAGGTCTTCGACTCTGGTGCGCACCTGGCTGGCGGTGCCGGTCAGGGTGGCGTGTTCGAGCAGGGTGTGCGCGCCGGCGTTCCAGGCCGCGGTGTCGGCGTCGTTGAGGTGCAGCAGGTGCCCCGTGTGCACGGCGAGGTGGCGTTCGTGTTCGGGGGTGGCCTGAATGACGGCCAGCCACTGCGGCCCTCCCGGCAGCGCTTCGACGGCCTGCGCGCCGCCCAGTTCGTAGGCGATGTGGAACGTCTGCATGAGCATGGAGCCTGCGGCGCCACGGAGTCGGTCACTGCCCAGAGCTTCGCCTTCATCGAGCACCGATCCGCCCGTCAAAAAGGCGACCTGGTCGAACTTCGTGGCCTGCTCGGGCACCGCGGCCACTGCGAAGATCCCGTCGGCCAGGGTTTGGGCGATCTCAAGCCCTTTCGGACCGATCGCCCCGATGTAGACCGGGATGCTCGCCGGTTGTGCTGGGAAGGCTCTCGGAGGTGTGCAGCATGCGCATCCACGCTCCGTCCCACTCGACGGTGTGCCCGCGCAGCAACGCCTGGAAGGTCTGAATGTAGGTGACCATGTAGGTCCACGGGATGGGCTTGGGCTGGCCCATGGCCCGCCGGCCGGTGTGGCCAGTCCCGAATGCCACCGCCACCCGGCCGGGCGCGAGGCGTTCGAGCGCGGCTGCTGCACTGGCATTCACCATCGGATGGCGCAGGGTGGGCACCAAGACTCCGGGTCCCAGGCCGATAGACCGTGTGCGTTGGGCCGCCAACGCCAGACACATCCACACGTCGGGGCTTTGCTGCGGCGTGTCGTACAGCCAGGCGCGTCCGAAGCCGAGTTCCTCGGCGAGCGCGACGTGCCCGGGTGTGTGCAGCGTGGTCGCGAAGGCGACCGAGACGTCGAGACTTGGTGTGGTCATGGCTCGCGCGTCACGGTTCTGGGGGACGCCTGCGGCGGCAACGTTGGCCAGCCGTAGTTGGCCGCGGGCCACCGGCATGCCGGTCTCGGTGCTGGTGATGATGACCTGCCACAGTTGCTGGGTGCGTCCTTGCTGGATGGGTTCGGCAAGCACCTCCACGGTGCCGCCGGTCAGCGGTCGCAGGAAGTCGGTGTTGTTGGCCACGCCCACGGCGACCTGGCCCCGGTCGAGTACCGCTGCCGACGCTCCGACACTGGCGACGCTTTCCACCGCGGTGGTGTAGACCCCGCCGTGCACGACCCCCACGGAGTGTGGTGATCGGGGCCCAGTTCGATCTCACCGCGCACCCGCGTTCCGCTGATCTCGGTCAACCGCAGTCCGAGCGCGGCCAGGAAGGCGCCATCGATGATCTCGGATTCCGAGATTGTGTGGTTGCCGCCCGACCCGTCGGCCGTGTGTGGTGTCATCTGAACCTCCGTCGTGAGCTGATGTGGTGGCTTGTCATGAGTTCCGCTCACCCGAGCAGGCCGTGGGCGCAGTACCACACGGGCCCGAGGTTGAGGCGGTCGGGGTAGCGCCCTGTCAGGGTGTCGAAGTACTCCTGCGGGGTGACCTTGTCTTCGATCAGCCGCTGGGCGTCGAGCAGGTATTGGCGGGTCTGGCCGATGGTGGCCGGATCGTCGGGCAGGTCGCGGTTCTTGTGCCCCGCCACTACGGCGCGCGGATTCAGCGCTTCGATTACCTCCAACGCTTTCAGCCACGCTTCCAGGCCGCCACCCGGTGTTTCCAACAACATCTGGTGTACGCCGTTGTAGACGGCGTCGCCGGCGACGACGAGACCGATCGAGGGCACGTGCAGCACCGTGGTGTCGTCGGTGTCGGTATGTCCGACTTCGACCGCGACCAGCTTCTGGCCCTCCAAGGTCAACCCCTCAGCCGGGATCGGCTCGTAGACAACCGGACTGGGAGGAATGAGACCGGGGAAGTCTGAGTCCCACAGCAGTGCGCGGCCCTGGAGTTGTTTGTGCATCAGCGCGATGGTGCCCTCGCTGGCGTACGCGATGGCGTCGGGGAAGCGTTTGAGTAACGCGGCGGTGCCGAACCAGTGATCACCGTGGCCGTGGGTGGCGTAGATGGCGATCAGGTTCTTGCCGGAGGCTTCGACCCAGTCACCGACTTGGCGGATCTGCTCGTGGGTGTAGGGCGCATCGACAAGCACGGCGTCGCGCTCCCCGGCAATGAGGATCGAGGCCAGCGGTGAGGAAACGATCGGGCTGCCATCGGGTAGCCGGTCGGGCCGTTGCCGCTCGACCCCGTCGCTGACGTAGACGTCATAGTGCAACTCAGTCACCGTGCTTCCCTTTCGATGCAGTGGGCCCGGTATCACTGTGGGCTCAGGGGTGTCAGGAATTCTCTGATCAGGCTCGCCACAGCGGTGGGTGCCTCGCGGGGAGACATGTGGCCGACGCGCTCAAGTACCTCCAGCCGCGCGCCGGGGATGCGTTGGGCCAGCTCGGTGGAGTACGACGGTGGCAGGCCTTTGTCTTCGGCGCCGGTGATCACCAACGTGGGGCGTCGATGCTGTCCAGTCGATCGACCACGCTGGTGGGCCCGACCAGTACCGATCGCACGGCACGCGCCAGCCGACGGTGTCGAGGTTGTCGACGGTGCTGGCGAGTTGGTCGGCTAAAGCAGGGTTCTCGTCGCGGGAGTGCTTGCTGATCAATCCCGGGACGACCAGGCGGCCCGGCCCACCGGGAATCACCCGCGCTTGGATGAGGCGGGCGAACAAGCGGTTTCGCGCGCGTAGCGCAGAGGCACGCTGCGCGCGCCGGTGTTGGACAGGACCAATGCGCTCACACGGTGCGGGGCGGCCAGCGCCACCCGCAGTCCGACGTATCCGCCCCACGACAGCCCGACCATTGCGGCCTTGTCGATACCGGCGGCGTCCAGAATCTGCACGGCCGCCTCGGCGCATTCCTCCATCGTGAACACACGCGGCGCGGCGGCGGTGCGCCCGGCGCCGGGAGGATCGACGAGGAGCGTGCGCCAACCGAGTTCGTGCAGTTCGGAAAGCTGTGTGCTCCAGCTGGTCTGGCCGTCGGTGAACAGGCTTGGCCACAGCAATGCCGTCGGACCGTCGGGGGTCCGGCATCCTGGACGTAGAAGCGGACGAGCTCGGTGGGCACGAGCAGGCTACGGGTGCGCGGCGTGGTCATAGGAATCGCTTGAACCAGTCCAGGGCCGCGGTGCTGGATCGCTCATAGCCGTCGAAGTAGATGCCGTAGTGGTCGATGCCGGGGATGACCTGGTAATCGACCGTAGCGCCGGCGCCGCGCAGGATTTCAGCCGCGCGCTGCCCGTTGTCGGCGGTTGGAAATAGCTCCTCCTGGCCGGCGTCGATGAGCAGGGTCGGCATCCGCAACCGCTCGACCTCGGCGAGCGGATTGAAGTGCACCAAGGTGGCCAGCAGTGGTGTTCCGGCCATGTCGGGCCACGCGTCGACGCCCTGCGGAATGGCGGTCGGCCTCACCGCGAGCGGTGTCGATGGCACGTTTGCGGGCGTGGACAGCCAAGGGACCGCTCAGCGGTGCGATGGCGCCAACTTGCACGGAGAGCGCCTTCACTGGCCGTCGTGACCGGCCAGATACAACGGCGATCCCTCCGCCGAAGCTGGTGCCCCACAATCCAATTCGAGCAGAATCGACGTTGGGTTCACCCTCGAGGTAATCGAGGGCGGCGCGGGTGTTCGCCGTCCAGGCATAGGGATCTACGAGATCGCGAATGAACCGCACCCGGGTCAACGCCTCGTTACCCGCGTCCAGGTCGGGCGCCTCACCCAGCAGTTGCAGCGGTGATCCGGAACCGAACCAGCTGCCCTGGGTGAACGTCACGGTGATCATGCCCGCTGCGGCGAACAACGCCGCATAGCGCTCCGCGGTCAGCTTGCTACCGCCCCAGCCATGACACAACACCACCGCCGGCAGGGCGGCATCGGCGTCCACGGTCGTCGGGCGGTACACATCGGCATCCAGCGCGATGCCGTTGCTCCAGATGGTGACTGCTCGACGCCCGACACCCTCGGGCATGATCAGCGGCGGATACTCCTTTTCAGCCATGGCTGGTCTCCACGACAGTAGCTTCTCGCGAGGCCATATAGTTTCCAGGCTGTTGCTTGAGGCGACGGTCGATTGAACGCCGACGGCGCGCCACCCGTGCTCGGATTTGGCCAGCTCGAAATGCACAGCCCAGCGCTCGATTTCGCTTTCGTCGGCGCGCCGGCGTGACCAGATGACCTCGATCGCGGCCCCGACGGAGCTGTACACGATGACCCGGCGGTCCGGAACAACGGTGTGGCTGTACCCCGACTCGCGTAACGGGGCGTGGTTGAGCTCGAGGAAGTCGAGCACGCTGCGGTCATCCAGGCACCAGAAGGATTGATCGAGACCGGTGACATGCATCGGGGTGTCCCAGTAGTTGAGGATGAATTCGGGGCCCTCCGCCGACTTGCCTGCGGCGACCGCGACCCAGCGCGGCAGGTAGTCCTCGAAGAACCAGGCCGTCACTTCGGCGCGGGTGGCCGCGTGCGGATCATCAGGCATGGGTGCTCCAGTTTCTTCCGAGGAAGCCTTCAGCGGCTGGTGGAATTCGAGGTCGCGACGAACGCGGCGACACCAGCACGCGTCGCTGCCTGCAAAGCCATGGTGGCCTCCTTGGGACCGGTGACAAAACGAACCGGTACCCCTATTAAAGGAACTCAACGGTTCCTTTGTCAAGAGGTAATGGAATCTTCGGCGTCAACCGGGAACGGCACCAAGTGACCTGCGAATAGCGCCGCGGCACGAGCGCAGGGGGCATGGTGGGGCTTGACAAAGGAACTGATGAGTTCCTTTAATAGAAGGTGACCGCCGCGAGGGTCGCCGGTCTCAAAGGGGGCCGCCATGGCTTTTGCAGGTAACGGTGCGTGACGGTGTCGCCGTGTTCACGCTGGACAACCCGCCGCAGAATCGGCTGACCGTTGATGTGCTGTTGGCATTCGTCGCCGGACTCGAACAAGCCAAGGCTGATGAGAGTGTCCGCGTCGTCGTGGTACAGGCACGCGGCGAGAACTTCAGCTACGGCGGGGACATCACACCGTGGCCGCAGCTCGCTCCCGAGGACATGGGCCAACTTGTCGCCCAGGGACTGGCTCATCCGCTCGGCACTGGAGACCCTCCCTGTGCCCGTGATCGCCGCTGTGCAGGGCGACTGTTTCGGCGGCGGCTTCGAGATCGCGTTACGCGCTGACGTGATCATCGCCACTGAGTCAGCCCGGTTCCGCCACCCCGAGGCCACCCTGGGGGTGATCACGTTGCTCGGCGGCGTGCAACGGGTCGCCGAACGGGCCGGCCGGGCTCGTGCTGCTCGCTGGGCGCTAACCGCTGAACCCGTGTCGGCCGCCGAGGCGTTAGCCGCCGGAGTCATCGCTGAGGTTGTCCCCGACGATGAACTGGAGTCCACGACCGCGCGCTGGGCACAGCTGCTGGCCCGCGGAGCGACCCGGCCACATGCGGCGCACAAGCAATTGTTGCAGGCGTGGTCCGACGGCGGCGTGGAAGCCGCCGACGCGCTCATCCCGGAGCTGACGACGCAGCTGATGCGCACCGAGGACGCCCAGCGTGGGTCGCGTCGGCAGTGGATGCGCTCAACAAGGGCATCGCCCGTCCCGATGTCGCGTTCACTGGTCGTTGACGGCTTCTCGGAAGAAACTGGAGCACCCATGCCTGATGATCCGCACGCGGCCACTCGCGCCGAAGTGACGGCCTGGTTCTTCGAGGACTACCTGCCGCGCTGGGTCGCCGCCGGTGCCGGTACCTCGGCGGAGGGGCCCGAGTTCATCCTGAACTACTGGAGCACACCGATGCATGTCACCGGTCTGGATCAATCATTCTGGTGCCTCGACGATGCCAGCCTGCTCGGCCTCCTCGAACTCAACTACGCCCCCTGCGCGAGTCGGGGTACAGCCGCACCGTGGTGCCGGACCGCAGGATCTTCGTCTACAGCGAGGTCGGGGCGGCGATCGAGGTCATCTTGTCGCGCCGGCGCGCCGATGAGCGAAATTCAACGTGCTGCGACTCATTTCGAGGTAGCCAAGTCCGAACAGAGGTGGCGCGTCGTCGGCATTCAATCGGCCGCCACCTCCGCCGATAGCCTCGAGGCCCGCTGGCCTCGCGCGAGGCCACCGTCGAATAGGCGTCGAAAATGGTGCTTCGCCAGTAGAACTCGCGGCCCCGGCGGCACACGTCGACTCGGTGCGGCCGGCGCGGTGGTGAAACAACCTGACATGCCCCCACGCAAGGAGAATCTGTAGTGACTGGAAAGCTAGACGGTCAGAGTCGCGGTCGTGACAGGCGCCAGCCGCGGTATCGGGCTGGGCATCGCCCAGCGGTTGGTGAATGACGGTGCACGAGTCTGCGTGACGGCGCGACGCGAAGACACCCTGGCCGATGCCGTGGCCGCGCTCGGCGGTAAGCGTCACGCGATCGCCGTCGCGGGTCGCGCCAGACGATGGTCGAGCACCAGTCGCAGACGATCATCCAGACCTCAGCGTCGCGTTCGGCCGTGTCGACTTGTTGGTCAACAACGCCGGCATCAACCCGGTGTACGGCCCGATGATCGAGATGGATCTTGCCGCCGCCCGCAAGATATTTGAGGTCAATGCGCTTGCCGCACTGTCCTGACACAGCAGGCATACCGGGGCTGGATGGCGGACAACGGCGGCGCCGTGGTCAATGTGTCGTCGGTGGCGGGGATCAAGCCGGCACCTGGCATCGGGTTCTACGGCGCGAGCAAGGCCATGCTGACACACATCACCCAGGAACTCGCCGTTGAGCTGGGGCCCAGGATCCGGGTCACACGGCGTCGCACCTGCGGTGGTGAAGACCCAGTTCGCGGCCGCGCTCTACGAAGCGCAACGGAAACCGAAGTCGCCTCGGCGTATCCGTTGAAGCGGCTTCGGGGTTCCCGAAGACGTGGCCGGCGTGGTGGCGTTCCTGCTCTCCGCGGATGCGGCGTGGGTGACCGGACAGGTGATCGTCGTCGACGGCGGCATCACGTTGACCGGAGGCGTATAGCCATGGCCGAGGCCTTACTGCCGAGTTGGTTGCCGCGGGCCTGACCGCACTCAAGGAGAACTGATGGATTTCGCCTCACGACGCACGCATCCCAGGAGCTGCGCGAGAACCTGCTGGACTTCATGGACGCCGAGGTCTATCCGGCCGAGCCGGTATTTCACCAGCAGTTCCTTACAGCGCGCCGACCCGTGGAGTCCGGTACCCGTCGTCGAGGAACTCAAGGCTAAAGCGCGCAAACGCGGGCTGTGGAATCTGTTCCTGCCCGGCGAACATGGCGCAGGGCTGACCAACCTGCAGTACGCGCCGCTGGCCGAAATCACCGGGCGCAGTATCCATCTGGCGCCCGCCGCACTCAACTGCGCCGCACCTGATACCGGCAACATGGAAGTGCTGTCGCATGTTCGGCACCGCCGAGCAGAAACAGCAATGGCTACAGCCGCTGCTGGAGCGGCAGATCCGCTCCTCGTTCGCGATGACCGAGCCCGACGTCGCCTCCTCCGACGCGACCAACATCGCGACCCGCATCGAGCGCGACGGCGACGCATTACGTCATCAATGGGCGCAAGTGGTGGATCACCGGCGCGATGAACCCGAACGCCAAGATCTTCATCGTGATGGGCAAGACCGAATCCCGAGCGCCGCTCGCGCACCGCCAGCAGAGCATGATCCTTGTCCCGCGCGACACGCCCGGGCCTGCGACGATCCTGCGGGGCATGACGGTGTTCGGGCTACGACGACAGCGACCTACGGCGGTCACGCCGAGCTCGAGTTCTGCCGACGTGCGCGTGCCGGTCGGACAACCTCATCGGCAACGAGGGCGACGGGCTTCGCGCATCGCCCAGGCGCGCTCTGGGCCCCGGCCGCATCCACCACTGCATGCGCTGCATCGGCGTGGCCGAACGCGCCATCGAGCTCGATGTGCGCAGCGCGCGGCGCAACGGGTCGCCTTCGGCAGACCGCTGCGCCGAGCAGGGCGTCATCCGCGACTGGATCGCCGAGTCGCGGGTCGAAAGTCGGAGCAGCTGCGCCTGCTCGTGCTCAAGGCGGCCTGGCTGATGGACACGGTGGGCAACCAGAACGCGCACACCGAGATCCAGGCAATCAAGATCGCCACGCCCAAGACCGTGGAATGGATCCTCGACAAGGCGATCCAGACCCGCGGCGCTGGCGTGGCTCAGCCAAGACTTCCGCTGGCGCAGTGGTTCGCCGAGATCAGAAACTTGCGATTCGCCGATGGCCCCGACGAAGTCCACAAGGCCTCGCTGGCGCGTAAGGAAATAGACGATTCTGCCCCGGCAGCCAGGGGCAGATGTGACACCTGCGCTGCCGGGGCGCATCAACTCGCCGACGGCGTCCTACGAACCGTTGAGCCCGGTGTCTTTCCTGGATCGTGCGGCCCTGGTGCACCGGACCGAACGGCGCGTCATCGACGCCGAGTCTGAGGTTCAGCTACGCCGAGTTACAGCGAACGCGCCAGGCGTTTGGCCGGGGCGTTGGCTGATTTGGCAGGCGGCGAGCCGCGTCGCGGTATTGGCACCCAATACCCATGTGCTGCTCGAAGCGCACTTCGGGGTGCCGTGGGCGGTTCACCGTTGGTAGCCATCAACACCCGGTTGGCTGCGCCGGAGATCACCTACATTCTGCTGCACAGCGGCGCGAAGGTGTTGTTGGTCGACCCGTCGTTGGGCGAATTGGCCCGGCGCGTCGAACCCCTGCATGCGCCGCCTCTTGTCCTGAGGCGGCCCCGGTGACGGCGGCGCCTATGAGCGGCTCCTCGCCGACGCCGCCTACGGGGCAGTGATCGCTCCGACCTGATGAACGTGCCCTGCTGGCCATCAACTACACCTCGGTACGACGGGCCGGCCCAAAGGAGTGATGTATCACCACCGCGGCGCGTACCTGCAGCACTGGCCATGCTTGCGCACACCAAGATGGACGCCACATCCGTCGCTACCTGTGGACCCTGCCGATGTTCCATTGCAACGGATGGTGTTTCCCGTGGGCGGTGACCGCCGCAGGTGCTACCCACGTGAGTCTGCCGAAGGTCGACCCCGCCGCGGTGCTGGCAGTTGATCGCCGCTCACCGGGTCACGCCATCTGTGTGGGGCGCCGGCGGTCTTGTCCAGCATGCTCGACGCACCCCAGGCCACGGCCAGGCGAACCGGCGACGCCTTGGACTTCATCATCGGCGGAGCCGCGCCGAGCCCTTCGCTGCTCACCGCCGCCGGCCAGGCCGATATCACCGTCACCCAGGCCTACGGGCTGACTGAGACGCACGGCCCAATCTTGTTGTGCGACCCCAATCCGGACACTGGCGCAGTCTTGACTCGGCAGCACGGTTTCGGATGCAGGCGCGCCAAGGTCGCCAATTACATCGGCGTCGGTGCCCGCGTCGTCGGACCCGACGGCACCGACGTGGGCCACCGACGGCGCCAGCGTCGGCGAATTGGGCTGCGCGGCAACACCATCATGCTCGGTTACCTCAACGACGACGACGCCACCGCCGCCGCGATTCCTGACGGCTGGTTTCACACCGGAGATCTGGCCGTCATGCATCCGGACAATTACGTCGAGCTGCGCGACCGTAAGAAGGACGTGATCATTTCCGGTGGAGAGAACATCACCTCCATCGAGGTGGAGGCAGGCGATCGAAAGTCACCCTGCCGTCGTGGAAGTCGCGGTGGTGGGTGCGCCCGACGAGCGGTGGGGCGAGGTGCCGGTGGCCCAGTTGGGCTTGCGTGCGGGGCATGAGCGCCACCGAGCGAGGAGATCATCGATCACGTGCGCGCCCGCCTGGCGCGGTTCAAGGCACCCAAGAAGGTGCTATTCGGACCGCTAGCCACGTACGTCGACCGGAAAGATTCAGAAGTTCGTTCTCCGCAGCTACCACACCCAAGACGATGCGGACGCGGCTCCCGCGCTCATCCGAGACCGGTTGAGCGCAAAATTCCGGCTGGCAGACCATCTTTCGACACGCGCCAGGCGCAGAGCGGGTACCGCCGCTCAGAGGCCGTCGTTGGTTAGTTGGCGCTCGGGTATCCAGTTGCCGTGGAGTCCTGCGGGCACTCGGTGCGGCAGCTTGATGCTGGCGATGTCCTGCAGGGTTTTGCGCGTCCAGGGATTGCCGCCAGCACGGCATACCAGGAGCGCACTTCGTGCACATCTTCGCCTTCTATGAACTGAACTACCATCCCGGTGCATGACTCGACGTCCCGTCCCCATCCGCGAGAGCAGACACGCAATGCGATGCGCTCGCGTCATCGCAGAACCGCTCGGCCTCTTCGCCGAGGAAGGGATTCGACGCGCTGACCGTCGATCCTGATGAGGTAGCAGTAGCGCAGCAGGGGTGTCGCCGCGGAACGCCGTTCAACTACTTCAAGAGCAAGGAGGATCTCGCGCTGGGCGGGTTGTCCGATCAGGGGCTTGCCAGAAGATCGCGGATCGCTTCGACCGTGAACGACCCGCTACCGAAGATATCTGGGAGTCTCCTGAGGGTCGCCTTCCAGGCCCTCGACGAAGGATCGACGACGAAGCCTGAGCACCGGCTCGAGGGTTCAAGGCACGGTTGCATCCTCTCGGCAACGACTCACTACGCGCCGGCCAGCAGCGGAGAAGCAGTGGCACTGGCAGCAATTGCTGGTACCTCTCATTCATGCGCGGCTGCCACTTGGGGACAGCGCCGTCGGCTGCTGCACGCGCAGGCGATCGCCGCGTCGGCGATCGCGTGCTTTGCGCACGGCGATGGAACAATGGGCTCGCGACGGCGGCCGCGAGGAAGTCCTCGATCTCTACGATGCCGCGGTCGCAGCGATTCGCACCCGGCACGAACTCTTTGCCCGGCGCCGAACCACCGGGGCGTCAGATGACATTGATGCTGTCTAGGAGACGGCCCGCGAGGTTCACTATCACCGGCGATCGTCGCGTCGTGGTCCCTCCAGGATGATCGCCGGGTGCCCCAGTCGGGAAAAGTGATGGCCGGGGCGGTGATCCGGGCGGCGACCGCGCCTGCCGACGGCGCCCGCAGCCCCGACTCATCGATGCACCACTCGCCGCCTCCCGGGCCGGTGAGGGTGAGGCCGACGCGCGAATCGGAGTCCGGCCACGGGAGCCGCGCGACCTGATTGTTCAACACCGCCGTCATCCAGGTGAGGACGGCGTGCATACGGTCCGGCGTCGGTGGCAGGGGCTAGGCGGCTGAGTGCCGGCGCGATGTCGTGCCGAAGGTGGGTGTGATGGTCGGAACACCAACGCGCCACCGATGACATGTACCGAAGGCGGAAGCGACCGAGTTCGGCGAGTGGTGCGCGCACCGCCCGCATGGGCGAACGACTCACGACAGCAGGAGCGCGAGGTCGCCCGGCGGGTGGCGCGGTTGTATTCGGCCATCACCCTCGCCCGACCCCAACTGCGCCGTTTCTCGACGGGCCCCTCATGGACACTTTCGAGGCTCTTCGCGAGGCTCACGACCAACCGCTGGGTGTACGTGCTTCGTGCCGTGGCCCCAATGTGACTCCACCACGGTCGGCAAACGCCAACCGGCGGCGGCGCTCGGTGCGTTCCATTCCTCGTCGGTGAGCCGCGGTGAACCCCAGCATCTCGATCACTCGCGCGGAGTGCGGCGAGCAGGTTCGGCAAGTCGGGGATGGGAGTCGATTGGTCAACGCGGTCTCTTTCGTTTGCGGCTCACCGGACGAGTCGGCGTAAACCTCTCTCTGGCAGAAACAGGCTGCGCTGGATTGGCGTGTACGGTGACGTCCGCATCCTCTCCCCGTCCGCCGCTGCGGGGAGTGGGCGCGACGGCAGGACAAATGCACTAAGGATACGCTTTACCGATAATGCAGTGTATTGCGACTCAGTGTAACGCGCATCTACCAGTCTTCTCTCGAAGATGCCGCAGGAGCGAGGAGACTGATGTCGATCACCGAGCGCCCGTGAAGAGATCACATCGACGACGGTCGGCGCTCAGCGCGAAACCTTCAAGCTACCGGTCTCACCAGGTCCGGTGGAGTGGCGCAAACTGGCCAACGAAGGCTGTTGCGCCGCTTGTTGGTCGACCATGATGACGTGTTCGCCGAGGCGCTCCGTGTGGATCTCGCGAAGGGCGCCACTGAGTCACACATGATGGAACTCGGCTACCTCGTGGGGAGATCGACCACATACTGCGCCATCTCGATAGGCAGTCTGCGGCCCGCACGGTCTCAGCGGTGCCGCTGGCACTCATGCCGTCGCGGGCCTCGGCCGTAGTACGGAGCCGCTGGGCACAGTGCTGGTCATCAGTCCCTGGAACTGACCCGATGAACCTGACGCTGGCGCCGGTCATCGGTGCGCTTGCCGCGGGAAACTGTGTCGCCATCAAGCCCAGCGACGTCGCGCCAGCGACGTCGGCGGCACTTCGCCGAATCGGCTGCGCCGTGGTGCTCGACAACCGAGCCGTGGCGGTGATCGAGGAGGTGTCGTGGAGGCGACCGCCCTGCTCGCGGAGAAGTTCCGATCACATCTTCTACACCGGCGAACGGTGCAGTCGGTCGGATCGTGATGGAAGCTGCGGCAGTGCATCTCACGCCGTTGACCCTGGAACTCGGCGGTAAGAGCCCGGCACTCGTCGAACCGGGCGTAGATCTGGCGACAGCTGCCCGCCGCATCTGCATGGGGCAAGTTCGCGAACGCCGGTCAGATGTGCATGGCCCCAGACTACGCGCTGGCGGTAGGGCAGGTGGCCGAGGAGCGTCCAGCCGCACCATAGTCGAGCGCGATCCGGCAGATGTAGCCACCGCTGAACAGAAGATGAGCAAGGACTATGCGCGCATTGTCAACCAACACCACTTCGATCGACTCGCTCCCTCACTCGGCGACTGGTCGGATCGTGATCGGCGGCACGAGCGACCGCGACGAGAAGTACATCGCGTCCACACAGTGCTGCCACGTCGATCCTGACCTCGATGTGATGATCGAGAGATCTTCGACCTATCCTCCCAATCGTCCGGGTGCCGGATCTGGATGCGCGACCTCATTCAATCACCAGTCGCCGACAAAGCCCCTCGCCCTGTTACGCCTTCGTCGCGTCCGGCCGATCGAAGCAGCGGATCATCGAAGAAACGTCCTCGGGTGGACTGACTCTCGGATCACCTAACGCGGCAACCTCGGTGCGTGAAGCGGCATTCCCTGCAGGGGCGGTGCGCGCGACGGTGGCGGCCGCTACCACGGTCGCTACTCGATCGACACCTTCAGTCATCGAAAGCGATCCTCGACAAGCCGCTGCGACCTGACACGATGCGCCTGGCATACCCGCCGTACACCCCTATCAAAGACTGGATGCTGCGTCGACTCACCTGACTGCCGGTGACCGCCCGACGCGCGTGGCCGTCGACCGCGCGAGCCCTTGACAAAGGAACGCATGAGTTCCTTAATTGATTCCTGGTGGCTGCACGAATCGACCGCGCGGGACAACGGCCTGAGCAACGCCATCGCATCACGTGTCAACGCACCGAAAGGAAACCAGCACGATCATCGACTCCGAGGATCTCGACGAGACCTCCGCCTACAAGCTTCTGATCGGCAGCATCATCCCGCGCCCCATTGCCTGGGTCAGTACCGTGTCGACGGAGGGTGTCGGGAAACATCGCTCCTGATTTCGTTTTTCACTTGCGTCGGGCTAAGCCCGCGGATCTCGCTGTCCATCCAACCTCGGTCGGATCGGGTGACGCTCGAGACACCTTCGTCAACATCCGTGACACAGGTGAGTTCGTGACCAATCTGGCGACGCTGCCCCAGGTGACCGCCGTCCATCGGAGCGCCATCGAATTCGAGCCCGACGTCGATGAGTTCGAGGCGGATTGGTGCCGAGCGGGAGGCGTCGACGTTCGTCAAGCCGCCGCGCATCAAGGGCGCGCCGATCGCACTGGAATGCAAGGTCGCGATGATCGTCCCGTCGCCCGACGGGATGAGCAACCTGGTAGTCGGCGACGTAGTGGGCTGGCAGATCCGCGACGATCTGTACGTCAACGGTCGGGTGGACTTCGGTGGTATCCATCCGGTGGGTCGACTCGCGGCCGAGTACACCCTCGTCGACAACGCCTTCATTCCTCCGCTTGACCAGGATCTCGTCGCCGGGTTGACCGGCCGACGGATGAAGCGGCTGGACGGTCACGGTGCAACGTACTCGGCGATCGACGATGGATGGATGACCCGGACGCCGGCGGGCTCGATGTGGAATGACATCTCGTTACTCGCCGCCTGATCGAAGTCGCGCGGCCGGTGACAGCGGAGCCGCCAGCGGGCGTGTTGATCATGACGCAGCGGTTACCCGGCTGCTCGGGCAAAGGAACCAGACGGTCCAGTTGTCAAGGGCGTGGGCGGTCGATCCCCACCGCATATCCGTTGAGGAAGACGTCGACGGTGTGGCGGGCAACGACCGCGATGTCGCCGTCGGTCACCGGCTCGCCGAGGAGGCCCTTCTCGCGAATCTCCCCGGCACGCCAGCATGCCGAATTGATGTGACGCCGCATCGACGTCGGAGATCGCCAGAATGCCCTCGTCGCATTGCTTCTGTAGGTAGTCGGCGAGCACGGAGCGGAACCGATCCATGGCGTCGCGGTAGATCGAACCCAACTGCGGAAAGCGAACCGCCTCGGAGACGATCAGTCGGTAGACGCCGACCGACTCGGGGGACGCCCAGTTCGTCGCCACCTGCGTCGCGAATTCGGTCAGTACCTGTCGCGGGTCCGCACCGGGGTTCGTTATCGCCGACATCACGTGGGCGTACGTCCTCGTCGTGAGATCGCCCGCCACCGCCATCAGCAACGCATCCTTGTTCCGGGTAACGCGCGTAGATCGTCTTCTTCGAGACCCCGGCGTCACGGGCGATCCGGGTCACGCTGGCATCGGCATAACCGCGACTGACGAACTCCGCGGCGGCCACGCCGAGGATGTGGTCAGTGGCCACCTCCGCCTGGGCGGGCGCAGCTCACCTGCGGCCGCCTTGCGCGCCGGCATCGACCTCTCACGCGTCCGAGGCGTGGGACACCCTGCAAAGGAACGTCCTAGTTCCTTTATAGACCGCGATGACCACTGGCTCGCCCATATCGAGAGGTGTACGCGCATCGGCCGACGCGGTCACACGGCATGTTCTGCCACGGTGGCGTGACGATCCCTGCCAACCGATCGGCGACATCGGAGAGCTCGAACGATTCGCCGCCGCCGTGTGCCGGCGTGACAGCGCCGCTGGTCCCACCAGATCGATCGTGCACCACGCCAAATCATTTCGAGCCGCGGGCCCCGCTGCAACTCCGCACACCGCGCCATGACCTCGACGCGTGATCCAGCTCGCTGACCTCCGGTGTCACATCGGTGATGGGCAGGCGGAGAGCCGCCGGCGCATGTGCCGGAACGGCCGGCGACCGCGGCGGGACCGGCGCCAACCGGCGATACGGCTCGCGCTGCGTCGGCCGCGAATCGGCGTCGCCCCTGTTCGGCCAGAACGAAAGGCCCGCTCAGCCTGTGCGGTGATAGTCAGTGACGGATTGACGCCCAGGTTTGCGCTCACCGCGGCCCCGTCAACGACGGACAAGCCCGGATAGTTGAATACGCGGTGGTACGGATCGATGACGCCGGTCCCAGCCGATGTGCCGATCGGTGCGCCGCCGAGAAAGTGAGCCGTCATCGGCATGCCGAAGACCTCACCCCATGACGCCGCTGGCGACGCCGCCGATGTGTTCGGCGAGTCGCAGGTTCACTTCGTCGCCACCCGCGATGAAAGTCGGGTTGGGCTCGCCGTGTCCCTGCTTCGACGTGAACTTGCGACGGCCGAAGCGGCCACGTTCGGTGTAGGTCGTGATCGAGTTGTCCAGGCTCTGCATCGCCAACACGACCAGCGTCCGCTCACTCCAACCGCGCGGGTTAATCAGCCGTAACCAGGTCACCGGATGGCGTGCAATCGTGCGCAGCGCCTGAATCCATCGCGGAGTCGACAGCGACCCGTCGGTGCGTACCGCCTGAAGCAGACTCATGGCGTTGCTGCCCCTGCCGTAGCGCACCGGCTGAATGTGGGTGTTCTCGTCGGCATAGAAAGACGATGAGACCGCCACCCCCGTGTGAGGTCCTGCGCGGGATCGATCCTGGTGCGACCGACCCCGGTGATGTTCTCCGAGTTGGTCCGCGTCAACTCTCCGAGACGGTCTGACAGGTCGGGCAGCACGGCGTTATCGCGCATCCTGTGCAACAACCGCTGCGTACCCCAGGTTCCGGCGGCGAAAACGACCTGATCGGCGGTCAGTCGACGTCGATGCTTCCGGGATCTGCTGCCGGTCCGGTGCATATCTACTGTGAAGGTCCCATCCGGTCGGGGGCGACAGAATCCACTGTGGTCATCGGAGCCACCTGGGCGCCGTGACGTTCGGCGAGGTAGAGGTAGTTCTTCGTCAGCGTGTTCTGGCACCCACCCGGCATCCCGACATGCACGAGCCGCATTCCGTGCATCCAGTGCGCACCGGTCCGGCACCGCCGAAAATGGGTCCTCATCGGTCTTACCGGCCGTCCCGAAGTGAATTCCGACCGACGTCGGTGGAACGTGTCCGCGACGCCCATATCACTCGCGACCTTGCCGATGACCACGTCGATCGGTGCGGGATGAGGGGTGGTCACCACACCTAACATCCGACTCGCCTGGTCGTAATACGGGTCGAGTTCGGCCTGCCAATCAGTGATATGAGACCACTGTGGGTCACGGTAGAAGGCGTCGTGCGGTCGGAACAACGCCGCGGCGTAAACCAACGATCCTCCGCCGACGCCCGCGCCAGCAAGCAGCAGCACATCGTGGAGTGGGTGGATGCGCTGAATTCCGAAGCACCGCAGCGCCGGTGCCCACAGGTAGCGCCGCACATCCCAGGTCGTGCGGGCCAGTTCTTGGTCAGAAAACCGGCGGCCAGCCTCGACCACAAGCACCCGGTAACCCTTCTCGGTGAGTCGCAGGGCCGCGACACTCCCTCCGAATCCGGATCCGATCACGATAACGTCATAGTCCGCGGTGGGCGAGGGGTCCGTCATGCTGCAATGCCTCGATCCGTTCGTGGTGACAGCTCTCACATCTGCGAGGGCCTCACCACAGTAAAGGAACAACTATGTTCCTTTGTCAAGGTTGAACGTGAACTCCGGCGGAATGGCTGCGCTGGTCGACGAAGACCGTCGCAAACCAATGAAGGTGTTCGCCGCCCAAGCAGTGATGCTGGAGCTGGCGCAGATGATGGCCTACCACCTCGACGACCGCGACACAGCCCTCGGCATCGTCGAACCGTTGCGCCAGAGCAGCTTTCCCGTGCACGCGACGCTAGCAACCGCTCTAAAAGGCCAGTGGGGCGAGGATACTTCGGTCGGTGACAAGCCGCTGCAGGAGACAATCAGGGCGGCGCGCCTGGTCAGGCTCGGCCGGGCAGCCGACTTCGCCGCACAGCTGCTGTCAAGGCCTGTCGCCGACCGCGACGGCGTCGAACTTTTCTTTCCGTAAGGCGCCGAGTCAGACGCCCCGCTCGCGAACTCGTTTATGGGTAACAGGAGTTCGAAGTCACCGCGACACGAGGTCTGGTCGCTTACGAAAGGCCGCCATTATCGGCACCGGTGCTCGCGGACGTTGCCAGAGATTGCATGATCCTGGGTGTGGCGCAGAGGTCCGCAGCACGGTCGGCCAGCGCGAAGGGCCGACGGTGCGGCTAAGGAAATGACACGAATCTGAGACGAAATCCAAACAGATAACACGACATGAGACAACTCAGCGTTATCGCAAAGGTCAGACGTTCACCGGGAAATTTTTGTTGGTGGTAGCATTTCCGCTGGTAAGGGCCATTTTGCCGTGCACTACATGTGTTGCACACGGATGGCTTTCAGGCTTGGCGTTCGCGATTCCTCGAGTACCACCGAGGAACGCTGGCGTGGTGTTAGCGTGTTCGGCCGTTGAGCGTGGTGATCAGGTCGCGGTTGGCGGCGCGGGCTGCGGCGAGTTCGTCGTCGCGGTCTTGGAGGTCTTGGCGTCGGTCGAGGAGTTGTTGTTCGAGTTCGGCGACGCGTTTCCGGAGAGTGCTGGTTTCGTCGGTGCGGGTGAGGCCGGCGTCGTGGAAGACCTGTTCGCCGAGGACTTCGGACAGCCGCTCGGTGAGCTTGGCGTTCTGGTGGCGGAGGCGTTCGTTGTGTTCACGGAGGTTGGCGAGGTCGGCCAGCAGCGACCGTCGGCTGATGCCGGTGCTGGCCGGGTTGCGGTTCGGGTTCGGCGGCGAGGGCGAGGATCTGGGAGCGCAGGTCGTGGTGGCGATGACAGGAACGAGCGATCGACGCCCGCGGTCCGAGCGACCGCCGGAGACCGGTGATCTCGTCGCCGTTGGTGCGGAGTCGGTCGAGGGCATCGAGGACTTTGCGGCGACGGCGATCGCTGTCGTTGCGCCGCGCGGCGATCAGAGGGTTCGTGGGTGTTGTTGTCACGCTGGGCCTTCCAGGTTCGGATCGAGTGCCGGCGAGCTGTGTGGTGGGCAGGCCCAGGTGCACGGTCTGGCGGGTGCGGCGCACGACCCGGCACGGCTTCCTCGATCTGTCGCGCGGTCGTTCTCGTCGAGCGCAGTCGAGGTCGTGTTCGACGCGGCGGATCAGCTCTCGCAGCCGCGTGATTTCGGCGTCCGAGGGCATCGCCTCGGCGCGGGCCCAGTCGTCGAGTTCGGTGGCGGCCCGGATCCGTTCGCGGTCACGCAGCAGCGTGTCGAGGTAGTCCCGCAGCTCCGGCAGGTAGGACGGGTCGGAGCGGAAGTGCCCGCAGCCCAGGCATCGGAATCGGTAGCGGGCAGCCCACCGGGCCCCGTACCGCAGGCAATCCAGGACCCACACTCACAGCTCCGGGTCGCTCGGAGTGTGCTTGAGCCAGGTGACGAACGCCCCCATCCGCTCCGCTGCAGTCCGCCAGTCCGTTCCGACCGCTCGCACCACCGCAGATACAGGGTCAACGACTCGGCATAGGCCTTCGTGGTGCTTCCGCGCGATCCTGGCCAAATCGCAAGATGCCGCAGATACTCGTCAACGTCACCAACGATTCGATACTTGTCGTCGACCACGGTCCAATACCGTTCGCCCGACGGCAACTTGACCTGAAAGGCTCGCACCCGGCATCCTCCACGCCGGACGCCACCGCCACCGACCCCCGATGCCTCGGTAACCAAAACCGAACGTGTTGCCCAACGTGCACATCACCCCGAACGTTCGTGTTGTGCACAGCATCGTCAAATGCCCCGTCAGATGCGACAGTGCACAACACGTGGAGACTCCCGAGAGAACAGGAAAAGAGAACCTGATATGTAGGCGGATCTGTCAAGTGGGTAGGTGAAAGCCGCCCCGGTGGGAGCCGGGGCGGCTTTCGTTTGGCTGACCCGGTGATGGCGTCGGCGGTCGTTGCTCACGACGGTGGTGTCAGACTGAAATGCGCGGGTTGGGTACCGCATGACGATGATTCGGATGCGAACGGTACTGCTGTCTACAGACGAGCGTCACTCACGATTACCGTGCGAATCGCGTTGTGGCTCATAGGTTCTTTGCAGGTTTGTTCGCTCACCGCGCCGACGTCTGGTCACCTGGATCAGCCAAGTTTGAGTGCTGGCTGGCTTATTGCATGGTCGCCAGAGACCAGCACCAGCCGGCGAGTTCGCGGGCGATGGCGACGTTGGCGACCAATGGGTTCTTGCCGCGTTCGGTGAAGCTGCGCCACCGCTTGTTGAGGCGCCGGTTGCCGGCGTGCCCGCGAGCCCGAAGCGCCGGGTCGACCTTGGCCCAGCGGGCCCGCAGGGTGGGTCCAGAGGTGCTGTAGGACTTGCGGTGATGCCAGGCCGATTCGATCAGCAGCCGACGCACATGGGTATTGCCGGCCTTGGTGATCGACCCCTGCACGCGGGAGTTGCCCGAGGAGTACTCACAGGGCACCAAGCCGACGTAGGCGCCGATCGAGGACCCGGAGAACCGGGACCAGTCACCGATCTCGACCGTCAACGCCAGACCGGTCAGTGCAGAGATGCCGCGCAGACAGCCCAGCCGGTTGACCGGGTCGGCGAACCGCGGCGAGGCGGCCACCACCATGATCTGTTCATCGAGGCGATCCCGCGCCGCAGTGGCCGCCAGCACCGCATCGAAGCTGTGATCAAAGGCCGCCTTGAGATGGATGTCGTCGAAGCGGTGGCGACGTAACCACTCCTCGTGCACGCACGTCCAGGGTGTCCCACCGGAGTACACGATCCCCTGCCGCAGAAGCAGTTTCGATAACCGGTGCCGTACCCGCATCAGATCGGCGCGGGCATCTTCACGGGCCCGCACCAGATCGCGCACCGCCTCAATCTCCCGCTCGGGCACCCGCACCGCGGTGATCTCACCAAGGCGTAGCAACCTGGCCAGATGCGCGGCATCACGGGCATCGGTCTTGACCCGATCCCCGGCCGGACGCTGCAACTTCGAGGGTGCGGCAACCAGGCATTCCATCCCGGCCTCGGTGATCGCCCGCGCCAACCCGAACCCGGTCGGACCCGCCTCATAGGTCACCCGCACCGGGGCGCGCAGCTGATGCAACCAACCCAGGACCTCGCCGTGATCCGGGCACAACCGTGCCCGGGCGACCTTGCCTGTCTCCTCATCGACGGCGTGCGCCACCACCGAAAGCGCGTGCACATCCAACCCGACACTCGTACCCTGAACAATCACCGGAGGCCTCCTAATCTGCAAATGTGGCTCTACCAGCGCGAGTGTTCACCCACGCCGGCAACCCACGAATCGTTTTGCAGCACGAGGCCTTCGGCCTCAGCTAGCCCCCATATCGTCTACAAATGATGATGGAAACGAAGACGACGACGATGATGACGACGACTGATTACGAATGATTGTAGGTTCCCACTTCCGATGACATAAGTCTCATCGTCGTGTCATCTCGATGTCATAAATGACAGGAACTTGAGATTCTGATTAGTCGTTCTAAGCATTTCTCCCGAGCCGTTTCTCCCATCTGCAAGGGCTTCGCCACGTCTTCGCCATCCAGATACCGAAGCTAATCGCGACGGTCTGGTGATCGGCTATGCCACGCTGGCTTATGTACTAGTGAACACCGTTCATGGCCATAAGAAGGGGTCGTGGGAGAGCGGGCGTATTTGCGCCAGCGGAAGTTCGGGTCAGTTACCGACACTTGTTCACCGGACAACTTCGATGACCCAGTGTTGACGGGGCGAAGCGCTCTATCGCAGGGGTGCGTGTTTTTGAATCGTCTAGAGCTGACCGCTCTGACAGTGCAGAGGTCGGCGATCTGCCAAATTCTCGCTGGTCAGTCCGTCGACCAGTGGGTGCGGGCAAGGGCCGCTGGTTTTCAGGACGTGGTGACGGCGTCGGCGACGGCTTTGCCGAGTGTCTCGGTGGTGCAGGTGCCGCCCATGTCGGGGGTGAGGGTGTCACCGCCGCGGGCGAGAACGGTTTCCACGGCGCCCAGGACGGCGGCGGCGGCGGCGGGTTCGCCGAGGTGGTCGAGCATCATGCTGGCGCACCAGATTTGGCCGATGGGGTTGGCGATTCCGCGTCCGGCGATGTCGGGGGCGGAGCCGTGCACGGGTTCGAACAGGCTGGGGTAGATGCGCTCGGGGTTGATGTTGGCGCTGGGTGCGATGCCGATGGTGCCGGTGCAGGCCGGGCCGAGGTCGGAGAGGATGTCGCCGAACAGGTTGGAGGCGACGACGACGTCGAACCAGTCGGGGTGCATGACGAAGTTCGCGGTCGAGGATGTCGATGTGGTACTTGTCCACCGCGACGTCGGGGTAGTGCGGCGGCCATCGCCGCGACGCGCTCGTCCCAGTAGGGCATCGTGATCGAGATGCCGTTGCTCTTGGTCGGCCGAGGTCAGGTGTTTCTTCGGGCGGGTCTGCGGCGAGGTCGAAGGCGTATTTGAGGATCCGGTCGACGCCGGTGCGGGTCATGACGGTTTCCTGCATCACGGTTTCGCGGTCGGTGCCTTCGAAGATCTTGCCGCCGACGCTGGAGTATTCGCCTTCGGTGTTCTCGCGCACGACGTAGAAGTCGACGTCGCCGGGTTGACGTGCCGGCCAGTGGGCTGGGCACGCCGGGCATCAGCCGGACCGGGCGCAGGTTGACGTACTGGTCGAAGCGCGCGGCGGAACTGCAGCAGGCTGCCCCACAGCGAGATGTGGTCGGGCACGACGTCGGGCCAGCCGACCGCGCCGAAGAAGATCGCGTCGAAGCCGCTCGAGTTGCTCGAACCAGTTGTCGGGCAGCATCTTGCCGTGTGTTTGAGGTAGTAGTCCGGCGCTGGAGCGCTCGAAGTGCTCGTAGTGCAGGGTCAGGTCGAACGCGGCGGCGGCGGCGTCCAGGACGCAAACCTTCGGGGACGACTTCGGTGCCGATTCCGTCGCCGGGGATGACGGCGATGCGGTGTGTTCGCAGATTACTGGGTGTAGCAATACGTAAAACGGAACGAAGCAATAA
>ERZ1370068.5410-contig-4432_pt1 | contig 69430 bp, 125 predicted proteins | sample MGYA00561227_ERZ1370068 | MGnify/ENA primary metagenome ERZ1370068 (study PRJEB38410, sample SAMEA6850437) | metagenome | study: Metagenomic assessment of the ecological functions of the soil: analysis of the soil microbiota associated with the...
GCTGAAGACCGAAATAACCGAGGGATCATTCGGAGTTCGCTTGAAGCCACAACCAAACTAAAGAGACAATCAGCAGTCAGGCGTAGTAATCACCTTGGATTTTAGGTTTTAGTTTCGCGTCCGCCGCGGCGGACAACGGTTTAAAACCTACAGTCGGGGTGACCGCCGGATCCGCTAATCCAGGAAAATAAACCATGCAACAAAAGGTCACCGCCAAAATCGGCGGCAGAAATATCTATCGAAACCGGAAATCGCCAGGCTCGCCGATGGCGCAGTTATCGCTACGTGCAGGCGACACCGTCTTACTGCGGTTTCGCCGCCAGCTCAAAGAAGGTCAGGTTACTTCCACTGACAGTTGATTACCGCGAGAAAGCGGCTGCCGCAGGAAAATTCCCGGCGGCTATTTCAAACGCGAAGGCAGTCCTACGGAAGCGCGCGCGAATGATCGAGCCAGCGCCACCGCGTCCGCTCTTTCCTGAAGGGATACTTTGATGCGATCGCCAGACGAGTCCTGCTCCAGCGCCGACGAGCCAGAACGATCCCGACATTCCTCGCGCGATGAACGGCACATCCGCCGCGCTGTCTATTTCGGACATTCCTTTTTGCCAGGCCCGATCGGCAGCGGTGCGCGTTGGGCGTGTTGATGGGCGACCGTTCGTTGCCAGCCTGACACATGACGAGCGCGCCCAGGGCTGATCTCGACACCCGTTTGCGTCAAACGGCGCGGAGAACGACGTGATCATGATCGAGGGCTCGGCGAAAGGAAGCGCGGCATCTCCAGGCTGACGTTACGGAAAGCCTGAGCTCCTCGCGTCATCGAATACGCACGAGAACAGATTCGAGGCCCAGGGTGACCGACCTGGCCTCGAGGCGTGGGTAAAACCAAAGCGCGGCGTTGAGTTCGCTCCATGTGAATCAGAGTTGGTGGATATCGCGCCCGCCAGGTTGCCGGCGATCGACTCGGGCAGGCGCTCCGCGCACTGAAGGCAAAAAGTGCGCGGGCTTCAAGCGATCGACGGTCATGCGAGAGGAAGGTTAAAGGCGGCGATTCTCCGAAATTTCCGCGAGGCCGATCCGTTTGCCGATCTCCTTCAGGCATTCTGAGTTTCGCCGCCAAGAAGACGTTTCAGCGCCAGCATTCTGGGCTTCAGCAACGGCGTGGACGGGCGCAAGCTACAACGATTTGCGCCCGATCACCGGCGACGGGTAGGTGCGCTGCCGCGAGCACATGGAGCCGAAGCGATTTTCAGCGCGGCGAAACCTGTGGGCACTAACGCGCTCGGCGACGCTGGTCCCATTGAAGAGGCACGAGATGATTGACGCGTGCGGCAGGCGAACAATCCCGCAAAGCGCTGGGGCTTATTCTGACATTAATTTACTGCCGCCGTTCAGCGTCGGCGAAACCGGGCGGACGGGCGGGCGCCGGGGCGGCGGGAGATCGGGCCGCAGCGCCATGCCGGCTCGGAGCGCTCGGCGGCGAACCGGTCGTGCCGAGCGAAAGCTCGAGATTTCGTTACGCCATCCGCGTTTCCAGCGAGATCGCTGGAGTCCAACGGCTCGACCTCCATGGCCAGCGTGAGCGTGTGCGGCCTTGAGATGCTCGCACTGATGGACGCCGGCGTTGCCGGTGAAGGGCATGGTTGCCGGAATCTCAATCGGCCTCGTTGGCGGGGAGCCGCAGGTGATGACGGGCAATGCCGAAGCGCCACGGAGTTGCTCACGGACATCATTGGGGTCACAGAAGATCATTACGGCGATATGGATTTCAAGCGTAAAGTGAACGGACGCAGGCTGGCGGCGGGTTTTTCAAGCCTGACCTGAAACTCCCAGGTATCGGTCACGGCATCACGGCCGGAAGCGATCCGGCGCGCCGAAAGAAGCGCGCATGGAAGATTCTCGAGATCATGCGCTCGCTTTACGCTGGATCAACCGCGGACCGAGTTGCTCGGGACACGCGCCGCAGGATGGAGACCATCAAGATCAACTCGGCAGAGAGATCGGCGCGCTCGTAATGCGGGCCCGGACGGCAAACCATCAAGGGCATCGTCGCGAAACCGGCGCCGAAATTAACATCGGGGACGACGGCCCAGTGCACATCTACGCGGCGAAACTGGCGAGAGCATGGCGCGCGTTGAAGGAAATTATCAGCGGGATGACCCGCGAAATCGAAATCGAACAAACCTATCAGGGTCACGTCGTCGACGAGGAGTTCAGGCGTTTGTCGAGATTTTCAGGCAAAGACGGCTTGGTGCACATTTCCGAGCTTGCCGATTTCCGATGAACCGCACCGAAGACGTGGTCAAGATTAGCGACATGATTAAGGGTCAAATAAATCAGCATCGACGACAAAGGCCACGAAAAACTTTCGAACAGGCGGCGCTCAAAGAAACGCTGAAAAAGAAACAGGCCAAGTTTTGGAACCAGTTGCCCAAGCAAGAGTACAAACGGTTCCCGGTAAGAGCCGTCGCTTCGCGCCTAAACCAGTGCGCTGAGGACAGCGCACTCTAGAAAAGTACCCTAGTTGACAATATCGCCACGGATGGAGTAAAAGGGTGACTGATGATTACCCCGGTGCGAGTTTCTTGCAGTGCTCGCCGCAACATCGTCGCAGGGGATTCTTCATCGCAGCGCGCCACTACCGAAAATCTTGTTTCAGTATTTGCGCGCCAACTATATTCTCTCACGAGAAAATGGCTGGCGCTGACGTCGTCCATCATCGCCGTCGTCGGGATTAGCGCCGCTAAAGTTTACCAGGCGGCCATTTGGCGTGCCGAACGTGGCAGATACCTCGATTCCCTCAGCCAACCATGGCTCAGAAGGCGACTTGCCCACTGTTTCGAAAGTCTGAGGCAAGTGGTGGTCGGCACGCCGGGGAGGAAGCGAATTACTACGCAACGTTCCAAACGTTGCCAAACAAACCACAAACCTGGTTTCAGCATCCCCGGAATCATGCTGCGGCCTCTGCCAAAACCGGACTCGACCCATACCGGAGCACGCATCAGGTGAAGAATAACCTTTACTCATTTGCTGCGATGAGGGTCTCGAGGCGGTTCCGCGATTTCTACCGCAAGCTTCGCCGACCGTGATGGGCGCGCAGTGCCGATCTCGCTCATCAATACGGCGTTGACCGCGATCTTTCCTTCTGGCGGCGCATCTGCCGCACGCGCCGCTGCTCCATGTGCGGTCCCGTTTCTTTTGCAGGCCTTGCGTGCCGATCGTCCGGCAACCGCCGTCCGGCAACACGACGTCATGCTCGTTCGGTTTGACCGATGTCCCCTGAAGCTGGCGATTTCCGCGCTGACTGTGCCTGGTCGTGATCCACAAGCTGGAAGTATTTGTCTGGAACAGCAAGATCATCGGGGACCGGATTACCGAAATCCCGGTTTGGCTGCCGTTACGTCAACGCTCTCTGAGTCAATAGCGGCGAGCGACTCTGTTGGGGATCCCCGGTTCCCGATCCTCGCGCCGGCGGTGCTGCCAGATTATTTGCGCGTGGAAATGCTGACCGTGGGTGCCGGCTCGACGCGAAGAAGTCGAGAGATGGTGGAAGCGTTGAATCGGCTGAAGCGGCGCAGCTTATTAATTACAGCAGTTGCAACGATTCGCGGACTCGACCGTGACGTGCGTCTATGCCAAGCGGGCTTTCTTGAGAAACTCGTCCTGGCGCCTACGGCGCGTCGGGCCGGAGGAGGTGCCAGAATTATTTTTCTGCGCCTGGCGCAGGAGAAGGCTTCCTGGAAACCAGTGTTCAATGCCATCAGGAAGGCATCATCGGCGACGGACTCGAACGGCCGGATCACTTATCTGAACTGATGCAGCATCAGCGTGGAGTGTTCGGGCTGGAGGCAGGCGACGCAATCGGCAAGCGGCTCGACGAACGCAATCGGCGGATGTCGATTGGGAAGCGCCTGACGCGCAGCGGAGCGGCCCGGTCAGCCACGACATGGAATCCCATCAAAGCAAAATGATTCATGTTGTCCCGCTGGTGATGGAACAACGCAACCGACTAACGGAGGCACTGACTCCGGCGGATCCTGCCGGCAAACATGGTGGGGAGCCGACCGGATATCATATATCGTCCTTCTGGAGAGTGGACGTATCGGCGGGGATGCGACGCGATGAGCCGATCTACGCAGGGGGCAGTGTAAAAAGACGTAAGGTTCCCTTGGCGCTGCAGTTACAACCTTTACGCTTTCGCTACAAAATCACGACAAAAAGCCGCGGTATCAGCCGCGGCTTGGACATCACGTTGTTGTTTTGCCCACGTACGAGAGCTTCACACCGCCGGCCTCCCGTGACCGCCGCCATGTCCGCCGCCGCGCCCGTTATGCCCGCGGCCACCACCCGCCGCTTCGGCCTCCCGCGCCGACGCGGCCTGCCTCCGCCTCCCCGCCACCCGGACGAGGCCCGCGATCTCCCTCGCGGTTCCGGTCACCAGCCACGGTGTTGTGCGCCGCATCTTCTCGCCGGTTGAAGTTCGGCTCCTCGCCTTCTTCGCAGTCCGCGCCGCCCTCAATCGTCATGGATGCGCCCGCTGGCGCCGGGCGATCTTCCACCGGGACCTCAGGGTGCAGCGCCGCCCATCTTCGCGCGCTTGTTCCTTGAGAATCGCCTTGCGCGAGAGCCGGATGCGGTTGCCTTCTACCGGCCAGCACCTTCACCAGCACCTGGTCGCCTTCTTTCAGTTCGTCGCGACGTCCTTGATGCGGTGCTCAGCGACTTCGCTGATGTGCAGCAAGCCGTCAGTGCCGGGAATGAATCTCGACGAACGCGCCAAACTCCGCCAGCCGCGTGACTGTTCCGAGGTACGTCTTGCCTACTTCAGCGGTCGCCGTCAGGTCACGGATGATCTGCAGCGCTTTGTTGGCGCGAAGCTTCGTCGTTCGACGCAACGTTGACCTTGCCGGTATCTTCCACGTCGATCTTGACGCCGGTCTGTTCGATGATGCTGCGAATCATCTTGCCGCCGGGCCCGATCACGTCGCGAATCTTGTCGACCGGAATCTGCAGGGTGTAGATGCGCGGAGCGTAATGCCGAGACCTGTTTCGCGGTGCGTCGGTCAGCACTTCGCTCCATCTTGTCGAGGATGTGCAAGCGTCCACGCTGTGCCTGCGGCAAGCGCCTCGCGCATGATCTGCGAGCGTGATGCCGGCGACTTTGATGTCCATCTGCAGACGCAGTGATGCCGTCGCGCGTTCCGGCAACCTTGAAGTCCATGTCGCCGTAGTGATCTTCGGCGCCCGCGATGTCGGTCAGGATCGGCGTATTTCTCGCCTTCCTTCACCGAGTCCCATCGCCACGCCGGCGACCGGAGCCTTCAGCGGAACGCCGGCATCCATCAGCGAAAGCGACGCTCCGCAAACCGTCGCCATCGAAGACGATCCGTTCGACTCCAGAATGTCCGAGACCACGCGCATCGCGTAAGGCCACTTATCTTCCGGTCGGAAGCACCGCTGAAATCGCACGCTCGGCCAGCGCGCCGTGTCCAATCTCGCGCCGTCCAGCTCCGCGCAGAAACTGCAACTTCTCCAACCGAAAACGGCGGAAAGTTATAGTGAAGCATGAAGCGTTTTTGGCTTCGCCTTCGAAGCCTTCAGGCGCTGCATGTCGTCGCTGGTGCCGAGCGTGGTGGTGACGAGGGCCTGCGGTTTCGCCGCGGGTGAAGATAGCGCTGAACCGTGAGTGCGGGGCAGCACGCCGACTTCGATCCAGATGTCGCGGATCTGATCGAAAGCTCGCGCGCGTCAGGACGCCGTTTCTGTTCGATCACCTGCTCGCGGAAAATGCGTTCGCGCAGAACTTCGTAGTATTCTTCGAGCTTTCGTTCTTGCGCGTCTTCGTCATCTTCCGGCAGTAGCGCGCTATCCAGCTCCTTCTTGAATTCTCTTGACCAGCGCGTAGCTTTCCGCCTTGGGATGCTTCTCGGTGTCGAGCGCATCGCATCAGGCGAGCGCCGATCTTCTTCTGCAAGTCGTCGTAAGTAGGCTTCTGATCGAACTCGGGCAGGCGTGACCGCTCGCTTCGGCTTGCCGACTTTCGCGCGCAGGTCGTTGATGGCCGCGCAGATCTTCTTGATCTCGGTGTGGGCAAACTCGATGGCGTCCACCACCGTCTCTTCCTTCACTTCCTTCGCGCCCGACTCGATCATCACGATGCGCGTCGGCGGTGCCGACCACCATGATGTTCAGCAGGCTGTCGCGCATCTCGGCGTAGGTGGGATTGACGATGAAGCGGCCGTCCACCAGTCCGACGCGCACCGCGCCGATCGGGCCGAGGAACGGAATATCGGAAAGGGTCAGCGCGGCGGAGGCTGCCGTTGATGCCGAGCAACGTCGGGATCGTTTTCGCTGTCGGCGGAGAGGACGAAGGCGATGACCTGGGTCTCGCACTTGAAGCCTTCGGCGAACAGCGGGCGCACGGGGCGGTCAATCTGGCGGCTGGTGAGAACTTCGCGCTCGCTCAGGACGGCCTTCGCGCTTGATGAAGCCGCCGGGAATGCGTCCGCCGGCGTAGGTGTATTCGCGGTAGTCGACGGTGAGCGGGAAGAAGTCGATGCCTTCGCGAGGATCGGGATTGGCGGTCGCGGTGGCCAGCACAACGTTTTCGCCCATGCGCACAACGGCCGAGCCGTGGGCCTGCTTGGCCAATTTTCCGGTTTCAAATGAGATGGTCTTTACCGCCGGCGAGTTCGACAGTAATCTCGGTTGCTTCTGGTTTCATAGATTCATTCCTTTTGGGCAGGAGGGCAACGCGCGCGTCACGGAGAGTGCGCGCAGGGTAAGCGCAATGCCAGTTGCGCACGGGTGGCCGGAACGCACCGTTCGGGATTTCGCGACTTTAGTTCAGACGGCCCTCTGGCGGCGGCAGATAACCGAGGCGCTCGGCGATCACGCCCGAGCCGAGTCGCGCACTTACTTGCGGATGCCGAGCTTCGTGATGACCGTCTTATAGCGTTCGGAATCGTACTGTCTTCAGGTAGTCGAGCAGGCGACGACGCTTGCTGACCAGCATGAGAAGTCCGCGGCGCGAGCCGTGGTCTTTCTGGTGCGTTTTGAAGTGCTCCGTCAATTGACCGATGCGCTCGCTCAACAGCGCGATCTGGACTTCGGGACTGCCGGTATCGGTGGCATGCGTGCGCATACGGTGTCAATGAGGGATTTCTTTTGCTCTCTGGCTAGCACTAACCTGGTGCACTCCTGTCGCTTCTCCAGTTTCGATTTTCTTTGTAACGCCATTGAGGAGTAACACGTTAGCACGAGCAAAAGTGTAAAGCAGCTTGCGCATCCCCCAAGCCACTGGCCGCACGTGCTTCCCCCGCGTTATCGTAATCTGGGGAGTGGTGGAGCGGCAGGCGGTTCGCCGGCCGGTTTCGAAATCGCTCGCCGATCTTGAGGAACGCTTGCGCTGCCCCTATTGTGGAAATGAAAACCCGGGCGACCACCGCTGCTGCGGGATGGCGCGGCCGCCCACTCGATCGAGACACGAGCCGGAACCAACCACCACTCCCAGTCGCACCCGCGAACCCGGAACCGCCGACTCCCGCCCCTGCGTACACGGGCGGCATTTTTAACCTGGGCGCACCGCGTCGGACAAAGGTCGCGATCTGGACTATCTCCTCCGAGGATGACGAAAGAACACAAATCGAATACTGGTTTTTGATTTTCTACGGCGATCGTCGCGTTGGGGTTGGTCGTGGGACTGGGGATGGCTCCGCTGGCGCAACGGGGCTTCCCTTCCCTGAGTCGCTCACGTCCAGCTCGCAGCCGAAGCCCGGCGGCGCCAGAGCGGATTCTGCCGCGGCTTACCTCCAACAGGTTCGGAAGCGGCCGAATCCGGCGCCGGGTTCGACTGCGCAGCACTCCGGCACTCCCGCGACCGACGTTGCGACTCAACGCTTCGATGCCACCCGCAAATCCGCAAGCCACTGAAACGCAACAATTCCGCCAGCAAGTTCCAGCGCGAGCCCAGCGGGCCCTTCACCGGCCACTACGCGCCATCGCCTGATGCAACCGCGGCCGCCGCTTCTGCGCCGCCACCTGCACACGATTCCAGCCTGCGGAGAGATTCACGACAAGAGCCCAGCACCGGCGGCGAGGCAGCCGCACCTCCTCCCGCCTGCGAGAAGCCGCATTCCCGCCGCAGAAGGCGGCGAGCTACTGCATCAAAGCGGCCGATCCGGTCGTCATCGGCGAACATTATCTCTACGGCAGCCAGGGAGCTTCCCGCACGAACTGCGAACGTGGACTGCGGTACGTGGAAACCTGCCGCCGACCAATCAGAATCCTAAGGCGATGATCACGATGGGCGCACTCTACGCCACCGGACATTGTCTCTCGCGCGACCTTCCACGCGGCCTACCGCTAGCCGCGCTGGCGCTTACGCGGCGATCCCCGAGAACGCCGCCCTCCGTCAAAATACCGAACGAGTCTGGAAACAGATGACCGCCGAGGGAGCGCAAGCAAAGCCATTCCGCATGACCCGGTGAGACACTAGTGGAGCGCCGGGCGTCCTCGCCCGTCGGCTTTCTCCAATTCCATCTGATCCTCTCCATTTACGTTCTCCGCGGCGCAGGCCTGCCCAAAATAAGCCACACCTCGTAGCAGGGGTGGGCTGCTAATATCCAGACCAAGTCACCACGGCGGCAGCTTCGGTGACCACGCGCCCAGTCCGTGAGTCGCCGCATACAACACGCGCGCTCCACGGGACCAGCGTTGGGCCAGCGCCACTTCCACGTTCGGCTTGCCCTTCGCCGCCTGCATCCATTGCGTCCCGCGCCCGCCTTGAACCTGCACACGCCAGAGTACGCTCGACAGAATACAGATCGCCGGTCACGCCAGGATCCAAACGCAACATCCGTGACCGGAAGATCTCTCAAGTTCGCGCTTGCGATCCACGAACATGTAAACTTTGGCCGTTTGCGACGTTGGATCGTACGTCACGGCGCTGAATACATGACCAGCCAGGAGTAGTCGGGGTGGTCGCGCTGTATCCGCTGTAGCTAATCGGGCATGATTCGCGTTTGCCGGATCGATGGCGATCCCGCTGATGAAGCGATTCGGTGCCTGCCGCCGCCGACGCGTCGGTCAACTGGCGTGGACGCCACCGAGCCTTCGGATCAGCATCGCCGATTCTTCGAGATGAAGAAGACACACGTCCGGTCGGTAGTCGCAGCCCACAAGGTTGAATTGTCCGCCGAGGCTCGCTCTACCGCCGCCATGGTGCCGCAAACGGCGGCGTTTCCCAGGCTGTCGCATCCGTCAGCAACGTCGCTCCCAACGGCACCCAGGTCACCACACTGCACCTGGAAGATTGCCCAGTGAACTCGTTGCGCTGGAAGCGGGAACTGGCTCAGCGTCATGGTTCCCATACCGTGAGTCTTCGTGCGGTATACGGTATTGGTGTAGCGGCATACATCGTTCCGCTCACCGTCGGGTCATGCTGGTGATCGGAATGTAGAACTGTCCTGGCATTGATGCCGACGATTGGGTCACGCAATCCGGTCCAATCCCGCGGTGGCGGCCGCCTTGGAAGTTCACATCTACCTGATCTGAGAATCCCGGAGGTTCCCCTGCCTCCTCGACGGACACATTCTTCTCAAACCGGGCGGTCGGCCGTTTTCCAAGTAGCACGTTCGTGCCATTCCAACTTTCACGGGCCCCGTTTACATTCACTCCTCCACGAGCAGCACTTGGGGAGGCTGTTTGGGCGAAGCGTCCCAGAACTCTTTTTGAGTTCGGGGCGTTTCGTCTTTTTAAGGGCAACCTCCTGCCGGGCCTCTTCCACATCTCCAAACTACCTGCTCACGTCACCGCCTTCGAGGCCCAGCTGCGGTTCGCCCCCGGTGCTATGCTGTTGCGCTCCATGCGCGACTTTCCGGAATTCGCAGAAGTTCTTCTGGCTTGGCCTTCAGACGCCCACTGCTGCGCCCGTTGTAAATCCCTTGGGCTCGGCGCGTTTTTCTCCGGACTGAGTGGGTGTGGCCCCGGACGAGATTTATCGCAAACTCGCCCGCCAAGTCGCCATTCGCACTGGTCCTTGTTCTTCCTGGTCGTCGAGGATTGGACTGGAACGGCCCTTCTTTACCTGTCTTCCCGGGATTTACTCTTGCCGGTCGTGCAAGTTGCCGGAGGACTGGTGCTGGCTTCCGCCAGGTGAGTCTGCTGAGCTGGCAGCCCAGCTCGGCTCGAGCCGAACGCCACCGCCGTGTCCGAAGCCGGTTACGGTTCGCTGGAAGAAAGGTTTTCTATCCGCTAACGCCTTCCCGGTCACGGGCGGATCCGGGCTGCATCGTTGCATCGTGCTGACGCTGAGCGCGCACGCTTCCGTAAAAAATCTGAACGACAACATCACCTCGCACATCGCCATCCTGGCTGCCGTGGTCGTGTTAAGCCTGATCGTGTTTCGTGAGTTACGCCTATGCTCCCAAAATCACCACGAACGGATCCTCTCAGCAAACGGCCCACGGAATTCTCCGCATCATAGCCTTCAGTGCTTCTCTGCATCGGTCGTGCCAATTTCATGGAACGGGGGTGCAGGCGCTCGCTACGAGTTGCCATGAACATGAAGTCACCGAAAAGCGACGGACCGCTCAGCCAGATTCGTCAGCAGTACTGACCAGACCGCAGGGCCAATTCAGGCGCAGATCCTTGCGAATGACCGCCGCCCCAAGAACTCCAGATTCCATCCCCACGGTTATCATTGTCATCAGACTCATGGTTCCGTACCCAATTCAAAACTGCGCGCCTGACGCTGCGATTCCTATACCGTCAGGCGCGACATCCCACGAGCCTCGTCCAGGCTCGCAGGCGCTCGTGAAGTCGCGGCCACCACTCTGCGTATCCCTCATCCCTACTTTTTAACGGGCGGAAGCAGGACGCCAGGGACTGCATCGAGTGCCACTGACGGCAGAACCGCCCCGCAGCGCGCTTCGCGATCACGCTCACATCGGCGGCTGTGGCGAGCTTTGCGGAGGGATTGGTCTTCGCGTGGTCGAAGCCCATCAACACGCCGGAACCTCGGCTATTGGCTGGGTGTTCCTTACTGGGGACGAGGCTACGCCACCGGGAAGCCGCCTGCGCGCGATGATCCAGTACGGATTCGAACATCGGCGCTTTACCGCATCTACGCGTCGTTACATGTTCCGCACAACGTCGCGTCTCGGATCGCGTGCTCCAGAAAATCGGGATGCACCGCGAAGGACTAATGTGAAGCCACATCTGCAAGTGGGGAGAATTCCAGGACCTGGAATGTTATGGGATGTTAGAAGACCGACCCGCGATAGCCGTTACGGAGCTCACCTTCAACGGCGCAGAACACAGTTCCAATTTTTCCGCTCGAAGCGGTCGCGCACCACGAAGCGCACGGTGTACTCGCCGGGCGCCACCGTAGGCGCGCCGCGATAATCGGTCCCCTTGTTTCGGAAGCGCTCATGCCAGGTTTTCCGGCAGAGTAGACACCTCCGTGGTTTTGCTCAACATCACCCGCTGGCACGCCGGAGTGCAGTTCAGCGCCGTTGCCGGGAGTCGTTGGCGAAACGGTTACGATCCCGGCTCGTCAGCCTGCGCAAATCCGGCTGGCATGGTCAGCGTGAAGATCGCCTTTTTCTTCCCCGCTTCCGCCGAGGACTGTATCTCCTGCCATTTCGCTGTGATAGGGATCGCCGTGAACTCAGTGGAGAATCGAGCCGCGGCCTGCATCGAGTCGGGGAGACTTATCCTCCGCCTTCGTGGATGGCAACTTGTAGGAGAAACCGGTTCGCGCCAGTACGTGCACGCCGTCTCGGTGCACTTTGACCTGGAGCTTCCTCCAGCCTTCGTTTTTGTTTCCGCCGTGCAGATAGTAGCCCAACAGGTAGTAGCTGGCACTGTCCTCCACCGCCTGATTCATCGGCTTGCCAAGCCATTCCGATTGAGGTATGCCCGCTTCCCGCCGTTGCCTTCGCGAATGCCTCCAAGGTCGCGTTGGTCTCGGCATGCAGCCACGTGCCCGTGGGTGAACGGATCAGGCAGTGGCTTTTGACGGGCGCAGTCGCCCAGGTCCGGGCAGGTCTCCCAACCGTGAACGTCAACCGGGTAAACGCTCATCGTGCGCGATTCAACGCCGCCCAAATCTTTCGACAGAGGGGGCTGATATTGGCGGGCGTATCGACGGGCGCCACAACCTTCCTTCAACGCCATCGTCTCTTCATTCAATGCAAAAGGAAATCCGGGCATAGCCCAGACCAGCGTTTTCCGCCCCGGATATCCTGCGAACGCCTGCGCCACCTCGCTCCATCGACTGTAGCGTCAACGTGACCACCTGCCTGCGCTCAAACGAGAGCGCTGCGCTCTCCGGCAACCTGAAATTCTCCAAAGCTCTGCAGAATCTTCGACAGTTTGTCGGTCCCATCTGTCAGGGAACGCTTCGAAGGGTCTTCGTGACCGGGGTCTGGCTGCGCTGCACGCCGTTCAACCGCTTTGGTCAGCTCTCGCGGATCACACGTGAAATGATGAATTAGCTTTACGCCTGTACGGTTGAGTGCGAGCAGGGTGCATCGGATGTCCGGCATTTGCGGGATCGGTTAGAATACTTCACGACCTGATCGCTTGCAAAAACCTGGTCGGCCACCGGCGTTGTTTCAGCATGTCGATCGGGACCGATCTCGATCAACTGGCACGGTTCTTGCCGGAATCATCGCTGCGTACATTGCACGAGATTGATCGGACGGCAACCTGATCGGTGCCGGCGCGACGCACCTGTTGAATCTCTTTGAAAACGAAACCGGCTGCTCGACTCCCTCTTCGTACACCGTGAAGTCCTCTTTCTTGCGGGGCCGTGTACGTGAAGGACGAAGTTGTCGGTGACGATGACGGGGACGGAGACGAGTTCGCGCGGGATGTCAGGGTGGCGGAGGTTCGGAAGGCCTCTGAAGCCGTGGATAGGGCGCAAGCCCCAGCCCGCAGCCAGGACCACCCAGCAACGCGCCCGAAACCACGTCATGGCGCGCTAGTCTATAACGACTCCGCTACGTTTTGGATACAGGTAGCGGCCTCTGACGGATCTGGGTAGCACCACCAACGCCGACTACTCTTCAGGCGCTGGGCTTTCTTGGCGACCTCAGCGGTTAATAGCCTTACGCGCGTTCATCCCGTCCTATCGGCGAGCAACTCATAAGCCCGCCGCCGGATGCGGGATCACGATGCTTCCACCCACCACGAGCGCATTGAGCGACTCTTCCTTGCTCGACCGCGTTGCTCCCAGCCGATACGATTGAATGATGATGACCACGATTGATGCAGTCATCGCGGCGCAGCCCCCGCCGAAACGACAAGTCCATCAACTCTTTGTATTTCGCCGAGATCTGCGCACCTTCAAGATAGGTGTTGTGATCGTGTGGCAAGCGCTTCACAAATTATCGGCCTGGTCGATGTTCGCATTCGGCGCCGGGTGCGCGCCTCCAAGAAACGCTTCGCGCGATCTCTTCGCCCTTTTTCGGCAACCTGTGCTTATCGGGGAAGAGAACGCGTGGGTTCTTTCCGCTCAACGCTCATGGCTAAAACAGCCCTGGCAAAATCCGCACACGCGCCGTCGAGTCACGTCCGATCCGATGCCCCGATCGCTTTCCTCGCCTTACCCCTTAGCGATATAGTCTCAGCCCGGTTTCACCATCTTCCGGAGGCCATTCTTTGACTACCGATACCCGTGCTGAAGCGAAGGTCAAGAGCTTCGGCGTCAATCTGGAGAAGTGATCTCGCGCTCGAGTTCCTGCGCGTCGTCGAAAAAGCCGCCATTGCTTCGGCGCGCACCATGGGCACACGGAGACCGACCGCTCGCCGACCAGGTCGCCACCGAAGCCATGCGCGAGACCATGGACACGGTCCCCATGCGCGGCAACGATCGTCATCGGCGAAGGCGAGCGCGACGAAGGCGCCCATGCTTTACATCGGCGAGAAAGGTCGGGCGCCGAGTTTCGGACGGCCGACAGGTCCCGGAGGTCGATATCGCCGTTGATCCGCTCGAAGGCACCAACCTGTGCGCCACGGGTGCGCCGGCGCGATCACGGTGCTGGCTGCTTCCGAAAAAGGTGGCCTGCTCAACGCGCCCGATTGCTACATGGAGAAGATCGTCGTCGGTCCGTCCTGCAAAGCACGCCGTCGATCTCGACGCGCCCGTCGCCGACAACCTGAAGAACATCGCGCGCCGCCTGCAGCGCGGCGTCGACGACCTGGTCGTCATCGTGCTCGATCGCCCACGCCACGAGAAGTTGATCGCCGACATTCGCAGAGCCGGCGCGCGCATCAAGCTGATCGGTGACGGCGATCTTTCAGCCGGCATTGCGGCCGCAGTTATCGGCACCGGCGTGCATTGCCGTCATGGGATCGGGCGGCGCACCAGAAGGCGTGATCACCGCCGCCGCGATTCGCGTTGCCTGAACGGCTACATGCTCGGCACGGCTCGTCATCAACAAGGCCTGAACTTGAAGAGCGCATCGCGCAAGATGGGGATCAAAGACAAGAATCAGGATCTACGAAGCCCAAGATCTGGCTCCCGGCAAGCAGATGATCTTCGCCGCCACCGGCGTCACTGATGGCGCGCTGCATGAAAGGCGTGCCGCTTCTTCGGCGAAGGTATACGCACCTCGTCCGTGATCATGACGCTGAATACCGGCAGAGGTCCGCTTCATTGACAGCATTCACCTGGAGAAAAGGTCGCCGACGTGAAAGTGAGGTTCATCGTAGCCATCAGGAGGGTCGTCTATTGTCAGAAGACAGTTGCGCTCTGAAAACCTTGTCATCCTGAGCGGAGTGAGGCGGAAGCCGAACGCAGTCGAAGGATCCCGCGTTGGCATGCGATACAACAGCCGGCAGTCTATTTTCGGCCACAGAAGTCAGCATGAAGATATTCGCCTGACCGGCGGGCGGGACAGCCCATCTCTCCACGGCTGTTTACTTCAAATATACCGAGTCCTTCTTCAACTCTTCTGGAATCTTCGGAAACGGCGGGAACTCCTCGCGAGAATCCCTTCAGCAGGTGCGCACACTCCTCCGACCGCCGGGTTCCATCGTGCACCGCAATTTTGTGAGGGATTGCCCCTCCGAGTACCCTCCCACAGCGAGACGCCAGCGTACGCTCCAGTCTTTCCGCAAAATGTAGTAGGTCATATCCAGAAAACGCAGCCGGCTCATGTCTCCGTTGTAATTGCGCACGATGCGCTAGAGCGCGTCCATGCCCGCATCCTGCGGCGACATACCGTGCCGCATGTTCTCGACGATGGTGTGCGCGCCCGCCGCCTTGATGTTCTCTTCTCCCGCTGCCGGTCGCGCCCGCCGAGCCCACGTCCTGATCCGTGTAACAGCCAGCGCCAATCACCGGAGAATCGCCGCAGCGTCCCGGTAACTCGAAGGCAAAGACCGCTGGTGGTCGTGATGCCTGACATTTCACCCTTCGTTGAGAGCCGAATAACGAATCGTCCCAGTGGGCGGAACAGGGCGCGTTGCGCTGCAACAAGCGAAACTCGGGCTCGATCCCCAAGCCCTCGGCCCGCGCGACCAATCTGCTCGACGTGATCCTGCAGCAACTGGCGACTGCGGCTTGTTCGAAATCCCTGAATCAGGCGCCTGCCACTTCGGATCCGCCAACCCGGGCCCCCACCAATCCCCAGTCGAGTGATACTCCTTCCACAACACCCAGACTTTGCGCGAGCGCGTTCAGTCAGCAGGTTCGCACGCGGAAAGCCCATGGCCACAGCAAACCGCTCGGCACCTTCGCCCACGAGCATGCACGTGCCCGGTATGATCGCATCACGGCTTTCGCAACCTTGGAAACGTTCTGGATGTTGCGCGCGCCGCCCACCGACCCGGCGCGCCTTGTCGGCCCGTGCATGCAACAGGCATCGAGTTCGACCACGCCTTCCTCGTTCGGCAAGCCCCCAAGCCCAACACCGTCATCGAGCGGATCATCCTCCGGCCCCGTCACGACCAGGATCGCGGAATCCAGCGTGTCGCCGCCGCTCGCTCAAATGCTCGTAACCCCGATCGAGGTAGGCAAACCCGTTGTTCGCGCTCACGATGATGGGACGTTTGCTCCCGCCAGATTTTGTTTGTGGGGTGGCGTCGGGAACGGTCATCGCCTTTTGCTGATTCCAGACCACCCTGAGCCTCAAGCCCCAATGCGAGCGACTCCCATTGCAGTCGTAGCCAGAAAATCACGGCGGAAAAGGCTCATTCGCTTCCTCCGAACACTTTCAATCAGAGTAAGAAAGCTAACACCCTAGACGATCGGGCCACCCACGCCCGCATCCTCAATCCGTATCGAACCCTGCTCCTTAAACGGATCCCCGTACATATGATAGCCATTCCGCCCCAGAAGCCGGCCTCGTCGTGGTCCAGAAACTCACCTCGCACCCACTTCACTGACTTCCAAGCGTACAAGTGCGGCACAGTTAACCGCAGTGGGTAAGCCATGGTCTGCGCTGAGCGGTTCGCCATCATGATGCGTGGCCAAACAGCACTTCTTCGCGATCCAGGTCAGCGAGAGGGACGGTGGCCGTGTATCCCTGCTCGGCATGCACCAGCACGTGGCTCACGCCTGACTTCAACTTCACGTGCGACAGCACTCGCGAAAACTGACGCCTTCCCAATCGTTGTCGAACCGGCTCCAGCGGGTGACACAATGAAAGTCGGCATGCCGCTTTACCTTCGCAGCCTATTTAACTCTGCCCAAGTCCAGCGCACCGGTGCTCCACCATTCCGTACACGCGAAAGTCCCAGCGCTCCGGATCGAACCGCGGCACGGAGCCATGGTGCAGCACTGGCCATTTCAAAGTCAGCGACTGCCCGGGCGGCAGCCTTCCCGCGGCCTTCATCTCCTGCTCGAGAACCCTTGCGCTCGTTTCCTTCAAACAGCAATCTACTGACTCCTTGTAATCAGTCGCTACTACAGGTTCCTCCGCTCCAACCGACTATCGCTTTATCGCGCAGCAATCTGAGAATCTGAATCAATCTGAAATGGATTCTCCGCGACATTCGACATCCATCAATTTCCGCTTCTATTTCTAATCCATGACCACCAGGACCAGAGCTTCCAGCGCCTGCTGCATGCCATCGCCGACCCGACGCGCCGCAAGATTCTACAGACTCCTCAAAGTCAAGAACGCCTGCTCGCTGGGCAAGGAAGTCGGCCTCTGCGCCTGTGACATCGAAGAGCGTATCCACCTCTCTCAGCCCACCATCTCGCACCACATGGCTATCCTGCAAAAGGCCAGCCTGGTCGAAGCCCAGAAAGAAGGCCACTGGAGATGGTATCAACGCAACGAACGCACCATTAAACAGTTCGCCAAGACTCTGCGCGAGACCCTCTGATCCAACACTTCGCTCATTGCCCGGGCCGCAGAATCAATTGATCCGCCGGCGTCATCACCCGCGACCGGATCAACAGCGTGCTCACCAGCGACGATCAGCCCTGACGACGCGAAAATCATCGCCAGCAACACGAACTGATAGATCGCCGCGTAAATCGGGCGCGCTCCCTGACAACAACATGCCAGCCATCAATCCCGGAATCCACACGATCCCCAGCGACCGCAGAGAATCAATCGCCGGAATCAGGCTCGCCTCAAACGATACCTGCACATAGGGCGCAACGCTGGTCTCCTTCCGTCGGCGCCGAGCGCCAAGGCGTCGTCTCGATCTCACCGACATGCGCCAGTACGTCTGACCGGAATCGATTCAGTGCCAGCCCGTTGGTGTTCATGGCATTGGCGATCATCATGCTCCCGATCGGCACGAGCGCAGTGATCGGCGTATCGATCACACCCAGCAAGGTCATGATCGCAATCATCAATCCGGCGCCGCCCGCGATTGCCCACGTCGACACTTCGAAAGCACCCGGCATCCCCGGCGCAGCTTCGCCGGCGTCGCGCCCGCGGCGACAATCATCGCGCTCAGAAGAAATATGCTGGTCCAGTTCGGTGCTTTCAGCAGGAGCAGCAGGATCGAACCGACGGCGACGATCTGGGCCAGACCTCGCACCATGGCGATCGCGAGATCTTTCTCCAGGTGAATGCCGCGGCGTCCAGCAAGAATGACGACAGTCAATGCGGCGACGCGCCGCTGCCGCAGCCTGTGCCAGTCCCAATTCGGAATCGCCCACGGAGACGCCTGGCTAATGGACGGGCACCTCCGCGGCCAAACCGATGCGCACGACCCGGCCGCTTTCCAGAACTAATACCCACCCGCCAACCGGGCCGCCTGCGAGGCATCGTGAGTCACGAGCACGCACGCCACTCCCTGCTCATGCCCTATGCGCTGAATCACTGCTTCCACTTCCCTCTTCGCATCTTCATCCAGCGCCGACGTCGGCTCGTCCAATAGCAAAACTCCCGAGAATTCGCCAGCGCACGCCGCACACGAAACTCGCTGCGCTTCCCGCCCGAAAGATTAGGAAACGTCGCGCGATGCAAAGTCCGAAAGTCCGACACCAGCCAGCAATTCTTCCGCCGCCGCCAGGCTCAGGTCCTCTCCACGTTGTCGTGGTCCGAATCTCAGGTTTTCGAGCACCGTGCCCGCGAACAGACTACGGCCGTTGCATGACGATTCCACGCGCCGCCGCAATTCGCGCGGCGCAATCTGCCGGTAGTCTACGTCGTCGAGATACACGTTTCCTTCTGTAGGTTCATCTAGCCGGTTCAGCAGTCGTAACAGCGATGACTTGCCTGACCCGCTCGGCCCCACAATCGCCAGGATCTCGGCCTTGCGGACTTCGAACGTGGCTTCCGCGACCAGGACCTTGCCCGGCACGCTTCCGCCCCAGTTTGTCCGCCCGCAAAGCATCGTTAAGAAACTTTCCCGACTCTTGGCGCCGGTCGCACGTCGCGTTGTTTTAGCGACCCCCAACGTCGAGCGTTCGCTTCGCAGCCGACCCACGATCGGATTGACCTTCTTTGATCCCATCCCCCGGAGTTCAAAGAGCTGCCGCCAAACAGGCATTGCGCAACTCGTCCGCGTGTGCGCGATCCACCAGCGTCCGAGCTACAACCATCCCACCGATACTTGGAGCGCAGCGATCGCCTGGGGCCGTGGCACGCCCGTCCCGCCGCTTGTCGAGCAGGCTGCGCTCCAGCACGCTCACCATCGCCCGGAAAACAGATTTCGAATGCGCGCCGTGCGGCTACCCGCTGCGCGCCACATCCGTGGGCAAGGCCACCGGGCAGGAGTTCTCAACGTCTTCGTAATGCTGCCGCGAAAGATGGCGCTCACCACTCGCCCGCCCACATCGGTCGCCGAAAGATCCACGTGCGCCCTCCCAGCAATTCTTCCATTCGGGATTCGTGAAGAAGCAGTCCATCACTTCGGCATACAGGTCGCTTTTGCGCTTGAAGTGCTTGTAGAAGCCGCCGTGCGTCAGGCCAGCACCCTTCGCATGATCTCCGCAATGGGCACGTCCTCGAACCCGCGGCGATTGAACGAGCGGCGCGCACTGTCGGTGATCTTTGTCTTCGCTTCCCTACGATGGGTTGGCGGATACGCGGCATAGAGTGGCTCTCCCGATCGGACGTCGAACAGCCATCAAGAATGCTCACGTTGTGGCGAGCGACAATATTATCTTGAACATCTTTTGTTTCGCTGTTCAGATCCTCCTACGCCGCAGAAGCCACGCAAGGGCTTAGTGCGGAACTTCGGAGGACGAATGGATGCATTGAAGAGGGTGGCTATCACTCACAACCGCCGCGAGTGGGTCCGGCGGGGCGACCCTGGCAGCCGGAGCACTCGCGAGTTCAGGCCCAGCAGATTGCGACGGCCGCCATGCGAAACGGCCTGTCGCACTGGCGCCGAGGCCATTCACCGGAGGTCAGCTTCTCATCAGGCCCGAAGCGGATCTGCGAGGCGCTGACGAATGCGGACCAGTTTCAGAAGGTCATCTTGCTCAGCGCGGCCAAGACCCAAATCGATGTCACCACAAAGCCCGCCGAGATTAGCCGCGAATCGGGTGGGACCTTCGCGATATTCGGCGGATATATTTCAGGCAGGCACATCGAACTTGTCCCGAACCAGCGCATCGTCCAAGCGTGGCACGAGAAAGCTTGGCAGCCCGGCGACTACTCCATCGCAAGATTCGAACTGAACGAGGCGGAACTGGCACAAAGCTCATCTTCGACCACACCGGCTTCCCCTGCGAGGCGCCGGCGATCACCTCGCGATCGGGTGGAAGATCAATTATTGGGAACCGCTGAAGAAGTTTCTAGGAGAGCAAGTCTGAGGTTACATGGCGAGCGATCCCGAAAACATTTGCCGAAGCCACTCTCTGAAATGGCATCACCGGGCGAAGGTGAAGCGGCGCGGCGGGCCGGAACGCAGTCGAACGACCCCACGACTGGAGAGAAGATGCCACTGGAAGTCATCGCATTTCTGCGGCACTCTGAAACTCAGGTCACGTTGGCGGAAAGCTTAGCGACCGCGTGAAATCTCCGTGCGCCTAATTCGTAGAGTCGAACAATTTCGTCCCTCGTCCACATCCCCCGCACGCTGGCCCGCAGCTCTTCCGCAATCTCAAACGCCGCCCGCCGCGCCACTCTTCGTGCTTGGTGACGTCGAACGAGATCGCCCCCCACGCGCGCATGACCTCCGCCTCCGTAGCGCTCACACACCCGTGCCAGATTCACCGTTGGCTCGGTGCGCCCACGGATTCGACCCGACCGAAACCTTCACCACGAAAGCTGCTCTTGCTTAAACCAACGCTGTAGATACTTTCCGGATGTAAATAATAAGGCACGAACTTGTTGTAACCCTCGAGATCCTGGTCCGGTAACATCAAAATAGATGGTTGCGTCTTTGCACACGGTACGCTCTTTCAAAATCCCGATCGACAACTCAGTGCCGCTTCAAGAAGGGGCGGAAGCAGGGGGGCCACAAACGGCGCTTCCAGAATCTCCGCCAGTGACTTCGTGGCCAGCAATGGAATCAACTGGCGGCACAAAGTTGGAATCTGGCGCCGACTCGATCACCATGGTCAACTTCATGGCCGGAGCTTTCATCTCGACTGCGGTCTTTGCGTCCTCGTAAAGCGCGCCGTCGATGATGTCAGTCAATGCACCAGGTCGGCAACGGACGCCGGATTAAATCCGAAGCGTTGCTCGGCCACCATGGCGATAAAGCTGGTGCACGACTTGAAGTCGGATCGTAAAACTTCCGGTTCCCTGATCTTGCTCGAAGTGCGCGGCATCTTCCGGGCTCCAGGAACGCGCTCTCGTGATGATCGAACCACCATGTAATCTTTGGGCGAACTCGAATACTTGAGGTCGACGATCGCGTTTTCGTCTCCGTCGAATTGCCGCTCATCGAAGAGGGCGCCGGCCCGGTGCAACAGTCCGGTAAATTCGAACTGCACGTCGTTACGAATCCGCTCCCGGTAGAAAGCGCGAGAACAGCGCGGCCAGGAGGAGAGCTCCGTCAAAGCACTTGTCGTGATAAAAAACGCGGACTCTCAAATTCGATTCCTTCCCGAATCAACCAACGAATGCCTGCAACCCGCCGCGCAACTTCCGTCGAACGAGAAGCGTATAGGATTACGTCCCCGCCGCCATCTGTCAAGCAAAGAGAACAACCAGGCAGGCGTAAATCAGAGCCCACTCAACCGCAGAGTTCACGAGAGATCGCGAGGGTGCCAAGCAAGCGCATGGGCCTCTTCCTAAATCCGCTTTAATCCCCACTCCTCTCTGCGCCCTCTGCGTTTAAAGGCTTTTCAACGCCGACGTGATAACTTCACCTCCCGGCCACAACCCAACTGCCACGGCCGCGTCTAATCCCGCTTGGAGGCTTCATGTCTAAATCGCGCAGGCGATTTCTAAAAACCACGTCGTTGTGGCTTGCTCGGTGCAGCCACCGTTCTCTGCGGCCAAGCGCAGACCGCCAGCAATCTCCCTCCCGGCGAACCACCGCCTTCGGCACAGGACCGGAAGTCGGGCCGGAAGTCTCGACAACGGCATTCGCGGAAGCCGAAACTCGTGCAGGTACAATTGACCGACACCAGAGCGGTCGATCGCCGCCTCAAGTTGGCGCCGCACCATGGCCTCGCTCTATGAACGCCGCTGCGGCCAGCGCAAGCTCGCGCTCGAATCCACTCTTGCCCCTGCTACGCGCTGGGATCCCGTCCTGCCCGGCATCAAGATTCGCGCGACCCAGGAGAGATTCGTCCGCAGCCACACTGATCCCGGCCGCTCCCTACAAAAGACGCAAGACATTGCCTTCTGCCTCGGTCACGCAGCTCTCACGGTGGATCGAGGACCGCAAGCTCACCTCCGAGCGTCTGACCAATATCTATCTCGATCGTCTCGAGCGGTTCGATCCCAAGCTCCGCTGCGTGATCACGCTGACCCGCGAGCTCGCGCTCGCGCAGGCGAAGCAGCGCCGACGCCGAGATCGCCGCCGGCCAATATCGCGGTCCGCTCGCACGGCATTCCGTGGGGCGTCAAGGACCTGCTCGACACCGCCGGCATCCCGACGACGTACGGCGCCGAGCCGTTCCGGGACCGCGTGCCGGCCGACGACGCCGCGGTCGTCGCGCCGGCTCGCATCGGCGCCGGCGCGGTGCTCGTCGCCAAGCTCAGCCTCGGCGCGCTCGCGCTCAACGACATCTGGTTCGGCGGCCAGACGATGAACCCGTGGCTGCTCGAGGAGGGCGCGTCGGGATCGAGCGCCGGCCCGGGCGCGGCGACCGCCGCGGGCTGCGTCGGCTTCTCCATCGGCAGCGAGACCGGCGGCAGCATCGTCGCGCCGGCGATGCGCTGCGGCGTGACCGGGCTGCGTCCGACGTTCGGCCGCGTGCCGCGCACCGGCGCGATGACGCTGTGCTGGTCGCTCGACAAGCTCGGCCCGATGACGCGCCACGTCGAGGACGCGATGCTGGTGCTGCACGCGATCACCGGGCCCGACGCCGGCGATCGTCGTCGAGCGTGCCGAGCCATCTCGACTTCGACGCCGCCGCCGCCATCGCAGGGCCTGCGCGTCGGCTACTTCCCGCAGTGGATCGAGCAGAATCCCGGCCACCGACGTCGATCAGCGACGCCGCTCGAGCACGTGAAGAAGCTCGGCATGACGCCACGTGAAGTGCAGCTCCCGAACTGGCCGTACGACTCGCATGAACCACGATTCTGTTCGCCGAAGGCAGCGGCCGCCTTCGAAGAGCTCACTCTGACCGGCGGCATGAACCAACTCAAGGCGCAGGTGCCCGACGCGTGGCCGAACGTCTTCCGCGAGGCTCGTTTCCTGTCGGCGGTTGACTTCGTGCAGGCCGACCGGATGCGCCGCAAAGTCGCGCGAGGAGATGGCGCAGCTGTTTTCGCGAGGTGGACCTGCTGCTGGTGCCCGTCGCTGCGCGACGAGATGCTGACCATCGCCAACTTCACCGGCCATCCGTCGCTTACCACTGCGCGCCGGATTCATCGAAGTACAGAAAGCCCGCAGCGACTGGGCGCCGGATCCGAACAACCCGCTGCCGACCTTCTGAGAAGCCACGCCGCGTCCCGCACGGCGTCACCCTCATCGGCCGCCTCTTCGAGGAGGGCACGATCGGCACCGTCGGCATCGCACTGGAAGAAAGCTTCGGTGTAGTCGACCAGCGACCACCCGGGCTTCTGGGCGTGCGTGGGGCGGACACTCCTGTCCGCCAAGCATCGATCTCTGATGCCCTGTCTATTTAATGCCCGCCGATAGCAGTCACTTACGGGTGCCCCATCCTAACGGCGCGCTCTCTGCGGCGTTAGGGTGGGATTCCACTTACCTATCAAACTTGGGATTTTGGAAGTGTGCGCAAAAGCTCGAATTGATGATTTGGGACCGTTCCTACCCTACCCGCTGCCACCGCAGTGTTGAGACGGGTTGCGCATGGTGGCGTGGACTTTGTGTTCAGCACGGCCGAATGCCAACGCCGCCTCCAGGCCAATTCCCCTTGCTCGTTCCAGTAATCATCACAGAAGTCATGCTCATCTCCTCAGCCGTGTCCGGCTCTCAAGGCGTTATAGGTTTTGTAGGGGTGGACTTGGTGACCTAAGGCGTACACAACATGATGGATAATCAACGAATAAAATGGCGGGTGCCTCATCCTAGCGCGCTTTGCGTAAGGGCGGGATTTCACGGACTTGTCGAACTCGGAATTTCCCAAAGCAACGAGCAAGTGATCCGACAAACATCTGCCCGAAGGGGAAAACGCCATGAAGCTGCGACCTCGTAGCACAATTTCAGTCCTCCTCCTAATCTCATCGCCGCAACTGCGAGCGCGACGCCCCCAGTCTTCTTACCGGATCTGACACCCGCGATCTCACACGCCTCGAAAAGGTCTGGAACGACGCCCACGAACAGGGCAACGCCGACGCCCTCGAGCCGCTCTGGGCCGATGACATGGAGATCGACGTCCCGCGCATGCCCGCGATGACCCGAGCTGACGCGCTCAAGTTCGCTCATTCCGGACGCATGAAGTTCCTGCACTATGCGACGTCCGATCTGCGCATCCGCATCTACGGCGACACGGCGGTGGTCACCGGCCGGCTGCAACGCACTCGTACGATGAACGGCCAGGAGTTGTCCGACGATTGGCGATTTACGAAGGTCTATATTCGGCAAACACAATCATGGCGCGTAGTATCGTTCCACGCCTCGGAAGCCGGGCCGTGACATTAAACAAGACGCGCAACCACCCCGATCGCCGGTGATGACGGCGGTCGCTCGAACGCAGTCGACCATGTTCGGCAATGTAAGGAGTCCAGCATGCCAGTCTCGGTCTTTGTAGGCACCAGCGTTGACGGCTTCATTGCGCGCCCTGACGGCGCGCTCGACTTTCTGCCACCCGGCGGCGGCGAGCCGCATGGCTACGCCGAATTCATCGCCACGGTCCGACGCGATCGTAATCGGCCGCAAAACCTTTGAAACAGTCCTGGCCATGGAGAGCTGGCCTTTACGGCAGCAAACGCGTGGTGGTCCTGAGCAGCCGCCCCGTCGATCTATCCAGGGCGGGCGGTGTTGTCGGAGCAGATGGGCGGCGATCCGGCAGGAATCGTTTCGAAACTGGCCGCGACCGGGGCTCCACCATCTCTACGTTGACGGAGGCATCACGGTTCAAGGCTTCCTGCGCGCTGGGCTAGTCCAGAGCCTCGTGATCACGCGGGTGCCCGTGCTCATCGGAGTGGGCATTCCGCTTTTCGGTGCCCTGCCCCACGACATCCAACTCCATCACGTGGCCACGCGGCACTATCCGAGCGGCTTGGTGCAGAGCGAATATCAGGTTGTCTTCTAGCCCGCACGGGCTGGCCTATAAGAACTCAACAATTACTTCCGGAATTGCCGTCACGGGGCCACATTCACCAAGCGAAACCCGAACTGCGAGAACGTAAGCCCACTTCTGCTATAATCTCTTTGTCGCTTTTACTCGGTTTGCTTGTTTTCGCGGTGGTTCCCAGTTGGAACCAGACTCTATCTCCGCTCTTCCTGCCCACCGTTTTACTCAGCGTCAAATTCAAATTAAAGCGAGCTGCCTCCGCACTCGAACTGTGTTCAGGTGTGTGACGAGGGCCTCTCAGGAAAACAAATTCGAATGGCTAGATTCTCAGAATTACGCCTGACTTCTGCCATTGCAGCACAGGCTGGCGACAGCGAACTTCACAACCTTAACCCCTATCCAGGAAAGCGCCATCCCTCCGGCTCTGGAAGGTAAAGATGTAATCGGGACGGCACAGACCGGCACCGGCAAGACACTCGCCTTCGTGATTCCGTTGATGGAGATGCTGCAGCGGAGCCGTCCCGCACGGCGAAGGCCCTGATTCTTGTTGCCAACGCGCGAGCTGGCACGATGCAAGTCCACGAGCAATACGAACAGCTGCGCACCAGGGACATGAAGAGAGCCGCGCTGGTCATTGGCGGCGTGTCGGAGAAATCCCAGATCCAAAGTCTCCGCAGTGGCCAGGAGCCGATCATCGCAACTCCCGGGCGCTTGCAGGATTTCATTGATCGAGGCCTGGCCGACTTGCGCGGCGTCAAGATGCTGGTCCTTGATGAAGCCGACCGCATGCTGGATATGGGATTTCTGCCCGCCATCCGGCGCATTCTGTGCAAAGCTTCCAACCCGCCGACCAGACACTATGCTTCTCGGCAACCATGGAACAATCTGTTGCCCACCTGGTTCATGAATACATGCGCGAACCGGTTCGAGTACGCGCTGGGATCCTCGCTCAAACCGGCCGAGAGCGTACAACTCACCGCCTATGAAATGCGGCCGCCGCAGAAAATGGACACCCTTCGGCGGTTGCTCTATGCCGAATCCGGTCAGACGCTGATCTTCGCCCGCACGAAGCGCGGCGCCGAACGAATTGCCAAATCACTGGCCCATGATGGCTTTAACGCCACCATGATTCACGGGGGACCGTTCGCAGGCGCAGCGCAACAAAGCCTTGAGCGGGTTTCAGGAAGGATACTTCCATGTGCTGGTGGCGACCGACATCGCTGCGCGCGGGTTGCACGTGGACGATGTGGCCCACGTCATCAACTATGATGTGCCGAAGACTGCTGAGGACTTCATTCACCGCGTCGGCCGCACCGGACGCGCCGGGACGCAAAGGCCGCGCCACGACCTGGTCGCCGGGGGCGGGGAAGTTATCGAGTTGCGACAGATTGAACGCACCCGTAAGTTACGGATCGAGCGCAAGCAACTGGACGGATCCGCGCCGGGGCAACCGAAGAGGTTGATCCAAAACACCCTCGCCTCCCGTACGTTAACCGCGCTGCCCGGCGAAATCTTTGTATAGTTCGAGGGCCGGCCGCAGGATCAGTTAGGTGTAGGTTTAGGTTTCAACACAGACATTGGGTGTGCTCGAAAGCGGGCACGCTGGAAATCACCGAACTCCGAGAAGTCAGCTTAGGGCCCGGTTATCCGCGCAGGCATTGGCCGGCTCTGCGTGAGGGATAACTGGAGGCAAAGGTACAGTCGGGAGGGTAAACTTGACAGAGCCTCCTGCCACGAGGGTCCGCCGGACAAGTCGTGCCGCGACCGCCCTGGTCACTTTGACGGCACTGATCTGTGCTGCGAAAGTTCGTTAACGCGCAGGAAGCACCGTCTCCGCCTGTAGCGAGTCACTCTCTCCGCTGACCAGGTGATCGACAATCTCGTCCGCAGGAACCAGGAACGCCTCAAGCCCTGCTGCACTCAGAGCGACGCGGGTATATCACTCACGTCTACTGCGGGTTCCCGGGGACCGGGAAGCCACAATGACTGTCGGGCTACCACCGACAGCCTTCTTCCAAAGAGGTTGACCAAATCATTTCGAAAAGCGGATCGAGCTGGTTCAGGAGCGCGTTTTCAAGAAAGTTGCTGGACAGCGAGAAAGACGCCGCCCAACCGGCGATGAGCGCTCACACAATTGAATCGCGCGAATTACAACTTTGAACTCGTGGGCTACGAGCCTTCGCAAACGGGTGGGCAATATGTCTTGCAGGTCAGCCCGAAAGCCCGAAGCACCTACGTCTATCGCGGCAAGATATGGATCGACGGAACTGATTTCGCGGTCACCCGCATTAGAAGCCGAGCCGGCCCACGAACCCATCGTTCTGGACCAAGAAAAGTGAGATTCATCACGAATACAGGCAAGGTCGACGCCTTCTGGCTTCCGGCTCGGAATGAGTCCGTCCAGTTCCGTGCGCATGGGAGGACGCGCTACGCTGATCATTGAGTACAAGGATTACCGGGTGACGGATGCTCGCCTGCCACGAGGCAGGGGGTCGCACCGTCATCGGTTGAACCCACGCATTGAGCCCATTTGAGACAGCCGGGGAGGCATGAATTCACCTCATCACGGATACGCAAGCAGTAAGACAGGACATCTGCTGCGCATTCTTGGGGCGGGCTTTGGTATTGCGGTGGGCGTCGGTAACACCATAGGTTTCAAGGAATCCTCCGCACGCCGGGAGAGGTCGCAGGCTATTTGGGAAGCGCTTCTCTGCTGTTTCTGGTTTGGACCCTGGGTGGAATTTACGCTTCTCTGCAGCAGCTCCGTCACCGAACTCGGCACCATGCTCCCCAACGCGGGTGGCTGGTATGCCATATTCGCGCCGGGCATTCGGTGGAAATATTGGATTCGTCGTTGGATGCTGCGACTGGACGGTACAGTCGGTGGCCAACGCCTACCTGGCAGTGGCACTCGGAGAATTTGGCGCGCTGGCCTGTATCCCAGCCTCGCACCTCACGCGCAAGTTGTCGGTGTCGCTGCGCTTGGCGCTCCTCGCTTTTCTGAATTGGCTCGGCCTGCGCACCGGTAGCCGCACTCAGGAACTCACCAGCCTCGCGAAGGCGCTTGGACTCCTGGCACTGGTGGTTGCCTGCTTCACCCTTTCGCCCAAAACCGCTGCCACTGTTCCTTCCGTCGTCACGAACTTGCTAGGACAACATCGCAGCCTGTTTCTCGGCATTGTGTTGGCCCTGCAGGTGTCATCGTCACCTACGACGGTTGGTACGGCGCCGATCTATTTTGTCGAAGAGGACCGCGATCCATCCACAACCTGCCGCGCGCCATGATCGGCACTACGCTCTCCTGCATTTTCATCTTTCTGCTCGTAAATGCCGCCTTGTTTCACGTTCTTCACATGATCGCCTCATGGGATCACAGAGGCCCGCCGCCGCCGCCGCCATGCTGATCTTCCCGGAAGTTGGCATGGGAACCAGCTTGCGCCTGCTGATCTCGCTGGTCACCGTCATCTGGCACGATTAATGCGGGCCTCTTGTTCACGCCTCGCATCCTGTTCGCCATGGCGCGCGATCGACTCTTGCACCCGCCAAGCGTCACCTTTGTTAATCAAGGTGGAACTCCCAGCTCTCGACTCTTCTCTTGTCCCACGATGTTCGCGAGCATTGTCCTGGTTCTCACTGGCACATTTGAGACTCTGGTTGCGATCCGGCTCAATCGATCCTCTTCGTCGCGGTTTTACATGTCGGGCTTTGTTTCCTTGCTGGTTTTAAGAAGGACGGAGCCGGATCTTCCCCAGACCTTACAAAGCGTGGTGGTATCCGTGGAGCACTTTGTGGTGGTTCTGCTCGCCTCGGCAGGTTTTCACCGGTTCGGTTTCGGTAATTGGCGACCTCCCGGCGCAGCAGCCTCGCCGCCTTGATCCTCATCCTGCTGAGTTACGCCGCTTCAGCGCGCGTTTTCCGCAAGCAAGCACATTGATCGAAAGTGAGCTGGCTGCGGGTGAAGCCGGGGCCCCATCCCCTGGTGCGTCCTTTGCGCTAGGTGGGATTCCACCGACCTCTCGAGCTTGGGATTTTCTCATATCGCGTATGTTTAGACGCTGAGTGGGAGGCCTTGATAAAATATCACTTTAGATTTATTCTAACTGTTCATGCAAGTTGAGGCGATCAAACAGTCCCTGGAAAACTGCGGGTTGCGGTGTACGCCGCAACACGCTTATGCCGTGATGGAATTCCTGATGGGGATGCCGTCGCCATCCGACGGCGGCGGGAGACATCTTTTCCCCGAAGCCGTGAATCGGATCGATCCGCGCTTCCTCAAGAGCCACAACTACAACAATCTCCGCGACCTGGTGCAGAAGCGGGTTTGGTGCGCGAAGTGGCCGTCGAGGGTCGCGCCGCGCGGCTGACTGACATAAAGGCATGCGTCATCACCACTTCATCTGCGACCGCTGCTGGCAATGCGTTGAGGATATCGGGTGGTGCCGAGATGCCCAGGCCAGCTTCGGGCTCGGCGCCCGGGAAACGCGTTCTTCGCGAATGTGAACTGATATTTCGCGGCCTCTGCGCGGGTGCGCTCCACGCGTCACGCTTCCCCAATAGGCATGCTCGCAGAGGCCGTTAACATCTAACCGGGTGTGCGATCACTTTCGTCACTCCGAGGTTCGTAGGTCGTCACAGCTATTTTGACTAATTCGAAAGGAAGATACACACGCCCAGCAAGCAAAAGCCACAGGCACTGTTGACCCCTCGTGCTCCAGGCAACCCAACAATCTATCGAAAGCAAATGCCCGTTTACGGGCGCATGCTGCCGCACACACAAATCGTGACTGGTGGCCGAACCAGCTGAACCTTCAGGTTCTCCACCAGCACTCCACCCTGTCCAATCCGATGGGCGAGGCGTTCGACTACGCCAAGGAATTCAAGAGCCTCGACCTGAATGCCGTGATCAAGGACCTTCATGCCTTGATGACGGACTCGCAGGATTGGTGGCCGGCCGACTTCGGCCACTACGGGCCGCTGTTCATCCGGATGGCGTGGCACAGCGCCGGCACGTACCGCATCGGCGACGGCCGCGGCGGCGCCGGAGCCGGCCAGCAGCGCTTCGCGCCGCTCAACAGCTGGCCGGACAACGTGAACCTCGACAAGGCGCGCCGGCTGCTGTGGCCGATCAAGCAGAAATACGGCCGGAAGATCTCCTGGGCCGACCTCATGATTCTCGCCGGCAACGTCGCCCTCGAGTCGATGGGCTTCAAGACGTTCGGTTTCGGCGGCGGGCGCGCCGATGTCTGGGAGCCCGAAGAGGACATCTACTGGGGCCCCGAAGGCAAGTGGCTGGCGGACGAGCGCTACAGCGGCGACCGCGATCTTGCAGAATCCTCTCGCTGCCGTGCAGATGGGTCTGATCTACGTGAATCCGGAAGGGCCGAACGGCAAGCCGGATCCCTCGCGGCGGCCGGGATATTCGCGAAACGTTCGCGCCGCATGGCGATGAACGACGAAGAAACGGTCGCGCTGATTGCCGGCGGTCACACCTTCGGCAAAACCCACGGCGCTGGCGATGCGTCACTGGTGGGCCCAGAGCCGGAAGCCGCCAGCATCGAGGAGCAGGGCCTCGGCTGGAAGAGCAAATTCGGCACGGGCAAAGGGCGGTGACGCGATCACCAGCGGCCTGGAAGTCATCTGGACCACGACGCCGACGAAGTGGAGCAACAACTTCTTCGCGAACCTGTTCGGCTACGAATGGGAACTGACCAAGAGCCCGGCCGGCGCGCATCAGTGGACGCCGAAGACTGGCGCCGGCAACGGCACCGTGCCGGATGCGCACGACCCGTCAAAGCGTCACGCGCCGTCCATGCTGACCACGGACCTCTCGCTGCGGTTCGACCCGGCTTACGAAAAGATTTCGCGGCGCTTCTTCGAGCATCCGGATCAGTTCGCGGACGCGTTTGCCCGGGCGTGGTTCAAGCTGACGCACCGCGACATGGGCCCGATCGTGCGTTATCTCGGCCCGCTCGTTCCGAAGGAGCCGCTGCCGTGGCAGGACCCGATCCCCGCGGTGGATCATCCGCTGATCGGGGAGGCAGGACATCGCGGCTCTGAAGGCGAAGATCCTCGCGTCCGGGTCTGTCCGTCTCCCAGCTGGTCTCGACGGCCTGGGCGTCGGCGTCGACGTTCCGCGGCTCCGACAAGCGCGGCGGAGCGAACGGCGCGCGCATTCGCCTCGCGCCGCAGAAGGACTGGGACGTCAACCAGCCGGCTCCAGCTGGCGAAGGTGCTGCAGACGCTCGAAGGCGATCCAGAAGGAGTTCAACGCCTCGCAGACCGGCGGGAAGAAGGTCTCGCTTGGCCGACCTGATCGTTCTCGGCGGCTGCGCGGCGATCGAGAAGGCCGCGAAGGCGGCCGGGCACGACGTGAAGGTCCCGTTCACGCCGGGGCCGCATGGACGCGTCGCAGGAGCAGACCGACGTCGAATCCTTCGCGCCGCTCGAACCGACCGCTGACGGGTTTCCGCAACTATCTCCGCGGCAAGCAGCGCCTGTCCGCCGAGGAGCTGTTGGTGGATCGGGCGCAATTGCTGACGCTGACGGCGCCTGAGATGACGGTTCTCGTCGGCGGCCTGCGCGTCCTCGGCGCCAATGCCGGGAAGTCCACGCACGGCGTCTTCACCAAGCGGCCAGAGACACTGACGAACGACTTCTTCGTCAACCTGCTCGACATGAGCACGCAATGGCAGCCTTCCGCTGGCTCCGGACGGCGTGTACGAGGGGCGCGACCGGAAGACGAACGCAGGTCAAGTGGACCGGCACGCGCGTCGACCTGATCTTCGGTTCGCACTCGCAGCTGCGCGGCGCTCGCGGAAGTCTATGCATGCGCGGACTCGAAGGAGAAGTTCGTGAAAGACTTCGTGGCGGCGTGGACCAAGGTGATGGACCTCGATCGCTTCGGGTCGCACGCACTGACGATTGGCTGGTAGCTGCTTTCAAGAATGAAGGCCACAGGTGATGGAGGGACGGGCGTCCCCGCCCGCGCCATCGATTAGCTGATGGCGCTTTCATGTTTCTGTAGAAATCCGCCCTACAACCCCGGCGACCCCGCTAACCAGCGCCGCATCGGTTTCACATGCCGCCCGGTTCGCAGAGTATTGCCCCGAGGCATCCGAGATGCCAGCTGTCCTGGATCGTTGCCAGCTTTTTATGGAGTAGTGATTGAACGCTGTATCGGACATGCGCGCGCGAAGCGCAGCCGAGTTCGAAATCACCAGCCCCACCACGTGACCGCCACCCGGATTCCGCGTTGCAGCATCCGCTGGTGTCGCCAAAAGCCCTCTGGCCCCGTCCCGGTGAAATCGCTTTCATCCCAGACGATGAAGATCACCGAGTTCCCCGTCCATGCCTTCGACGTCGCGATGGAGTTGACGGTGTCCAGTAGGAAACGTATCGCCGGCCCAGAATCGGCGCGGGCACCTGCGAGGAAGTCACACGGAGATCGGCTGGCGATACGCGCCGCGTCCATGCCATGTCATTGCACTGGTCAGGGCTGATCCAGACGTAGTCCGTGACCGTGTTATTCGCGAGGTCTGTCGCGAACTGGCTGAAGATCCACGATGTTGGCCACCCGCGCCGAGATTGCTCTGCGTCCGCGGAACAGAGCCATGACGGATTGTGTTTTTCGCTCGTAGAGACTGGTTTGCCGCAAGAGCGTATTGAGTCCGAGCGGCGTGGTGCAGAGCGAGTACGACTGCATGTACGCCTTCCAGGTCTTGTGGTGATGTTCGGAGGTTGGTCGACGATGTGTTGGGCACGTCAGTGGTTGATGTCGTTGTCGTCGACCACCCCGTTGAGCCGCCTGAGGTGGCGGCCACGTAGTTGGGCTGGCTGGGATGCGCGCACTCCGTAGTAGTTGGTCGCTATCCCGGTGGCGGACGCCGCCAAAGTTGATGAACGGTGCGTTAGCGTTGCCGATCGGCGCATGTCATATCCCGTGTTTTCCATCATGATGACGAGCACGTGATCGAAGCCGTGGCCATCGTCGCCACGCTGCGCCCAGAGCTGGAGCAGCGAGCATGGCGAGTACCACCAGCGCCGCGCAGATTCGTGTTCTTCTCCGCTGAATCGTTCGAGAGACGGTGTCGAGATTCATGCAATTCTCCTGGAAGATTTGTTTACAGTTGGTCGAGCGAATGCCGCGCCCCAAGCCGCTTCTGGACCCCTGTCGAGAAAAAGAGTGTCGCGATTTTAGTCCTAAGCAATCCGCTGTCAAGAAGGTTCTGGTGTGGATTCCTGCGGCGTGCGCAGGCGGCGGGTCGCGAGTTGAGTCAACACCGTTTCCTCGGCGATCAAAGAACACGGAACCTCCCGCCCTCGAACTGCCAAGCGGCAGTCCGAGCGCACTCCACTAACGCGGACGGGGTCGCCGGTCTCAGATTGATTCACTTATAGCTAAGTTGTTGAAAGCAGGTAGAGGGCGTCTAAGTGATTGAAAGCTACCCTGGCGACACTCCGTAGAATGCCTGTTACATCCGATTGGGAGCCCGTAGGGCGTCGTTAGAGAGTCGGGTGATGGGTTTTTGCAGGCAGAGCCTCAGGTGCGGCCTATAAGTCATCCTGGCGATAAATGTATCTTTTAGTTAACAGCGTTGGGACGCGCTTGAGCTATCGCTCGACGTGTTGCTCGGCAGGAACGGCCCTACCCAGGGCAGCGCAAGCCATTCCCCCTGCAAGGCCTTGATCGAGCGAAGCCGGGTAAAGAACAGTGCCAGGCTGATCAATGATCCGATCAACATCCACATGAACAGCCATCCGAACATGGAAGCTAGTAATCCGAGGAGGACCATGACGATCGACCGCCCAGAAAAAAACGCTCTGAAAGGCATGGAACCGTACAAATTTTCGAGCGCTGAAACTGTTTCACGAACAGAAACACCACGGCGGGGATGAAAGTGAAATACGCGAGGGCACCCACCAACGATCGCTCCAGTCCACGGGCGGTCCGGCAGAGCACGGATGCGGGGATCGGCGGCTGTCCCGGCACCGGCGGCTCAGGGGCGAGAGTTCCGCTTCTTGACCGGGACGGCCGCACGCGGGACAGAACTCGGCCACGTCCGGCATTAAGGCACCACAATATCCGCAAGAGATCGACATCAAAGTCCTTAAGAGTTCGAAAAAACCTCGCGTAAGGTTCTCCAGCTACGGCGGCTTGGCCGACATCAGAAGAGCAAAGCCGAGCTCTTGCTGAAGACCAGCGACTGAGGACCGACCACTGGAGTCCTACACCACCCGGCCCGTCCCATTCTTCTTCTTGCGGCAATCTTCGCAGACGCCGTAAATCTGGAACGAGTGCCGCGTGGTCATGTAGTGATACTTGCGGCCGATGTCGCGCTCCGAGCTGCTCGACTTCTGTTCGAGAAGAACTCCACAGAGCTCCACACCCGGCATACCGTCGATGGTGGCTGCGCCGATTGTACTCGGTGCTCGTGGCGCGCAATCCCGTCGTGAAAGGCCGCCTCGTTCAGCCAGCCGGCATTCCATAGCAGTTTCAACGTGCGGTAGACCGTGGGTGTAACCAATTCTCGGGTCTTTCTTCTTCACCAGCCGGTAGAGCTCGTCGGTCGAGAGGTGCTCGCGCGGTTTCAGAAATGTCCGCAGGATCGTGTCGCGCTGGGCGGTCTGCTTCAAGCCGACGCTCTTCAAGTGCTGGTGAAGAATGCCCTGCGCCTCCCGCACCATTTCGGGGGAGATGGAAGGCTGGTCATCGATGCGTTTCTGGAGCATGGCTGGGGTTCGGGGCGCTGGCTGGCAGGACCAGCCCAATCGCGGATATCGGTTCTCTCTCGGTCCTCAGGGATAACATCGGGCGATCTTTAAAGGACAGTCGTCAGTCTCCAGTCGCCAGTCTTCAGCACGGCCCCCGATTGTTGAAGGACTTGACGATGGACCTAAAGAACTAAGGGCCCCGCCCTTGCTGACTGGAGACTGAGAGACTGGCGACTTTTCCTAGAGACTAGCGACCGAAGACTGGCGACTGATACCCTATCGACCGTATGAGCTTCGAGCGTTTGGTCAGCATGATTTCTCTGGTCTGGTTTCTTGGCGGAGGGTTGTGGCTGCTGATTTCGCCCAACAGCTTCGTGAAGTTTGCCTCGCTCGGCACCCGTCCGAATCTGTTGCCAAACCAAATCAATAAGGCGCGCGTCTTCGGATGCGTCGGACTGGTCATCGGCCTGATCATTGTTTTGGAGTTGGTGAACGGCTACATTCGTTAGCGCGGCGATCGCTGATCCTTCGTGTTTGTGGTATCGATCCGCCGCACCCTACAATCGTTAGCACACTAATGGCTACCCTGGACTCCCGCTGCAACAGAAACGGCGGCACCTGCCCGCCCTCGGCGCCGTATTTTCGCGGGCGTCGTGCTGGCGCTGTTCTGCTGCTGGGGGTGGAGTCGGCTATCTCTACCACGTCGCGCATTCCGCCCTGCCGCAACTCGATGGCACGATCCACGTCGCGGGCGTGACCGCACCAGTGCATGTCACCCGCGATGCGCACGGAGTCCCCGCCATCGAGGCCGCAACGCTCGACGACCTTTTTTCGCGCAGGGATATATCACGGCTCAGGACCGCCTGTGGCAAATGGACGTCATGCGGCGCTTCGCCGCCGGGGATATGTCGGAATTGCTGGGCCCTTCCCTGCTCGAACACGACCGCGAGCAGCGCATCCTGGGTCTGCGCGATGCGGCCCACAAAGCAGCGGATGCGTTGTCGCCGCACGACCGTCCATTTTTCGAAGCCTCATGCGCGCGGCGTCAACGCGTTTCGAGCTCTCACCTCAAGCACCTGCCCATCGAATTTCGACTGATCGGCTATGAGCCCAAACCGTGGCAGGTCGAAGATTCGCTGCTCTTATGGGCGCGCGCATGGTGCAGGACCTGAATCACGGCACTATCAGAGCGCCCTGGTGCGGGAGAAGATCCTGGCGCGCCTTGGCCCCGAACTTACCAACGACCTGTTTGTGGGAACACGTCGTGGCGCGACCGGCCGCCAACTGGATCCGGCCGCCGGATCGATGACGGAGACACGTCCTTCTCGCAAACAACACGACGACGACGATGACGACGAGATGGATTCCGGCTCGGACAGCAACATCGCGCGCCTTCATTCATCCGCAATCCGCGTTCAGAAGGGGATGCGGGCCGAGGCTGCTTTCACACCGTCCACGAGCGGTGCCAGTCGCTCCATCGCGCCACCTGCGCCACGTCCTGAACTCATTCCAGGATCCAACAACTGGGTTGTCTCCGGCGAGCATACGGTGACGGGCAAGCCGCTGCTCTCGAACGACATGCATCTCGGCCACCAGATGCCCAATCTGTCGGTACGAAGCGCACCTGCATGTGGGCGACTACGACGTCATCGGGCGTCACCCTGCCCGGGCGTCCCCTTCGTGATCGTCGGACACAACCAGCGTGTCGCGTGGGGATTCACCAACGTCGGCCCGACCGTCGAGGATCTGTATGTCGAGAATCGTGAATGATCAGGGCGCGTACCAGACGCCGAAAGGTTGGCAACCGCTCGAGCATCGCAAGGAAGTCATCCACGTAAAAGGAGAGGCCGACGTCACGGTCGATGTCGCTTTTACGCGCCACGGGCCGATTATCACCGACCTCATTCCGGGCGAGACGCGTAAGATCGCTCTGCGCTGGACGCTTTACGATTCGCTCCACAATCCCTTTTTCGACATAAATCTCGGCTCAGAACTGGGATGATTTTCAGAAGGCATTCGCGCAATTGCCCGCGCCTGGTCAAAACGTCGTCTACGCCGACGTCGACGGCCACATCGGCTACCACACCACAGGCCACATTCCGATCCGCACCGCTGGCGACGGCAGCCTGCCGGTGAGCGGAGCGGACGATGAGCACGAGTGGAAGGGTTACATCCCGTTCGACAAGCTGCCTCAGCGTGTACGATCCGCCATCGGGCATCCTGGCGACCGCCAATTCGGCGCATCTCTCCGGACAAGTACCCCTTCAGCATCAGCAGCGGAGTGGGACCCGCCGTGGCGAACCGATCGCATCTACCAGGTGCTTGAGTCAGGGAAGAAAAGTTTGCCGCGCCCGACATGCTTTCGCTGCAGACTGGATGTCTATTCGGCCTTCGACCGTTTCTGTGCCGAACGCTTCGTGTACGCGCTCGATCACGTGAAGAACCTGTCGCCGCGCGCACAGCAGGCTCGCGACCTGATGCGCGACTGGGACGGGCGGCTCTCGATCAACTCCGCCGCAGCCACCATCGAGAACCGCGCGCAGTACGAATTGCGCCGCCTGTTGCTCGAACCGAAACTAGGGCCCGCACCGAAGCAGGCGTCAGACCATGCCGGACATGCCGCACAGCAGATTTTCACCTGGAAGAGTTACCGCTGGTTCAGCTCGTCGATATGGCTGGAAAACGTACTTGGCGAAACAGCCTCCGCGCTGGCTGCCCAACGGCTATCCGAACTATGAGTCATTGCTCGCCGCAGCCGTGGACGCAGCCGTAACCGAACCGGAGGCGCCGAAAGATCTGGGCCAGTGGCGCTGGGGAACATTCGCACCCATCGATATTGAACATCCTGTCTTAAACCGCCTGCCGCTGATCGGCCGCTTGACCGGACCGGGACTGCACGAACAATCCGGCGGCAGCCTGACGATCAAACAAGTCGGCTGCACGTTCGGGCCGTCCGAACGCTATACCGCCGACCTCGTAGACCTCGATCAGTCCACGCTAAACACGGTGACCGGCCAGGGCGGAAACTTCCTTAGCCCCCTACTACATGGACCAGTGGGTCGCATGGTACGAAGGCACGACGTTTTTACTGCCGTTTACGAAGCAGGCAGTGGAGAAGACGGCGGGGCATCGGTTGGTGTTGGAGAAGTAGGTAGGTCACAGGTCACAGGTATTGGACGCCCAGCGTCCTTCGTCGTTTTGAGTATTTCTTCGGCGATTCGATAAACGTAGGCTAGTGACCGTCATCACCACTGCGCCCGTGAAGCCGACTCTATCCTCCGATACGGGAGGCCTTCATAGAGCGGCAACCAAAAGATCTCGTCGTTTGGCAAAAGGCGATGGACCTTGTGCTGGGCAGTATATCGAATCACGAAATCTTTTCCACGTGAGGAGACGTATGGACTCGTCTCACAAATGCGTCGGGCCGCAGTCTCGATTCCTAGCAACATCGCGGAACGCAGAGGCCGATTTTCGTCCCGAGAGATGAGCCAATTCCTGGTGCATGCGCGAGGGTCTCTATTGGAGTTGGAAACTCAAATCGAAATTGCACGCGCTCTGGAATACATTCCAAATGAAGAAGCAGAAGACCTAACGGAACGATCTGGCGAGGTTGGCCGACTCTTGAACGGAATGCTCCAGCACTTCAAACATCTCACTGCGATCGGCTGAGCATCCGCGGTTCTGACCTGTAGACCTGTGACCTGCTCCTAAAAGTCAATCAACTTCACATCCACCGCATTCCCCAAAATATTAATCGAAGCCACGGTGTAGATCTTGTCGGTTGTCGTGTCGTAGATACGGAGTTCGCCGCCTTCGACCACGTAGAAGACAGTGCGGTTGATGATGGGTTGCAGGCCGGTGACGTCGCCGTTGTCGGGTGGGATAATTAGGTTTCCGTTGTTTGTGTTGTAAATGGCAAGGCAACCGCGCTGTTCGTCTCCGGTGTTGACGGGCACAATGTTGGTGCAGGTCCGGGAACCGACGAACAACTGGCCGTCGTCGCTGATGTCAATCTTGGTGTGATATCCGTCGGGGATGACTGCTACCGGTTGCACGGGAGTCGTTGACAACGATCTCAGATCGACAATTGTCAGCCGTCCGCATGTCGTGGCCGCCGTCGTTGGTCCGCCTGTGCGCGTGTTCGAGCCAATGGGCGGATTCCCCGCAACGTACATCGTTTGCCCCTTGATGAAGCCAACCGTCGCGCCGCTGGGAATGGGCGTCGCTGGTCCCGCAACCGGATTGGCGGGATCGTGCAAGTCGAGGGTCTGCACGCTGGCTTGCACGCCACCGCACTCGGGGCCGCAGTTCAGGATCCAAGCCTGCGTGTTGTCGCTACTGAAAAATCCGGCAATCGGACGGTCGAAGCCGGCTACCGCCTGCACATACGGCCGGAATGCAGATCGCGTTCCTCTGACCGGGCTGAATATTGAAGGGCGACACGACAGTCACCGAATCAGAGTTGTCACTGAATGTCAGCAGGCGGCTGCCGTCGCCGCTTTGCGCCGGGTAGTGTGCCGCGGAAATGGGAAGAAGCGCGGTGTCTGCGGCAGTCAGGCTCGAGATGAAGATGCCCCCTGCGGTCCCGCCGCCAGGAACCGAGCGGTCGGTACTGCGAAGTAGGCCTTGGTGTTGTCAACCGCGATGACCGCGCTCTCGGTGGCGCCGGGAAGGGCAACTCCGTTCACGCTCATCGCCTCCTTCACGTTATCCAATACTCCGAACGTGGTCGCTGAACTGCTGATCGCCAGCGTCAGCTTGCGGTCATTGGATTCGACCATCATCGCTGGCAAGAGACTGTTGCCGATTGGCTGCAAAGGTGCGCGGAGATCCTTTTTCGCGTCAATGACGATCAAGCCCGCAAAAATCACGCCTTGTACGTCCTGCGACAACAGGGCGCGGAACTTCAGGCCCGAAGTTCCCGCTGGTGGACGACGAACCGTTGTTATAGCCACCACACGACAGGGTCAAACTGGTCAGGGCGCAGACCACCAGAACGAGGCGGGACGGTTTTTCTCAAACAGGCCACTCCCAAGAGCATGATAGAGAAAGATTTGGACGCGAAACTCCGGATTATAACAGAGCGTCTCCGCCGCACTCGTTGGCCGGGCGTCTCTGTTTCAATGCTGCCTAACCTTGGATGCAAAACCCGCAGTCATCTTGTATTCTCGATGCACGATGGCATCGGATTTCCTCTCCCGGCTGAGCAAGTCTCCTGTTTTGTGCGATGGAGCGATGGGTACCCTGCTGTACGCGAGCGGCATTTTCATAAACCGCTCGTACGACGAACTGAATTTGTCGCAGCCTGACCTGATCCATCCGTGCATCAGGGCTACTTGCAGGCTGGCGCAGAAATTATTGAAACCAATACTTTTGGAGCCAACAGCTTCCGCCTTGGCCGTCACAGTCTGGCGGACAAAGTGCGCGAGGTGAACCTGGCCGGAGCGCGTCCTCGCGCGCGAGGCCGCCAAGAGCTTCGATGTCTGGGTTGCCGGTTCGGTTGGCCCGCTGGGGATTCGAATCGAACCATTGGGCAAAACTTCGTTCGCAGAAGCGCGCGCAGCGTTTCGTCGAGCAGATCGAGGCGCTTGCCGAAGGCGGCGGTCGATCTTTTGATTCTCGAGACGTTCGGCACCGTTGAGGAACTGCACCAGGCGATGCTGGCGGCTCGCGACGTCAATCCGAAGCTGCCGCGTGGTTGCATCGGTGACGGTGGACGAAGATTCCAACTGCCTTGACGGTTCCGATCCGGAGACTTTCGCCGCCAAGCTCGCCGACTGGGAGCGCCGACGTCATCGGCTGCAATTGCAGCATCGGTCCGGTTGCGATGCTCGACGCGATCGAGCGCGTGCGCGCCGTGACTACCCTGCCGCTAGCGGCACAGCCGAACGCTGGCATGCCGCGTTCGGTGGAAGGACGAAACATCTACCTTTGCTCGCCGGAGTACATGGCGAGTTATGCGCCGAAAGTTCGTCGCCGCAGGACGTTCGACTGGTGGGCGGATGTTGCGGGACGACCCCGGAACATATCCGCTCGATGAAGTCGGCCCTACGCGCGGGCGAAGCGCGGGCGGCGCGGGTGCGGGTGTCGGCGCCGCATCCGGGCCGTCGGCGGCGACCGTCATCGCTGGAGGAGCGTTCGCGTCTTGGCAAAAGAAGACTGGCGGCGGGCGAACTTCGTGACCATGGTGGAGATCGTTCCGCCTAAGGGCACCGGATGTCGGCAAAAGGAAGCTGACGGCGCGCGGTTTCTGAAATCAGTAGGCGTAGATGCGATCAACATCCCCGACAGTCCCGCGCTTCGGCCCGCATCTCAAACCAGGCCCTGTCGCTGATCGTGCAGCGCGAAGTTGGGATCGAAGCCGATCCTGCACTACACCTGCCGCGACCGGAACGTGCTGGGCATCCAGTCGGATTTGCTGGGCGCGGCGGCAACTGGGTATCCGCAACCTGATTTGCATTACGGGCGATCCGCCGAAGATGGGCAACTATCCGGATGCGACTGCCGTGTTCGACGTCGACGCGATAGGCCTCGTGAACATCGTGCACAACTTGAATCGCGGCCATGGATATCGGCGGCAACGCGATCGGGGTCCGAGGACCGGATTCGTGATCGGAGTGGGCGCGAATCCGGATTGCCCAACATCGACGAGGAAATACGACGCTTCGAATACAAGGTCGAGGCGGGTGCCGAATACGCGGTCACGCAACCGGTGTTCGATCTCGCGCTGCTAGAGAAATTCCTGAAGCGGATCGAGCACTGCCGCGTGCCGGTGGTGGCTGGCATCTGGCCGCTGGTGAGCGTGCGCAATGCCGAGTTCATGAAGAATGAACTGCGTGTCTCGGTGCCCGATTCCATCGTGAGCGCATGGCGAAAGCGTCGACACCCAGAACACGGCGCGGCAGGAAGGGTGTGGCATGTCGCGCGCGAGATGCTGATCGCGGTTCGCGAGATCGTGCAAGGTGCGCAGATCAGCGCACCCAATGGGAAGTATGCGGCGGCGGTGGATGTGCTCGAGGCGCTGGGGGATAAAACTAGTCGTCAGTCTCCAGTCGCTGGTCGCTGGCGAGAACAAGATGGTGGAGCGACGGGGCGTCCCACGCCGTCTACGCCTGCTTAACATGAAATCTAGTTTGAGCTGTCACTCGCCTTCACCGGCACAATTGTCTAACGATCGGGGTGAGTTCGATGCTCGCTCGCTACGCCGAATGACAACCGAAATCGCAAGGTCGCTGAAGAAATCTGACAATTTGTTGTCGCTGCGTCTCCTCGACGGGCGGACGCCCGTCGCTCCGATAGTCTTGTTGGTGCTGACGACCATTGACTGACGACCAGCGACTACCTCACCACACCTGCACACCTTCGCCCCCACCATGGGTTGTCCTTTCTTGCACGAAAAGGTTTCCGCGAACTCTGGTATGTTCACGCACCACCCCGTTGATGCGGTATTTCGCCGGGGAGTGCGGATTCGTCATCGCCCATTCGCGTACGTTGCTCGGGGCGTTCGTTGGCGCAATCCCATTGCGCAAAGCCCACGAAGTAAGCGCTGCTCGGTGTAAGCCCGTCTTTCGTTTCCAGCTTCATGTCCTTGGTGGCGTCTTTCCACGCGATGTAGGCCAGGATCTCTCCGCCCAGGTCGGCCACGTTTTCACCCAGCGTCAGCTTGCCGTTGAGGTGGATGTCGTCGACCGCGACGTATTGGCGAGTACTGGTCGTCCACACACTTGGTGCGTTCTTCGAATTTCTTCTGATCATCAGGCGTCCACCAGTTTTTCAGATTTCCTTTGGCATCGAACTGGCTCCCTTCGTCGTCGAAAGCGTGAGTGAGTTCGTGGCCGATTATAACCGCCGGTGTCGCCGTAGTTGGGAGCATCGTCCATCTTTGCGTCATAGAGCGGCGGCTGTAGCACGCCCGCCGGGAAATTGATGTCGTTGACTTGCGGATTGTAGTAAGCGTCGACGGTCGGCGGCGTGATCTGCCACTCGCCGCGATCGGTGGGTGTGCCGATTTTGTTGAGCTGCCTTCTCGCCTCAAAGACAGTGGCGCTGCGAACGTTCCCGGCGAAGTTGTCGGGCTTGATGTCGACCGAGCTGTAGTCGCGCCATTTGTCGGGGTAGCCGATTTTGTTGCAGAATGAATGCAATTTGGTCAGTGCCTGCTGCTTCGGTGGTGGGACTCATCCAGTCGAGTTGGTTGATACGCAACTCCATCGCTTCTGATCTCTTCCACCATCTTCAGCGTGCTGGCCTTCAGCTCAGGCGAGAACACTGCCCGCACATAAGCCTGCCCCAACGCCTCACCCAGGCTGCGATCAACGTATTCGACGCCAGCGCTTCCAGCGCGGCTCGCTGTTCCGTGGCCTCGCAGATACTCTGGTAGAAGTCGAAGTGCGCCGTCGAAAAATTCATCGGACAGGTACGGGCGCGTTGATGTTGCGCTGATGTGAAAGCGCAAATAGTTCTTCCAGTTGTCGACTGATTCGCTAGCCAGCGTCGTGTTCAGCTGTTTCATGAAGTCGGGAGAAATCACATTCACGATCCGAAAGCTTGGCGGATTCAGTGCCTTCCAATACAGCAGCCCAATCGAAGTTGGGCGTCAGCGCGACCTGCTGGGCGCGCGACATCTTGTGCATCAGCTTGTACGGGATCGCGCCGATCTGTACGCGTCTGGGAAGCGTTGGCCAGCGCCATCTCGATGCGCATCACGAGCTTCCGCGTTGGTCTTCGCCTGCGCCGGGGAATCGCCGAGCATGGTGAAGATCTTCTGCACGTACTGGACGTAGCGCTCGCGGTTCTCTTTCGACTTCGCGTCATCGTTGGTGTAGTAATCGCGGTCGGGCAGGCCCAGTCCTCCCTGGTCAATAGCGGCGATCTCCTGGTCAGGAGTTGTCGGGATCCTGGATCGAGCCCGGACCGAACATGATCTCGTTCCCAAGATCTTCGAACTGCAGGCGAGCCAGCACCGGCGCCATGTCACGCATTGATTTCACGGCTGCGATCGCTTCCAATTGCGGCTTGATCGGTGTGAGGCCGAGTCGGTTCACGGCCGCTTCGTCCGCGCACGAACCGTAGAAGGCGCCGATTTTCTGATCCACAGCATCGCGATCTTTCGCGGCGGCCAGCGCGTTCCAGGATCAGAACGCAACAGCGCGAGGTTGTCTCGCAGAGCTGCCCGTATCGTCCCCAGGAAGTGCGATCGGGCGGAACTGGATTCTGCCTTTTTCCAGCCAGCACACGAGTAGGTCATAGAAATCGACGCAAGGATCGACCGACTTGTCCACGTCGCACTGACGTCGAGGCTGGGACCGATAGGGCAGGCCTGTCGTCGAACGCGCGGGTATCGGTCGGAAGGGAGAGACGACTCAGGCGGCAGAAAACATGCTGAACGACCAGCAAAACGATCACAGCGCGCTGATCGTTGAAATCGATTTTGTGAATTGTCATAGAAGTAATCTCCGTTGAGCAGGTTACCAGACATCGCTCGCATCTAGCCTTACAACAAATTTACGAACATTTGCGGTGGAAGTTGCATTACAATCGAGTCAGGGAGTTCCCTTTGCCAAAGTTTGAGGAGTGTCTTCAGCGCCTGGAAAAGATTGTCCAGGAACTGGAGAAGGGCGATGCGCCGCTGGAGAAGTCGCTGACCTTGTTCGAAGAAGGTATGCAGCTTTCCGCGACCTGCCGCAAAGAACTCGAGCAAGCCGAAGGCAAAGTGGAAATTCTCCAAACAGCAGAACGGCAAGCTTCATGGCGGTTGCTTTCGAGCCTGAGACAAGAGAAAGTTCCCCTCGCGCAGATAGGGGAACTCGGGCTCAACCAGTTTGTACGCTTTAAATGTCTGCGCTGAATGCGCTCCTCCAGCACAAGCGCACGGAACGCAGCCTCTCCCACCGTGTCACGATACGGTTGAAGCAGGGGTTGTGCTGCAGGCCCTGACTATCATCGTGTTCCAGCGCGATCCGCGACTGCAGCGCTGGCTCTCTGTTCCACCCTCAGCCTTCATTACCACGCCGTCCACGTTGCCGATTCTGTCGAGGAATTGCGCGTGGACATTGCGCGTTATCGCGCCGGAAGTTGCGGTGCTTGACGTTGAAGCCGCCAGCCTGATGGAAGTGGCGCGCCTGCACTGCGAATATCCGGGCCTTTCGATCGTCTGCACTCACCGAGTGGCCGACGGAAGAAAACGTGGACGGCCGCGCTCACCGCCGGAGCCAGCGACATGTGCCCTTCGTTCGACACACAGGGATTGCTATGTCGGCCGAGCGTAGCGCGTCGTTTCTGCATTCGCAGGCTACGGCGTAGAAATCAGGTTACAGGTTATGGAATCGCAGGGACGCCTTTGGCGTCTCTCTTGTTCGTGGTGCGCTTGCTGATTGAAGCTTGGCTCATCCTCGCCTAACCCCGGAGAAATACATACGGGTTACCAATGGTCTGAACTGCTAAACGGCCTGCGTGGTAAGCTCTGCGCGGGAAACGACTATTCATGATGTTCTGCTATCACTGCCGACGATTATGGAGTGGAAGTGTTCGTCAAGCGAAAGGGGCCTCGCAGGCTCCAACTTTCTGAGTGCCCGTGGTGCAATCACTACGTTAGGCGTCGATACACGCCCGGAGCACAGTGCAAAGGCGATGAACCGTTCTTGGTTAGTGAATTTGAAACAGGAAACAGGGACTTCTAACCGATAGCTATCGCCCCTCAAGGCTGGCGCAGCCAGCCACGGCTGGGCAGCGAGCGGCGGACGTAACGCCGCCGTTGAGCGAGACATCATCTACAGCCATGCAGTCCAGAAGATACTGAGAACTGGAGCGGGAGACCGGGATCGAACCGGCGACATCCAGCTTGGGAAGCTGGCGTTCTACCGCTGAACTACTCCCGCTCGCCGGGGATACCGAAGCGAGACTACCACTGATGGTTGGCCTGCTGCAACGAGCAAGGGCCTAAGGTCAACCGGCGAGTTTACTGCCTCATGAAGCTCAGCATCGCAACGGGTGATATGGGTTAGGACCTGCTGTTGCTCACTGCGCGCTCATCGCTCTCCAGTTCCCTCGTTTCTCTTTGGCGACCCACACGGCAAGGCTATTCTCGATACCACGAGCGCGCTTCCCGCCATTCGGCTGACGCCCGTGTTCGTGAAAGCTGGCGGGAGGCAGCCAACGCAGCATAGACATTGCCCATCAGGTAGTTCGCGGAAGCGAATCCGCTGCGCACGTAGCGATTGCTGGCCGTATCGGGTGACAGCGACCTGAAAAGTGGCCAGCGCTTCATGGAGTACTTCAATCGCGGCCGCCGGCTGGCCGGATCGCACCAGACCGTCGGCGATGCCGTTGTCGGCGAAGGCGAAGTTCGCTTTGGCCAGTGAATTGTCGGAGTCGGCGGCGAGCAATGCTTTGAAGATTTGTTTGGCTTCGCGCTCCGTGGCGCAATGAATCCGGCGAACTTCCCCTGGCCGCGTTGGAAACCGCCCAGCTTGTTGACGGCTTCGCCGAGATATTCACGGAGCGAGACGCTGTTCGACTCGTGGTGCACCAGTTCGCGGAGAATTTCGATCGATCGGCCCTGCATGGCGATCCGCCTGCTCAGGATCCCCGAGGGAGTGCATGCAGGCGGCCATGCCGCTGTAGTCGGCGGCGAGATGAGCGCGCAAGTTCACGTTGGACGGATTGCTCTGCAGCACTGGGCTGGCGGATGGCAGCCGCCTGCCGGTAATTTTCGAGTGCTCGTGCAGGATCGCCGGTCTTGGAGAGCAGGACTGCGATGAAGTAATGACTACCGGCGAAAAGGTCGGTCAGTTCGGGATCAGTTTTACCGGCAGCCAGCTTCTCGGTAATCGGTAACGTCTTGCGCAGAGCGTCGAGGGCGCCGTGAAGGTCGCCAGTGAATTCAAGCGCGTTGGCCATCCGGAAATAGTTTCCGGCGAGTTGACGCTGCAGCTTTACGTCGTTGGGAGAAGACGCCGCCAACGACTCGCGAATCGCAAGCGCTTTCCGATAACTCGCGAGCGCGCCCGCGCTATCTCCGAGGTTGGGCGCGTAGGGATATCCCAGAACGTCGCCGACTCTTTCATACGCTGTCGCCAGTTCGGTCTGCAGCGACTTGTCGCCCTTCGCTTCCCTGCTCAGATTGTCGAGGTATTCGGAGCGCGCGGCCTACCAAGAGCTTGGTGGGCGGCGCGTGGAGCCAGGAATGTCGGCGATGGAGTTATCGATTTCGAAAATGAGCGAAGCTGGCCAGCTTGCGGACGTCATTGAAGCGGCGCTCGGCGATGCGCTTTGCGCGCAGCGTCATTGCGCCATTCCGACGGCCAGAGTCAGGATGACAACCATGGTGGCCGCCACGATGGCGGTGTGCCGGCGGATAAATTTCCCGGTGCGATAGGACCAGGAATCTTGACGGGCACTAACCGGCAGCCCTTGCAGATATCGGCGTACGTCTTCGGCGAACTGTTCGGCGGACGCGTAACGGCGCTCGGTTCCTTCCGCATCGCCTTGAGAACGATGTTGTCCAGGTCGCCGCGGAGACGCCGTTGCAACTTCTGAGCGGAACCATCCACCGTTTTGGGGATGAGTCCGTTTCTGCACCGCCGCTCTCAGCGGAGGGCTTGCTCACTGCCGTGCTCGGCCGCGTGGGTTCGAGTTCGCAGATCGCGCGCGCAGATCGGCCGCGCTCGTGGAATATGCGGAATACGGCGATTTCCGGTTAGTAACTGATAGAGGACCACGCCGAGGGAATAAACATCGCTGGCTGTCGAGACCGCCCGACCGCGGAGCTGCTCGGGGCTCGCGGTATTCGGAGTGAGGGCGTGCATGAGCGTCGTTTCCAGGCCGCCCGTCGGGGTCAGGATCTTCGCAATGCCGAAGTCGAGCAATTTCGGGCACGCCTTCCGGCGAGACCAGGATGTTGCTGGGCTTGAGATCGCGATGAATCACCAGGTGCTGGTGCGCGTAGTGAACCGCAGCGCAGACGGGCAGAAACAATTCAAGCCGGCGAGTAATGGAGAGCGAATGGATTTTGCAGTGGGCATCGATGGGCGTTCCCTCGACCAACTCCATCACGAGATAGGGAATGCCGTCGTCGGTGGTGCCGCCATCGAGCAAGCGCGCGATGTTGGGATGATCGAGACCGGCAAGGATCTGCCGTTCATGGCGAAAGCGTTCAAGAATGAATTGCGAGAGTCGAACTCCGCTACGCACCAGCTTGACCGCAACTTCCCGGTCAAATTCGCCATCAGCGCGAACCGCGCGATAGACCTCGCCCATGCCACCGTGGCCGATTTCCTCGAGGATGTCGTAGGCACCAACACGCCGGCCGGTGCGCTCAGTCCGCGGAGTTTCGAAGCCCGGCAAGACGCCGCCATGGCGGGGTCACGCAGAAAACTGCTTTCCGCTTGCCGAATAAGAGCGCAGCAATGATTCCACTTCGCGGTGCAATTCGGGGTCGGTGGTGGAGAGCTTTTCGAGGTAGGACGGGCGTTGCGCGGATTGCAGCGCCAGAACGCTGTCGAGCACGTGTTTCACCTGCTGCCATCTCTCGGAGTTCATGCCGGCGCCCGGCGCGAGATTTCGCGGTGCAGCCAGATCCTCGCGGTAGACCATTCGCGCGACACGGTCGCGGGTGAGATTCCCAGCACTTCGGAGGTGTCATCGATGGAGAGGCCTCCGAAGAAGCGCAGCTCTACGATCCGACTTTGCTGTTCGTCGAGCTTGGCCAGATCCTGCAAGGCTTCGTCGAGGATGACGACATCAAGATCAGCCCGCTGCGCCATCAAAGAACCCTCGTCAAGCGTGACCTCTGCAAGCGTTCCCGCCGCGCTTGGCGGCCTGATGACGCCGCGTGCGTACTCCACCAGAATTTGGCGCATGAGCCGTGCGGCGACGCCGAAGAAATGCGCGCGATTTTGCCACTCGGGCAGCTTTTGTCCAACTAGGCGCACGTACGCCTGTGGACCAGCGCGCGTGCTCTGCAGAGGTGTGGTCGGAACGTTCGCGCTGCAGATAGCGGTGGGCCATGCCGCGCAGTTCGCTGTAAACAATCGGCATCAGCGAATCGAGAGCTTTCCGATCCCCGTCCCGCCAGCGCACCAGCAGTTGGAGTTACCTGTTCTGGAGGAGTCGTGCAAGGAGGCCGCCCCGAGCGCCATGGGGGTGGCGCGATGTGGGGCGAAGCATAGCTGTTTTTCGGCAGACTGTCAATTCACTGAAAAGAAGCGGTTAAGTCAACTCGCGGTCACAATTTTTGCAACCGGGTACCGCCACCTTGCCGGCTCCTGCGAAATCGACCGCTTGTAATCAGGAAATGCGCCCGCGAAAAATTGTTAGCGAGGTTGAGGCGATTTTCGCAGGATTTTCGCATTACCACTCAGGAGAGCAGTCGTTCCCCGGCTAGACCTGCTTTGAGGGGAGGTCGGCCGGGGGACTCAAATCAGAAGCTGCTTTCCGCAAAGCCAAACCATTTCGAAGGAGTTTCTATGAACTGCAAGTGGTTGCGACAGCTCTCCTGCATGCTCGCACTGCTGCTGGCCGCGATGGCGGCGCAGTCCGAAGACCTGCATTTGAAGAAAAACATCTCGGTCGGCGGCAATGTGGTTTCGAGCAGTGAAACCTCGATCAAGGGTCAGCGCACGCGCGATGTCACACAGACCCCCGCGGGAGCGACTGTCGTGTCGTTGCGGCAGTGCGACCTTAAGCGCACGGTCACCTCAACGACCAGACCCAAAGCTACATGGTCGTCAACGATCCGCAGGATGCTGCGGCGGCACGCGCGGCCGCGATGGTAACTGGCGCACCGGTTCCGGAAGAAAAAAAGGAAGGCGGACGCGTCGAAGTCAATTCAACGATCACCGATACCGGAGAGCGGAAGCAGATTTTCGGACTGAATGCACGCCACCTGAAGACCAAGGTGACCCAGAAATCCTCTGACGAGGCGTGCACCAAGGTGGACCAGACCTTCGAAGTCGACGGATGGTACGCAGACCTTGGCAAAGACGTAGCCAGCTGCGCCTCCTCCGTCGCTCCGCCCGTCCGGCAGAGCCAGGGATGCCAGGACGCCGTCGTCGAACATCACAGCGGCAGCGGCAAGCCGGGATATCCGTTGCAGCAGAACGTCACCATGCACAATCCCGACGGCAGCACGATGGTGGTGAGCATTAATGTCACCGAAGTCAGCAGAGGCGCCGCTGGACGGCGCGACTGTTCGATGTGCCGGCTATCGTACAAGCAGGTGAACTCTGTTCGCGGAGCTGCAGGGTCTGCCCCAGATGGCACAGGCCGTTCCCCGGCAAACGGCGGGCGCGCAAAATTTCGCCCAGCAAGGACAACCCGGCGGTGCGTTCGCCAGCCAGCGCAGCCGCGAACGCCATGACCCAGCAGATGATGTCGCAGATGGGCGGTCAGGGACAGATGAGCGCCATGGGCAACATGGCGACGCATGATGCATCCAGGCGGAGCCAACCAGCCGACCGGTGGCTCCTATCGCGGTCCCGCAGGCGCTCGGGCCGAAAGCGCCCGGAAAGATCCGCATCGGCGTGGCGCCTCCCGAGGCGCAGGTCGGCCAGGGCAGCCAGGCGCAAGCCGACTACAGTACTCCCATTCGCAATGCGATGCATCCTGCTGATGAACGGCCCGGCCGTGGAGATCGCAGCGCTAGATTCGCGAGTCGCGATGCGAGTTGCAGGCAGAAGCAACGCAGAAGCAGTGCGACTACATCCTGATGTCGAGCGTAGCCGTGAAGCATCCGCAGAGCGGCGGCTTTGGCAAGTTCATGAAGATGGGCGGCACCATGGCACAGATGACGCCCATGGGCGCCATGGCACATGGCATGGGCAGGTGCGATGGCGGCGAGCGCGGCTTCGGCAGCGGCGTCGGCGGCAGCGCAGGGCTGCACAACAACAAGCCATGAACCAGGTCATGAGCCAACTGTCTGGCTTCAACGGGCAGATCAAGCAGAAGAGACGACGTCACCGTGCAGTATCAGCTCACTCAAACCGGACAGGGCGCGCCGCTTTTGCAGAATGCATTGCAGGGCAAAGCGAAGTCCGACGGCGAGGACGATGCTGACGCCGCTGTTGCAGCAGACGGCGAACACGGTACTCACGCAAGTCAGTACGAAGAAATAGTCATCCACTCGGGGCGAAGCGTTTTGGGAGACGCTTCGCCCTTCTTCTTTAGCTCGGATGCAAGCCGCAGTCGATTCTGCCATTGGGGTGACTCATGGGAGCGAGCAATCGGACACTGGTAATCATGGGGAGCGTCGTGCTGGTGGGTGATCGTGTTGGCGGGATGGGGGTTGAAGGCTCTGCTGGCGCGTCCCAAGTCACCGCAGGAAACGATGGAAGAATTTGCGCGGCAGGCGGCTCGGGGCACTCCTTCAAACAGTACTACCTTTAAACAAAGAAGCCACCTCAACTCCGATTGCCTCGCCACCCTTCACCATTAAGAGCGACGCTATGGCGCAAGCCTTCCGCAGCGGCAAGCTGCCCTCACCGCTGCCGCAACCCACAGGCAATCCAGAACAAGCAGCCGCTGAACTGGCAAAACGTGTTATGGCCGAAGATGAGCAGTCAACCGCTGCACTGCTGACGGCCGTGCGGATGTCGGATTCAGCGTGCGAGCCGATGAGGGCGCGCTGGCCTACGAGTCTGTGAAGCCTGGGCAAGGAATCGTGATCGACGCTTGGGAAGTGGCGGCCCTGTGGCCAACGCTGTTCGGCGACGGGATGCAGATCAAGCTGTCAGATACTCAGCGACGCGTTCGCGGCGACACTTTCCCGCCACTCAAAAACGCACCGGTGGCGAAGCTGTTTGTGGACGGCCTTCGCGGCGCGGCTCAAGGAAATCAGCCGGCGATGCGCTTTTGGGCTGATTTCATTGCCGAGCTCGGGGAGACAGTCCCGGCAGCACTACGACCTGCTCGCGCCGTATGTCGATACCGCGAAAGTCGATCTGGACGCGATCAAGTGTCACTGATTCTCCGGCGCCTCGCAGCGGACTTGATGATCCAGGAAAGGAGCAAGAACCAGAAGGGGCAATGGGCTCCGGTTCCCGAGCGGGACTGGACGTCTGCCCGCTGGGAACGCGCGCCGTGTGACGTCGAAAGGTGGAACGCAGCCGTACATCCGGGATGCCGTCTGGCATCCGGGCGTGGCCCGAGGCTCGTGCTGGTGCAAGAAGGAGGGCGCTTCAAACCTGCCCTGCGCGATATCGGAACTGGGAAGCCAGATCATGGATTCAAGCGCATACGTGTCGGGAAAGGCCTTCGACGCGCTCCTCGAATGTTTGGCCGAGCATGCGGAAATGGAGGTGCGGAAAATATGGCAACGCAACATCGAAAGCCAATGCCGTGCTCGCGCTCATCAAGCTCATCGCTTACTACGCGTGCATGGAGACGGATATCACCATGAGCGGGAGCCCGCCCGCTGGAGCGGACCAAGAGCATTTACAAGAACGGAGAGCGACGCACGCTGACTGGCACGGTGCGCGAAAAACATCAAGAATTGGCAAGCCGTGAATTGCACTCGCATTGCGCTGAACGGCGCCAATCTTCGATATCAGCCTGCCCAACGATGGCCCGGTGGCGGGGTGAAGACGCAATGGCTTCTGAAAAGTGGCGGCATGAGCGTCAGCGGTAACCAGATCACTTACCCGATTGTCGAGTTGGTGTTTCCTGACGGCGCTCCCCTCATCCAGAACGCAATGGTCCCTATCAGCGACGCCTCCTCGCCAAAAACCAACGAGGAAGGTCAAACCACAATCGACATCGAAGGCATTAAGCAGAGAGAGGAGTTGAGGAACCCGGTGCCCGTGATGAAGCAGGCGGAGGGTCAGCACTTCAGCGTTGCGGCCAAGGCGGTCAGCATGAAGGGCAGGACATTATCGATGCCTTGGGAAATGGCGCGAGTTTCAGCAAGAGCAGCGGGTTTATCGCCGGCCCGCTCACCGATTGGCGTGGGAGGGCTGGTGGAAACGCTCCTCCGCAGCAATATCCATCTCTCCAAGACGCTCACCATCCCGGTGAAAGACTGGGTATCATGCGACGGAGGTTGGGGCGGGACCATCAGCTATACAACGACTTCTCAAACTGCTACGACCGGTGGCGACAGGTTCAGTCCATGGTCCAATTCTCGAGAGGAAAGGACGGTAAACGAGATCACGTTGCGGGGCGAGCCAGGTGTCGCAACTGGCTGGAATGGATCAGTCTCATGGCAGTTTCTCGGCCTCTTACGATCTGGAAGATACAAATGTAATCGTCAATCCCACCGGTCAAGTCGTTTGGTGGGGCCGTCATCACCGTACAAGACAAACAGACCGCTGTCGGCGACGGAGAGACTACTGTCGACGCATCCATGCCCGCGGAGACGGTACCTATGACATACAAGTGAAGGGAGGCAATATGCCGGGCAAGGAGCATTGGCAGACCCGCTGCACTGGCGACTGCCCCAAGAGCACGGCCACGACCGACAAGGATTCCTCGATCGTGGCTACCATCCTCGGGATGAGCGCAACGACGGCGAAAGAAGATCCCAATCAGCCAGGGGTGCTCTCTGGCGGCGCCACGCTCGAAAATACTCCCTCCACGGGGGCAACCACAAAAATCGCCCGGAGTCTGGATCAGTGCCAAGGCGGCAAGTAGTTTCAGATGGACGACGATCAGTGGGGATATTAGGAGATCAACATGGTCACTGGCGGAACCTTTACTAGGACTTCGTCGAAGCCGACCGGGGACATGGGACGTGCACGATTGAGCTGGTGAGGAAGTGAGAGAAATTGAGGAATTGGGGGACTTGGGAAATTTAGTAATTGACAATTTGTAATTTAGTCATTGGGATCATTTGAAAACGCAACTGCTTTGGGATTTCAAATTACAAGATTACCCAATTCCCCAATTGCTCAATGTCCGGTGTAGGTTGCTCTGCGAATGAATTCGCCGGCTCGGGGCGTCCGAGGAACTGATTCCCTTCTACGACAACTCAGCCCGCGTGAGAGGACGGCGTCGGGCATGCCGATAACTTCAATTCCTTCGAAACATCGAGTAGTCGACGCGCATGTGGTGTGTCTTGGCGCTGATGGTGTTCTTGCGGTCGGGATCAAAGACCACCAGATCGGCATCGCTGCCTATCGCAATCGTCCCCTTGCGCGGATAGAGGCCGAACAGTTTTGCGGGCGTGGTCGACACCAGTTCGACGAAGCGGTTCACGCTGAAGCGTCCTTGGCGACGCCGCCGGAATAGATCAGGCTCATGCGGTGCTCGATGCCCGGGCCGCCATTGGGAATCTTGGTGAAGTCGTCTTTGCCCATCTCTTTCTGTTCCTTGAAGCAGAACGGGCAATGGTCGGTGGAGACGACTTGCAGGTGATCCTGCTTCAGCCCGTTCCAGAGTTTTTCCTGGTGCCACTTCTCGCGCAGCGGCGGAGTGAAGACGTATTTGGCGCCTTCGAAGCCGGGCGCGTCCATGTTCTCGAGCGAGAGGTAGAGAGTACTGCGGGCAGGTTTCGGCGTAGACGGGCAGGCCGCGGTCACGGGCCTCGCGGACTTTTTCCAGCGCGTCGTTGCAGCTCAAGTGCACGATGTAGACGGGCGCACCCGCCATTTCGGCGAGGGCGATGGCGCGTCGATGTGGCTTCGGCTTCGGCCGTGGTGGGACGAGTGAGGCGCGTGATACTTCGGAGCCTGTCTTCCCTTCAGCCAGGGCCTGCTTGCACGATCACGTCAATGGCGCCGCCGTTTTCCGCGTGCATGCAGACCATGGCCGCCGATTCTTCGCCGTGGTGCGCATGGCTTTGAAGATGCTGGCGTCGTCGAGCATGAAACACGCCGGGATACGCCATGAAGAGTTTGAAGCTGGTGACGCCTTCGCGCACCAGTTGCGTTCATTTCTGCGAGCTGCGCGTCGGGCAGGTCCGTGATGATGCAATGAAACGCGTAGTCAGCGACCGCCTTGCGGCGACGCTTTCTGCATCCATGCGTCGAAGGCGGTGCGCAGCGGTCTGACCCTTGTACTGGATGGCGAAGTCGATCAGCGTTGTGGTGCCGCCGAAGGCGGCGGCGCGCGTGCCGGTTTCAAAATCATCGGCGCTGGTGGTGCCGCCGAAGGGCATGTCGAGGTGCGTGTGCACATCAATGCCCCCGGGCAGAACGTATTTTCCTGTCGCGTCGATGAATCTTCTTGGCGTTCTCGCGGGAAAGATTCTTCCGATGGCTTCGATTTTGCCGTCGTTGATGGCGATGTCGCTGGAGTAGGTGTCAGTCGCGGTCACCACGCGGCCGTTGACGACGAGCATATCGAAGCCCATTGCGGACGTCCTCCCGATAAAAGTCGAGTCGGCATTGTATGTTAAACTGCCCCACCTTCGGCGATCCTCTCGTGTCTCTTCTGTGTCCTCTGTGGTTCACGGATCTTCAAACCACAGAGATCACAGAGGGCCAGTGAGAAACCCGAGAATCATCGGGAGTTCCCATGCAATTCGGCATCACGATCAAGCCCGACATGACGGTGGAGCGGATCGTCGCCCTGACGCGCCAGGCGGGAGGCGGCTGGCTTCGCAGTACGGATGGATTTTCGATTCGCACGTGCTTTGGCTCGAGCCGTATCCCATGCTCACGCTGATGGGCCGCCAACACGAAGAAGATGAAGCTCGGCCCCTGCGTGACGAACCCCGCGGTACGCGACCTGACCGTGACCGCCAGCTTGTTCGCCACGCTAAACCTGATTTCGGGCGGCCGTATGCAGCTGGGCATCGGGCGCGGCGACAGCTCGCGGCGTGTGCTCGGCAAGAAGCCCGTAGGTGCCGGTGATCTGGAGCGGGCGGTAAAGACTCTCCGCGAACTGATGTCGGGGAAGGAGATCGAGTACGAAGGTCAGCCGACAAAACTCACCTGGGCAAAGATTCCTCCGCCCGTTTGGATCGCGGGCTACGGTCCCAAAGTCCTCGACATGGCCGGTCGCATCGGCGATGGAGTCATCCTGCAATTTGCCGATCCCGACTTGATCGAGTGGTGTCTGGGTTTCGTAAAGAAGGGCGCCGAGGCGGCGGGCCGAGATTACAAGAAGATTGAAGTGATGGCGGCCGCTCCGGTGTGGATCAGCGACGATCTGGAACATGCGCGCAAGCAGGTCCGCTGGTTCCCCGCGCTGGTCTCGAATCATGTCGTCGATTTGCTGTCGCGCTGCAAGCCCGAGGAGTTGCCGCCAGCTTTGACGTCCTACGTCAGCAATCGCGGCGGATACGACTACCAGCAGCACTGCGAGGTCGACAGCAGCAATTCGAAATTTGTGTCGGATGACGTGGTGGATCGTTTCTGTGTGGTGGGCACAGCCGAAGCGCATCGTGAAAAGCTGCGACGCCTCGCCCAACTCGGCGTGACGCAGTTTAATGTTTATCTGATGTGTGGAGAGGAAGATGCTACGCTGGAGGGATACAAGAAAGAAATCGTGCCGTCATTCCAGGCCGCCACGAGGGTAGAGTATCGATTACTTCGTGTGAAAGCAGGTTCCCGGAACGAGCGACCGGTTTACGTTCTGGAACCTGAACGGAATCGACGGGTCGCGAAATAACTCAGGGCCGGACTGCAGTTGGTAGTGCAGGTGGGGTCCGAACGAATCTCCGGAGTTTCCCAGATGCCCAATCACATCGCCCTGTTTCACGTGATCCCCAGCCTTCACGACCACCGAGCCCTGGCGCATGTGCATCATCACGCTGAACTCTTTATTGCCGTGATCGACGATGACACAATTTCCAGCTACCGCCAGTGACCGGGTCGTGCTGTGTCGCCAGTAATTTGTCGTCCGGTCCATTCGCGTTAGGGTTGCTGGGAACATCGTTGCGCGCGTAGACCACCGTCCCCGCCGCCGGAGCAACGATTTCCCGGTCCCATCCTGCGTAGGACGCGTTTTCGTCCTTGTCATTGACTTGCGGAGCATAATTGGCGTCCAAGCCGAGCACATCGATCGCGAACTGGTTCGCGTATCCCGCATGCCCGCCATCATTGATCCAACCTTGCATTACCACTCCCGGTCCGCGGAATGGGAAGATCAGCGCCGTTTTCTGCTGGTAGACAGTGACCGGCACGTCCACGCTCGCTTCTTGTATTCCACCAGTAGAGTTGGCAACCGTAAGCTTCACCCGAGTGCGATCGACAGCCAGTTTCCTGGGCCGCGAGAAAGGCATTCTAAGATCGAGAGGCTTCGTTCAGCAGGAAGTTGCGTCGCGCCGATGCTACCGGAGTATCGGGGAGAACGCGGTAGCTGGTCAGCGTTGCTTTTTCCAGTTCGGGCGTGACGATCTCTTGTTTGTCGACCAGCGAACTGCCGCCGTAGAGTTCGACAGTTGCGGCTACAGGTTTCAATCCACAATCATGCGTGCCGCACAGTGCAACGAGATTAAATATCCAGCTCTCGGTTTCGCCATGTCCGGGATCGTCCACTTTGTAGACGTTGGGTGGCACAACTTTCAGTTGTAAGGGCTCGTCGATCGTGCGAGCGTTTTGCGCTCTAAGCAGCGGAAGGAACAACAAGGAGCTTATTGCCAGCGAGAGTTGAACGATTCGCTTGATGCGATACCCTTGTCTTGTTTCTCATCACGCACGAGAACTCCGAACGCTAGGGAGACGCATTTCCGGCATTGATCAGAGCGCTTCCCTTGCAGTCTCCGGCATCCGCTGAGATTTCATTAATCCGAAGTAACTTAGGAATGACACCGCAAACCCCACGAACCACGAATAGTCGTACAAAGACCTCAGTGACGGCACGAGCAGGCCCACAAGCGCAGTTCCCGCCCCCACGGCCAACGCGATCAGCGCATTCCAGTTGAACCCGTGTCGATACTCGCACACGCACCACCGCGAAGGTAGAGGTCGTCCACTTGAAGCTCGCGCCTGCGGATCACGAAATAATCGCAAATCATGATGCCCGCAACCGGCCCAAGAAACGCTGCGTATCCGCCCAGCCAGACCGAGGATGAAAGTCTTGTAGTTGGCCAGCAGTTTCCATGGCATCAGGCGATGCCCATGAAGCAGAGTGATTACGCCGCCGGTGCGAAAGCTGATGCCGCGCGGCCAGAGATTCGAGAAGAGTCATTGGCGGGTGAAACAACGTTCGCGCCAATGTTCACGTTCAGTGTCGCCAGCAGGATCGCGGCCAGCGAGATCACGACTGCGATTGGCGAATGGAAGCGGGCTAGCAGTTGGACCGGATCCCAAATCGCCGTGCCATAGATGACCACCGTCGCCGAGGTCACCAGAATGCCAATGAGTGAATAGAGCGTCATGGTGGTGGGCAGGGCGAGCGCCTGCACCAATCACTTGCTGGCGTTGGCTCCGTGCGAAGCGGGTGAAGTCAGGGATGTTCAGCGACACCGTCGCCCAGAAGCCTACGGTCGCATTCAATGCGGGTACTAGGAACTTGCGTAGGAAATCGGGAAGCTTGCGAAGCGTCGAGGGGACGGAGAGCATGGGGCCAAATCCGCCTGCGGTCTTGTACGCCCAGCCGAGCAGTAGCAATCCCACCGCAAGCAACACCGGGGCGCTGATGCCCTGCAGGAAGCGGATGTATTCGATGCCTCTTCAGGATCACGGCCAGGTTGATCAGCCAGAACGATGAAGAAGCAGATCGCCGTGCCGTGCTCGACGATGTGCCCATCCGGGAAACAAGATGGTCAGCAGGCTGCTCATCGCTTCGCCGCCCACCCACGTTTGAATGCCGAACCATCCGCAGGCGACCAGCGCGCGAAGCACGGCCGCGACGTTTGCGCCTAACACTCCGAACGACGCTCGGGCCAGCACCGGAAACGGCACGCCGTAGCGCGCGCCGGGGTGGGAGTTCAGCAGCATGGGCACCAGCACGATCGCGTTGCCCAGAAACACCGTGAACACCGCCTGCTTCCAGTTCATACCGCCCTGGATCAAGCTGGCCGCCAGCATGTAGGTCGGGATATTCACCGACATCGATATCCAGAGCGCAGCGAAGTTGTAGGTGCCCCAATGGCGTTGGGCGGCGAATGGTGGGGGCAAGGTCGGGGTTGTAGAGAGGGCTGTTTTGGAATCGGGAAAGATCCATGGGGTCAGGTCGTAGGCGTCAGGCCTTGGGTCTTGAGTTCAGTTCTCAGTTCTCGGTTCCCGGTGAACCTGGCCTCCGAAATGAGAACTGAGAAACTGACAACTGAGGAACAGGTTTTATCAATCTGCTGCGGCCGCTCTTCCCGTCTGCGCCGTCAGTGGCTCGTAGTATGTTTCGGGACGCCGGTCGCGGAAGAATTGCCAGGTTCGGCGGACTTCCGTAATCATATCGAGATCGAGGTCGGCGACGACGACTTCGTCTTTATCGCGGCTAGCCTGCGCGACGATCTTTCCGCGCGGGTTGCAGAAGTAACTCTTCCCATAAAACTCGCCGATGCTCCAAGGCTTCTCGGTGCCGACGCGGTTGATCGCGCCGACAAAGTAGCCGTTCGCGCCACGGCGTGCGCTGGCTGCTCGAGTTCCCACAGATATTCTGACAGGCCGGCCACCGTGGCCGACGGATTGAACACGATCTCCGCGCCGTTCAAGTCCCAGAATGCGTGCGCCTTCCGGGAAATGCCGGTCGTAGCAGATGTAGACGCCGACCGCGCGCGTACTTCGTGTCGAATACGCGGATATCCCAGATCGCCGGGACGTGAAATAGAACTTCTCCCAGAAGCCCGGGGTGCACGTGCGGGATGTGGTGCTTGCGGTACTTGCCGAGAAATTCTTCCGTCAGCGTCGATCACAGCCGCGGTGTTGAAGTACAGCCCGGGCATCTGCTCTTCATAGACCGGCACGACGATCACCATGCGATGCTTCGCGGCGATCTTCTGCATGAGCTTCGTGGTCGGGCCGTCGGGCACGCGCTCCGTGAGTTCGTACCAGCGCGGGTTCTGCTCGGCGCAGAAGTACGGTCCGTAGAAGAGTTCCTGCAGGCAGAGGATTTTTACCTTCTTTTGCGCAGCCTGCTCGATCATCTTGAGGTGCTTGTCGATCATGGCCTTCTTGATGGCAGACAATGGCTGTCTACCGTCCAGTGGAGTCTTTGCCTGGATCAGGCCGCAACGCACGACGCGGGACATACAGCACCTCCGAGGAGTGACAATATAGCACTCTGCCGTTTGCTATCATACGCGGCGTGCCGCGCCCTTCCTGATCGACACCGACACCGCTTCCGATGACGCTGTCGCGCTGATCATGGCGTTGCGCGCGCCTGACGTTGAGGTGGTCGCGATCACCACGGTCGCAGGCAACGTGCCCGTGGAGCAGTCGACGCGCAATGCGTTGTATGTCGCCGAGATTTGCGGAAGCGACGTTCCTGTCTATGCAGGTGCCGACAAGCCCTTTGCTGCGTCCTTATCAGAACGCGACGTGGTTCCATGGCGCGGACGGGTTGGGCGAGCATGGCTACCCGCCGCCAAAGAGATCAATGGAACGTTGGCACGCGGCCGATGCCATCATTGCGGAGTCCGAAGAGCATCCGGGGCTGACGATCGTCACGCTGGCGCCGCTCACAAACCTGGCCCTGGCCCTCGCGAGGAAGCCGTCGATTGCCGCGGAAAATCGGCGGCTGCGTAATCATGGGCGGGGCGCCCTGTTGCGAAGGGAACGTCACGCCGGCGGCAGAGTACAACGTCTGGGTCGATCCGGAAGCGGCGCGCATGGTGGTGCGGAGCGGGATTCCCATTGACCTGATTGGCTGGCACCTTTCGCGTGGGGAGTCTGTGCTCAACGATCGCGACATTGCCGCAGTGGAAGCCTTGAAGACGCCACTGGCGCATTTCGCGATCGAGTGCAACAGCCACGCACGCTCCGCCTACAAGGTGCAGACTGGCGAGGATGGCATTTCCCTGCCCGATCCGATTGCGATGTGCCTGGCGCTGGATCCAACCGTGGGCACCTCGTGGAGTTCGCACTATATCGACGTCGAGACCCAGAGCGAGCTCGACACGAGGCATGACGGTGGTTGACCGGTTGAACGTAGCCGAGGATGATCGCAATCGCGCGGAGTGGGCCGACGTCATTGCCAAGGGCAAGAAGGCTAGTGTTTGCTGGGCGCTCGATGCTGGCCGCTGGAAAAGACGCGTTGCTCGCAACCTTGCGGTGAACAAATCTTAAAACGCAGAGGTTCGCAGAGAACATCCGCAGAGGGCGCAGAAAAAAGCCTGAAATACACGTGGTGCCAGAGAATAGGAGACTCGTCTTGAGAAAAGATCGCAATCTTTCCTTGCCGGGGAGACCCGCCGGAATTTCCTGAAGGGCAGCTTGGTTGGTGGGGTTGCCACGGCGATGTACCCTGCGCTGGGCTCGGCGCGCGAAATTCTCCCTGCACGGCCTGCCGATGTCCCATCGTTCGAACTCGAAGAGGTGACGATCGACGATTTGCAGGCAGGTATGAAGTCGGGAAAGTACACGGCTCGCGCAGTGACCGATCTGTATCTGGCTCGCATCGAGGCCGTCGACAAAGGCGGCCCGGCCGTCAACAGCGTGATCGAAATCAATCCCGACGCTCAAGAGATCGCCGGAATCGCTCGACCGTGAGCGGAAGGAGAAAGGTGCACGCGGTCCGCTTCATGGAATTCCAGTCCTGATCAAGGACAACATCGACACCGCCGACAAGATGATGACGACCGCCGGGATCGCTGGCGCTGGTCGGCGCGCCCAAACCTCTGCGCGATTCCTTCGTGGCCGCGCAACTGCGCAAGGCCGGGGCCGTGATCCTCGGAAAAACGAATCTCAGCGAGTGGGCGAACATTCGCTCCAGCCACTCCTCCAGCGGATGGAGCGGACGCGGTGGCCTCACGCGCAACCCGTACGCGCTCGACCGGAATCCCTGCGGCTCGAGTTCGGGCACGGGTGCGGGCGTCTCCGCGAACGTCGCGGCGGCAGGAATCGGTACCGAGACGGATGGCTCGATCGTCTGCCCGTCGTCGTCGAATGGGCTGGCCGGAATCAAGCCCACCGTCGGGCTCGTGAGCCGAGCCGGCATCATCCCCATCTCTCATAGCCAGGACACGTGCTGGTCCGATGTGCCGAACGCTGCGCGATGCTGCCATCATGCTGGGAGCGCTCACCGGAATCGATCCCGAAGACGCCGCGACCAACGACAGCCAGGGCAAGGCGCACACCGACTACACGACGTTTCTCGACGCAAAGGGTCTGAAAGGCGCACGGATTGGCGTCGGCCGCAAGTATTTCGGCTTCAGCGATGCCGTTGACGCCATCATGGCCGAGGCCATCGACATCATGAAGAGAGAAGGCGCGACCATTGTCGATCCCGCCGACATCGAGACCTTCGGTAAGTTCGATGAGAGCGAATCGCTAGTGCTCGACTACGAATTGAAGGCCGACATGGAGAAGTACCTGGCGCGCCGCAGCCCCGCCTCACGCGATGAAGACCCTGAAAGACCTGATCGACTTCAACAATCAGAATGCTGCGAAGGAGATGCCGCTACTTCGGCCAGGGACATTTTCCTACGCGCCGAGAAGCGAGGCCCACTCTCATCGCGCGAATATATTGACGCACTCGAGAAGAATCACCGGCTTACGCGCGCCGAAGGCATTGACGCGGTGATGGACAAGAACAAACTCGAGGCGCTGATCGCGCCCACCGGCGGCCCGGCGTGGGTTACCGATCTGATCACGGGCGATCACTTCGGCGGGGGTAGTTCGAACGCGGCGGCCGTTGCTGGGTATCCCGAATATCAACGTTACAGCCGGCAATCTATTCGGGCTGCCGGTCGGAATCTCGTTCTTCGGGCGGGCGTGGAGCGAGCCGACACTGTTGAAGATCGCATTTGCATTTGAGCAGGCAACCAAGGCGCGGAAGGCGCCCAAATTCCGCCCACTGCAGATCTGACAGCGCGGCTCGTAAGGCCCGGGGACGGCTTTATTATTCGAACTCGACGCTTTTGATCGAGTTCGAGAACTCAGCCATTTCCGTTCTGAGTTCGTCAGGAAATCGAAGCCGATCAGAAAATCGCCAATGGCAGTGATGTAGCGTGCCTGGTAATTTCCCGCTGCGTTTATCAGTTCGACGCGCACGAACTGGCGTCCGGCGATATTAGAGTTCCTGCGGCCGCACAATAACTTCGTTGTGCTTTCCCGAGATCAGCAGCTGCGCATGGTCCACCGGCTTGTCCAGGGGTGGGAGGCGGCAGTGCGCCCAGATGTTGATGCGTGGCAGTACCGGGCTCGCCAGAGAATCGAGCCCGTCGGGCGAGGCCGCCAGCAGGCTGTAACGTTCTGGAACGACCGGGGTTGCCTGCGGTTGCGGCGGCGGCGATTCGTTTTAGCCGGAGTCTTGGCCGCAGCCTTCCTCGGGAGCCCCGATCGCCGTCCTCGCCTGCTTCGCAGGTCCTCCCGCATCGCCTGCTTGTTGGCAGACTTGCGCGATTCGTCGTCGAGTGCTTTCCAGCCCGTCGGCAAATCGTAGGTGAATTTGAAGTAAGGCGACTCGAAGGTCGAGTCCGTCACTCTTGACTTCGTCGACGGGCGGGCCGGATGGCGTTGCGGCGGACTGGTCGGACGGCCGAGGCCTCTTGCCGGAGGCTCAGCTTTATCGGCAGGCTTCTCCTGCGCGCAAACATTCAGTAACCGAAAATACGGCCAGAACAATCAAGGTCAAACCGGGAGAATTGCATCGTGCTCCTTCCTCGAAAAGTGAGCATAGCCACTGGGTTTCGTGGGCTGTCAATGCAACTTGAGTAACCACCCTTGAGATCGCTACGCAAGTAGAGCTAGGAGGTGGACACATCGTGCGCGAGCCGCGGCGCGGCATAGAAAGCCCAGGGCGTAAGCCCTGGGTTAGCGGCACAAAAACGCGAGTCCCGTGAGGGACGACACTCCGCGATGCGGGCGTGAGCCCGTGAGCCTCAGTCGTAATATTCCAGCCCGAGGTGCGTGATCAGTTCCTTCGCCGCGCAGGTGCCGCTGAGTGTTCTCTTCAGCTTCATCAACTGGATGAACAGATCATGCTCGGGATACAGCCCGGGCGCGGTCATCGGAGACTTGAAGTAGAAGCTCAGCCACTCCTGGATGCCGAGCCCTCGCAGTTCCGGCTGCGCTGCGCCAGGTCGAGGAACAAGACGAGATCGAGCACGATGGGCGCCGCCAGGATCGAGTCGCGGCACAGGAAATCGACCTTGATCTGCATCGGATAGCCGAGCCATCCGAAGATGTCGATGTTGTCCCAACCTTCTTTGTTATCACCGCGCGGCGGATAATAGTTGATGCGAACCTTGTGGGTGAAATTGCCGTACAGGTCGGGATAAAGCTCCGGCTGCAGGATGTGCTCGAGCACCGACAGCTTGGACTCTTCCTTGGTCTTGAAGGACCCGGGATCTTCCAGCACCTCCCCGTCGCGGTTGCCGAGGATGTTGGTTGAGAACCATCCGTTCAAGTCCCAGCATGCGCGCCTTGAATCCAGGCGCGAGGATGGTCTTGATCAGGGTTTGCCCGGTCTTGAAATCCTTGCCGCAGATCGGCGCTTCATTGCTCGCGCGACAACTCGTGCATCGCCGGAACATCGACCGTGAGGTTCGGGCGCCCCGTTGGCGAAGGGCACGCCTTCCATCAGCGAGGCGTAGGCGTAAATCATCGAGGGCGCGATGTTCTCGTCGTTCTGCTGACAATGCCTTTTCGAGGGACTTCACTGACTGGTGGACGGCGCTGGGCTGGATAAAGTCTCGGTCGAGCCGCACCAGATGGTGATCAGCCGCGACGCGCCCTGACGATCTTGCGGAACTGCGCGCATGTCGTCGCGCACCTGCTCCGCCAGGTCCATCTTGTTCTTGCCCTTCTTCACGTTCGGGCCGTCGATCTTCTTCACGTAGTTGTGATCGAAGACGGCCTTGCGGGGCGTGATCGTCTGGAGAAAGGGCTTGACCTGCTCCAGCAGGTAGCGGTCGAGGACGCCCGCATTGGTGGCGGCGTCGTACATGTTGTCTTCGAAGATGTCCCAGCCCGGTGAAGACCAGGTCGTTCAAGAGTCGCCAGCGGAACGAATTCCTTGATCTTCGGCGAGCGGCCATCGGTGCGCTTGCCCAGGCGGATGGTGCCCATCTGCGTGACCGATCCGATCGGCTTGGCGATGCCTTTGCGGATGGCCTCCACGCCGGCTACGAACGTCGTGGCCACGGCGCCCATGCCGGGGATCATGACGCCCAGTTTTCCCTTGGCCGCCTCAAGGCTGCCGTAGGAGGCTTTCTTCCTCGCTGCGCGCTTCGCTTACTTCAACCCGCGTCTTCGCGGACTTGGAACGTTTCGCCATAATGTGGCTACTTCCTTATTTGTCTAGGTGATGTAAGGCAAACGGATATGTTCTCGCATCGCGGCAGGGTTTGGCAATATTCCGAACCTGAGCGGGCACGGGGGAGGGTTTATGGGTCGATTCCGGGGATTGAGTGCAACGGCGCGAGGTGCGGGGACCGCTACGTTCCGGCACTACGTTCACGTCCGAACTCCACCCCGTTTTGATGGGAACGTCCCAGTGTGCTTCGGCGAGGATGGAGAAACGCCGCTGCTCCTCGTGCTGGTAAGCATCCTGGTCAGGAAAGATTTGCTTCTTGAGTGCCTCTGTCATCGAAGGCTTCGTTGGCGATCGCCGCGTTCTTGAAGACGATCGTGACGCGGTAGTCCCGAGCCGTCCATCTTCGGTCGAGTGATAGCGTGGCTGGTCCATCCAGACTTTCACCATGCGGCCCATCTCGACTTCTTTCTTCAGCAGCGGATAGTGGTTCTTCTTGAACAGCTTCAGGAATTCTTCGGCGTATCCCCGCTTGGCTTTGTAGTAGTACTCCGATCACGAAAGGCTTGTCGGCGAGACGAGGCAGGCCTGGGCTTCGGCGATGGGCGCGGTGCGACGAGCACGTGGCGAGAATCAGTGCGGCAAGGGCGCGGACACGGGAGCCTCCTGGGCGGTTGGAATTTCATGCTTGTACACTGTTGCGGCGGAATCGTCAAAGAGATCGCGCGCGGGGAACTATCTGTCTGACCCGAGACATCGACGAGAAGCAGCTTCGCCGCTTTGTTCGACGGCCGGGGACCGGCGCGCTGATGGCCGCCGATCTCGACGCCCTGGCGCAATCTTTGCGGCTGAAGACTACGTGCAGTACGACCCGGTCAGGGCAGCCGTTCACGAGACAGCAGGTGCTCGACCATCTGCGCGCCAACACCAGTGCGATATCCATCGCATCGTTTCAACCGACGGCAGCATTCGGATGTTTCGGCTGACTTCGCTATCGTCCACGGTTCGGAAGACGACGTAGTCGAAGCCGACGGACGCGCTTCCCTGCGCGTTATCTCTACCTGGATGTAGTCGCTGAAGCGAAATGGCCGCTGGCAGATTGATGGCGATCGCTGCTGGCGAAGCCCGACGCAGACTAATCTGGGCCGGGGAAGTATTTTGCCACAGAGGACTACAGGGTCACACAGAGGACACCCTGTGCCCCGCTGTGTCCTCTGTGGTTGAAGCTTTTGCTCTACTCGCTCTCCCGCATCCGACCCTGCCAGTGCGACCACGAGACCAACCCGCTGCAGCCCCAGGCGCCAAACCCGCTCACTGCATCGAACTGATGGAAGATATTGCCCAAGGCTGCGCCAGTTCTCGCCGAGCTTCATGCCCCGGTGAAGCGAGCATGAAACACCAGGGCCGCGATCCGAGAACGTGTGGCAGATGAAACTTTCCGTCAGGCAGCACGAGGCCCGCCAGCGGGCAGCGCGATGGGCTGAACTGTCCGGATCACAGGGAAAGCAGGCGATCCACAGCCCAGCACCGCGGCTCGTGCCCCAGCGGTGAAAGTCGATCGGACCAGTCGAGTTCGCGGCGTCCCATCAGGATCGGCGACCGGCTGTAGCGCTGAGCCAGCGGGCGTCCGCCGTAGCGGCCGATCTCGTAGGCAGAACCAGCGATCCCCAGATTAAACGTCGATCGCACGCCCGCCGTCGCCGCGCCACCGCAGAGCTCATCGAGCCTTCGTAGTAGTTCGCGGTAGCCACGCGAACGGCATGATCGGACGTTCCGAGGGCAGCGGAGATGCACGGCCGAACTCGATCGCCATGAGCGAACGCGATGCCGACGCAGCCAGCCACGGTGGCGACCGTTGTGCCGTCGGATGAGAACGTAGAACTGGAATGGCGAGGATGTGTTCGGTCGCGCCGAAGGAGACGTCGGGATTGGCGTAGCGTGCGAAAACGACGGGGAGGACGCCCGTCGTCCCATCACTCCACCAGTAGCGGAAACCCTCGAATCGGAACACCGCTAGAACGGGCCTTCCTGCGTGAAGGTAAAGGCCCGGCAGCGACGCTCCGTCGGCGGACTTGGCGTACTTTCACTCTCTGGTGGGCGCATCAGGTGCAGCGACTCTCCGCGGGGCGCAGTGAACCGCGAACTGCTGCGAAACACTCCGCGCTGTGGCCACCTTTGGTGACCAGATAATCCTGGCCGCTCGTGTCCGCGACGCCAGACTTGCCCGAGTTGAATGGATTTGACGGCCACCGTATTTCCATTCATTGTGCGAGATGCTCTCAGAGTACCCACCGCCCGTGCGCGCGTCAATGGAACGAAGAGACATGTCCCGGAATCGGCACGGGCGCGATTCGAAAGAGCAACCTTAACCCGCGAAGAGCGCAACGGGGGCGCCAAGGCTCGCAAGGAAGAACGCGCTTGCCCTTCTTCGCGAACCTGCGCCAGCTTTTCTTGGCGTTGACTTAGCGGTTGGACGCTTCGTAGATCGCCTCGCGGCATCCGCCCGAGCACCCAGCGGACCTTTTGCTACCATCTACCTTCCAGGAGGGTGGCGATGGCACGAGGGGGTAAGTCGCGGCAACCCTGCGAAACCGGGGGAAACAGAAAGGAACAACCCGCGCTGGTCCGCGGTCGCGCAGCTCAGATTCCATGCGCGGATACGATCGGAAGCAAGGCGAGTTGCGCCCAAGCCCGTGAAGCAAGGTTGCGCGACCAAAGCTAAACCACGGCACGCTCCAGAAGCCCGGATTCCCAGAGAGCTACAACCCCATCGCACCTGAACGCGTGCGAGCGTACTCTCAAACACCTGGATACTCTTTATCCAGGCAGTGGTGTGCGCCCTGCACCACAACACCGCCTGGGAGCTTTGCTGGTCGCGACGATCCTCTCCGCGCAATCCACCGACGCTGACACGTGAATCGCGTCACGCCCCGGGCTGTTCGCGAAATACCCCACCGTGCGAGGCCGCCGCTGAATCCCGAGGAACTCGAGCCCGACGTGCGCTCGACCGGGCTTCTTCCGGAATAAATCAAGATCGGCGGTGGGCGCCGCCAAGAAAACCGTGTGGGCCGACTTCGGCGGCGAGGTTCCGCAGGAGATGGATCAGCTGCTCACGCTGCCCGGCGTCGCCCGCAAGACGCGCCAATGTGGTGCTCGGATCGTGGTTCAAAGAAAGCGATCGGCGTGGTGGTCGACACGCGCGTCACCGCATTTCACGGCGCTGGGAGTTCACGAAGAACAACGATCCCCAGAAGACGGGACCTGGTGGACGCATCATCCCGCAAGATCGCTGGATTCTGTATTCGCACCAGGTCAGCCACCACGGGCGGGGGCTTGTGTGTAGCTCTGAAAGCCGAAGTGTGCCGATTTGCCCGATCGAGCCGCCGCGCTCACGCGCCGAGGACAAGAACCTGGACGACCGTGGGAAGTGCACAAGGGCGCGAAGGCCTAGGACCCAGCAATACGCGGGAGAGGTCTCTTCGCCGCTCAGGGGATGACAACGGGTTTAGTCTGTGAGAATTCTCGTGAGTTTTCGTTGTTTTCGACTTTCTCTGGCCAGGAGTTCCATGCAAAAAAGCGCGTTGAACGCATTTGCGACCCCCTCATGATCACGGCACTCTGGCTGCTCTCCCAGACGCTCCCCACTCCCTGCAGTCATGCGATCCAAGCAGATCGCCAGCAAAACCGAATGCGCGGGTGGATGAAGAGCCTCTCCATTGAGAAGCTCGGCAGCGACCAAGCAAGTCGGCGCGGCGGACGGTCGCCCGACGACAGGCTTAGATCGTCTTTGTCTCGAACCTCAGCGGGCGGAACAATCTCTGGCTACCAGTGGCGTCCGAGTGGGTGGCCGACGCAGCTCTACCGGCAGAAGCGATCAACGGCAGACGCGTCGCCGGCCTGGTCGCCCGGCGGCTTAAGTGGATCGCCTATCAATCGGACTACGACGGCGACGAGCAGTGGGACATCTCGATCGTAGATGCTCGAAGACCAGGGCAGGTCGTCAACCTGACCAATACGCGGGGAATCGCGGAAATGGGCCGCACGTGGTCGCCCGACAGCCGCTGCCCTCGCGTACACGGTGAAGCCCAAGACGTCGTCCGGTCGTGGAGATCGACGTTTACGACCTACGGCGATGCGCAAGGTGCACCACATCACCAGCGGCACCCCGAAAGGACAAGCGGAACGGCCGGCCGATCTGGTCGAAAGACGGCAAGTGGATCGTCTATACAGCAATACGTA
>ERZ1370068.3899-contig-2998_pt1 | contig 69400 bp, 102 predicted proteins | sample MGYA00561227_ERZ1370068 | MGnify/ENA primary metagenome ERZ1370068 (study PRJEB38410, sample SAMEA6850437) | metagenome | study: Metagenomic assessment of the ecological functions of the soil: analysis of the soil microbiota associated with the...
GATCATCGCCGGGAAGTCGTCCTGCGCCGTGCGCGGTACGAACTGCGCAAGGCCGAAGAGCGCGCCGAAACGCTCGAAGGTTATCTCATTGCGCTCGCCAATCTCGACGAGTTCCTGCGCATCATTCGTGGATCAGCTAATCGCGACGAAGCGCGAGTGAAACTGCTCGCATTCGAATTCACCAAACGTCAGGTCGAACAACTCGGCATTCTCATTCGCAATCCTGCGCGCCTCACCGATGGCCGCTACGCGTTCAGCGAACAACAGGCGGACGAAATCCTGAACCTGCGTCTGTATCAGCTGACCGGACTCGAGCGCGAGAAAATCGTCAGCGAATACAAGGAGCTTATCGAAACCATCAACGATTTGCGCGACATCCTCGCCAAAGAGCAGCGCGTCTTCACCATCATCAAAAAGAACTGCGCGAAATCCGCGACAAGCTACGGCTCCCCTCGCCTGACGGAAATTGCTCCCGACGCAAGCCGAGATCAACATCGAAGACCTTATCGTCAACGAGGGTTGCATCATCAGCATCACGCACGCCGGCTTTATCAAGCGCACGGCCGTGAGCGCATTTCGCGCGCAGCGGCGCGGCGGCAAAGGCGTCATCGGCATGCAAACGCGCGAAGGCGCCACCGAGGCGGAGGAACGGCGATTTCGTTCAGCATCTTTTTGCCGCCACCACGCACGATTACCTGATGTTTTTCACGGCCAGAGGACGCGCTTACGTAGAAAAAGTTTACGAAATTCCCGAGATGGGACGCGCGGCAAAGGGGCGTTCTATCGCGAACATCCTTGAGCTTAAGCCTGACGAAAAGATCGCAGCCACGATTCGTGTCCAATCCAAAAATCAGGCACAGGGCCGAGTGCTGTCGATCAAACATGGGACGAAAATTTGCATATCGCGTTTGCGACACAATCCGGGATCGTCAAAAATCGAACCTATCGGATTACGCGAACGTCCGCCGCGGCGGCATTATCGCCATTCAAATCGAAGAGGGCGATCGCTTGATCGACGCGAAACTAACGAATGGCAACAACGAGGTCGTGCTCATTACCAGGAAGGGAATGAGCTTGCGTTTCCATGAAGAGCAGTTGCGCGATCAAGGCCGCAACACCGTTGGCGTTTGGGGAATTCGCCCGGAAAACCGATCACGTCGTCGCCAGCGCCATTGTTGATCCGGAGGCCATGCTCCTCGTGGCCGGTGAGAACGGAATTGGCAAGCGTACGTCGTTCGACGAATACCGGCGTCAATCGCGCGGCGGCAAAGGCATTATCACGATGAAAGCCGGTGAGAAAACCGGCGAAGTCGTTGGCGCGCTCACCGTCCGTGAGACTGACGAGATCATGCTCATCACCATCAAAGGCCAGATGGTACGCACGCGAGTGAGAGAAATTCGCGAGACTGGCCGCAATACGATGGGCGTGAAACTGATGGATTTGCGCGGCGACGAAAAGCTTCAGGCGATCGCGCCTGTAGTAAGTCAGGCCGAGGAAGAGCAAGCCCAAAGCGCAGAGCCTACCCGCGGAAAAATCCTGAGCGCGTCACGCCTGTAGCCGCCGGCCAGCGGCCGGTTACAGTTCATCTGCTGTTAATTGCGAAGACAGCGCCTCAGAGGGCCGTACCTGTGACAGACGCAACCGCGACCGGCTTTGGCAATCAGTAGCCGCCGCTGCCCACGCGTCGTTGTTGTCGTTGTCCGCGCGCCAGTAGTAGGTGGCGGTGCTGCCGTCGTAACCGTGGTTTGACGCGTCGTGGTTGTGGTCGCCTCCGGCTCGCCGGCGCACGAAACCAACATCAGGGCCACCACGGATAACGCAGCACTCAGTATCATTCCTTTTTCATAGCGTAAATGGTTTGTTTACAATCCAATTCGTCACAAGTCGCGTCGGCAGATGTATTAGGACACAAATTCTTTCCATCCGCCGAGAATAGTAGTCGCCCCCTGCGCGCTTTGCCGGATAAAACGGAGAGCAGATCGAGTGCTCAAGAAGCGCAATGCCGCTCCATCAACTGATGAGAAATGCAAGCTCAGGGAAGCAGCGCATTCAAGCGCTGCCGGAATTGATTTGGTGATGTTAATCCACCTTGATCTTTGTGCGCTGCTTCTTTAGCTCCGCCCGCCTGCGTTTCGATTCCAGAATTTTCCTCTTCAGCGCAGCTGGTCTCGGCGATTTTCTGCGCCGCTCTTTTTCGCGCTTCGCGACTTCAGCGATACGCTGTTCTTCTCGAGCGCTCTCAATTGCGTCGAGCAATCGTTCCCGCGCGAGCTTGCGATTTACTGCTTGCGAACGCGAATCCTGAACTGTGACGCTGATGCCGGTCGGGAGATGCCGCAGCGTCACTGCGGTTGAAACCTTGTTCACATTCTGGCCCCCGGGACCACTCGACCGCGCAAAGCTTTCTTCCAGATCGGTCCCGCTAATCTCAAGCTTTTGCATTCGATCAGCTAACACGTCTCGTGACATACATATCATTCTACTACCCGTCGGGCTTTGAAACTGTTCCGAGGTTCGATTTCGATTTAACGACTTAACGGTTCAACGGTCCACATTCTTCCAACGAATTGCCGACGGCCAGACTCGAACCGGCGCGGGCCATCTCCGCACGATCGGTCACGACCGCGTTGTCGATGAGTGCGTGATCAAGTTTACCCGTACCTGCAAATGGATTGGTTGCTGCCTGGAGTTCCCGCAGCGGATAAGCTGGTTGAATTCGCGACGGTGACAGTAGTCCAGTCCAGAACGGCAAGATCGCCTCGGAGCTCATTTACTCGGACCAGGCCTCCGTGCCAGTTCAGTTAGGGCTAAAATGTTAGCGGCTTTGCTTTGATCTAAATCGACGACACTTCCATGGAAAACCGGCCTCGCTCGACCGCCGACATCGAGCAATTCACGTCAACAATTTCAGCAGCGCTCCGGCTTTTGACGGAATATCTATGGTCCGGCCGATAACAAATTCACGCAATGCGACAGCCAACCATTCGCGCGACGCCGTAGCTTCCTCGATGATCAAGCACGCAGCCGAGTCTTTGTTCTTGAGACTGTATTTCGTGATCTCCACTTCGATTGGCTCGACTTCGCCTCGTAATTCGAGGCGGACGCGAACACGACGCTTTTTGTGTCGATCGATAATTCCGTCATTTCGCCAATTCCCTTCAGGTAACTGTTACTGGCAACCCGCGCGGTAAACGCCAGCGTCGCGTCCTTCGAGCGGCGAAGAAATGTGCGCACTTCACCGGGAGCTGCAGCGAGCGTCAGCTCGCGCTGGCGGACTTTTTGAATGACCGCGTTTCTTGTCACTGCCACCATTATTCAAACCCGGCATCTTGTGCGCCGCATCTTTCACCGCCGGCGCGAACCCCGTCACTGCTCTGGCGAGATGTTTACCACCCGGCAAGTGTTTAACGGCTTTCTTGATCTGCTTGCGTCCCTTTTGCCTTCGGCTCCGAGATACGTGGCCAGACCAACGGCCAAAGCGGTCGCCGCATGTTCCGCCACCGTGGGTGCGTGTTTGTTCACAAGTTTCTTAAAAGTCTTCCGGATTGCTTTGCGCGTTTTCTTTTTCAAGCATTGCCATGATTCATTCCTCCCCTAATACCATCGGTCTTCAACAGCGAGTTCGGACGCTGTTGTTTTAAATCAAATGTGCGAAACCGCGGCGGATGCGCGTAAAGACCTGTTGCCAAAAGTGGCGGGCGACAATGCCGCTGTCCGGTGCTGTTGATGGCAGCACCGGAGCAAACTGCAGCTTTTCCTCAAAGAACAGCCGGAAGATTATGGCCGGCATCAACTGAAGTTTCGACTTTGTGCATGAACGTGTGTGTCCCGGTTCAGTGACGATTCGGTGACAATCGACAAAATGAGAATCCTAACGGGTTTACCTCGCTAAATTACGGTTTTTTGACGGTGCCGATGATGGGATTCGAACCCATACAGAGCTATCGCTCTAACGGATTTTAAGTCCGTTGCGTCTACCATTCCGCCACATCGGCGCTGCGACGTGCATTCTAAGCTTCTTCCAGTATCGGCGAAAATGGATTTCGCTGTGATAACGACACTGATTGCGCGAATCATTGTATGGGCGCTAACGCTGGTTCCATCGGCATCGAACACGTCGGCAGCGAAACCGACTCTCTTGCTCCGCCGCAAGCCGCCGCTTCGGCGGCGTCGATCCGCTGGTTGCTCCAGGAACATCAGATTCCGCGCACGAACATCTTCGGCCACGATTTCGCGCCGGGCTACTGCCGACCGGGAGGGACCAGGTGTCCGGACAAGCTCTTCGGCCCGGTGAACTCACGAGCCGCGATCGCAGCTTGGGTCGCGGCTAACGTGTGAACTGACTAGCCGTCCTGAAATGGCGGCTCCGGCGCAGACGTTTTTCCTGTGCCAAACTTGTTGGATGGAGCTGCTTTACCTGGTCCGGGTCCATAATATCTCTTCAGCCAATTGCTCAACCCATCGAGGCCCGGGAATAACATTCGTTCCGTAACATTGTCTTGATCAAGCTTGTCCCGAACTTCCCATTTCAGTTCTTTTGGGATGACGATTCGGCGATAAACTTGCGGATAACTTTCCAGAAAATCGTTAAGACAAAGCCTTGCGCCTGGCATAACAGACATGATCGCGCCTTGGTTGACGATGCGGGCATCCAGCGATGGGGGTTCAAAAAACAGCGCAAATCCCCCGTAGTTGATCCCAAAAGAATCGAGATCCTTTAGCGTTTTTACTTCAGGCAGCATCTCGACAGAAAACAGGAAGGCAAGTTCGTCCGCGAGAATGTTCTGAAGCGGCGTTGGGAGAAGATCACGCACCTGACGAACGTCTACGCACCAAACAACTCCATCCTTGTCATAGTGCTCTTCTTCGGCAGTCGCGAAATGCAAAGCTACTTTGGGCGATACCGTCCAGTCCAGGACCCTCGTGGGCAACCGATGATGCTGGGGCAACCGCGAGTCGAACCAAAAGCGTATCCGCCGGTATTGAGCCCGATTCCGCATACTTCCTGAAACTGCGAAGCATGGGTCCTTCAACATTCACATAGTCTCCACAGAGTCTTTGGAGACTGGTTTCCAGCCCCCACGAATGGTCGGCCACGCCACGGTAAACAAAATCAGACCGGTACTCTGAAAAACGGTTCTGGGAATGTCATGCAGAGCATTCATTAACTCGGCCCAACTGCTGACGACGACGTCATTTGCTTGCATGCTTAACTCTCGGATTATGGATACATGCGATACCGATTCACCCTCGCTTGTCGTCATAATAATGCTCGCGAACCCTTCCCGCCCACCTCTGAAATACCTGCCCTCAGCGCATCCTTCGCAGCGCCTTTGATTTTTGCTGACGGCATAGGATGAATGAAAACATCTGAAACGCCGGTATCGAATATACCTCCTGTGATGCCGTCTTCGCGGAACACTCAGAGTCGGTAGATGGAGCCCGAAAAGAATGCCTGACTCCAAATGATTCCAAGGAGTCGGAAATGGAATTGGTGTGCTGAGGCTGCTCTTCTGCAGGAGTTCCGCGCTTTTTCAATCCACCGCTCGCGCCGAATTGCTCGAATCCCAGGAATTATCCCACCTGGGCAATGACGCGCGATAAGGAGCACCTCCCGCAAAGGTAGCTCAGTGGGATAATCAGAGCGGCCAAGAGCACGCGCCTCCAAGTCATTGTCGTCTAGTTGTCGAATAATCACCGTTCGAGCTGCTTCTTGTGAAGGAGAGAGGCTCGTGGGGGACAGAAACGAAAACAGGGATTTTCATAGCCAGAACTTCTGGTATTTCAGTCGGTATGAGGCGGGCTTCTTACAACGCCTTAAGGCGATTAGCGTTTCATACAAGAGCAGGGAAGTGCAAGACGAAAATTAAAGTGCGCTGAGAGGTAATCACCAGATGTGATCCCCGCGGAAGCTAAATCAATAATGGCTATTACGGCGAAGGAGCTTGGGCAATGCCTTCAAATTTGCTTGATTATCGCGAAGAAAACCGACTGAAATAAGGTGAAGCACAAGCGTGCAGCATAGAGTGTTATGCCGACCAACGATAAAACCCGAGGGGGACAGCAAGTTTAGGATTGCGTTGGCTAAGACGGTCACGACTTGGGCCAGGGCTTTGAAAAGGACAAATCGCACCCTCGACAGCGCCTTCCTATTTTGGACGCCGAGAGCAGAGGCAAATATGTGCTCCACCGAAGCACAATCGACGCATTTGTAGCTCCCATGAAGCGTCCTCCAGACGTGGACGAATCAACCTTGTCACTCAAAGATTTGCTAGAGGACCCAAAGATAAAAGACTACATCGTTAACAGCTTCCTGCCGCTCACTCCAGGCGCAACGCTCGCCGATGCCAAGGATCTTCTAGACAAAAATCCGCAATGTCTCGATATCCTGGTTACACAAGACGGAACCAAGAATGGGACTGTGGTCGGTTGGATCACGAATGTGATGGTGCTAAATGCGGCAACGATTTAAGAACGTCCGAAGCATATCGTTGCCGAACGAAGCGTTGCTCATTACACAAATACCAGTAAGTAAACCTCGCCGTCCTAATTAACTACCCTTCTTGAATCAGCGGGTCTGGCACACGCGCTTTCGGAAAATCATCCACACTCCTACAAGGACCAACGCAGCGCCTAACAAGGACGAAAGCGGAAATGTTTCGGCGCCTAACAACCAGCCGAGCATGACTGCTCCAGGTGGAGTGATGAGCGAGATACTTTGCAGCTGCGCGACCGTCAGGCGTGGCAGCAACCAGTAAAGCAGCAGAAACGTCAGTGCCGAGCCGATCACCGCCAGATAGAGCAGGCAAAACACTGACGAGGGGGTCCAGTGAAAGCGCGCTGGGTTTCCATCCACAGCGAACCCAAGCAGTAACAACGGCGCAGTTCCGAAAATCATCTGCCACGCAGCAAGCATCGCGGGCGCAAGCTGCATCGACCGCGCCTTGACAAGCACGTTTGCGAAGGCCGCGCTGGCAGCACCAACAACGACTGCTACACCACCCCAGAAAGCAAGCGGACCGTTGAACCCCAGCAGCCGTGCGCAGATGACGGTCACGCCACCGAGTGCAATGATTGCGCCGGCGAACTTTGGTAAGCGCAGCGGTTCATCCGGCAGCATCCAGTGAGCGAACATCATGCCGAAAATTGGAATGCTTGCCTGCAACACTGCAGCAAGACCTGACGAAACGTGCAGCTCCGCCCAGAACAGCAGCGTATAGTTCACGGCAAACATGAGGACTCCCGTGATGGCGAGAACGATGTAATCGCTGCGCCTTCGCGGGAGCAGATGTGTCCGCCCCATCGAGACGGCTACGAGCACGATAATTGCGATGAGAAAACGAATCGCCACGAACGAAATCGGCGGGAGATCGCGTAATCCGATTTTAATGGCAAGCCAGGTGGAGCTCCAAACAACGCAAAGCGTCAGCCACGCCAGCGGCACACCCCACCCTGCTTTCGGTCGCCATCTTTCTTGCAGCGATACACTCGTTGTTTTCACACGCGCGCGAGCATCGCGCGTGGCCTGCGACTCGTAAAGCCAGGTCGCGTCGCTGCGCAGCAACCTATTCACTGATTGACAGTCGCTGAGCCTCCTGAGAGGGTTCCGCGCCGCTATGAACAAATTTCTTCCTCTCCTGCTCTGCCTTTTACTCAGCATTTTCACTGTGGCGCGCGCTACGAAGCCGACGCACATGCGCCGTTCCGAACATGAAGACCGCTCACAACGAACCGAGGGGACAAGAAGCGGACGCGAAAACGTTGCTTAATGATGCAAACACCGGCGAAGAAGTGGCTTCCGACGGTGACGACAGCACGGAACCCGCTTCCAGCGATGACGGCGAAGACGTGAACGACGATGGTGGCGGTGACGCGCCGGGAGATGAAGATACCGGAGATGATGACGCAGGGGATGACGATGGAGGCGATGACGGCGGCGGTGATGAAGGCGAATAAAACGAACGCCGATTTAGTTTCGAGCAGGACAACTTCTCGCCGGCATCTTGCCAGCGCGCGGTCAGTACAGTATTTCTAATCGCATCCCGTTTACGGCGCGTTCGTCTAGTGGTTAGGACACAGCCCTCTCAAGGCTGGTACATGGGTTCGACTCCCGTGCGCTGCCAGAGCATTTCTCAGAGGATAAAACGCGGCAAATAAACTCTCAATTTTCGATTTCATGACAGTTTTATGACACCTGTCCATGTTTACGAAGCCCGCGCGCGCAAAGATCATCGCGGCGGCGATTTAATTTCCGATGCGCTGTCTTTCATGTGGTCCCGCTCATGAAAACGCTGACAAAAGCGGCGACGAAACATTGTTGACTTGAAGAAAAGAGCCCGGCGTGTGTTAACGGCTTCCATCAACCTGGTTCAGGAACGCTGGGGTAAATTAGACAGGCGTAAACATTCAACCCGGTCCATACATCATTTACGAAATTCGAGCCCGGAGCTGATAAGCACGGCTTCGACCTAAGCAGCGATGCGCTTCCGTACAGTCCGTTGTGGTATCGCGGCTCAAACGCCATCGTCGATGCGGTGGGCTACGCAAAGTCTTACAGCCGAACGCATCCCATCGTGATTCGCGTTTACGATGCTACTGGCAACGTCATCGAGACGCTCGGAATACAAGAGCCGAATGAACAGCTGAGACGTAACCGTAGCTGCAACCAGCTTTGCTCAGATTGTCAGCGATGATCTCCCAAGACTTCACGCGCACCTAAGTGCGGTGAACGTATTTTGGAGTCCCGGACAAGCCGGGTCACAGGAATTTATTTATCCGCTGATCGCTGCCGTGACCGGCCCCATCTTAACCTTTGCGCCACCCGCCTTTTTCGGCGCATACAGCAGAAATTGGCCGCTGCCAAGATCAATGGCTCGCGACCCTTCGCCCACGCTAAAAATAGTCTTCTCGCCAAGGCGTGTGATCGTTTGATCCTTGAAAGTCAGCTCACTCCGGGACTGCACACCGGTCTGCACAGCCGTGCCGTGGCGAACATCATCGTTCACTGCAGCCGCACGCGGTGATGCGTTCGATGGTAGCACTCGAACGTCCTGGATGACTTGAGTCACCTTGGCTTCTTTCAGCTCGTCCGCGCTGACCTGGTTTGGGAGCCCGCTCGCAAGCGCAAACGCAAGCGCAGCTATCGTTAAAATGCACTGGGATTGGATATGCATCGTCCCCTTGTACCCAGGAATCATGCCAAGTCTACCGAAATCCAACGAAAGCGGGTCACAGAAAAGAGCACGGCGTGAGGGAGTGGGGTCAGCCGCTCACGTGATGCTGTATCCGCGTTTACGATCATGCTGGAAAGATGATCGAGACGCACGAGCACGCCCGGCGAGTTCAAACAGTTCTGATTATTTTCGGCTTTGGCAACGACCGCGAGGGCTAGGAATTGGACGGGGACTTTACCCAGCCGGTGTCCATAAATAAGCACGGTTGAAAACTCCAAGACCGGCTCTCCGCACCATCAGGCTCGCAGTCGTTACCTCTTGCGATTCCTTCGGTTGTGCAAACGGCAGTCCGTAGTCTCGCGTGCGCGAGGGGAACACGACGATTGGGGAGAACCGCCGCCCTTCTGGTTCGTGAGACTCTCCTTTGTTGAGAGTCGAGAAAAAGACAGAGAAGAATCGCACAACGGGATCGAACCAACAGTGCGGCTCTTTTTCTTTAGATCCTGTGATAGCTTGACGTTAGGCTGGCGACTGTGGGCGCTACGGCTCGCGCTGACGTTGGTGCTGACGTTGGTTGCCACACCGCCCTTGGCATCTTTTTCGGCTTCAGGTCGTTGAGTTTGATATTCGTTTTCTTTTTCTTGTCTTGCTTGTCTTGCATGTTTGTTATTTATCCTTCGTAGGGTTGTTTGTTGATTGTGTTTTGTCAGTGACACCGAACAGCAATCGATGCCCGCCCGTAACGTCCTGTTTTGGAATCAGGTCATTCAAGCGAATCAATTTACCTTTCCTGCGCTTAGGCCTTTGATTTCCTGATTCTCCGGCTGCGGGCGCTTTTTTCCTTGTTCTTCGGTGCACTCACTTTGGCTATCTCTGTTATCAGTATCCATGCCAAGTCGCGCAAAACCCGGTCTAGATAAAAATTGGCGACTGATATCTCCTTAACCAGGAAGCGGTTACGCAGAGCTCCCTTATCGAAAATAAGCAACTGCCATGGCAGATAGAGCGAACGTCGGAGTTCATTCTAAGGTCGCTTGGGCTCGTTTTTAGGCCTACGGTGCTCTATTTTTAAGCCACGTCTCGGAGATATCGTGCGAGCGTCGAGCGAGAAATACCGAGTAATTTTGCCGTCCGCCGCTGATTCTGAGCCGCTTGTTGATAGACGAATCGGACCCGCCTTTTCAACCCGCTTTCAATCGATAGATCGTGCGCGAGGGACCCTGACGCAGCTTTTAGGGATTGTTGACCACTTGCGACGCGCGCTTGCTCGCTTCAAGTCCGCCACGGGACGGACTCGCTGTGGCGAGCTGGGCACTCACTTTTGGATTTGGGTGGCCTGCTCTCTTGAGCTGGGCTGTGAGAGTCTCTATTTGTTTCTGTTGCTGCGCGACCATTGCTTCCAACTTCTCAACTTTGCCAACTTTGCCATTGAGTATGGCGGGGCGCTGCGTTGGCACGCCGGGCGCGCTACGACGTTGCGGTGCGCTACGTTGCACGGTGCGCTACCACCCTGGCTCGGGCCAAAATCCCAGCCAAGGTGGTCGTCCGCACGGTCCAGAGTAACTACAACAACGCTGCCGCCAACAGGCTGGAAGTTGTTGAAGATACCACCGATGTAACACTCTAAGGACCCGGCCCCGTTCCCGTTCGAGACGTCGCCGATGCGGATCGTATCGCTTTCGTCGGCGGCGAGCGTACCCAACGAAGTCGCCGACGTAAGTGTTATTGATGCCCGTGATCACGTTTTGTCCTGCCCTGGTATCCCACGGCTGTGTTCTCACTGCCATCAACGTTATTGAAGAGCGCCACAGAGCCAACTGCCGCGTTGTTATTGCCCAAACCGAGTGCATCCGAGTCATTATTCCAGAGCGTGTAATAACCAATGGCGGTGTTTGCAACGCCGATGAACATTGAAGAAAAGCGCGTCGTTGCCAAAAGCGTTGTTGCTGTATCCGTCAACGTTATTAAGGAGCGCACCGGCGCCGACACCATTGTTATGCCCAGCCAAGTGGGAAGCCATTTGCGACGGAGCCATTAAACAATAGCGCGTCGTAACCCACGGCCGTATTGCCGCCAGCCGTAAGGTTGTTCTTGAGCGCAGCATAACCAACAGCGGTGTTTGGATTGCCATCAGTGTTGAACTGGAGCGCCTCAGTGCCAACTGCCGTGTTTTTCGCTGCCGGTAGTGTTGTTTGAAGGGCAGCGGTTCCGACGGCTGTGTTATCCTCGCCGGTGGTGTTGTTTGCAAGGGCAGCGGTCCCGACGGCTGTGTTATCGTCGCCGGTGGTGTTGAATAACAGCGTCGCCGCGCCAAATGCCGTGTTTTCGTCTGCGGTGTTGAAAGAAGAGCCCCCGCGCCGGTAGCGGTGTTGAAGCTGCCCCACGGACTAAAAAGAGCGAACGCCAACCAACTCCTGTGTTTCCAGTGCCGGTGGTAGGGTTTTGAAGGGCGAGGCAGCCTTCAGCTGTTGTGAACCCGGGGTAACACCCGTCCGGCAGCGGAGCAACTTGCGGAGCTGCCTTTATTTCTGGCAAACCGACAAAGCAGGCAAGCACGGACAGGATCGTTGTGGATATTTTGAAGCGAGTTTTCATTACCTTAATTTCCTTTTGTTTTGGCCTTCTCTGATTTCTCCGTGGAGAACTCATTTCGGGGCCATTTATAGTGGATTTTCGCTTTTGCGTGGCCTAAGCCCTGACGCCCAAAACGTTTTGGCAAAGGTTCAGATGCTGTGTCAACAAGAAAGCCAAAAGAAAGAACGCCCTGAAAGCTGCAGCTTCCGCTCACGTCTGGCTCCAATCAGCAAACAGGTTTCCCGATCATGCTACCGCCGAAGAGCGAGCCCATTTAACCCTCTGCCGGGGTGATACCCGGATGGTTTTTGCTGTTTGCGACGTAGCTTCTGGTACAGATCAGGCCGCAGCTAGATGGTCTATCTATCACATCTTCCGTCCTGGCTTTGCGGTGCGATAATCGTAAGCAGCTTTGTGGTGCTTTCGATCATCGGCCTGGCGCTTTTTCAGTGGCTCGTCGTTGGCCGGCTTCGCCTCACGGAGGAGATGAACAACGACATCATTTTCTTTGCTTCAGCCATCGCGGTGTTCTACAGCCTCACAGTCGGACTGATCGCGGTGGGGGTATGGACGACTTACAGCCAGGTCGAGAACACAGTGTCGGCCGAGGCAACAGCTATCGGTTGCTTCTATCGTGACGTCAGCGGCTATCCGGAGCCGCCACGAACCAGGCTGCAGGCGCAGGTCCGCGAATACACCGTTTTTCTAATCGAACAGGCCTGGCCCGCGCAACGACGTGGAAAATCGACCGACGTTGCCACCCCGTCGGCTCAGCGCACTCGAGCAGGAACTGGTGCGATTTGAACCGGCGCACGCTCGGTCAGCAAGTCCTTCATGCGGAAACGTTCCGTCAATACAACGAAGTCGCGGGTCTGCGGCGTCAGCGATTGCATGCTATTGGCGCGGGTTTGCCCTCTGTCATGTGGTCGGTCGTGCTGATCGGGGCGTTCCTGACGATCACCGTGACGTATCTACTTAAGATGCAGCGGATCGTCCATTTCGTGCTAACGGGATTTTCGCCATGTTTATCGGGTTGGTCGTGTTCGTCATCATCAGTCTCGACCAACCGTTGGAGCGGGCCGCTCGCGATTGATTCCGGGCCGTACCAGCTTGTCCTGGATCGCTTGATAGATCTGAAATAGACGAGAGGCGATCTTGAAATGAACCGTGGCGATTACTCCGGCTTGGAACTCGTTTTTGATTGGTAAATCACAAATGACGCCCTTAGCATGGGCTGCACGATTGGCTACGATTGTTTAGCAATGCGATTTAATCGAGACAAAACGAATTGAGGAGGTCATAATGGCAATCAAAATTGCACAGGTCCAAAATCTTCAGCAAATGGATGTCCTTGTCGCGGGTCCCGACGATGCGAACCATCTCTTCATCATCGATGGACAATTTGATGCAAGCCTGGCTATAGGATCTCAAGGCACTAATTTCGCTACAGCAAAAGAAACCTTCAGTGCGTTGATCGGGCCCAAGCTCGCTAACAGACAGTTCGTTCGAGCAATTGGCACGGCTTCAATCGTGAAAACTCAAATCGCTAACATCGCGCCGGGAGGATCGGCGACCTGGAACATTGTAGATGTTGATGCCGATTGGGATGATGAGTCCGGGCAGGTTGAATTGAGAATCGAGGCACAAGTGAATTGTTCGGGTTCGAACCAGAGTGCGAGCATCAATGGCTTCGCGTTTCATGTAACGATTCTTGCGGCCCTCCCTGCCAATTAAGAATTGCCCTGAGGCGAGCTCGGTCAGCGCGAACGGCGGATCCTACAAAAGATGCGTTTTGCTCGTTCGGAATGTTTTTAAGAGCTTCAGCCGCAACCTGCTGGCGAAAACCGGAGTTCAATAGCTATAATATCTGCCATGAAATCAAAACACAGCTTCGCGAGGAATGTTCTTCTGATGTTGGTTTTCGGGTGCGCAATTTTCATCAGCACTGTTGCGCAAGGAGGTCGCCAGAGTACCTCCGGTCTAATCACCACTTCCCGCCTGGCCGGCTCATCGTGGATAGAACGCCGAACTTCGGATGGAATCTCGGTTTCAATCTTCTGATCGATGGCAGGTCTGTGGGGAGCGTCGCCCAGGGTCACAGCTATAGCGCCTGGCTACCAGCTGGGCCTCATGTGTTGACCGTCCACAAGGTGCCGGCGACAGGCTTTACCGCACCAACTTCGACAACAGTGAACATCCAGCCCGGCGCTGAGCATCTGTACACTGCCATGTGGGATTCAGGTCTGGTTTATCTCCAGCCGGGAGGAGTTTTGCTGACGCCCGGGCGCATGCTGGCAAAATCACGGTGATGGTGCCCCATAACGGCGTTACTGATTGTTCAAGACCGGTCGCGGCTTAACTCAAAAGCGGAAATTTACCCTGGAAGAGTAGATCCTGTTTTCGATTCCCGCGCGCTGCCAATCGCGGACATTTCCGATGCGTCTTGCTTCATTTAGCAGCGTGCTCGCGCTCTGTGTTTGCCTGTTGGGAAACGGATGCTCGAAAGGAATCACTCGCTCGACAGTGGCGATCGTGTTTTTCGTAAGAGGCAACGTCGTTTTCGGCAACGCGGAACGAAATGATTTCCAACCGGTCACGTCTAAAAGCAAAATTCACGCGGGCGACACAGTGCGCACATCAGACGGCGCCTCAATTAATCTGGCGTTGATCCCGGGCGCATTCGTCCAACTGTCCGGAAATTCCGAGATCAAAATAGAAGACCTCAGACTAACGAAGGACGGCAACGATACCGCCGAACGCATGCTTGATCGACGTGCGTGGATACGATTGAACCGTGGAAGAATTGTTAGTTTGTTCAGCCAGAAGTGATAAAACCGCATCAGAGTTTGGCGTCACAACAGGCCAGGTAACGCTCAGGCCCGACTCCGATTGTCTGTTCTCGGTTTGGACTGACGGCACAACGAGCAGAGCAACGTGCGGGCGAGGCGAAGTGAGCGCATCCGCCGACGCGCAACCGCCGTTGAAAATTGCTGCGGGGTATTTCTCTCAATGGCCAACAGCGTCGAAGGAACCGATCGCTGCAAGTGCCGATGCGGGCGCGCAGATGGACATCAACAACGGCACTCGACGTCGAACCGGAGTTGCTGGATCAAGCGGCCGGTTGGCAAAACCGCCGCGTGTTTTAAGTATCTTGTCGGTCGCTGAGATTGGCCGTAGCGGCGGTCTTTGACCGCCGAATTTCGAGTTCAGCCCCGGTCCGGGACGCCAGAAATTGCAAGCACGCATGTGCTTCACCGAAATCGTTTGCAGTCGCGCGCGGAATTCTGGATGATCGCTGCACATGACGCAGCCAGCTCTCGATCTAGTCATCGCAGCGCTGGAGAGGATTCGAGAGAAAAAGTGATCGCGCGCCACGCGCATCGAGAACTGCGCTCGCGCGGTTGCAAGCTGCTCGTGCTGCCACCGCTCAATCTCCTGCGCTGAGGACAGCGCACGCTACACCGCCGATGCTGTAGAGTCCGCTGTCCTCAGCGGAGATGCCGACGCGCGAAATAAAGCAGATTTACTGGCCGCGGTTCGCGAACGCGTTGGCGCTTGCACGAAATGTGCGCATCTCGCCTGCTCGCGGACGCAAACCGTGTTCGGCGTCGGAAATCCGGACGCCGATTTGATGTTCATCGGTGAAGCGCCCGGTGCAGATGAAGATCAGCAAGGGGAACCGTTCGTCGGACGCGCCGGACAATTACTGACGAGAATTCTGAAGGCGATGAACTTCGCGCGCGAAGACGTTTACATTGCAAATATCCTGAAGTGCCGCCCGGACATGCCGGCAGGCAGTTTTGGGAATCGCCCGCCCACGCCGACAGAGATGCAAACGTGTCGGCCTTATCTTCGTGGAACAGATCGACATCATTCAGCCAAGTGTGTTGGTCGCGCTCGGCGCGGTCGCTGTCGAGGGGTTGCTCGGAACGCGAGCGGCAATGCGCGAATTGCGCGGCCGCTGGCATACTTACAACAGCATTCCGCTGATGATCACGTATCACCCGCGTACTTGCTGCGAAACCAGGCGCCTTCCGAAAAACGCAAAGTCTGGGAAGACATGCTTCAAGTGCATGGAGCGGCTCGAGCGACCCATCAGCGAGCGACAGCGAAATTATTTCCTGTAGCCGCTTCGCTGTGCGAAGCGCGGTGGTGAACGCGTTGCCCACAGGGCAACGGCTACAGTTTGGCGCGATCGAATATCGCGTCCATTTGCTGGCGCGATGCCATGCGTCAATGACCTAGCGACAAAATCATCGCGCGCACTTCGCTGACGCGCGACTTTCACCGTGCGCTGCAAGGCCGCGGGACCGGACGCATTCAAAAGCGCAGAGTGTGCGCGCGCCGATTAATGCCGGCAGCACCGTCGCAGCGCGCACGCGACGATTTTTGATCGCGCGCGAATATTCCATTCCAGACGTAAGGCCTGCCTTTGCGTTCTCCAGCCACGTTCGATAGATCGGCTGGAAGCGCTCCGGTTCGGAGAGGATCTGCGAGGGAGTCAGGTGCACCGCGCTTAATTCGTGTTCGGGAAAATAACATCTTCCCGCTCGAAGATCCGAGCCGGCGTCGCGCAACACATTGATCAGTTGAAGCGCCATGCCGTAACGCTTTCCCAGGGCAAGCATCTCGTCTTCAGTCCGGCTCGAGAACTGGCGAACGTGCCGGAAACAGAGTCGCGTCCAAAATTCACCGACACAACCGGCAACCAGATAGGTGTATTCGTCGAGATCGGCAGCGGTGCTCAGCGCGCGGATCTCCTGCGGATTATCGAAACGTTGCAGGTCGAGCATCTGGCCGCGCGTGATTTTTTCGAGCACAAGGCGAATGTCGTTGCGGTCCGCGTGCTCCATTCCTTCAAGGCAAGCCAGGCAATCGGGTAGTGATTCCAGGAGTTGTCGTTCGCTTACGTTCTCCTGCAGCGAAACAAATGATGCAATAAGCTCCACGACGACATCACGGGAAGCTGTGCCTTGGATGCCATTGGAAAGCAGCTTCAAGGTTTCCATTCGCACGCTTCCGGAGATTTGTGCTGTGTCGGCAACGGTGTCGGTTGTTCGGGCCAGCAGATACGCCAGCGCGATCGGCTCGCGTAATTGCGCCGGTAAAAATCGGATCGACAGGTAAAACGAGCGCGAAACGGAGCGCAGAATTTCTGTCCGTAACGACTTTGTAGAACCCGGGCTCATAATGTCGTGCATTCCGAGAACAATCGAGATCGATGCGATATGCGCGTCACTGTGTTGTGCTCTTTCACCTCTCCTTCTGGAAGGGAGAGGGCAGGGTGAGCGTTCTGCGATTCCGAGCAAGTCACCGCTTTATCCCCTCACCTCAATCCTCTCCCTTCACAAAGGGGAGAGTCGGATGCTTTGACTGCGAGTGGTTCGAGAACAACGTTGGCCGACAGTCATAGCAGAGCCTTTGCGACCGGATCGATAAGAACATCAGCGTCCAATGTTTTTACCTCTATTCGATTGGTAGCCGAGTTACCGAGCCCGAGCTGGCTGGCGACATCGATGTAGGCTGCCACTGAACCGACAGGAGGGAGACTCCCGCGCTTCCGCCATTCTTCCAATCGTTTCAATGCGACGGCATCCAGAGCCACCGGGTCCTTGCTCGCATACAGCGTGGCATGGTGCACTGCGTAATTCGGCTGCGGCTGCGGCCCGCCGGCATGTTGCGCGATGAGGCCGTCCATCAAATTGAACACCACCTTTTTGCGATGAGAGGGTTGGCATAAATTTCGGCGAGACTTCCCGCGCCGAACCGCGAGCCCTGCGCGAACCGGCGCCAGTTGTCGATGTTCGGGATGGTCATGTTGTAAATGCAACCCGCGATGCCATTCGTTTCACTGATGCTCATCACAGGGACGTTGATGACTTTGTCTACATCACTGGAGATGATCTTCGAAAAATGGCTCACGTTGCTCGTAGCGTCGGTATCTGCGAAAAGCGGCATCTTCCCTGTGTCGCCGACATATTCGAAATCTCCCCACACCAGTTTCCCGGCTAAAGGGGCAGATAGCATTGCTTTCGCGTCATATCCGTCGTGAGGCGCGATTGCTTTTACCTGATAGCCATCAACCGATGGCCGATATCCGGCCTCCTTGATTCCGCCGAGGGAGCGGTCCCAGACGATGATGCTACTGCGGGGATGACCTGCGGCCGCCAGACCATCCACGATCGCGTTCACAATGTCATGGTGCGTTGTGAAAAGCTCGCCACCCGCTGCCGAGATCTTGATACCGACGCGCTCACCGGGAGAGACCAGCGATCCCCATGCCTTGGCCACGTCAGGCTCTCCGGTCACAGCCATCACGAGCCGATTCACCATTTCGCGCACGATGTGCGGGTTCGTCTTATGCTGTTTGATTGAATCAGGATTGCGCAGCGCGTACACGACCGAGGGCGTCGGCGCCGGTTGCTGGCCTTGAGCTAGCCCGGACGAGATGGCGCAAAACAAAACCAGGGCTACGTTTCGAATCAGCATGACAGTGTCGACGGCAGACGGATTTTATGAGTAACCGCGGGAATCACAACTGCTCGACTGACGGTCATCCTGAGCAAAGTCGGAGGAACCCGTTAAGTAACTGCAAGGTTTTGCCGCGGGATGTCCTCGACTGCGCCCGCGAACGACAGAGAGTAATACGGTTCGCCACATCTACGTTCACATCCCCTTCTGCGCGCGTATTTGTCCGTATTGCGCGTTTTACAAGGATTTGCTGGATCGCTCGCAGACCTCGCGATTTTGTGAGGCGCTCCTGCGCGAGCCGAACTGGTAGAGCGCGACCAGCCGCTGGGACGCGCCGCTCCTTGCATACGCCATCGACGATTTACTTCGGCGGCGGTACGCCTACGGCGCTCAATATCGCGCAACTGGAATTGTTGCTGCGCGGATTCCATGAAAGGCTCGAATTATCGGAATTGGTTGAATGGACGATTGAAGCAAATCCGGGAAGCGTCTCCGCGCGAAAGGCAGCCCTCCTGAAAAAATTCGGAGTCAACCGGATCAGCCTCGGCGTGCAGTCGTGGGACGAGGAACTGTTGAAATTGCTCGGACGCGAGCACAACGCGCAGCAGGCAGAAGAATCGTTTCGGATTTTGCGCGACGCAGGTTTCACGAAACATCAACGTCGATCTGATGTTCGGTTTGCCCGGTCAAACGGATGATCAATGGCGCGCGACTCTGGAGAAAACAATCGCGCTCCAACCGGAGCATATTTCCACGTATTGCCTGACGTACGAAGAGGACACGGAATTTTTCCTGCGCCACGCGCGCGGCGAATTTCGGCAGGATGCGGATGCAGACGCAGAATTTTTCGAAATGACAATGGCGATCCTGGAAGATGCCGGTTACGAGCATTACGAAATCTCGAATTACGCGCGTCCTGGTTTTGAATCAGTTCATAATCGCGCGTACTGGCTCGGCAAAGATTATCTGGGAATCGGACCGAGCGCGGTTTCGACCATTGGGATGCAGCGCTGGCAAAATGTCTGCGATTATCGCGCGTACATCGATCGCGCTCTTGCCGGTCAATCTCCGCGTGAATCGAGCGAGAATCTCACGGATCAAATGAAACGCACCGAGCGAATCGCGCTTTCTCTGCGCACGCGCGACGGAGTTTCTGCCGGAGAGCTGAAAGATTTCGGCGACCGAGACTGATGAGCTCGTCGCACTGGGGTTGCTCCGACAATCCAACGGAAATTTCATTTTGACGCCAAAGGTAAAGCGCTGACCGACTCCATCACCGAAGTAACTTCTTTGAACGCGCAGGGCCAGACGACTATACGGCTCCTCCAACAGAACCCCGTCGTGTCAGGGCTCTTCGCGCGACAATTTACCTTGCCAATGTCGCTAGTTTTTCCACACTCGAGTGTCGCTCAACGGATCTGAATCAGGCGGAGGACTTTGCCCGCTAGGTTCTTCGTCTCTTCCGGACCCGCCATTCCAAATTCATACAGCGGGGGAACGGAAAGGAAGAGTCATGATTCTGAAAAATTATCTCAAAAGAGTAATGCCATCACTGTTTTCAGTCGTCTTTGTGCTTGTCTGGTTTGCGATTGCACCGCTGGTGCGAGCGGTTGTCCCAGCGCCAGACGGCGGCTATCCCGGGTTCAACACGGCGGAAGGGGCAAAACGCTCTGTTCAACCTCACCACCGGCATAGGGAACACTGCAGTAGGCTGGTTTTCGCTCTGGAGCGACACCGACGGGAGCTACAACACCGCTGTCGGTGCGGGAACGCTCCTTTTCAACGTCGGAAATCAAAAGTACGGGTGAGGAGCCCAAAACACCGCCAGTTGGCACGGCAGCGCTTTTGAACAACACAACCGGCAGCTTCAATACAGCCACTGGAACGACTGCACTTGTCAACAATACCGAAGGTGTGGGAAACACGGCCGTCGGTGGTAGCGCACTCTTTAGCAATATCACCGGCGTTAGCAACACCGCCGTGGGAGATCATGCCCTCTTCAGCAACAACGGAGACCCTTCCTTCGGGGACGGACTCCTACAACTGTGCATTTGGAGCCTTTGCGCTCGCTGACAATTCCACTGGCCATTACAACAGCGTCCTCGAGCACGTTGCGCTTCAATTCAACACTACCGGCGAAGCCAATACGGCCATCGGTTATCGTGCGCTCCGAGGCAATACTACCGCCAGTTTCAACACGGCGACTGGTTTTCAGGCACTCATCAGCAACACCACTGGTAGCCAAAACACGGCCACCGGAGCGTCCGCGCTTGTGAACAACACTACCGGCAGCTTCAACACCGCCAACGGAGCGTTTGCTCTCGGTGACAACACCACTGGGAGCCGAAACACTGCCAACGGTGCGTTTGCGCTGAGTAGCAACACCACGGGTAACGACAACACTGCCACCGGAGCAGCAGCGCTCTCTGAGCAACACCGACTGGTGTACGACAACACGGCTATCGGGCAGTCAGCGCTCGCCAGCAACACTAACGGCTTCAGCAACACTGCCATCGGCGAGTGGGCGCCCTCCTTAGCAACACCGACCGGTAATGTCGACACAGCTACTGGTGTTGACGCGCTCCTTGCATAATACCGACGGCGAGGACAACACTGCAAATGGTTACCGGGCGCTTCTTGCCAAACACCACTGGCGACAGCAACACAGCCTGCGGCGTCCTTGCACTCTCGGCCAACACCAGCGGAAGTTTCAGCACTGCCTTGGGCAGAGGCGCTGGTCATTGGCGTGAGCACGGCCAACAACGTCATTGCTATCGGCAGTAGTGCTCGAGAACGTGAGCAACAGCTGCTATATCGGCCAGATTTATACCAATGTTCAGCCGCAGGTCGGAACGGATCCAGACTACGGTTACCGTAAACAGCGACGGCAGACTTGGCCGGGCGAACGTCTCCTCGCGCCGATACAAACATGACATTCAGTTCGATGCACAACGCCAGTGAAGCGATCTACGCGCTCAAGCCAGTCAGCTTCCGCTATCACAAGCAATACGATCGAACGCAGACCGATAGCCTTTGGTCTCATCGCGGAGGAAGTGGCCGAAGTGCATCCGGACCTCGTGGGTCGCAATCCAGAAGGACAGCCCGAATCCGTTCGCTACGAGCAGATCAACGCGATGTTGCTCAATGAGTTCCTGAAAGAGCATCGCAGAGGCGAGGAGCAAGATTGCAAGATCCAGGAACAGGAGACCACGATTGCACAGTTGCGATGCGAAATTCAGGCTTTGGCTGCAAGGGTAGACGAGCAAACGTCGCAACTGCAGAAGGTGAGCGCCTGGATCGAAGCGGGCGAAGCCAAGCCGCAATTTGCGCGGAATCAGTAAGGGCCGGCAACATGTTCCGCGCGTTGCTTTTGATGTAGCCATTTAGCACAACTACAGCGGCGACCTCTGGGCAGCGGTCGCCATCCGCGACGCTTGCGAAACGCGAACTCTTTTGGCGGCGCTCTTGCTTCGCGGTGATTGTGCCCTTCCGGCGAAAATACCGAAACCATTCACCGCGGCGAGCGCTCCCCAGAGATTTTGTCTCGACAGCGAACTGAATTTCATCCGAAACTCTGCGCCATGAAAACGACGACTCAGCTAGTCTTATCATTCATAATCCTGCCTCGTCGCTGTCGCCCCGATAATACAAGCGGTAGTGCCACCGCCGGACGGAGGCTACCCTAGCTTCAACACGGCGGAAGGGCAGAACGCGCTCTTCAGTCTCACCACGGGCTCTGCGAACACAGCGGTTGGTTGGTTTTCGCTCTGGGCCAATGCCGAAGGCAACTTTAACACCGCTACCGGAGCCGGAGCCCTCCTTTTCAAGCACCGCAGACGAAAATACGGCATTTGGCGCGGCGGCGCTCCTATTCAATACTACCGGCATCAACAACACGGCCATTGGAGCGGCAGCCCTTTCAAACAATACGCTTGGCGTCAATAACACAGCTGTCCGAGCATTAACGCTCTTTTTAGCACCACTGTCATCAGTAGTGACACACCGACCGGCGGCCCAAGCTCCGGTAACACGGCGGTGGGCTCCAGTGCACTCTTTAACAATACCAGTGGAAGCTTCAATACGGCGGTCGGTGGCGGTGCGCTGTTTAACAACAGAGGCTTTGGCAATATCGGGGTGGGCGCTGCAGCCGGTGAGGAGGTCGTTAACGCCAACAACGTTATCTGTATTGGCGCAGATGGACAGGATGTCAGCAACAGTTGCTATATCGGCCAGATCTATTCAAACATTCAGACGCCAGTTGGGACCGATCCCGATTATGGTCACCATAAACAGCAACGGCAGACTTGGACGCGGCGAACGTCTCTTCGCGGCGAGTACAGACACGACATCCAGCTCGATGCACAACGCCAGCGAAGCGATCTACGCGCTCAGAGCCGGTGAGCTTCCGCTACCACAAAGAGTATGATCGAACGCAGACCATTGCCTTTGGCCTGATCGCAGAGGAAGTGGCCGAAGTGAATCCCGACCTGGTGGGGCGCAATCCAGAAGGCCAGCCCGAATCCGTTCGTTACGAGCAGATCAACGCGATGTTACTCAATGAGTTCCTCAAAGAGCACCGCAGAGGCGAGGAGCAAGATTGCAAGATTCAGGAGCAGGAAACCACGATTGCAGAGCTAAGATCTGAAATTCGAAGTTTGGCTGCAATGGTAAACGAGCAAGGCATCGGAATTGCGGAAAGTGAGCGCGCAACTGCAGATCAGCAACGCCGCTGCCCAAGAGATTGCGAGTAATCGGCCGTAACGTTGTAGCCGGCATCGTTGATGCCGGTTCGTGACGCGCTTGCACTGCCCGCCGGGATCACCGATCCCGGTTACAGACGTGCTAGTAAATGTCGTTGTCTGAGCTGTAGCCGGAATCGCCGCGAATGGAACGCAATCGCGCGCGGGCTCCCCATTCGGATTCGGGACGATTGATCTGACCGATTGTGATTTTCACCAGCCACGGCGCCGCCGCCAACGCGCCGATTGCCATCAGCGTGATTGCAGTCGCCTGACGCACCGAAGGCCTGATTTTGTCCGCGATCAACATTCCCAAACCCAATCCGATTGCCGTCCGGGTGAGAACGAGCAATGGCGCAACCGGAAGGTCTTCAGAACTTTTTGAAATGGATATGAGGGAAGACATCGCCTACCATATACGTCGCGTTTGGGAAAAGAAACGGCATTTTCGCGACGCAATTCTCCTTGCACCGACATGCCTGATTCGATGTACGCACTCATCCTCGCCGGCGGCAGCGGCGAGCGCTTTTGGCCGTTGAGCAGGCGGGCGCGGCCCAAACAACTGCTAAACCTCGTCTCCAACAAGACTTTACTGGAAGAAACTCTGGCGCGCCTCGACGGGCTCATCCCGCCCGAACGCATTCTGATTCTCACGAACACAGAACAGGAAAGCGCAGTTCGAAAGTTGCTTGGGAATTTTCCAAAGGAGAACATTTTAGCCGAGCCAGCCAAACGCGACACTGCCGCGGCGATCGCGCTCGGGACCGGCTGGGTAGCGTTGCGCGATCATGCAGCCACCATGGTTGTTCTCCCAGCCGATCACGTCATTACAAATCGGACTGCGTTTCAAGAAACACTCGCCCTTGCTGCTGACGCGGCTGACGAGACAAGCGAGCTTGTGACTATCGGCATCAAACCGACATGGGCGTGTCCCGGATTCGGTTACATCGAGCACGGCAAGCCGGTGCGTTTGCGGAAGCGTCCCGATAACGAAGCAATTCATCGCGTCGTGCGCTTTCGTGAAAAACCAAATCCTGATCTGGCGGAGTCGTTCATACGCAGGGGAAACTTCCGGTGGAACGCCGGCATGTTCGTATGGTCCGTGCCCACGATGCTTCGCGAATTTAACCGTCACGCGCCGGAGCTGGCTGATTTTCTTTCACAACTGCGCGCTCCGGGAAATTTTGAGACAGCTTTGCGTGAGCGCTTCAGCAAACTGCCGCGCATCTCGTTCGATTATGCGATCATGGAAAAAGCCGATCGCGTTCTCGTCGTGGAGGCCGGCTTTGATTGGGATGACATCGGAAGCTGGCGGGCGGTCGCGAATTATTTTGAAAAGGACAAACGCGGAAACGCCGCGAACCGCGCAATCACGGCGATCGATTCCAGCAACAACATCGTTTTCGAGGAAAATGGAACAACGATCGCGCTACTCGGCGTGCAGGATTTGATCGTCGTGCGTACAGTCAGATGCCCCTTTGGTTTGTCATCGGCACGAAGCGGAACGGATCAAAGACTTAATCGGCAAACTTCCGCCGGAACTGCAATGACAGGGAGGGACTGTCATCCTGAGCGAAGTCGAAGGATCCCGCGATGTCGTCTTAGGGTTTCGCCACGGGATTCCTCGACTACGCTCGGAATGACTCCCTGCATGAATCGGATCCTGGCTCTCGATTTTGGACGGGCGCGGATTGGCGTGGCAATCTCTGATGAGCTGCATTTGCTGGCACATCCGCTGGAGACTATTTCAGCAAACCAACAACCGGCAGCGCGCATCGCAGAAATTGTTCGTGAAAAAAGTAGATCGTGTCGTGGCTGGAATCCCGCGTCAGATGAATGGGCAGATCGGGACTGCTGCGACCGAGGTTCTCGCTTTTGTGGAAAAGCTACGCGCGATGCTCCCCTGCCCGATCGTCACATGGGACGAGCGACTCACGACCGTCGCAGCTCATCGTGCGTTGCGTGACGCCGGCAAGAAAACTCGGCATACCCGCGGCTACGTGGATCAGGTGGCGGCACAAATGATTTTGCAAGGCTATCTGGATCGCCTCGCGCAGGAAAAGGCGGCAGACGGATTGTGATCCGTGATCAGGGATACCTGAACCACAGAAAAGCGATGCGAAGACGCATCGCACTCCCAGAGCACTTCGTGCGAAATTCATCAAGAGTGTTTGAACTATTTCGCGAAAGCTTTGGAGTGCGCACGCGTCCTCGCGTCGCTATCGCATGCTCTCGGTCAGAGTGGAGGAAGCCATATAGATTGCCATGTCACGTAGACTGAAATTGATCGTTGCCTATGACGGTGCACCGTTCGCCGGCTGGCAGAGCCAATCTCATCGCAACACGCGTACAGGATCACATCGAACGCGCCTTTGAGCGCGTCACCGGCGGAGCTGTACGCATTCACGGCGCTGGACGAACAGACGCCGGTGTTCACGCCCTCGCGCAATGCGCGCATGTGAACCTCGCGAATAGATTTTTGCCAGCTGAGCGTTGGGTCGAAGCACTCAATGCGTTACTCCCACAGGCAATTCGCATCCTCCGCTGTCGATATGTGTCGCAGGATTTTCATGCGCGGCTTTCGGCAAAAGGAAAAATTTACCGCTACAGAATCTGGAACGCGTCTGTTCTGCCTCCGTTTGAGTATCGCCGTGCCTGGCATGTCGCGCGCCCAGTAGATCTGAAGGTTATGAAATCGGCAGCGAAACATTTCGTCGGAACTCGTGATTTCGCGGCTTTCGCAGCCAATCGCGGAAAGCCTCGAACGCGAGCTACGATCCGCACAATTAATTCCGTGCGCGTCCGCAAGAAAGGTCCGTGCGTCACGATCGAGTTCGACGGCGACGGCTTCCTTTACAAGATGGTTCGGCTGATGGTGGGCGCATTGGTGCAGTGTGCGCTCGGCAAAATGCGTATCGACGAAATCACTTCGCGGCTGCGCTCCGGCAAAATCGGATCTGCACGTTTCACCGCAGCCGCCGAAGGATTGTATCTCGTGCGCGTGCGCTACTAGGGCGCCATGCCGCTACTGTCAGCTTTAACTTATCTCGGAACGGCTGCCTGCGTGTCACTCGTTGACTATTTTTTCCAACCGTTGCCGTTTCCGTCTGGCGCGAGAGCGGGCGCCATTTCAGGCGTGAGATCGACATCCTCGGGCGTGTCGTCCCAGCCGACGTCCATCAAAGATTTTTCGTGATGCTCTTTCGCGATGAGCATGTAGAGCGCCGGGACGATGAATAGGGTGAAGATCGTTCCGATGGTCAATCCGCCTACGAGAACGAGACCGATGGAATTTCGCGCTGCAGCACCGGCGCCAGTAACGAGCGTAAGCGGAAGTGACCGGCGACAGTTGCGACGGTCGTCATCATGATGGGTCGCAACCGAATCCGGGCGGCTTGCGCCACCGCGGCGAGTTTATCCATGCCTTTGCGTTGCATTTCGTTTGCGAACTGGACAATCAGAATGCCATTCTTGGAAACGAGACCGACCAATGTAACCAGGCCCACTTGAGAATAAATATTGAATGACGTAGTCCAGCCGTCCGTGAAAAATTTTCCAAATGGCATCTTTAGAAACATGAACACAGCTGCGCCAAATAACGCTAGCGGGACGGACCCGAGCAGGATGATCAACGGATCGCGGAAACTGTTAAACTGCGCTGCGAGAACAAGGAAAATCAGCAGAACAGCGAGCATAAAGACGCCAAGAAAACTGTTTCCCTCGTGTCTCAATTGACGCGAGCCGCCGGTATAGTCGATCACATACCCTGACGGCAGAATCCGGTGTGCCTCATCCTCCAGGAACTTGAGCGTGGCATCGACCGAACCGGCCGGAACCCCACTGATGGTGACGGCATTCAGTTGCTGCATGCGATTCAGCGATCGAGCGACGGTTGTATGCTCGATGTGCGCGATCGTGTTCAGTGGGATCAGCTGGTTGTTAGGCCCGCTGACGTAGATTTGGTCCAACTGTTCGGGGTTCAACCGGTCCACGCGCTTGATCTGCGGGATGACTTTGTAGCTGAGGCCTTCCATGTTGAACCAGTTGACGTAATTTCCGCCGATGCTGGCAGAGAGATCGGCGCCGATTTTCTGCATGTCGAGTCCCATGGACGAGACCTTGTCGTGATCGATAACTATCCGCGCTTGAGGCTGGTCGATTTTCGTGTCGTTGTCGCCGAACTGAAACACGTGCGCCTGCATCGCTTTTTGAAAAATGTCCTTTGCGAATTCAAGAATTCGTTCCTGGTCTGCGGTGGACGCGATGACAAAGCTGACCGGAAAACCGTCCGAGCCGGGAAGCGCTTCCGGCATGAGTGGAAACATTTGAATCGCCGGGATAGCAGCCAATTTCTCTTGAACAATGGGCAAATAATCTTTCGTCGGCGTTTTGCGCACACCCCACGGTTTCAACACCATTCCGCCGAACCCGCTGCTTGGGTTTATAATCTGAAACGTGAAACGAGTATCGGGAATATCCTGAAACACTTTTCCGGCTGCGTCGGCATATCGAATCGTGTCATCAATGGTCGCATTGGCCGGCGCCGTAATGACGCCAAAGATCACGTCCTGATCTTCCTTCGGCGCCAGTTCCTTCGTCGCTACCTTAGGAATTGCGAGATACATCAAACCCGCGAGCAACGAAATCCCGGCCCAAACAATGTAAACAGCAGGGCGGGCCTGCAACGTGCGATCCAGATGGTTCCCATACCATTCGCGGAGACGATCAAATGTGCGATCAACCCAGCCTTTGAAGCCGTGCTCGACGTGATGAGGCGGCAACAGATATGCCGACATCATCGGCGAAAGAACGAGCGCAACGACGCCCGAAATGAAAACTGCACCCGCTAGCGTGAGCGCAAATTCGCGGAACAACGCGCCGGTTAGTCCACCCTGTAAAGCGATCGGCGTGTAAACGGCCGCCAGGGTGATCGTCATTGCGATGATTGGGCCAATCAGTTCGCGCGCGCCAACCAGCGCTGCCTGCATGCGCGATTTTCCCTCCGCGATGTGGCGTTCGATATTTTCTACGACGACGATCGCATCGTCGACGACCAATCCGACTGAAAGCACGATCGCGAGAAGCGTCAGTAGGTTCACACTGAATCCGAACAGCTGCATCAAAAACAGAGCGCCGATTAGCGAGATCGGAATCGCGACAATCGGGATGACCACAGATCGGAACGAGCCGAGGAACAAAAAGATCACGACCATCACGATCAGCAGAGTGTCGATCAACGTTTTTACGACCTCGTGAATCGCGTTGTTAATGTAGGCCGTGGCGTCATAGGCCATCTCCGCTGTCATGCCTTTGGGCAACTCCTTCTTAATTTCCTCAAGCTCGACACGTACGCGCTTGATCACGTCGAGCGAGTTGGCGTTTGGCAGCACCCAAATGCCCATGAAAACAGCCTTTTGTCCGGAGAATCGCACTTCGGTGTTGTAGTCTTCCGCGCCGAGCACGATGTCAGCAATGTCGCCCAGCCTAACGAGCGTGTTCTTGTCCTGGCGAACAACCAGCTGCTTGAATTGGTCCGCCGTGTGCAGGTCCGTGTTGGCGGTTAGGTTTACCTGCAAAAGGGAGCCCTTGGTGTTACCGACTGCAGCAAGGAAATTGTTTTTCGTCACTGCATCGCGGACCTGCGAAGGACTGATGTTCAATGCTGCCATCCGGTCCGGCTTCATCCAGATGCGCATCGCGAAAGTGCGCCCACCTAGAATGTCCGCCTTTTGGACGCCGCCGAGCGCTGTAAGCCGCGGCTGGACGAGCCGCACGAGATAATCTGTGACCTCGTTAGGCTGAAGGATGTCCGAAGTGAAACTCAAGTACGCGGAAGCAAATTGCGAATCTGCGGCCTGAATGGCGATGACCGGGATCTGTGATTCCGGCGGCAGATTGTTCCGGATAGCGCCCACTCTCGCACTAATGTCGGAGAGCGCTTTGTTCGCGTCGTAGTTAAGCTTCAATCGCGCGGTGATCGTCGACACGCCCTGAGTGCTTTGTGATTGGATGTAATCGATTCCATCCGCAGCTGCGATGGCCCGCTCGACTGGTGTGGTGATAAAGCCGCGCACTAACTCGGCATCGGCGCCAACATAAACCGTAGTGACGGTGATCGCGGCGATGTCGCTGCGCGGATATTGCCGCACGTTCAACGTCTTCATCGCTTGTAATCCCGCGATGAGGATCACGAAGCTGACTACAATCGCCAGCACGGGGCGCTTGATGAAAAGATCGGTGAACGATGTCATCTACAAATTCGGTATTCGCGCTTCGGATTTCTTAAGTATCTGGCGGTTTCGGATTCAGTTCCGGTTTGGGCGCAAGATCGTTGTTCACGGTCACAGCCATTCCGTTGCGCAACTTAAAGACTCCGGTGCTCACAACGGTTTGGCCTGCTTTCAATCCTTGCGTGACTGCGACGAAATCGCCACGTGCTTCGCCGATCCGCGCAAACTGCTGCCGAAGCATCTCCGATTCCTTGCCGGTCTTCGGGTCCTTCTGTTTCTCGATCACAAAAACCGAATCGCCGTATGGCGCATAAGACACCGCCGATCCAGGAATCACGATCGTCTTTTTGTCTCCGCCAAAGCAACTTCAACCTTTGTGAACATGCCGGGATGCAGCGCGTGATCCGGATTTTCCAATGTCGCCTGCAACGGCACGTTGCGCGTGACCGGATCCACCATGGAATTAATCGCAGTCAATTTCCCTTTGAACAGCCGGCCAGGGAACGCGTCGGAGCGCACCGTTACCTCCAGATCTTTCGCCAGCTTCGAGAGATATTGGTCGGGCAACGCAAAATCGACGTAGACCGGATTAAGCGCGGTCACCCCGACTACCTGCTGACCTGCATTGATCATTTGGCCGACGTTCACCTGGCGAATACCAAGCTGCCCATCGAACGGGGCGGTAACTGTCTTCTTCGTGATGTTGGAACGCATCTGATCGACAACGGCGTTCATTCGCCTGAATTTTGATTGGGCAGAATCAAGCTCGGCGCTGGAAACCACCTTCTTCATGGCTAGATCGCGGGATCGTTCGAGGTCCGTCTGCGCCAGCTGCGCTTCAGCTTCCGCAGATCGCAAAGTGCTTCCTCTTGCGACGCATCGAGTTTCATGAGCACCTCGCCCTTTTTGCCTCCCCACCGTTTTCGAAATTGATTTCGCTCACAACGCCAGCGAGCTCTGCGGAAACAACTGCACCTTGGACAGCGCTAACCGATCCCACCGCTGTCAGCCTCGGAGCCCAATCTTCCTCTTTCACCGATGCGCTCGTAACAGTCGTCGGCGGCATCGTGTGCGGCGTGCTCATCATTTTGCCGATTTGCAGGAATTTGATGCCAACGACAAAAACCCCTATCGCCAGCAGCAGCGCTATTGCGATAACGATGCCTTTCGTCGCCGCTTTGGTGGGGACTGCATCGGGCGATTTAAAACTGGTCTCGCTACATCATGCATAAGCGAGTTCTGCCTCCGGTTTGAATAAACAGCTCCATAGTCTGCGCGTCACTTGCAATTGTCGCTCCCGCCGCTCCGTCGCGGTCATTTCCTGCGGACGCAGCACATCGAGCATCAACATACCGCGTGCGACCGCAAAAATTAACTCTGCCATTTCGATTGGCGAAAGGCCGCGTGTCGTGTTTTGAGCCTCCGGCGCTTTGCTGATCAATTCGGTGACGCCGGCCATCGCGGTTTCCAAAACGTCGCGCACCAAATCGGCGACCTGAGGATTTCGTGAAGCTTCCGCGTATAGATCGACCACGAATGCGGAGACCACTGGGGTCTCCTCTTCGCAGCAATGAGCGGTGAACAGGATTTCCAGCGACTCGAGCAGCGTCGGCGCCTGTTTGGCGCGTTGCAGCACCTCGGAAATCTCTCGCTTGTGGCGATCCGCCATTGCGGAGATGACCGCCTCTTTGTTTTCGAAATAGCGATAAATCAACCCGACGCTGATCCCGGCCTCAGCGCTGATGTCGTGCATGCTGGTTTGATGAAAACCGCGCTTGGCGAAGCAAACAAGGGCTGCATCGAGGATCTGGCAACGCCGATCTGGAACTGAATCTGTTTGGGGTTGGGACATAGAATTGGGACAATGAATGAACGTTCATTCATTGTCAAATCCGCCATCAGCGGCCATTACTCTTAGGTAATGGATGGCGCTCTGTGTGCTTGAAAATACTCGCCGCGAATCGCGATAAGGACGCCGCGCTAAACCGAAAGCTTCGGCACTCGGCGCAGCGCGGCGCCCTCTCTCTTTTCGATGTATCTCGACACGGCGTTCAGGATTTCGTCTCCCACGCTGCTTCCACGGCGTGCGAAACAACCGGAACCGGTTGCGCTGCGGGGTCGAACCCAGCGAACGGATCTGGGGTCGGTTGCCCGATGAACTGGAAGATCGCCGCAGCGATACTCAAAATAACACGTGGCGAACACCGCTGTTTCCATCGCGCCGCGCCCTTTCTCTTCCGAGCCAGCCAGGATCCCGTATAATGTGTGATCGTTTTTCATAATTTTAAGACGCCGCGGACTTCCCGCTTTGTCTGTTGGTTGTTGATTGTTCATGATTGGTTTTGAAAGTTGGATGCCGCCGGCTCGTGAATTGGATTCAAATAATTGTCATGTTGAGCGGAGCGAAACACTCTGGTTTCTGCCGTGGCACGCTTTGGATCACATGATCAGAGATTCTTCGCTCCGCTCAGAATGACAGAAGAGCACTCATGGACAGATTAAGCGCCGACTCGCGAGTAACCCGCGACTTTCCGCCAGACGCCCCCTATCTCATCGGTGTGTCCGGCGGGCGCGATTCCGTCGCGCTGCTGCACTGGTTAATCAGCCTCGGTTACGAACGACTGATCGTTTGCCACCTGAATCATCGATTGCGCGGACGATCGAGCGATGCCGATGCGCGGTTTGTGAAAAGCGTTGGTCGAACGCTACAACGAAGCAGGCGCTCAGCCTGCCACGCACGCGGACGGGCAAGCGAAGGCGCTCGCCCTACAACGACCGGTCGGCATTGCATTTGAACTCGGTTCTGCAAACATCCGCGCGCTCGGGAAGAAACAGAAGATGTCGATCGAAGCTGCGGCGCGTGAAGCGCGCTACGCATTCTTTGCTGAAACCGCACGGCGCCGAAACTGCAGAACGATCTTCGTCGCGCATCACGCCGACGATTTGGTCGAAACGTTTCTAATCAATCTGTTTCGTGGCGCCGGCAGCGCCGGCCTTGCTGCGATGCGGGAAATTTCTACACGGCGAATCGACGGCGTCGACCTAACGATCGTGCGACCGTTTCTTTGCGTCTGGCGCAAAGAGATCGACGATTACGTCAGCGAGCACCGGTTGAGATTTCGCGAGGATGCTACGAACAAGAATCTCACCCCGCTGCGCAACCGCATTCGACATCGGATCATTCCGTATCTGGAGAAAAATGCTTGGCCGCAACATCCGCCAGAACATTTGGCGAACAGCGATGATTGCTGCGGATGAAGAAAAATGGATCGAGAGCGAACTGCATGATTCGACACATGCAGATTTCTCCGTCGTAAAGCTTCGCGCGTTGCCAATCGCGCTTCAGCGGCGGGCGCTCTTGAAATGGCTGCGGGCGCAAAACGTCTCTGACGTTGGATTCGACGCGATCGAGCGCGTTCGTTCGCTCGCCGATCGTGACACTCGAATCGCAAAAGTGAATCTTCCGGAAAATCGACACGCGCGGCGCCGTGCGGGGAAAATTTTCTTGGAGTAATGGAGTGTTGGAGTGGCTGGAATAATGGTTGGTAGTGTCGCGAAACAAATGCATTCACTCCATCACTCCAGCAACTCCATCACTCCAATGTCTGAAGTCCGCGTTCGTTTCGCCCCCTCGCCTACCGGTTATTTGCACATCGGCGGAGCGCGCACTGCGCTTTTCAACTGGCTGTTCGCGAGGCATCACGGCGGAAAATTCGTGCTGCGCATCGAAGACACCGATATGAAGCGCAACACCGAGGAAGCGATGGCCGCCATCTACGAAGGATTGGAATGGCTGGGCCTGAATTGGGATGAAGGCCCGCATGTCGGCGGCGAGTTCGGGCCGTATTTGCAAAGCGAACGCACAGAACTTTACGAGCGTTACTTGAAAAAACTTCAGGACGCCGGCCACATCTACGAAGATCAGGGAGCGCTGCGGTTTCGGTCGCCGCGCGAACACGTCATCGTGGACGACATCGTGTGCGGCAGAATCGATTTCGATCTCAGCAATCCCGCCACGCACCCCGACATGACGATCCGGCGTCCTGATGGCTCATGGATTTTTCATTTCGTCAACGTGATCGACGATCTCGAGATGAAAATCTCCCACGTGATCCGGGGCGAAGATCATCTCTCGAATACGCCAAAGCACATCGAGCTCATTCGCGCGTTGGGCGCAACGCCGCCGCACTACGCGCAGATTCCGCTTATTCTCAATCGCGATGGAACAAAAATGAGCAAGCGCGATGCAGGCGCGCGCGTGGAGTACTACATCCGGCGCGGCTTTCTTCCCGCGGCGGTCCGCAACTACCTCTGCCTGCTCGGTTGGTCGCCGAAGGACAACCGTGAGAAGTTGGACATTGACGAGATCATTCGGATTTTCGATTTAAAGAATATCGGCCGCAGCTCGGCCACGTTCGATCCCGACAAACTGCATTGGTTAAACGGCGAATACGCGCGCGAGCTCAGCGATGAGAAGTTTTACGAATTAGCCGTCGCGAGGCTGAAGTCGAGCGGGGTGAAGGTGGATGATTATCCGGAGCAATACGTGCGCGCCGCGTTGCAGACGTGCAAAGGAAAGATCAACACGTTCGACGAGCTGCCGGCTTACTGCGGGTTCTACTTCACAGATGATTTTGATTACGATCCTCAGAGCGCAGCGAAGCATTTCACTCCTGAAAACAAACCGCGGCTTAAAGCCGTTCGCGATAGCCTTGAGTTCACGTTGAGAAATTCGACGCCGCAGAAATCGAAGCGGCACTAAAAACTACCGCGGCAAAGCTCGGCGTAAAATTCGGCGCAATCGTTCACCCCACACGGCTCGCGGCGACTGGCAGCAACGTGGGACCGAGTCTTTATCATCTTGCTCGAAGTGCTCGGGAAAGAAAAAGTGCTGGCGCGCATCGACCGCGCGCTGTCGACGTTCTGATGGGGAGCGCACGCCGCTGGCGTGCACCGTTCGACGGCTCGTCGAACGGCCTAGATCCGCATTGATGAGCAGGTCGTATTCGCGACAATGATTTTCGGCGAGGCCGCCGAAAACAGCACGCGAGCCGCGTGCGCTCCCTACTTCTGCGCCGCTTTGCCCAAGTGTCTCTCAACGTGGCCGCGCGGTTCCAGATTTGTCTTTCGCGACGTCGAATCTGGGTCGAGCGTGAAATAGCCGAGGCGCTCAAATTGATAGCGTTCTTCCGAACGCGCATTCGCAAGCTGCGGGTTCGCATTTTGCGTTCGCTACTTCCAGCGAATTCGAATTTATGAACGATTTGAAATCGCCGCCGGCATCCGGCTCCGGGAACAGTGAAAAGCCGATCATACAATCGGACTTCCGCATCGATTGCGTGCGCCGCGCTCACCCAATGAATCGTCCCTTTGACTTTGCGGCCCGCAGTCAGCCCACCTGATTTGCTGTCCAGATCGACACTGCATCGCAGCTCGGTCACGTCGCCGGCGTCATCTTTCACCACTTCCTCGCACTTGATGATGTAAGCGTATTTCAGCCGCACCTCGCCGCCCGGTCGAAGCCGAAAATACTTCGGCGGAGGCGTTTCCATGAAATCGTCGCGCTCGATGTAAAGCTCGCGGCCGAATGGAATTTTGCGGGTTCCAGCATTTGGATCCTCGGGATTATTGATCGCATCGAGTTCTTCGGCTTTTCCTTCCGGATAATTTGTCAGCACAACTTTAATCGGTCGCAGCACGACGAGGCGGCGCGTTGCAGTGCGATTGAGTTCATCGCGCATCGTGTGCTCGAGCAGAGCCATGTCGGTCATGCTCGGATACTTCGTGATGCCGACGTTGTAGGCGAAGGCTGCGCAATGCGCTCGGCGTCACGCCGCGCCGGCGCAAACCGGAAATGGTCAACATACGCGGATCGTCCCAACCGTTGACGAGCTTCTCGTTTACGAGCTGGATCAGTTTGCGCTTGCTCATCACGGTGTACGTCAGATTGAGCCTCGCGAATTCATACTGATGCGGACGCGGCTCCGGAATTTCGAGCGCGTCGAGGATCCAATCGTAAAGCGGCCGGTGCACTTCGAACTCGAGGGTGCACATCGAATGCGTGATCCCTTCGATGTAATCGCTGAGCGTATGCGCCCAGTCGTACATCGGGTAAATGCACCAGTTGTCGCCGGTGCGATGATGCGTTGCGTGCCGGATCCGGTAGAGCACCGGGTCGCGCAGCCAGACGTTCGCGGCGTTGACGTCGATCTTTGCTCGCAACGTCCGAGCGCCATCGGGAAACTCGCCCGCTTTCATTCGCGCAAACAGATCGAGACTTTCATCGACCGGAGCGTTCGCGAAAGCTGCTGGCCTTTCCGAGACGGCGATACGCGTCCGTTTCCTCGGGAGTCATGTCATCAACGTACGCCTTGCCTTTGCGGATGAGTTCCACTGCATACTCGTAAAACCGATCGAAATAATCCGACGCATAGAACGGCGCGCCGCCGAGTTGTTTGTCTGCCCAGCCGTCGACCAACCAATGCACGTCAGCCATGATTGACCTGACGTATTCTGCTTCCTCCTTCGTCGGATTGGTATCGTCCATGCGGATGTTGCAGATGCCTCCGAACTCGCGCGCGATCCCAAAGTTGAGACAGATCGATTTCGCGTGACCGATGTGCAGATAACCATTCGGCTCGGGCGGAAAACGCGTGACGATTTGCTTGTATTTCCCCGTGCGCAGATCCTCGGCGATGATGTCGCGGATGAAATCTGGATGGTCTTTCCGTATCGGTCGTCATTGGTAACAGCTAAAGCTATCGGCGAACGGCGCAGATCGACAACTTTCGTCGCACCATGGGGCGGACATGTTCTTGACCGTCATCCTGAGCGGCGCGATAGCGTCGAGGATCCCGCGACTAGCTAGTCGCAATGCAGTCTCGACGAGCTCGGCTGACTGCGACAAATCAGCGATGACGACGCAGATCAACTACCGATCGTTACACACCTCGCCGATCTTGAGCGCTGGAGCGAAATCACGCGCGATATCGATCCGCCGATTCGCCTGGGTGTTTTCGGCGACCCGGTGGCGCACTCCGCTTTCGCCGCAGATGCAAAACGCGGCGCTGCGCGCGTTCGAGATCAACATGCAATACGCGCGGTTTCACATCCGGGCGAATGAATTGCGGTCAGCACTGCGTTTTCGCGCGAGCTCGATTTTGTTGGGATCAATCTCACCGTGCCGCACAAGATCGCGGGGCTAACGCAAATTGACGTGGCTGATGAATCGGCGAGCCGTTGCGGCGCAGTGAACACGATTTGCCTGCATGACAAGAAATTGATCGGTTCAAATACCGACGCCGAAGGATTTTCACGCGCAGTTCGCAGCGAGTTCTCAATCGATTTGCGCGATCTACGCGAGTAATGATCCTTGGCGCGGGCGGAGGCACAGGTCATGCCATAGCCTGGCAATGCGCGTTGGAAAATTGTGAGCGCTTGGTTCTGGTTAATCGCACTCCGGCAAAGGCAAGCGCGATTGTAGAGCGGTTGCGGCGTTTCTTTGCCGAAGCACGCGTACCTGGTCCTGTCGCGCGGCTCGAAGCCGTGCGATGGGACGAGACCGCGATCCGCGCGCAACTCGCAGACATCGACCTGATCGTCAACGCCACGCCGCTGGGAATGAACCCTAGCGATCCGGCACCGATTCCGGCACGATTGCTCGCGCCGCACCACATTGTGTTCGACTGCGTGTATCGCCCGTCGAAAACTGCGTTGCTTCGTGCAGCAGATGAAGCCGGCGCGCGCGGCGCGAATGGTTTGTCAATGTTGCTGCATCAAGGCGCACTGTCATTTTCGCTCTGGTTCAATCGCGAAGCACCGATTGAAGCGATGCGCTCAGCGATCGCGCTGTGATTCGTTAGCTGCTGGCTCAATCGCAACAAAGGCGCCGTTGCCTTCGTCGAGATAGATCGTCGAACCGACGCGCGAGATTTTGAGTGTTTGTCGCCACGTGCCGGATGGAAAATCTTTTCTAGCTTCGATTGATCTTGGCTTCCGGTTTGGGCGCTGGCAACAGCGATGTGGGCGCGGCCACGGCTTCGGACAAAAATTCTGCCGTCCATTTGATGTGGCACCTTGATTCCAAGAATCTGCAAGATTGTCGGCACAAGATCCACATTGCCTGTTGCGTAAATCGTCCGTTTGACCGCGTTTAAAGTCCGGCCCGGCTGCGATCAACGTGTTGTGCATGTCGAACCGGCTGAGCGTGGCGTGAGTCCCCTTCCCCGCCGCTCGTTGCCAATCGGCGTCGATCTCTCCCGTAACGCCGAACTGATTTTGTAAATCGGTCCCAGCGGAATGCCATCACCACATCCGGCGCATCACCACTTTGAATCAGCGCTTGCGTGAGACCGAACGTCCCTTCCATCGGCTCTTTTCGTGAAAATCACACCGGCAAAATCCGGACTGCTGCAAGAATTCAACGAGGCGACGCGATGAGCCTCTGTGTCGTGTCCGACGACATAGAAAAGAACGCTGCCACCGTTGGCGGCCAGCATGATGTCTCCAGGTTTTGGTTCGGTCGTTGAATTCGGTCTTGTCGCGTACGCCGCCAGCACTCTGGTTGCCGTCCTTTGCTATTCTTAGTTCTTCAATCTTAGCGGTGAAACCGGCGTCATTCAAAATTCTTCGCAAGTCAACCGACCGCTTGATCGTGGAAAAGCCGTGATCGGACACAACAAACACATCTGTTCTTCCGCGCGCATCTCGTTGATCTAACGCCGAAAGCACCGCCGCGAGGTTTTCATCAGCGGACTTGATCGCAGCGAGTGCCGCCGGCGCTCCCGGTGCGGATTCATGTTGTGTAAGATCCGGCTCGCCCAACCAAAGCACGGAAAGGGCCGGCACACCGTCTTTCCAAAAACAATCGGTCATCGCTTTTGTTGTCCAGGCGTCCTGTTGCAGGTGAGCCAGATGGAAAGGGACCAAGCGTTGCAGTAATCGGAAAGGGATACGCTCGCGCGCAGGAGCGAGCTTGCCCGCGAACAGCGTGACGCAATTTTCTCGCAGTCCAACGTCGGCGCTGTGTCGGTCCAGCAAAAGCCCGACAGTTTTTGCAGAAGCAATTACGCTGTGCGCGCCTGCGCGTGCTGGACTAGCTCGGCAATCGTTGGAACCGAAATGTATTTCCCACCCGGACACTTCATCCCCTTTCTTCACTACTGCCGGCAGCTCGACATCAACTGAGTGGTGAGGATCGATGTCCGGCCGATAGACATGGTTCGCAATGATACCGCTCTTGCCGGGATAAATTCCGGTCACAATGGCCGTGCCATTTACCATCGTGGCACTCGGATATACCGCATGATGGTTTCGAAAAGTGATGCCTTCGCGCGCGAGCTTCCAAAGCGTCGGAGTATTCTGCTCGGTCACAAAATCCGGACGCATCCCGTCCCACACAACCACCACTACATGACGCTCGGGTTTCGCGGGGTACGACCGCTGCGGCAGACGAGCAGACGATTAAAAACAGCAATGAAATTATTCGCCGCATTCGCGAATGATAGAACAAGGGAGCGTCGGTCTCCAGTCCGCCGTGCGAAAGCTGACGACCTCCGCTGAGGACAGCGGACGCTACAGCGATACGTCACGAGCCGTCTCTCGAAATCGCGTCGCTCCCAGAGCGACGGCTACAGCTTTTTCGGTCGCAGCAAGGGAAATAGAATCACGTCGCGGATGGATTCGGCGCCGGTAAGCAACATCGTGAGCCTGTCTATCCCGATTCCAAAGCCACCAGCCGGCGGCATACCGTATTCAAGAGCGAGCAGAAATTCCTCGTCGATGTTTTGCTTCTCTTCGCCCGCCTGTTCGAGTAGACGCTGACGTTGCACAAGCGGGTCATTCAGCTCGCTGTAACCTGGGCGCGATCTCCACACCGTTGATGACCAGTTCAAAAACGTCGACGAGCGAGCTGTCTTCCGCGTTTTGTTTGGCCAGCGGTACGAGCTCTTTCGGACAATGCGTTACGAACAAAGGATCCATCGTTTTTCTTCGATGAGTTTCTCGAACACATGCTGCGTCACCTCGAAGTCCGCGAGCTGCGGTAGAATCTCGAGCTTGAACTCGTTCATGGCGCGTTCGCGCCTCTGCTCGGGCGAAAGCTCAAACCAATCCTTGCCCGCAACTTCGCGCATCAGATCGCGGTAACGCACGCGCCGCCACGGCCGTTTCAAATTGATCGTGCGGGTGACGTTTCCGTCAGCATCTCGATGCTCGATGCTCAGCGAGCCACAGATTTTCTCAGCGAGATAACAGATCAGTTCTTCGACGAGATTCGCCATCTTCTCGAAATCGGCATAGGCCCAATAGGCCTCAAGCATCGTGAATTCCGGATTGTGTTTTCTCGAGATGCCTTCGTTGCGAAAGTTGCGATTGATTTCGAACACCTTGTTGAACCCGCCCACCAGCAGACGTTTCAGATAAAGCTCCAGCGCAATGCGCAGATAGAGATCGATGCCAAGTGCGTTGTGATGTGTTTTGAACGGTTCGGCCGCCGCACCTCCAGCCATCGTTTGTAAGATTGGCGTCTCCACTTCAACGAAGCCCCGTTCCTCGAAAAGCGCCGGGTTTCGCGAACGATGGCGATCCGTTTTTCGAACACCGCGCGCGAACGTTCGTTGGTGAGAAGATCAAGATAACGCTGCCTGTAACGCGCTTCGATGTCCTGCAGTCCATGCCATTTTTCCGGGAGCGGCCGCAACGTCTTGGCGAGCAACTGGAACGTTTGGACTTTTACTGTCGGTTCGCCGCTTTTGGTGACAAAACATGTTCCTTCCACGCCAATGAAATCGCCGATGTCGAGCAACCGAAATAGATCGAACAATTCCGGGCCAACCTCTTTCGCGTGAATGTAAATTTGAATGCGACCGGTGGCGTCACGCAGGTCGAGAAAGTGGCTTTTGCCCATGTCGCGATGCGCGGTGATGCGGCCGGCGACATGACGCGTTTCACCTTCTTTAAATTGCTCGCGCACCTCCGCGATCGAGCCGCTAACATCAAAGCCGGTGCCGAACGGCTCGATGCCTTTCGCGCGCAGCGTCTCAAGTTTTTTTCGTCTGAGCGCGATCAGCTCGTTTTCGTCTTCCATATTCGGACAGCGAATGTAAGGCGCGACACGTGCTTCGCCACGTCAAATCGTGAAGTGTTGCTTGAGGTGCTAGCTTCAACCCTCCAAACCAACATATTACGTTTGCCAACGAAACACCTACAATGAGATAGTTTGAGCTGGCGCGCCACATGAGCTTCCGTCGCGCCGCCATCATTCAAATGACTGCTAACTTGCCGCAAACGAGTTCCAAGCTGGACGGGCCACTGGTGAAGCAGTTCTCGGTTTTTCTGCCGAACAAAGTGGGGGCGATGCTGGAAATTGTGAAGTTGCTTAGCACACATCACACGCACGTTGTCGCCCTCAGCGTATCGGAATCCACTGACTCAGCTATTGCGCGGATCATCGCGAGCGACCCGCAGGGCGTGGAAAAATTATTTAGAGAAAACAATGTTGGTTTCGGCGTCAGCCAGGTGGTGGTGGTTGAGATGAAAGAAGTGGCCACACAACTGGTCAAACTGCTCGCAGCATTGGTCATGGCGGAGGTCAATGTGCATTTCGCTTACCCGCTGCTGATTCGTCCACGCGGGTTTTCCGCGATCGCTCTGCACGTGGATGACACAGATTGCGCGTCCTCTGTGCTCATGGGCGAAGGATTCAAAATGCTGAGCCAGGACGATATCTCACGATAGGCGATGGTTGGCCGTTCTAACGTTTTAACGTTTCAGCGGTCAAATATCCGGCAGATTGTTGACAGGCTGGCAACAGCGCGCTTACAAGACTGGGTTAATCCTGCTCCATGCGGACTCTTCTCTCACGGGCTATTCAAATCGATCCAAGCTTTCACGTCGCCCTGGGTGTGCATTGTAATTCTCGCCATAGCCGAGGTCTTCTTTGCGACATCGTATTATGTCGGCCGGGCGCGAGCGAACCGCGTCTCGGCACAGGCAGTTACGCGCGACGATCGCGCGTGCGTCCAGCGGCTTCGTCGGCTTCCGCATCAGCGCCAGCGGCAGCGGCGGCGCAGCCAAGCGTTCCGCCGGCCGCCGCGGTGACTTCACCGCGCTCCATCCATCGTTGATCAGTTGCTGCGAGAAGGTAAAGAATTCCGGGAACGCGGCGACACGACAAACGCGCTCGCACGTTTTCAGGAAGCGTTGGACAGCGAACCGGACAATACTGGCGTGCTCCAGGAGATGGCGCAGACTTACGAGTCGATGCAAATGTTCGATCGCGCGAACGATGTCTGGCGCAGAATCAAGCAAATCAGTCCGTCCGATAGCGCGACATATGCTTTAGCCGACCGTCGCTTGAAGGTCGGAGTTCCTGCTCCGCCGACCGTCGAGCCAGGCGGCGCTCCTGCGGAAACGGACGTTCCCTCGCGCAAAGATGTTGGCGGCAATGCGGACGGTCCAATCATGGGGATTTCTGACGTCAAAACCAAGGAAACGTCCGATCCGGAAGCCGAAACGAATCTGGCGCTGGAGATCGGGATAAAAAAACAGCCAGGCGCCGTTATCGACCATAACAAAGTGAAAATCCTGGTGTTTCTTTACGACATTGTGAACGACAAAGACATCAAGCTGACTGATGCCGACGTGAGCAACGAATGGCTCACGTCGAAACACGACTGGTCTGACACGAATCCGGAAGTGCTTCTCGTACGCTACGTGCGCGCAAAAACCGGCGGCGCATTATCCGAATCATCACTTTCGGAGGCGGCGGCAAAAGTTCGGCCCGGCCAAAAGAGTCGCGGCTCAAAGGTTCCGCGGACATCGGACAACGCAAATATCTCGGCTACATCGTTCGCGTTTACTACGGCGACGACCTGCAGGCTGTTCAGGCGGAACCGGCGCGGCTTTTGCAGCAGTTTCCTCCTTCGAAAAGTCCCTCGGCACGATGACGCGATTGCTTCGAGGCTGTGTTGCTTGCGTCCGAACCAGACGGAGTCACACAGACAATCTTCGACGCGTTCTTCCATGGTTCTGTATTTTTCTTTTTGCCGCCGCAGCAGAAGCGCAGGTTCAGGTGGATCTCGAAATTCAAACGATTGCAATACATCGCTTACGAACCGGTCGTGGCGACAGTTGCCATCACGAATCTGGCCGGGCGCGATATTGAACTTCACGACGCGGACGGGCAATCCTGGTTGGGCTTTGAGATCACGGGCAGCGAGGAACAGCCGATCGCGCCGCTCAGCGGTGCAAATCGGGAGCCGCCTTTGAGAATCCAAGCCGGCCAGAGAGTCACCCGCCAGATCAATCTCACGCCGCTGTATCCCGTCAACGAGTTCGGCGCCTATCATGTGCGCACGAACATTTACTTCGCGGATCTGGGAAAATTTTTCTACTCCGGCACCCGGGTCTTCGAAGTCACGGACGCGCGGCCGATCTGGCAGCAAACCGTTGGAGTTCCAGGCGGCGCGGGCGCATCCGGCGATGTGCGCACGTATTCGCTGATGACCAATCGTTTTCCAGACCACACTTCTTGTATGCGTGCGGGTGCAGGACAAAGACACGGGCGTCGTTTATGCCACTTACTCGTTAGGCCGGACGATCTCTTTCGAGCAACCGCAGGCGGAAATCGATCGCGCCAATCAATTGCATGTTTTGCATTGCGCGGCTCCGCGCGCCTGGTCGTACGCCCGCATCGGACTGAACGGTGAATTGCTGACGCACTCTTCGTTCATGGAAACCAAAACGCGGCCCCACCTTGTTCATTCGGGTGGCGGCGAAATAGCCGTGCACGGCGGCATGGTCGAAGCGCCTGCGCAGAGCTCGGGTAACAAGGCACCAAAACTTTCGGCTCGCCCGCCCGGCGCGCCCACAAAAGACGACCGGTGATGCGCAGGAATTCTTTCCGAATCGCTTTATTAGCTGCCGGTCTGCTGACGACATTTCTGGCATGTAGCTCGTACGCAGCGAAGAGAAGCAGTTCCGGCGGGGACGGCTCACCCATAACTGTAGTGATCGATGCAGGACACGGTGGGTATGACCGCGGAGGGATTCCCGGCCAGAGGGTTTCAGAGAAAGACATGACACTCGACGTCGCGCGGCGACTTAAAAGTGTCCTCGCAGCCAGCGGTTATCGGGTTGGTGATGACCAGGGACAGCGACGTCTTTGTTCCGTTGGGAACGCGGTGCGCAATCGCCAACTCCTACCGCAACGCCATTTTTGTATCCGTCCACTTCAATTCAGCGACACGACGGGGAGCAAGCGGCATAGAAACATACTTTTACAGTCGCGACAGCCTATCGCTCGCGTCGGCGATTCATCATTACGTTGCCGGAGGTGCGCCGTCAGAGAAGCCGCGGCGTGCGTCGCCGTGGTTACTCCGTCTTGCGAAGGACGAATATGCCGGCCGTGCTCGTCGAGTGCGGTTTTCTCACTAACCCGACCGAAGCTGCGTACGCTCAGAATGCTTCTTATCGTCAAAAACTTGCCGAAGCGATTGCAGCCGGAGTCAGCAGACGCAATTCCGTCGCCAGCTCCTTGGCACGACCCGAGTCGCGACAGCCGAAAGCTATTCCGCTGCAACCGTACATCGACCAAACCAGGGTCACCAAATCCAAAAAGAGCCGGTCGAAGCGTTCGGCCAAGAAAAGCAGTCGACAAAAGAAGAAGACTTCATCGAAACCGGCCGAGATAGAAGCACGCGTGGCGTCATCGGATCGGGAGGGTTGATTGGACCTGCCAATTTTGACTTCGGCGCAGATGCGAGCCGCGGAACAGGCTGCATTTGCTAGTGGCGTGCAAGTCGAGGCGCTGATGAACAAGGCTGGCGCCGGCGTCGCTCAGGCAGTCACGAAATTTTTCCAGAAACCCGGTCGATGCATCGTGTTCGCCGGGAAAGGACATAACGCAGGGGACGCCTTATTCGCCGCGCAGTGTTTAGAGCAGCGCGGATGGAAAATCGAAGTGCGTCTCGCTTTCAAAGAAGCTGATTGCAGTGATCTCATGCGCAAGAAGCTCGCGGACCTGTGCCGGAGACCGCCTGAAATTCTGGGCGCTGTGCCATCGGAAACGGCGAATGCCGGTCTGGTCGCCACGCTTATCGAACTCTCGCCGGACGCCACAGACCAGACAGCCACGACGCAGAATACAACTCGCCACAGAAGCGTGTTCGGGCATTGCTGCTCCGCTCGTTATTCTGGATGGTTTGCTTGGCGTCGGCGCAAAACCACCGCTCCGCGAGCCGATCCGCGCCGCCTGTCGCGCCATCAATCAACTGCGAACAACGAAAGGGCGCCTACGTCTTTGCGGTGGATCTTCCAACCGGTCTCGATACCGATTCAGGCAAGGCAGATCGCGACTGCGTAGTCGCCGATTTTACCGTTACAATTGGTTACGCGAAGCCAGGTCTCGTCGCTGACGGCGCGCTGAATTATGTGGGCCGGATCGAGGTTGTGCCGCTCGACGAATTGCGGCCGCCGGAAACGAAACCGAAAGAAATTATCGCCAGCCCGGCAGCTTTTCGCGGTTTGCTTCCCAGACGCAAATATAACTCCTACAAGAATCAATTTGGCCGCATCGGCGTGGTAGCCGGCTCCAAGGGATTCGTCGGCGCGGCGCTGATGGCATCACAAGGTGCGCTCAGGGCGGGCGCAGGGCTGGTAGAAGTTTTTGTTCCCGAAGAAATCTACGAGATCGTCGCCGGCGCGGCGTTCATGGAAGCAATGGTGAAGCCAGTCGCGTCGTACCGTCATTTGCTCAAGGAGAAAGCCGACGTCTGGGCCGTGGGTCCTGGTCTTGGCAAATCGTGCGCGGCCGAGATCCTTGAGCTCGTTGAAAAAGTGAAGCAACCGATCGGTGCTCGACGCGGACGGACTGAACATTGTTTCCGAAAAAAGTTCCGTGCTTCAGGCGCTGCAAAGGCAAACGGTTGCTGACGCCGCACCCTGGCGAGATGAAACGGCTTTTCCCCGAAGAGCAACAGTCGCGCGCCAAAACAGCGACGAAATTCTGTGATCGTTTTCCGGTCACACTTTTGCTCAAAGGCAGTCGCACCATCGTCGCTGAACGCGGTCGTCCGTTGAGCTACAACACGACGGGCAACCCCGGGCATGGCCACCGGCGGGATGGGCGATGTTCTCACCGGAGTCTGCGCCGGTTTGCTGGGGCAAGGCCTCTCGCTTTACGATGCCGCGCGAGTCGGTGCATGGCTATGCGGGCGCGCAGCGGAGATCGCAATCTTCAACGGCAACCAGAGCGAGCAATCGCTGTTGCCGCGCGACGTTCTCGATCATCTCGGCGACGCGTTCAAGGAACTGTAGGGCGTCTATATTAGGCGCTGCGAAACAGACGGGCATCCGTTTCGCAATCTTTCCTGCTTTCCTGCGTTCCTGATTCGTAGATTCTTGGGGAGTGGCAAAATTTGTTCTGATCGGCAGCGGATTGGCGGGGGCTTGCTCGCGGCATATCTCGGACGGCGCGGATACGAAGTGGATCTTTACGAGCGACGCGCTGACCCCCGCGAAGGGAACATCGTCGGCGGGCGCTCGATCAATCTGGCGATTTCGACACGCGGGATTCACGCGCTAGAACAGATCGGGATTGCTGATGAAGCGTTGCGACACGCGATTCCAATGCGCGGTCGGATGATTCACGATAGATCCGGCGAGCTGCATTTTAGCCCGCATGATGTCGATCCGAAAAATGTATTAATTCGATCGGGCGGGCGGCGCTCAACACAACGGTTATCGAAGCGGCACAGCGCTATTCCAACGTTCGTGTGCATTTCAATCACAAGTGCACCGACGTCGATATCGACTCCGCGCTTGCTCATTTGGAAACTGCAAACGGTGCCGTTACCGCACGGGGCGACGCAGTGATCGGCGTCGATGGCGCGTTCTCCGCAGTGCGCAAATCGATGCAGAGCTGAGATCGCTAATTTTCAATACGACGAAAGTTATCTCGCTCACGGCTACAAGGAATTGACCATTCCGCCCGGGCCGGACGGCTCATGGCGAATGGAAAAGAACGCGCTTCACATCTGGCCACGGAAAAGTTTCATGATGATCGCGCTGCCTAATCCCGACGGGTCCATTCACCTGCACACTCTTTTGGGAATTCGAAGGGCCCCGCAGCTTCGCCACGACGAAGACCGATGACGATGTGCGCCGATTTTTCGAGGAAGAATTCCCGGATGCCGTGCCGCTCATGCCAAGTTTGCTCGACGATTTTCGGAATAATCCAACGGGTTCACTTCGTGACCATTCGCTGCGCGCCGTGGTTTTACCGAGACAAGGTTTGCCTCGTCGGCGATGCCGCGCACGCGGTCGTCCCATTTTATGGCCAGGGATGAATGCTGCCTTCGAAGATTGCGTCGTGCTGGACGAGTGTCTTGAAGAATTTCCGAGAACCGCGAGCGCGCATTCGCCGAATACTTTCGTCGCCGAAAAGAAAACGCCGATGCGCTTGCCGATCTTGCGATCGGGAATTTCATCGAGATGCGAGACAAGACCGCGTCGAAAACGTTTCGCGCGAAAAAGAAACTGGATCACGCGCTGGAAGCCGCCCTGCCCGGAATATATCTGCCGCTTTACACAATGGTCACTTTCACAAGAATGCCATACGCAAAGGCAGCGAAGCGGGCGCAGATCCAGGACTGTACTGGTGTATGCGAGTCTGTTCGTAATCGCGGCGATCTCCGGTTGCAGCGATGCTTTGGTTAGTCGCAACCTGAGACAAGCTCTGAACTGCGAGCGGAATTTCCGTTGCAGGAAATCAGCCAGACCGATTATCCTCGCCGCATGTATTTGAAATAGTTGCCGATCTCATGTCCTCGTCGTCTGGCTCTTGTTCGCCGCGTCCGTCGGCGCACAGGACAATCCGATGGACGATCCTGACCTTCAGCAGTTGCTGAAACAGGCGCAGGAAATGCAAAGAACCGCGACTCAAAGCGGATCGCCGGATACCCGGAAAAACTTGCCGATATGGAAGCGATGGCAAAGAGGAAGCGGCGCAACAAGAGCAGGAGGAAAAGGACGAGAAGGAAAAATTACAGGCTGCGCTCAAGAAACAGCTCGATGCGCCAGGCCCGGTCGCGTTCCCGATTGGATGCCGGCCACACCGGAGTTCAAACCCGCAGGTAAGCCGACGAAAAAGCTGGTCGATGAGCAAGTGAAAAATCGTTCAGACTGGCACCTCGTCACTCACTCCGGAGCAAATGGCGGAAAGCTGGCAATCGGCAGCAGTCGTGCAGCGAACAGAATCTCGAATCAGAGCCTTAACAACATGAATGTTAACGGCAAAATCACGAGGATCCTTTTCTCAGCACGCGCACCGATCCCAGGTCAAGAAGTAGAACTCGAGGCCAGCCGCGAGCCGGACAGCAAAGTTACACAGGTCGAAATTTCCTCGCCGTTGCCGAAGCCGGATATCGAAAGCGAATAGGACGCCGCCATGGCAGTGATCTCAGTCATGCTGGCAACTTCGCGCTCCGACGTGCCGGGATTACCGAAACTGGTTACTATGGCTGATACATATGTTCCATTGATCAGTTCCGGCATTGCCGGTCCACTTGGCGTTCTGCATCTCCCGCGTCTGTGGCAGAAGGTCTCGCTGGAGGAATCGGGCAAACTTGCTTCCGGTTATCCCGGCGTCGGCAAAGGTTTCGACGCGATGACACTCGCCGCGCTCGGACTCGAAGAACAGGCGGTGCGAGATTACATCAGGCAAAGCAAGCCGACCTATCCGCAGTTCGAGGCGTGGGTAAAGAAAACGCGAAGTCGTTAAATCGGGACGCCGTCGAGAAGCACAACGCGGCGGTGCGCGGTTACAATCACGACGACGAAACGCGTAAGGCGTGAATGCAGGGATTCTCCGGGCGCATGCAGGCAGATTGCGGATGACGCTTCTTCGCCGAAAGACGCGGTGAACCTGAACAATCTTGACGATTGGGTACGAGTTTCACCAGGCGGTGCTGGCGTAAGTTCGTTTTCGGCCGATTTGAATGAGACGGTCGCCGCGACGACCGGCTCTGCAACCCGCTGACGCAAACATATGGCGCATACAGCTTGCCGTGTGCCTGTGACGCAAACGAGAGACGGATCGAACTTTCGCAAAACGGCTGCAACTCTTCAGCCCGGCGCCGAAGACGCTGCCGCAGCGCTATTTTGTTTCACCGGAGATTTTTGCTGAAGAGTTGCAGAAGATATTCGCGACCAATTGGGTGTTGGTCGGCCATCAAAGCCAGCTCGCCGAACCCGGCGACTATTTCCTTGCGGAAGTAGCCGGCGAAAGCTTGATCGTCGCGAAAGATCAACGATCGACGATCCGCGCCTTTTACAACGTTTGCCGTCACCGCGGAGCGCGACTTTGCGAAGAGCAAAACGGACACGCCGCAGCGATTCAGTGCCCGTATCACGCGTGGACGTACGCGCTGGATGGGCGATTGCTTGGCGCGCCGCACATGGATGAGACGCCGGGATTCAACAAGGCTGAATATCCGTTGAAGCCGGCGCGGCTTGGTCTTTGGGAAGGTTTTATTTTCCTGAATCTCGCAGATGCCTCTGCTTCACTGGAGAAATGGTTTGAGCCGCTCGGCGGAAAGTTTTCGCCCTGGAACCTGGCAGCGCTGCGCTCGGCGAAACGGATCCGATACGACGTCCGAGCCAATTGGAAGTTAATCTTTCAAAACTACTCGGAGTGTTATCACTGCTTGGGCGTGCATCCGGAGTTGTCGAAAATTTCACCGTACGACTCCGCAGAGAATGATCTGATCGAAGGACCGTTTTTAGGTGGATTCATGCGGATCGCGAGCGACAAAAGCCTGACGATGAGCGGCAATGCCTGCGCGTTGCCCGTGGGCAATTTCGGCGACGAAGATTTCCGGTTTGTTTTCTACTACTCCATTTTTCCGAACATGCTGCTGAGTCTGCATCCGGATTACGTGATGCTGCATCGACTTGAGCCGCAGTCATCCGGAACGCACACTGATCTTCTGCGATTGGTTCTTTAATCCGGAAGCATTCAAGCGCAGCGATTTTGATCCGGAAGATGCCGTTGAGTTCTGGGACATGGTTAACAAGCAAGACTGGCACGTGTGCGAGTTGAGCCAGCAAGGCATTTCCTCGCGCGCGTATGAGCCGGGGCCGTACTCGGCGCGCGAGAGTATCCCAGCAGCGTGGGATCGGGAATATCTGCGTCACGCTGCGGTGAGTTTACGACAACGTCAGCGTCGAGCGAAGTCGAGACATCCTGACGAATGTGCCTGCTAATTGGCGCCACGGCACTTGCCTATCGGCTATCTAGTATCTGCGACTGCTAGATGGCTTCATGCCGCTGCCGCTAACCTACGCGAGCTATCTTGATTTGGAGAGAACTGCTTCGCTCTCAGAAGCCGCGCTCCAGCCCGCCGGAGCACGATGAGACGCTGTTCATCATCATTCATCAGACTTACGAGCTTTGGTTTAAGCAGTTGCTGCATGAGTTTGACAAAATAAAGAGAGATTTTTCCGCAGGCGATCTCTTCGGGGCGATCCACACGTTCAAGCGTGTGCGCACCATCATGAAGCTTACTCGTGGCGCAGATCGACATTCTCGAAACGATGACGCCGATCGTCGTTTCTCGAGTTTTCGCGACCGGCTGGAGACAGCATCGGGATTTCAATCCGTGCAGTTTCGCGAGGTTGAGTTCGCGCTCGGATACAAACGCGCATCGACGGTCAAGTATCTGACAGCCGGATTATCCGGGTTACGATCATCTTAATCAGCTGCTGAATGAACGCACGGTGGTGGATCATTTCTATGATTTTCTTGAGACGCGGGGTGCACAGATCCCGACTGAGTTGAAGAATCGCGATGTGACGCAACCGAATGGACCAGACGAACGAGTGCAGAAAGAGATTCTGCGCCTGTACAAAATTCGCCCGAATGCTCGATCCTGTTCGAGCTGATGACCGATTTTGACGAAGGCCTGCAGGAGTGGCGTTATCGACACGTGAAACTCGTGGAGCGCACCATCGGCGCGAAGAAGGCACCGGCGGATCGCCGGGTGTGCCGTTTTTAAAGGAATCGCTATTCAGACCGGTCTTTCACGATCTCTGGGCAATCCGTCACGAAATGTGATCAACTGGATGTCATTCCGACCGAAGTGGAGGAATCTCTAATCTCACTAATTTCGCTCGGTCGTGGGGCGACGGAAATTATCGAGAGAGTCTCGACTGCGATCGACATGACGCACCGCTCGGTGCTCTTAGGAATTGCCCGGCCGACGCACCAACAGCAAACGATCACTTCCCGGAAAGTGGCGACCCAACCGCGCTCGGGTTTGGCGCATGGCTGACGTTTGAATCTTGTCGGAGCCGATTTGTTTATACGTTTGCCGAAACTGCGCCGTCGCGCCGGCCGGTGCGACAGGCCCGCCGTCATCGCCTGAACGCCCGGTGAATAAACCGCCGTGATATTGCGAACCAAACTTCCATCGGCCTCCACCGACATTGTTCCCTGCTCCTGCACTCGTCCGACTTCAGATCCATAACAAAGAAGCATGTCCGGAGATTTTTGTGCACGCCGTTCCACACCAACATACCTTCCAGGTGCGGCTCCTCCCGTCCATCCAAGAGCAGAGCCACCGTACCCAAATATAAGAACGGTTCGGACCCCAGCGGACGCGCTACTCCCTATCGGGCTTCCTCAATTTCGGACTTCACGTCCCACTCGCCAATCAGAAATTCATAGGGTCCGAACGGGTTTTCCGTGGCTTCACAGTGACCCCACCCGGTTTGTAGATCACGTCGAGTGTCACCTTCAGCCGCCAGCGAGAGCGCCCAATAGCTTGCGACCGAGATAGCCAACGGAATAACACCCAGAGCATTTCGATTCATAACTTTATAAACGCCGCCGAGGTTTGTCTTTTGTCTCCATTGCGGTCAAATGAGATTGGATTCCGCAGTGATGTCCTAACTGAGCCGGAGAAATTCGCGCACCGTCCCGGAAAACAGTTGTGCTTTCTCTTTTTCGTGAAGCTTCATGGATTCGATCAGTTTGCCCGGATGCGTTTCGCCTAACGAGAACGGGTAATCCGAACCGAATGCGATCCGTTCTGCGCCGAACAATTTGAGAAGCAGCCTCAGCGCGTCGGCGTCATGGACAAGTGAATCGACATAAAACCGCGCCGGCATGCCGTCGTGAGCGAGATAGCGACGCGGACTGGTGCTGTTTTCCGCCTCCACCACATCAGGACGCACATGAAATGCGTGATCGACGCGGCCGATGGTAAATGGAAACGCGCCGCCGCCGTGCGCAAACGCGACGCGCAGTTTCGGAAACCGCTCCGAACACGCCTCCAAAAATCATGGAACAGATCGCGAGCGACGTTTCTGCCGGCATGGCGACCAGCCACGGCAGCCAGTATTTCGGCATGCGCTCGCTGCCCAGCATGTCCCACGGATGAACAAAGATCGCGGCATTGAGTTCTTCAGCGGCGCTCCAGACCGGCTGAAGCGCTGCGTTATCGAGGTTCAGAGTATCTACGCGTCCGAAATTCGGATTTGCATCCACGTGCGTTCCGATCTCCGCGCCGCGGAGCCCGAGTTCCCGGACGCAGCGTTCCAGTTCGCCTGCCGCGAGGTCGGGGTCCTGCATTGGAATAGTTCCAAGACCGGTGAAGCGCGTCGGATGATCGCGAACCACTTCGGCGATGTGGTCGTTTAGCCGCCGGGAAAGATCGAGCGCATCAGTCGGTTTTGCCCAATAGCTGAACATCACCGGAACTGTGGAAAGGACCTGCATCGAGACACCCGTCCCGTCCATCTCTTCGATTCGGCGCGTTGGCTCCCATACGTTGTCGCTGATTTCGCGAAACAGCCGGTCGCCGACCATCATTCGCGCGCAGCACGGCTTGTAATGATCGAGCCGCACAAAACCGCCGTAGCCGTATTTCGCGTCGAGGTCCGGCCAGTCGCGCGGCAAAATGTGGGTGTGCAGATCGATCTTCACGGGCTGGAATTGTAGGGCGTTTGATTCGCTCGCGCCAGCGAGCTCCCTTCAGGCTTCCGTCTATGTCGCTTGACGCCCGCCGGCTCCATTCTGTGAAACGCCAATGTCGACAGGCGCTGATCAGACGCTCATCAGCGCGTTACAGCGCCTTTACCGGCTGCGCTTTTTCCACTTTCTTACCGCACTTCTTGCAGGTCCGGCGCGCATCATCGCTCCAGAATTCGAGCATTGCCTTGCTAAAATGGTCGACGATGTCTTTGCAATCGAAGTGGATGTCTTCCACCAGTGCTCCACAATTTTCACAGTAGAAAATGACGTGCTCCTTTTCACCCGGCGGACGGCGCCGCTCTACAACCAACCCAATCGTGTTTGGCGGGCGCTGGGGCGAGTGCGGCACATTCGGCGGAATGAAAAACGTTTCGCCCTCGCGGACAATGTGATCGACGATGCGGTCGCCTTCGCGGATACGCACCTTAATGTCGCCTTTGAGCTGATAGAAGCTACTCTTCCGAATCAACGAGATGAAAATCGTTCCGCGCGTTGGGGCCTTTGATGACCATCACAAAAATCACGGCCGTCGTAAAGATACCGGTTGCTCACCGGCGGCTTAAATTTCTCAGCATTCTCTTCGATCCACTTCTCTATATTAATCGGCGATTGCACTCTGGTCATAGACATGAGCGTATTTCTGCGCGTGCAAAGCGTCAAACTGCGTCATCGCCGGCAGAATAGAATCGTGGCGCAGTCGTTTTGCCTATCTGGATTCCGCCGGCTTCAGCATCAGATTCTGAGCGACCATGAATTTTCCGATCTCGATTGAAACCTAATCGGCTCTACCTCGGCAGCCTGAAACCCGGCGCTTTTCAGAGGCGACCACCCGGCCGATTAAAACCGACTTTAGAGTTGAATGCGTAACCTCCCGTTGAATAGTATCCGCCGCTTTGTGAATAATGGCCGAATACTGAGAATTGCAGGCACGCTGCTCGCGGCGCTGATTATTTGCAGTTGCGAAGAGTACCCAACAGCCGTATCGAGCCGGGGTCTTTATCCGCGCGCCGCTCCCGCAGGCTGGTGGAACGACGAAGGCGCTTCCGGAAAGCCGCGGATCGTCGTGCACATAGGCGAGCAGAAAGCTTACTTTTACAAAGGCAAAACTTTGGTCGGCGAAACAACCGTCTCCACTGGTAAGCCTGGCTTTGGGACTCCGCCCGGCCATTACACGGTGCTTTCGAAAAGTGCGGACCACGTCTCGAGCCTGTTCGGCGATTACGTGGATGGTTATGGGAATGTCGTTAGGTCAAATATCGACTCACGAAAGGACCGCCAGCCGAAAGGAACCCATTTCGATGGCGCGCGAATGCCGTATGCGATGTTCTTCAGAGGCGGTTACGCAATGCATCAGGGCTACGTCCCGCCATTCGCCGCGTCCCACGGTTGCATCCGTTTGCCGGGACAAATGGCGACAAGGTTTTTCGAGAATGCTCCCGTCGGAACTCCGGTCACTGTAACCGAGTAGTTTGATGACTGATTCGACTCGGATCAGTCAAGTATAGTCGGCAAAGTGCTCGGCTTCGTGTTCGATACTCGTCCGCGAGATGGACAACGCACGCGTATGCTCCAGAGTCCGGAGCCGTGCTAACTTATAGCGAGCCATGCATAAAAGTGTCATCGCCGCAGAAACGGGTTTCCGATGCCGGCCTAACGAAGGAGGAACTGCAACGCTATTCGCGGCACCTCATCATGCCCGAAGTGACTGTCGAGGGACAGAAACGACTCAAGGCAGCGCGTGTTTTGTGCATTGGCGCCGGTGGTTTGGGTTCCCCTGCCGCGCTGTATCTAGCAGCAGCCGGTGTGGGAAGACTTGGGCTTGTCGATTTCGACCGTGTTGATCTCACCAATCTGCAACGGCAGATTCTTCACGGAACAAAGGACATCGGCCGCAGCAAACTTGAATCGGCGCGCGACCGGCTGCGCGACATCAACCCAGACATCGAAATTCAATTGCACGAGTGCCGATTATCCAGCGAAAACGCGGAGAGAATTGTTGCTGACTACGACGTGATCGTCGACGGCTCGGATAATTTCGCCACGCGCTACCTGTCCAATGACGTCTGTGTGTTTGCGGGAAGCCAAATGTCTACGGCTCGGTGTTTCGGTTTGAAGGCCAAACGACTGTGTTTGCGCCGCAGTTGGGCGGGCCTTGTTATCGTTGTCTGTTTCCCGAGCCGCCTCCGCCGGAGTCAGTCCCGAACTGCGCGCAAGCTGGTGTGCTCGGCGTTCTGCCTGGCATCATCGGAATGCTTCAGGCGATTGAGGCAATCAAGCTGATCGTGGGCATCGGCGAACCGCTTGATTGGACGCCTGCTGCACTTCGACGCGCTTAAGGTCACATTTCGCGAGCTAAAGCTGCGGCGCGATCCGCAGTGTCCCGTTTGCGGTGAAAACCCGACAATCTTTGCGCCGATTGATTACGATCAGTTTTGCGGGACGCGGGACGACGCAAGCGTTCCTGGAATATCGGTGCAGGAATTGAAAAGGAAGATGGACGCGCGCGAAGCGTTCGAGTTGATCGATGTACGGGAGCCGTTCGAATTCGAGATCGCACGAATCGATGGCGCGAAACTGATCCCGCTCGGTGAAATCCCCGAGCGCGCAGACGAGTTGCACCGCGAGCAAACGTTCATCGTCCATTGTCACAGCGGTCGCCGCAGCGCACAGGCCGTGCGACTGCTGAAGCAACGGGGTTTCGCCAACGTGTATAATCTCGAAGGCGGAATCGATGCCTGGTCGGATTTCATCGATCCAACCGTGCCGAAATACTGAGAGAATTTCACTAACACTGCGGCTTTAGCCAGGACGCACAGACTGGTCATTCCGAGCGGAGCGCAGCGGAGTCGAGGAATCCCGGGATGCTGCCGCACAGTTGAGCACCGGGATCCCTCGACTTCGCTCGGGATGACCGGCTAACGAACCGCGATGCCAATGACATTATTTCTTTACGGCCGCAGCGAGTTCGTCCGCGCTGGGAACGCTGTGCCATTGCGCTAACAATTCCCCAGTTTGTCCAAATACGAACACGCAGAAATCCGTTGCTCCCGCGGACTGACCCAACTGCGAAGCGACTGTCCCGTCAAAATCGGTGACGACAAATATGTCGCTTTTGGCATCGCGCGAGATTTTCTGCGCGTCATACCGCGCCTGAAGCCGTTTTGCCTCTTCACGCACGCGGTGCCGGATGAACGCAGTCGCCATCCGGCGCCCTATTGCCATGTGTCTGCGGGTGAAATGAATAACGGTAATCATTCTGTAAGCCGGATTGCCGAGACAAAAATCTGGAACATGGTCGCCCACGGTGCGCGCCTGTTCGCGATCAGCACTCGTCGTCAACACGACGATGGTGACGTGTCCATCGGCTGTGGAAAGTTTGTTGCCGTCGAGGTCGACAAAGCTAATCGAATAGGTGTTGCCGGTTGAAAGCGCGCCACGCGCAGGCATGGCGGGAAGGAGGAGCGCCGTCGCCAGTGATAAAAAGATTTGAAGTGCACGCACACTCACAAGCTAAGCAAATTGCCGAGAATGCGCCGCACTGACAACCCTCAGCTTCGCCGCACCCGTTCTTTTTCACTACGGCCCGCAAACGCGAAGTCTGAGCTGGCTTTGCCTCTCGCTGCTTTTCATTTGCGCGTTGGCTGGGTGCGATCGGATAGGCAATTCCCGTTACGGTCAACTGATGCAGGATGCAGACAATAAATCAGCCCAGGGCGACTTCGAACGGGCGGTGAACCTCTATGAAGCCGCACTCGATGACAGCCCACGCGGTGCCGAGATCCACTACAAACTGGCTCTTATTTACGATGACAAGCTCAACGATCCCGTGAGCGCCCTGCACCATTTCAAACGCTATCTCGCGCTAAGTCCAAATGGCCCGCATGCAAAAGACGTCAAGGATTCGATCAAGCGCGACGAGATCGGCGCGCTCACGGCGTTGTCCGGCGATTCCGTTATCACTCGGGCGGAAGCGGCGCGGTTGCGCAATGAAAATCTAACGCTGCACAAGCAACTGGAAGAGCGCGCAGCATCGCGAACCGCATTTGAGAAGTCTGCAAGGAACCGACGCCAGGAAAGCCGGATCAAAGAAAGCAGGCCAAACCTATGTTAGTGCAGTCGGGCGACACGCTCGTCTCGATTTCGCGAAAGTTTTATAAGTCGCCGAAACGTTGGAAAGCCATCCTTGAAGCGAACAAAAAGAATATTCGCGATCCAAAAGACCTCACGGTCGGTCAGACGCTGGTCATTCCGTAACAACCCTGTGAGCCGCTAATGCCCTGACCGATGAAGCTACAACGTCACTCTTCCATTCCGATCAACTCGCGTTGCCAGGGAACCAGCAAGGCCGTTGCCCGCGCAGGATCAGCTGCAATCGCCTCGAGAGCGCCGCGGGATGCAATGAAAGATCGCTCCAATCCAAGTTGCTCGGCCGCTTTGTCGCGCCGTTCGCGCAACTGATCGGCGCGCCGACGCATTTCGGCGGTCGGTCGAGAACCGGCGCGGCGGCGCATAACCGGCCACTCCGATTGCGGCGATTGCAACGCAATTTTTGCTGCTTCGCGGAACGTCTGCCGCCGTCGAGCGGAAAAGTGTTTGTAATCAGGCACGTGTCCCGAAGCGAAACTTTCCGCCGCTTTCAAGAGCTCGTGGTTCTGTAAAATATGAAATGGCGGTCGATCTGCCATTTCCGCTTCTGTCTCCCGCCATTGCCATAGCGCGCGAAGAACTGCTCCCGTATGCGGATCGAGCGCGCCGGCTCCTCCGATGCGCCAAAGTTCATCCTGGATCGCGTTCGCGCTCAGCGGCGGCCAACTCGATTGCACGCTCCACAAGATTGCCGAAACCAATCGCGGCGATGAACTCGCTCCAGCTCTTCCTCTAATTTTGCGGCAAGTGGCAACAAATAATGCACGTCGTCCACCGCGTATTTCAGCATCCGCGCCGGCAGCGGTCGTAGCGCCCAATTTGCCTTTTGCGAATGTTTGTGAAGCTCGACACCGAAGAAGCGCTTCACCAGCGCACCCAGACTGAATTCGCGGATCCCAAGCAACCGCGCCGCAACGACTGTGTCGAAGATTCTGCTCGCCGTGAAATTCAAGCCGCGCCGGAGCATGCGCAGATCGTAATCGGCGGCGTGCAAAACAATTTCTCTCGGTTCCAACGCCTGGCGCAGCGGTTCCAAATCGAGATTGCTCAACGGATCAACAATGAAATCGCAAACCGACTGGACAGTCATTCCGAGCGAAGTCGAGGCTGCAACGCAGCCGCCAGAGGCGGCGAGGCCAGGCTTTCCATCCGGTAGCGCTACCTTTGAGGCAGTTCCGCGGGATCCTTCGACGTTGCTCAGGATGACAGCGGATGGCGCGCTGATCTGGAGCAAACAAAGTTTTTCCCGGTATGAATGCAGGCTGTCTGCCTCAGTATCGAGCGCGACGCGATCGGCCGCCTGGATTTGCCGAATCAAATCGGCCAACTGCTGCTCCGACGCGATCACATCGTGTGAAGCAGATTTTGCGAGTGCCATCTCTCTCACCGCAATCCGCTCAAGAGCAATTCGGCGTTCGTTTTGGTCGCGTGCAGGTTATCGATGAGTTTTTCCATCGATTCGAGCGGCGGCAACGCGGCCATTGTTTTGCGCAGCATCAGCACGCGCTCCCATTCCTCTGGATGATAAAGCAATTCCTCGCGTCTTGTAGCCGAGAGCATCGGGTGAATCGCCGGATAAATCCTTTTCTCCTGCAGCCCACGGTCGAGATGCAATTCCATGTTGCCCGTGCCCTTGAACTCTTCGAAGATCAGTTCGTCCATCCGGCTGCCGGTTTCAGTCAACGCCGTGGCTAGCACGGTGAGGCTGCCGCCTTCTTCCGCGTTCCGCGCCGATCCGAAAAATTTCTTGGGTTTAATCAGCGCCTTCGCTTCGACGCCGCCCGACATGATGCGGCCTTTGCCCGGCTCCAGATTATTATAGCCGCGTGAAAGTCGCGTGAGGCTGTCGAGCAACAGCACCACGTCGTGTTTCATTTCCACGAGGCGTTTCGCGCGCTCCAGCACCATCTCCGCCACTCTGCACATGGCGCTGCACGTTTTCGTCGAAGTTTGAATGATAAATCTCGCAGTCGATCTCCCGCTGCAAATCCGTCACTTCTTCCGGCCGCTCGTCCACCAGCAGCAGGATAAGAACAATCTCGGGATAATTTGCCCGAATCGCTTTCGCAATTTCTTCAGCAAAATGGTCTTGCCCACTCGCGGCGGCGCAACGATGAGGCCGCGTTGCCCGCGACCGAGCGGCGTCAGCAAATCGACCGCGCGCGCGCAGACGGAGCTCGTGTTTGGATTCTCCAGGATAATTCTGCCCTGCGGAAACTGTGGCGTTAGCTTGTCGAACGCGGTCGATTGCTTCCATTCCTCGGCAGGTTGATTCTCGACCTTTGTAACCTTGTCGAGCGACAGGAACTTCTCGCGTTGCACCGGCAATCGCACCGTGCCGGCAACTTTTTGCCCGGGCCGCAGATCGTATTGCTCAATCAGAGTGCGCGGAACGGCCACATCCTCAGGAACCGGCAGAAAATTCAACTTCGGCCAGCGCAGCATCGCGAACGAATCGCTCACTTGATCGAGAAATCCTTCCGCCGAAACGATTGCCCCACCGCCTACTGCCACGCGCACAATGTCGAGAATGTGCTGATGCCGCGAGCGGGCGGGATGCAGATGCAGATCGAAATCGCGCGCCAGCGCTTTGAGTTTCTTCTCCGAAAACTCCTGCAGCTCGTTTAAATCGAGCGCGCGCGGCGCTGTAGTGGCGGCCGTGTCGGCCGCATCTTGTTCCTGCGCAGGCGGCACGCCTTCCCCTGCAGTTTCCGTCTGTGATTCCAATGTCTCTACTTTTTCGTCCATGTTTGCCCTTGCCATGATGCGACCAAAAATCGCGCCTGCTCCATAAGCGACGTTCGATCCCCGTTGTTCCAAACGACGTGATCCGCGCGTCTGATTTTTTCCTCGAGCGGCATTTGCGAGTTAATCATTTGTTTAGCTTCGGCGCTTCTGACCGACATCCGTTTTCGTAAGCGGGCCAGCTGCACCTTCTGCGAACAGGCCACCACGACCACTCGATCGCACAAGCTTTCACCGCCGGTCTCATAAAGAAGTGGAATGTCAGCAAAGAAAAACTTGGGAGAATTGCGATGCCCTTTCGCCTCTGTCCTCCATTGGCGGCGAATCCGCGGATGAAGGATCTGCTCAAGCGCGCAGTTTTTTGGTCGCGTCGGCGAATACTATCGCGCGAAGCTTCGTTCGATTCAAGTCGCCTGCGCTTGAAAACACTTGCGCGCCAAATTCACGCCGGATTTGCTTTTCAACTTCCGGCCGATTCAGGAGCGCATGAGCCGCCTCGTCTGCATCGAAGAATGTTGCGACCGGCAGAAGCTCGCGCAGACATTCGACGAACGTGCTTTTACCCGTGGAAATTCCGCCGGTAATCCCAATTGCAGGCATGACTCAGGAACGTAGAACTTAGTGACGCCACAGCTTTGCGCTGCCTGAAATGCGCGTATCATGCAGAATTTATGACGCAAGAAATTTTGGCAGGAAAGATCGGGCTTGTTTTCGGCGTGGCGAACAAGCGCAGCATCGCCTGGGCGATCGCAAAGGCGTGGGCCGCGGCGGGTGCGCGCCTGATTTTCAATTATCAAGGCGAACGGCTAAAGGAAAATGTCGAGGAACTAACCGGCGAGTTCGGAGAAAAGACTCCGCTGTTTCCCTGCGACGTTACGAGCGACGATGAGATCAAAGCATTTTTCGAGAACGTTCGGAGCCAAACCGATCGCGTCGATTTAATGCTGCACTCCCTGGCGTATGCGCCGCGCGAAGCGTTGGAAGGCGATTTTGTCAGCACGACTCGCGAAGCCTTTCGCGTCGCGCAGGACGTCAGCGCGTATTCGTTAGTCGCGCTCGCGCGCGAAGCGGCGCCGCTGATGACCAACGGCGGCAGCATCGTCGCGATGACCTATTACGGCTCGGAAAAAGTCGTGCCGCATTACAACGTGATGGGCGTGGCCAAGGCCAGTCTCGAAGCCAGCACGCGTTATCTTGCCTACGATCTCGGCCCGAAAAAATTCGCGTGAACTGTATTTCCGCCGGCCCTGTGCAAACGCTGGCCGCCCGCGGAATCAGCGGGTTCACCTCCATGTTGAAACATTATCAGGAACGCGCGCCGCTGAAGCGCAGTTGCGAACCCGCCGAGTTAGGCGCTACGGGAGTTTTTCTCGCCAGCGATGGGGCCGCAGCCATTACCGGCCAGGTCATCTATGTCGATGGCGGGTATCAGATAATGGGCATGTGACCATCTCTTCCGCTTCGCTTACTCTTGCTCTACTCGTAATCGAACCGGAACTGGCGCGCACGGAGTGGTCGCGCCCTACCATATAGAAGACTCATGATCGCACGCATTTGGCACGGGTGGACGAAACCTGCAGACGCGAAAGCATACGAGAAATTGCTGCGCGATGAGATTTTTCCGAGCATCGCCGCGCGAAAGATCGAGGGTTACCGCGGCGCGGAATTGTTCGTTCGCGAAGACGGCGACGAAGTGGAATTCGTCACGCTACTCCGCTTCGATTCGATGGATGCGGTGACGGAATTTGCCGGCCCAGACGCGAGCAAGCCGGTGATTTTCCAAAGCCGAAGCGCTCATCACGCGAATGGAGCAGGCTCGGCATTATCGCGTCGCGATCGGCAAGTGGAATTGTGCCGGCAGGCGGAGCGCTTGCCCTACAACTGACGTGCGCGACGTTGCTCGTAATGGAACTCGCTTCGAAGCTTCGAGAAATCCTCGACAACGAAATTGTCGCGGACGATCCGGAAACGATCGCTGCGCACAGCGGCGATAAATGGTTCGCAACGCATCCGCCGGAAGTTGTCGTCTTTGCAAGATCGACAGCTGATGTGAGCAAGCTTCTTCAGTTCGCCTCGCGCGAGAAAGTTCCGGTCACCGCGCGCGGAGGCGGATTTGGTTATGTGGGTGGATGCGTGCCGGCACGCGGCGGGATTGCGCTCTCGCTTATGCGCATGAATCGCATCAAGGAAATCAACTTTACCGACGCCGTCGCCATTGTTGAACCGGGCGTTTTCACCGGCGAGCTCAAAGCAGCCGTGCGCGCGCAGAAATTATTTTATCCACCTGACCCGGCGAGCATGAAGGATTGCACGATTGGCGGAAACGTCGCTACAAACGCCGGCGGCCCGCGCTGTTTGAAGTATGGGGTGACGCGCAATTACGTCATCGGTCTCGAAGTCGTGCTGGCCAATGGTGAAGTCCTGCGAACCGGCGGGCGCGTGCACAAGAACAAAACTGGCTTCGACCTGATGGGTCTATTCGTTGGCTCGGAAGGAATGCTCGGCGTTGTCACCGAGATCACGCTGCGTCTGCTTCCGCTTCCGCCGGCACGCGCGACTTTGTCCGCGGCATTCGCCACACGCTCCGCAGGCTGCCGAAGCTGTGCAGGCGATTTTTGCGGCGGGATTTCTACCGTCGGCACTTGAAATTGCCGATCATTTCACGCTCGAGGCGGCGCGGCGCGATTTGGGCGAGAAGATCGTGCCAGCGGGAAACGCGCATTTGCTCGTCGATCTGGATGGGCAACAAGAGAGCGTCCGCAGCGAGGCCGCGGCTATTCGCGAATTGATTGAGATGAGAAAACCAAACGCGCTTCAGATGGCCAACGGTGAAGCCGATTGCGAGAAGCTCTGGGCGTTGCGTCGGCAGTTCAGCAACTCGCTCCGCGCAACTGGCCTAACGAAATTAAACGAGGACGTGGTCGTGCCGCGCAGTCATCTGGTCGATCTGATGGAGTTCGCCGAAAAGCTGCAGGCGAAACATGGATTTCCGATCGCCTGCTTTGGCCACGCCGGAGACGGAAACATTCACGTCAACATCATGGCAGACCGCTATAATCGCGACGCTGCTGTGCGCGAAAAGGTCGAGCGCGCGCTCGACGATCTTTTTGCGCAAGTGCTGGCGTGGGGCGGCGTGATCACAGGCGAACACGGAATCGGTCTGGCAAAAAACGATGGTGGCCGGAAGCGACGAGCGAGGTGGCGCGTGAGCTTCATCGTCGGCTCAAGCAAGCGCTCGATCCTGACGGAATTTTGAATCCCGGCAAATTTCTTTGATTCAGGAACCCGGCCACGCACTGTGGTTACAGCGCGCGAATATTTCTGAAGTTTTTGTTGACTCAGGCCGGATCAGCATCAACATTGGGCTCACCTTTTAGGCGCATCGTAATTCGCAGCAGACTGACGCGCATCCGCGTCCTCGTGCACGATCAATTAAGAAAGACGCAACGCCGTCCTGTTTTGCGCCGCGTTAACGAACAACAAATGAAACCTGGAAAATTTACTCACGCGATTGCGGTTCTGCTTTCGTCCATCTCATCTCTTTTCGCACATGGCGCCGCATCGAAGGCAGAACCTGCGAAAACGAAGTTCAGCAAAAATCTGAGAAACCAGCGGACGATCGCGTGCTCGATGTCAGTTCACTCGCGTTCACGCCGGGCAATTGGCCGCAGAATCGGACCGCAACCGGGACAGCGTTACCCTTGGAAAAGCAACATCGTTACCACCATTTTCTGGATCGGCGAGAAACCATCCGGCAACAATCCCGTTCCCAATCGGGTGAGCTCATGGGACAAGCAATGGACTAAAAATTACGGCGGGATGGATGACCCTGATCCTGCTCGTCGCAGCAATTATATTCCGGTAAAATTCACCCCAGGGCTTAATCCGTTCTACTGCGCGCTCCCATACAATGACAAAGCGAGGGAGGGCCATCGGCCCGAAGCGCCGAGTGTTGTTCCCTGGTTCAAAGAAGCGTATCAGGGACCGGCCGTTTCTACTTGCAAAGGCCGATGGATCGCGATCCGCAAAGGCAATCGAACCGCATATGCGCAGTGGGAAGATGCCGGACCATTCCGAACTGATCACTGGCAATATGTCTTTGGGAACGAACGGCCGAAGCCTAATCTCAACCAAGGCGCTGGCCTCGATGTTTCGCCAGCCGTGCGCGATTACCTCGGGTTGAAACCAACCGACGTCACCGACTGGAGGTTCGTGGATTTCAAAGAAGTGCCGCGCGGTCCGTGGTCAACGCATGGCGAAAACAACACGTTCGTGATCAACGATCGCACAAAGGGCAAGGCGCTGGTTGAACGACTGAGCGCGATCGCGCGCTAAAGAAAGCGACTCTCCGTGCCAAGCAAGTCGCGCTGCATTTAGGAATCGCTGATGGCGAGGCGGAGCAGATTATCGCCGAATCGATCCTCGGACAACATCAAGACATCCTATCGGTTACGAAAGTTTATCCGCATAATTCGTCACGGCCTGGAGCTGCCGAAAGCGTGTAAGCGCAGTCGCAAGCGCTCCGCATCGACGCTATTGCGAGAAGTCAGATTCCCATGCCAGAGAGCACCGCGGAATATTCGCTGACGAACGCGCTCAGCTGCGGATGAGAGGCTTCGAACTTTTCAACGGTTTGTTTTAGTTTGTGCAAAACTCTCTCAACGACTTTCGGGTCGTTCCTTCTTGCTAGCGACTTCATGCGCTGAAGCTTCGACGAACCGGCTGATGCTCTCAGCCTCCTCCTCGCTTGTTTGCGCCACCTCGGCAATAGCGGGTTTGAGCTTCAGCGAGCACGGCCAAAAGCTCAGTCTTCTTCTCGGGCGAGATATGATCGGCCGCCTCAACTGCTGATTTGATTTTCTGGATGCGTTCGTCGGTCATGTCCGAATATCATCCCTTGCGCACTTCTCCACAATCTCCTTTGGGCCATCGACAGAGACCGCACTGGGTAGGCGGTCATCAAGTTTGCCTTAGCGTCCGCTGTACTCAGCGGAATCAGATACGCACACCCGCTTGAAAATGCGATGATGACAGCGCACGCCACAGTTCCGATCGTACGCTTAATCCGCGACGACTTGCCTAGTCGTGGTCGTAAGGATTCCAAGCCGCGTCACTATTTACCTGTCGATCTTCATCGCCATCTTCGCCGCCGAAGGGACGATGAGACTTCTTCCATTTCACTTTCCACTTGCCGTGTTTGAATTTCGTCACGGGCATCCAGGTTTCATAACTGCGAGATGCTGGCGCCGAACTACGCGAAGTCCGTATCGGATGACCCGAGCGCCTTGACGGTCTCGATGTCGAGACGTCCAGTGGGCGGAAGTCCAGCGCTTGATTGAAACGCGCGTACGGCAAGAGCTGTGCGAGATCCGTACTTTCCATCAACGCGCCCGCTAAAATATCCGCGGCTCATCAGTTGGGCATCTGCGCTCCGGCGATGATCCGGCGGTTCACCCGAAGCGGCGCGGATTGATAAAAGCTTGCCGGAGTACGGCGGATTGGTCTCCAGCGGACGATCTGGTTGGTTGAATGACGGCGGCGGCGAACTTTGACTCAGGCGAGCGCTTGCATCAGGACGAACGCTGTTGGGTTGAATGGCGGCAGGTTTAGAAGCCGGCTGCGATGCCGACGCAACGGAATTCGAACTCGGATTGACCGAGCGCAACGTCTCCTCATTAATCTCCCCGGTTACCTGCAAGCCGTTGCGAATCTGATAACGCCGAATCGCCGCAGTCGTCTCGGCATTTTTGTCGCCCGTAACGGCGCCGTAGTAAAAACCCTGGTCCTTGAGAGTTTGTTGCAACGACCGAATCCCCTGGTCGGCACGCACCAAACTGACGGCACACAACGTGACGACAAAACATAGCAACGATCGTTTCATAACCACGCAATATTCGACTCGCTATTGGATTCGTATGCGCACGCGCGAGTGCGCGTTTCTGCGCAACCGGTCAGCTGTTCGACTTCGCCTGCGCGACGTAACTTTTTCACTTTTTCAAAATCGACGCCGAGCACGGTGCCAACGAGACGGCCACTTCGATCGTAAACGTTCACTTGCGGAATCGAGTGAATGTTGAATTGCTGCGCGACTGCCGTTTTCCAATTGACGATATCGATCTTGCGCAGCGCAATCTCGGATCATTCCTCGCCATTTGCTTCGAGGCTCGGTGAGAGCTGCCTGCACGGGCCGCACCAATCCGCATAAAAATCTATAACGGTCACACTACCGGGTGCGAGGTGTTGATTGATGTCCACCTGAGCTCCGTGCGAAATCACTGTGATCGGCTCGCCGCGACGGGCCAGCGGCCACCGTCGACTGATTGACTGCTTGTTGTGCGGAATAAGCCGAGGCAATCGCCGCGTTATAATGAAAACGTTCCTGAACATCTTTAGGCAACTCGACGAAATAGACTTTCGAGATTCCCGATTTCGTTTTTAGGACGATGCCGTCAGGCTCCACCCGAGTCACGGTGGCATTCGTGTATTCTTTTCCGCTAACCAGTTTGAAATCGTCAGCGACAGCGACTGTCGTGAAACACAGAATCAAAAAGCGAGCAACCTTCATCTTGCTGATTACGCGAGAGTCTTTCGAGAGGTCACGTTGTGCAATACAAGAGTTTTCTGGCTGCAATTCAATGAGAAATCGGAGTTGATCAAGGATCGCTATTGGCAGAAATATGATGATTGTTGTCATTGCTGCCACGAACCCGTCATCCGAAAATCGGATCATGAATGCACGCACGACGAATAGAATAGAGTTCGTTTGCCAGGTAGCTCGATTTGGTTTCCTGCTTGCACTGGGTGTGCTGGCGCTCAGTGCATTGTTCGCAACCGGAGCTCCGGTCAAAACCGACAACCGTTCGAATCCAAACGCTGTCGCGACCGACACAACTTCGCTAAAACCGCCGGACAAGGGCCAGATTCCAGTCGCGTTTCTGATTTCCGATGGCGCGGTCGTAATCGATTTTTGCGGGCCGTGGGAAGTTTTTCAGGACGTCATGATCCCGGGTAGCGAAGAAATGCCGTTTCGCTGTACACGGTGGCCGAAACGAAGAAACCGATCCGCACCCAGCGGCGGAATGCAGATCGTTCCCGAATACACGATTGAAAACGCCCCACCGCCGAAGGTGATTGTCATTCCTGCGCAAAGTCAGCCGAGCCCGGCTGTATTGGAATGGATCAGAAAATCCTCGAAAACCACCGACGTCACCATGTCGGTTTGCACAGGCGCATTTGTTCTGGCAAAAACCGGACTGCTGAACGGTAAATCCGCGACCACTTACCATGGCGCATTCGGACGTTTCGCCACGCAATTTCCGGACGTTCAGCTCAAGCGCGGCGCGCGCTTTGTCGAGAACGGAAATCTCGCAACCGCCGGCGGTCTTTCTTCCGGAATCGATCTCGCGCTCCGCGTGGTCGAACGCTATTACGGTCGCGAGGTTGCCCGGAAGACCGCTTACAACATGGAATATCAGGGAGAAGGCTGGATGAATCCCGATTCGAACCAGACCTACGCCACATCACTTGTCTCAACTCCTGAGCATCCGCTTTGCACGGTGTGCGGGATGGATGTTGACCCAAAAGTTGCGCCGAAATCTGTCTTTAAGGGCGCGACTTATTATTTCTGCTCAGAAGATGACAAGAAAACTTTCGACGCGGCGCCGGATAAGTTTATCACCGCCGTCACGCCTCAGTCGGCAGTATCCGGTTCCTCCAATTGAACGCGAAACGCGCACTTAAGAACAACACACCGTCATTCGAACCGAGCACGCGCCGGATCGTGTTCGTGGCCGGACCCGGCGTCGAGATTCTCGATTTGGTCGGACCGCTCCAAGTGTTCGCCCGCGCATCGGAAATGCACGCGAGGGAGAATCCCGGATCGCCTCCGATTTACTTCGGTCGAAGTAGCGACGCATTTCTTCGAGTCGATCGCTCATTGCGAACTGCGGTGTGCGCATCACCGCCGATAGGACCTTACGCGAAGTGCGCGGCAAGATCGACACGTTGCTCGTGGCCGGGCGGCGACGCGATCGAGCAGAACGAAATTGACGCGGAAGCGGTGCGCTGGTTGAAAAGAATTTCCCCACGAATCCGGCGAGTCGGCTCGGTCTGCACTGGCGCAATGCTTCTGGCTCGCGCGGGCTTGCTCGACGGCCGCCGCGCTACGACTCATTGGAACTGGTGTCAGACCTTGATCAAGCGTGCTCCGCGCGCGCGTCGATGCGGATCCGATATTTGTCCGAGATGAAAATGTTTACACGTCCGCCGGAGTCACAGCCGGAATGGATTTGGCGCTGGCGCTGGTCGAGGAAGATCACGGTTCCCGGCTCGCTCTGCAGGTTGCGCGCAATCTGGTGCTTTATTTGCGGCGGCCCGGCGGCCAATCGCAATTCAGCGCCGCCTTATCACTGCAACTGACCGATCGAAAACCGTTGCGCGAATTGGAAGCATGGGTGCTCGATAATTTGCACGAAACCGCTCACCGTGCCGCTGCTGGCACAACGCGTCGCGATGAGTCCGCGCAATTTCGCGCGCGTCTTTACCAAAGAAATGAAAACCACGCCGGCAAAATTTGTTGAGCGCTTGCGCGTCGAAGCAGCTCGCCGTCGGTTGGAAGAAAGTCACAACAGCATGGAAATGATCGCCGACGAATGCGGCTTCGGGAACGTCAACTCGATGCGCAATGTTTTTCAGCGCACCCTGAAAATCGCACCCGGCCAATACCGTCGCCACTTTCGCCACCTGAAACATTCGACTCAGAAAAATCAAATTAGGAACGCAGGAATCGAGGAAAGGGATTTCCGAGATAGAAGGTAAAGTCGCGAGGGTAGCGACGAGCGAGAACGGGAGCCGAGCGAGTTTCAATCGAGGAAAGGGATTTCCGAGATAGAAGGTAAAACTGCGAGGGTAGCAGCGAGCGCGGGCGGGAACCGAGCGTGTTTCAACACATGCGAAAATCCGAACGTTCTTTTCCGGGAAAACGGGTTCCTGATTTCCTGATTCAAAAATTCCAGCTTAACGGTCGAGAATCGATTCCAGCGGAAGATCCGGATGGAGATGAGTGGAAACGCGATTGAAAAGCGGTGATTAGCTCTATTTCTGTAACAGCTATTTTGTGAAGTATCCAGTGATCGTTGAATTGTGATTTCCTTAGGATCACAACAGGTGGCAGAGATCTCTAGTTCATCCTCGCCTCCCTTTCCTCCACCAGTCCGTAGAGTAATCTTCGCGTTTTCTAAATCTTCCGCGGTGAATCCGTTTCTAAGGAGGACTTGTTTCGCCATGGCTACCTCGTTCGTCTTGACCGCTATCATCAGCTGATCGCGATCGTCCTTGTTGGCGTGAATCCGAGCCTGCGCTTGAATGGCTTTTTTGAAGCGCTGTGGCGTCAGCGAACTGAGGGTTTTGTTCTCCACTAGTCACTTGCGCCGGCATCATGGGCGAAATAGCAATGACGCCGAGTGATGCAAGGATGAAAGATAGGATGCATCTGCGCCGGAGGTTCATAGCGTGACAGGCTAATAAAGTGCCGTCATCAGGTTCTGAGGGTCAATGTGGGCTTGCCCCTGTTTTCTCGGACAGTGAGGAAGGGATAATTTCAGGTTTGTTTGGATTCAAAGTGAGTTGGGGTTTGGTAGTCAAGACTGGAATGGAGTCTGGTGCGGTTGTAGAAGGTTTCGATGTAATGGAAGATGGCGCTAACGCGCTTTGGTCGAGACAGCGACTTCTACCGACATCGCCGGGGCGGAGGTCCGGGTTTAGGGCCTCCAGCGATCCCGGTGAAGAAGGACGTGGGTCGGCTGGAACTGCTCGACAAGTAGAGTAGCCGCCATGGCTGCATTCACTTTCCCCATTCCCGAGTGGGTAAGCACAACCTTTCTGTCTTTCAAGCTCCCGGTCGTGAACCGGATCCCCTGGACGGTCATTTCACGTCTTGTCCGTGAGTTCCTGGCCCAGTGTCTCGATTTCCAGCGTCATTGCACTGAGGATGCCGATGATGCGCGTGGTGGGAGCTGGCCGGGCGGTATTGCCGACCTGGGCGACGCTTGCTGCCGAGAGTAACAGCAGGAGGAAGGAGAGAACGCAAAGCGATCTGCGCATCGGTGTCATAGTTGGTCCTTGTTATGCAGCAGCCCGAAGGCGGCCATGACGGACCTTATTTTGGCGCAGGGGCAGCGACCAGTTTCTGGAACGCGCCCGCCACGGCGGAGTAAACTCTTTTAGCCAGGCGAACTTGGTTGGATTCACGGCTGCGGGTTCGCCAGTTTTGGAACCGCGGGTCTTTC
>ERZ1370068.1622-contig-11529_pt1 | contig 69392 bp, 129 predicted proteins | sample MGYA00561227_ERZ1370068 | MGnify/ENA primary metagenome ERZ1370068 (study PRJEB38410, sample SAMEA6850437) | metagenome | study: Metagenomic assessment of the ecological functions of the soil: analysis of the soil microbiota associated with the...
GCTTTTCACATTGCTTCTCCAATAACGGAGTGGTAGGTCAAGCCGGGGGCAATGGAGCTCGAATGCCCTGTAGGATTGGCGCCTCCGGATAGGGAATCGATCCCGGTTAACGAGCGTTTGCTCACCTTCACTCCGTCGAGCGCGTCAATAGCAGCGCCGAAAGCGACACGCTCCTGGAACCGCAAGAGGCTCGCGGGCAGCCCGACAAGCTTGCAGCCCAAGCTGGGCGAACGACGCATCGGCCATTCGCGTCCCACGATGCGGGGTCGCCAGGAAGATGACCTCATTGACCCCGGGGACCGGTTTCCAGAATAGCAACCTGCGGAGCTCTTCGCGATCGTCCGGCTCCAGCTTCGACCTGATCGAAAGGCTTCCTGGAAACTACGGCCCAGAACTGGTCACCCATTTCGGTCGCAAGAACGCGTGCAATGACTCCTCCCATGCTGTAGCCGACTACCACCATCTTCCTCTGATGCGGCTGGATCGCCCGTCTGCGATCCCCCAAGCGGCGCGACGATCGCGATCTTCTCGCGAATCAGCGAAGCCGATTGCGAGACAGGCACGCCCGTCGAATAGAAGGCATACCAGAATTGGAAGTTTTTCCGGATCAACGGATTCTCCATTGCATCGGTCGCGACGTTGCGCCAGACAAGCGGCGAAGACGTGAGGCCGTGTAAGAGCAAAATGGGAATGCGATTAGGGTCGAAAGGTTCAATAAAATAGATACCGTTAGCATCCGCGCTGGCTCCTACATTCAGAATGGCTCGAATTCGCAAGCATGAGGTCGTTGATCCCGCTAAAAGAGAGTGCGAGCGGCGCGGGTGAAATCGCCGGCCAGCGGGATGGATTTGCCTCCGACTCGCACCGTCGTGGTTCGATCGGAGGTCAAAAAGAGTAATCTGCATCCGGGGCCCATTCTCGCCCTGAGCCTCAAATTCTGCGAAGCATCCCAGCGCACCGCGAAAACGCCCCGATTGGGCGGCTGAAAACTCAATTCGGCTTTGCGGGCTTCCGTGCGCTTGCGCACCCCGACCAGCGGCACCCAAGCCCGTTCACGCGGGTCCGTTTGTTGAACCCAGTAATCTTGACGTAGTCCGCGGAATCAGTTCGTCAGAAGTATCCGGCTTTTAGCGGCTGTCGGCCGCCAAGCGGGCCGCGACGATTCTGGGTCCCAGCCGGCGTCTGAACCGACAGTGTCGCGGGGCCTCCCGCGAGCGTTTCAGAGTATTCGAAAATGAACATGGCCAACGCGGTATTGTAGGCTGCTGAGGGGTTTTTGTATCGCTTCGCCTTCAAGAAGGCCATGCGGAGGCCGGCAGGCCGGATTCTCTTAGGCTTCGATAGGCGATTTCGCAGGCAGCGAGCGCAAAGCCCGCCCGCTCTGGCCTTTGTCGCGCGTGGCAATGGCGCTTCCGGCTCGCTGAAGCGCTGACCTGCGCAGCCTCCGCCAAGCGCTGAGGGTCCGTTCCCGCCTGCCGGACGAGCTCGCGGACCGCTGAATCGGATTCCCTGGGATTGATGCCGGTGCCGCCGCTCAATCGCGCGAACGCCGCGATTGATCTGCGCGCGATCAATGCTACGCTGGCGGAACTGGCGGCGCGGGCCGCGATTGAATACGAGTGGTGATCGTCGACCCGCAGCCTGCAAGAAGAATCGCCAAAAATGCGATGCCTAAGTGAAACCGTCGACTAATCATAAGGCTGGCATGAGAACGTTCGCCCAGCGAGCGTCTTCGATGTCGTGGATCGTTCGCTTCTTTGGTTTCTGGAAGAGACTCGTGGCCGGCCCCGTGGAAGGACGTCTCCCATCGAGCCAGCTCAATCCGTATTGTCTCGAGTATGTCAGCCCGGACGTCCTGCGCGAACAAGTAGCTCTTATTTCAACGCCGGCAAAATGGCCGGAGTTATCGTCCGTCTCGCCGAATCAGTTCTCGGCGAGTTTTCATGGCGTGGATGGTGCCGAAGCGCCGCGCGTGAGTCAAGGTGCATGTGCAAAAGTGGTCAGGATTTGAGGCAATCGATCGCGATCATAAGGGAGTAATCTGCCGCCCACGCGAGACCTTATGACGGGACTCAAATTTCCGCAAAGGATCCCCTGAGCAGGTACTTAGCTTCTGCAGATGGCTGACCGGTCAAAACCTCCTCTGAGAGACACAGGTGAGCGGCGATGACGTCGTCGTTGGCACTCTCGTGTCGGAGGACGTCGCACGAAACGGCTTCAGCGGGAATCGGCACGGATTTTACCAGGTGAGATTGTGCCCATCTTCCCGCCGGGCCCTCTTTCAGTGGTTGCGAGGAGCAGAAGCTGGGCCGTGGAACTCCCCGCCTCCCCGTCGTGACCGTCACGCAGGCCATTCAGGAAGAACGTCCAGGATTGGGACGAATGTCACGGGTCGTCTGGCCCCGATGGGAACGGTCGACGTGCGTCCTCGCGTGAGCGGCGGTTACATCACGGAAGTGAAGTTCGTGGATGGCGATCTTGTCAAAAGGGCCAGCCGCTCTTCATCATCGACCCGCGCCCATACCCAGGCGGATTACGATCAAGCCAGAGCCGAAGTCGGACAAGGCCGACGCGGCGCTGAAGCTCGCCGGGAGCGGACTTCGAGCGGGCGCGACAACTGCGCGAAAAGGGGGTGACGGCCGCAGGCGATTTCGACCAGCGTTCTGCAACCTACCAGCAGGCGACAGGCGCCGCCCAGTCGGCCGCGCGCCGCGCTCGAGGCGGCAAAGCTAAACCTGGAATTTTGCACGGTGACGGCACCTATCGACGGCCGCGCCAGTCTGGCAAATGTGACGGTGGGAAACCTTGTCTCGGCGGATGGAAAGGATCCCTTGACGACGATCGTGTCCACCAATCCGGTCTATGCCTATGCCGATGTCGATGAGCGTTCGCTATTGCGTTACGTCCGCTACTATCTGGACAAGGAAAAGGGTCCCGAGGACGCCGACGAGGTGAAGGTGCCTATCCAGCTCTGCCCTGCAGGATGAATCGGACTTTTCGCATACCGGTTATATTGACTTCATTGACAATCGTGTGGATCCCCTCGACGGGAACGATCCGGCTGAGGGGGTGTCTTTGATTTCGAGAACGGTCTGCTCGGTCCTGGGCTCTTCGTGCGCGTCAGGATTCCGTCGGGACAGCCCTACGAAGCCGTTCTGGTGCCGCAACGCTCGGTTGGTTCAGACCAGGGGCAGAAGCATGTGGTCCTCGTGCAGCAGGACAACACGGCGGAAATTCGCCCGGTCGAGCTTGGAACCCTCTCGGGCGGTATGCAGGTCATCAAGAGCGGCGTGAAGGCCGGCGACACGGTCGTCGTGGATGGGCTGCTCAAGCGTTCGCCCCGGGCAGAAAGTGGAACCCGAAGCCGATCCGCCGACGCCGGAAGCCGAGCGCGGCAGCAGCCGCCGCAAAATAACCCAGTGAACATCAGCCAGTTCTTCATTGACCGGCCGATTTCTTCGCGTCGGTCCTTTCCGATCGTAATCACGATTGTCGGCGGCCTTGCTCTGATGACTTTGCCCGTTGCGCAATATCCGGAAATCGTTCCGCCGACGGTTCAGGTTTCAGCCAGCTATTCGGGCGCAAATGCCAGGACGGTCGCCGAAACGGTCGGGGCGCCCATCGAGCAGCAGGTAAACGGTGTCGAGAACATGCTTTACATGTCCTCGCAGTCGGCGAGCGACGGCTCACTATGGGTTGACGGTCACTTTCAAGCTCGGCACAAACCTGGATACCGCGCAGGTGTTGGTGCAGAATCGAGTGAATCTCGCCCTTCCGGTGCTTCCGGAGGAAGTGCGTCGCACGGGCGTTTCGGTCAACAAACAGTCGGCCTCGATGATCATGGCCGTCAACCTGATCTCGCCGGACGATTCACGCGACGAGCTCTATCTCAACAACTACGCCCTCCTTCAAATCAAGGACACGCTCTGCGCGCATCGATGGCGTGGGCAGCATCACGATCTTCGGCTCCGAATATTCATATGCGGATCTGGCTCGATCCGAACAAACTCGCCGCTCTCGATCTTACGGCGGGCGACGTGGTGCAGGCGATCCAGGAGCAGAACAAGCAAGTCGCCGCCGGCGTGGTTGGCCAGCAACCCGCTCCCAAGGGAACGCAATTTCAGGTTGTCGTCAACGCCCAGGGGCGCTTGGTGGATCCGGCCGAATTCTCTCGCATTGTTGTCAAGCGCGGCGCTGAAGGGTGAAGTGATTCGCCTTAGCGAAATCGGCACCGTGGATCTCGGCGCCAAGAACTACGCGGTGACGAGCAACCTCGATGGAAAGCCCGCAGCCACTCTCGCTATTTATCAGCTTCCCGGCAGCAATGCGCTTTCAACGGCGTAAGGCCGTGCGGAAGACAATGGATACGCTCAAGCAGAGCTTTCCATCCAGGCGTGGACTACAGAGTGGTCTACGACACCACGGTCTTCGTCAACGAGTCTATCCACGCGGTTCAGCACACGCTGCTGGAAGCCGTCGCGCTGGTCGGAATCGTGGTGATGCTCTTTCCTGCAAACCTGGCGGGCGACCATTATCCCGCTGATCGCAGTTCCGGTATCCCTCATTGGCACATTTGCGGCCATGGCCGCGTTCAGGTTCTCTCTCAACACGATCTCGCTTTTTGGTCTCGTCCTCGCCATCGGAATCGTGGTCGACGACGCCATCGTCGTCGTGGAGGCCATGGAGCACAAACTTAGCCTCGGCATGTCGCCGCGTGACGCCGCGCGGCAGGCCATGAACGAGGTGGGTGGCGCCGTGATTGCGGTCGCGCTCGTGCTCTCCGCCGTCTTCATTCCCACGGCGTTCATCACCGGCATCACGGGTCAATTTTTCCGGCAGTTCGCGCTCACCATCGCCGTCTCCACGATCATCTCCGCATTCAATTCGCTGACGATGAGTCCTGCGCTAGGCGTTATCCTGTTGCGCCCTCATGGCGAGCAGAAAGGATATCCTCACGCGATTCTTCAATGCGACGCTCGGCTGGTTTTTTCGCGGATTCAACAGGACCTTCGATTGGATGATCGACCGTTACGGCAAGGTCTGTCGCGGGCATCGTCCGCAAGCTGTTCATCTGCGGCGTCCTCTATCTTGGCTTGCTCGGGCTAACGGGATACGGTTTCAAGATCACTCCCGTGGGCTTTGTTCCGCAGCAGGACCAAAGGTTATCTCATTGTCGCCTGCCAACTCCCTGACGCAGCGCTCGCTCGAACGCACGCAAGCGGTAACAGCAAAGGCGCTCGCTCTTATCAAAGAGACCCCTGGTATCACCACGTCACTCGTGATCAACGGCTTTTCGATGCTGAGTGGCAGCAACCAATCCAACGTCGGCTCGATCATTGTCATTCTTGGACGAATTCGACAAACGCAAGAGCCCCGGCTTGAGCGCCGATGCGATTTTGCAAAACCTTCGCGCGAAATTTAATCAAATCCCGGAAGCCCTCGTTTTCGCCTTTGGGCCGCCGCCCATTCAGGGCGTCGGAAATACGGGCGGGTTTCGAATGATGGTCCAGGACCGGCGCGGCGGCGAGACTACAAGCAACTGCAAGCGGTCACGCAGAGCCTGATCGAGGCCGGCGAACGGCAACCGGGTCTGGTTGGACTCTTTTCCAGTTTCCGCGCCGATACGCCTGAGATTTTCGTGGACGTCGATCGCTCGAAGGCCAAGAGCATGAATGTCCCGCTCAATAACGTTTTCGATACGCTCCAAATCTATCTCGGCTCAGCCTACGTGAATGATTTCACATTTCTTGGCCGCTCATTCCAGGTGAATGCGCAAGCCGACAGCAAATTCCGTGTCACCGCCGCGGATATTCTCAAGCTCAAGACGCGAAGCGTGCGAGGGGAAGATGGTTCCCTTAAGCACCATGGCCTCCGTGGAGGAAACATTCGGGCCCGGCGTCGTCACGCGATATAATCTTTACACTGCAGCGGACCTCTCAGGAGACACAAAGCCGGGATACAGCTCCGGTCACGCCATCAGCGTGATGGAAGACTTGTGCCGACAATTGCTTCCGCCGGGTTTTGGCTTCGAATGGACCGACCTGACCTATCAGCAGATCCTGGCGGGGAACACCGCGCTTTTCATTTTCCGCTTTGCGTCCTCTTCGTCTTCCTGACTCTCGCGGCGCAATACGAAAGCTGGGCGCTGCCATTCTCCATCATCCTTATCGTCCCCATGTGCCTGCTTTCCTCGCTGGCGGGCGTGTTATTGCGCGGGATGGACAATAACATTTTTACCCAGATCGGCTTCGTAGTCCTTGTAGGCCTCGCGTGTAAGAACGCGATTCTGATCGTCGAATACGCCAAGCAAATTGAAGATTCGGGCAAGGGCACCATTCCCGCCGTCGTCGAAGCGTGCAAGCTCCGCCTGCGGCCGATCCTTATGACTTCCTTCGCCTTCATCGCCGGCGTCGTCCCGCTTATGCTTGGCTCGGGCGCTGGCGCCGAAATGCGGCAGACACTGGGCACAGCAGTGTTTGCCGGGAATGCTCGGCGTAACTATTTTCGGTATCTTCCTTACGCCCGTTTTCTACGTGATAATACGCAAGTTCGCGAGGCGGCCAATTCCGACTCCGGCAAAGGCTGCCTAAGAGGAAGATTGATTCAGCTACCGGATGAATGTTGCGCGGAATTGCGCGTGCGGGTCTGAGATTTGAATACCGGTCATCAAAGCAGAGCCGTCACGAGCCCCGAAACGATCAGCGCGACCGCCCAAGCAAGATCGAAATTGAACCATGCCCGTTGCAGAATGCGGACGCCCAGCTTCTCATAGACGATCATCGCAACGAGACCGGCCACCAGCAGGTGCCCGAGGCGTGTGAACGACGACTGCGAGCTGCTGGCGAGCCACGGGTGATTCAGGAGATCGAGATCTGCGCCGTGGCACGGAATGCGCGCCATGCGCAGCGTGCGACGTCATAGGTAGTCTGCTCGTGCGTCGTGCCCAAGAAAACGGGAACCAGCATCAGTCCGGCGCCGTGCGCAGAGGCCATCAAGAACGACCACAGGGTGAGATCGCGAAAGCCGACACGCATTCCCACCCATCGGGGATGCCGTTGCGCGAATCAAGCCGATAGACGCCGAAGCCGATGAGCACGGCCGCTGCGGATCCAGCGCAGCGCCTGTTAGCGGAATGCTCGCATGGATCAGCTGCGACGAGCGCCACAACAAGTCCCACAGAGAGCGCATGCACCGACAGCGATCGGCGGGAGGGCATTCCACACAGCCGACCGGCGCTGTTCCTGCAGCCCAAGCGCCACCGCAAAGAGCCAGCCCATCCCGGGATTGATGCCATGGAAGGCGCCGAGCCCGAGCAGCGCCAGCCACGGCCATGCTTCGCTCACGGATAGCAGAATGAGTCGGATGACGAGTCGCCGCCCTCGAGCCGGATCTGATGAACGCGGTAATCTTCCGGCTGCATGAAAAATTTGGTATCGAATGCGATCCCGCCCTCTGGCGCGGCATCGAGTTTCACCATCCAGCTTCCGACGCCCGCCGGATAGAATTGTTCATCCCACGCGGAGTAAAGAGAATTGGTGAAGTAGACGCGTTTGCCGTCGCGACTGACTTCGACCATCTGTGGCCCGCCGCGCAGCGGCGTTGGTCGGGCTCGGCGGGATGCGGCGTCTGGCGCACGATTCCGCCGATACTGCACCGAGCCGGTCTTCTGTCGGATGGAAAGGGTCGGAAACGTCGTATTGCAGCATTTCGCCAGTGCCCCAGCAGGAGACGTAAAGAAACCGATCGTCTAGGGAGAGATCGATATCGGTGACGAAAGGCGGCACCGCTTTGAAGCCCTTAAGCAGCGGCGGGAGCTGTCTCGGGATCGGCTGGCTCAGCAGGGATCTCGATGACTTTCTCAATTTGCCACGCTGCCGTCTTGCCTGTGCCAGAGCCAAATCGAGGCGCTCAGATCCTTGAGCGAGACGACGACACCCGCAAATCCATAAGTCTTCGTCGGATCGTGCGCAGGGCGCATTTCGAGAACCATCTGGTGCTCCTTGCCAAGGTCGAGCGCCTGAACGTGGCGCCGCTTGCGCAAATCCCAAACATGCACCTGATGACCGTATCGGCCTTGCAAGAGTTCTTCGGGAATGACGCCGTTCTCGACCTGGTTCGGCGTGCCCCATTCGCTGGTCAACAGCGTGTCCTGAGTGATATGCCACCAGAAATCGTAGCCCAGGTATTGCGATCCCCGGTCCATCTCCCATTTCCCTAGGACCTCAAAGGTAAAGTGATCCAGAAGGAAAATGCCAGCAGGCCCATTCCCGTCCGGAGCACCCAATGCGCTGATATAAATCCCCTCCGGTCCACAATGGACGGTATGAGGGCGCGAATATCCCGTGCGTTCGAAGAGCTCCTCGGGTTCGATGATTTTCACGATCGAGGGGTTGCGAGGATCGGGCTTGATATCCAGGATGTAGATTCGCGAAGAGCGGATGCCCGGCACAACCAGATAGCGTCGCTCGATATGCGGATGTGGCGCATATGGGACACAACGCCGAACTGCAGGCGTTCCAGCCAAAGTGATGCAATTCGTCTCCGGCATTGGGCAGGACGGTTTGCCCCACGCGCTTGCCATAGTTGGCTGACGCGGGGTCGACATCGATCACCAGCATCGCGTCGTTCAGCGTCCCGCCGGGTGGATTGAGCGCGGCGACATAAGCGAGCTTCTCGGGAGGCGCCTGCATCGCCAGACGGGGTGAAGGATAGAAGGTCGGATCGGGCCTCAGTAATGCCATAGGACTTCCTTCGAGTTTCCGTACGCTAGACCGCGGCCTGGACAAGGTCAAGGTTGCCGGAGCGAACGGAGTGGCGGCCTGTCAACTGGAACTCGAAGACCTTGAAAAATCTATTCTCGTAGACGAGGCGGGGAGGAAAGCAGGAGCAGAGTAGGGGATGCTCGTAAAGCATTTTTCCCAACGGGTTGTCCGGCGGCGTTTGGCCGAGGATCTGTGCGGAGATTTGAAACCACGCGTGAAGGTTCGTAGGCGATCACATAATTGACGGAGCGCCTTTCTAAGAATCTTGCAGGCTTCATCCGGAGCGGTCGAAAGATAAAACCGGGAGCTGTCCACGGTTCCCTGGAAGGCTTTGATGCGAGCTTCCACTTACACAACGCTGCCCAGACCAATAGGCGATCGCCGGGCTGAGCCACCATGGAGCAAGGATGATCGTGCGCTCTGGCGAGATAAGAGTCTGCGCGGTTTCACGTAGTAGGAAGGCATCCTCACGATCTTCCTCGCGGGCGGTTCTTCCCTCTTCGTCTGGGTAGAGCTGCCGGTCCCACTCTCCGGCCACGGGCCAGAGGGAGATCACAAAGGCAAGCCAAGCGACCGGTTTCAAGGGATGATCGCAGAGCCCATGGGAGGCTGAGAGCGAAGGCGATAGCGAGAAAATATCCCCATCGCATGTGCCATAGGGAAAGACCCGTCAGCAGAAACAACAAGCGCGGCAAGCGCCGCGCGACGAGCTGTCTCTTGCTTTCCAAAGAGTGCCACAAAGAAGAGCGGGCGATACGATCAGAAGCCATCCTGTCCAGCAGGAGAGTTGTTGGCAGCGTCGCATGGCGCAGTTCTCCGATGTTGAGCGCCCAGCGAAAAAAGTAACTTCGCTCTTCGGCGGAAGGCGCTCAGGCTCGCCAGCCATCGAACAGCAATGCCACGACCAACAGCAAGGCGAAGATCACGACGGCCTTTCTGTCCGGAATGGACTTTCCTGCCCAGGACTCCGACGCGCAGGCAATGCCGTGGCCGCAAGAAGAATGAGAGGTTCGAAGAGCGACGCCCAGAGGGCCAATGCCCAAAGGGCCGCAGAAAGATTTCCCATGCCTGCGAGGGCCGCTTCCAAAGCGCAAGTTCCGAAGCGAGGGCCGTCCCTGCGAGCAGAGAGAACGAGCGACTGATGGTCAGGGCGCCCAGGCTGGAAACCGTGTGCGAGAATTGGCGATAACGGCCGCGATTCGCGAGCACCGCATTGCGATATGGAAGCGCGAGTCTTGCGCCCCCACCACCAGAGAAAGGCCAACGAGCGTCATCCCAGCAAGGGCGAGAGAAATGCGCCAGCAAGATCAAGGGTGCGGAAGGATCACGAAAACCTGTGATCCAACACCCAAGATGGATAACTCCCGCGAGCGCGGCGAGTAGAAGGTCCATTGGCGCGGTGGTGTGCGGAACAATGCCCAGCGGAGCATTCTCAAAATCATGGAACCTGATCGACTTCCACGGCGTAGCGACCACTTCGTTGGACACGCGTCATTCGGGAATAGCAGTCCGGGTCGGCGAAATATACCTGTCCCCCTACGAAAACCTGCCTCCAATTCCAACAGCATGCCGCCAAAGTCAGCGCCAGCCACATCACCAGCCCTGCCCATGGAAACAGATTGCGGGAAAATTTCATCGCCTTTGGTCAGACCCAATATCTTGTGGGAGCTGGCATGTGAAGTCCCTATATTTTGTGGATTTTGGCCGAATTTTGTTCAAAAAACGGTTGTCGCTGCCGCTGGTTGAGACTAAGCTCAAGGGCAACCAAATCTGCTGCTCAAATTCCTCAAATCTTGATGTCCGACGAACCGAATTCTTCGCCGAAATCCGAAAAATGCGACGCTTCCAAAATTGACAAGCTGGAGGGCCTTGCGGGTGTTCGCCAGCGTCCCGGCATGTATATCGGTCCGACCGACGAGCGGGGTCTGCACCACTGCTGTTTTCGAGGTGCTCGACAATTCGATCGACGAACATCTCGCGGGCTATTGCTCTCCGGATCGACGTGACGCTTCACGCCGACGGCTCGTGTTCGATCAAGGACAACGGGCGCGGCATTCCGGTGGACATCCATCCGAAGTTCAAGGTGCCCGCCATCGAGTTGGTGCTGACGAACCTGCACGCGGGCGGAAAATTCGGGCAGGGCGCGTACAAGTTTTCGGGCGGTCTGCATGGTGTCGGCGCGAAGTGTGTCAACGCGCTCTCGGACTGGTTCAAGGTGGAGGTGTCGCGCGACGGCAAGGTTTATCACATGGCATTCGCGCGGGGTGTGACGACGCAGAAGCTCACGGTGATCGGCGATCTCAAGAACAAGAAGCACACCGGGCACGCTGATCACATTTCTGCCGGATCCGACGATCTTCAACATCACCACCGAGTTCCAGTTTGCGAAGCTCGCGGCGCGGCTGCGCGAGCTGGCCTTTCTCAATCCGGGACTGGAGATCAACATCACTGACGAGCGCACTGATCCGCCCAAAGCACGAGCAATATCTGTACAAGCTCGGCATCGAGGAGTTCGTCAGGCAACTCGGCGAAAACAAGCAGCTTCTGCATCCGAAACCGATTGTGCTCGAAGGCAGGCGCCGGGTGAAGTTTCGCAACAAGGACCAGCAGGAGGTCGAGGATGACATGTTCGTGGATCTCGTGCTGCAATACAACGACAGCTACAACGACCAGATCCTCTGCTTCACCAACGCCATCCCGAATCCGGATGGCGGCACACATGCGACTGGTTTTCGCACGGCGTTGACGCGCGCGATCAACCAATACGCCAGGCAGAACAACCTGGTGAAGGAGAAAGATCCGTCCGATTTCCGGCGACGACGTGCGCGAGGGGCTCATTCGCCGTTCTCTCAATCAAGCACCCGTGGCCTGGCTTTGAATCGCAAACGAAGGTGAAGCTCGTGACGCCCGAGGTGGAGGGCATCGTCTCCTCGATCACTTACGAGGGGCTGATGACTTTCTTCGACCAAACGCCCGCCGCGTTGCCAAGAGGATCGTCGACAAGGGTCTCACCGCCGCACGGGCGCGAGAGGCCGCGCGCAAGGCTCGCGAAACCGTCCGCAAGGGCGCGCTTGACCGGTGGCGGGCTGCCGGGCAAGCTCGCCGACTGTTCGGAGCGCGATCCGAGCCTGACCGAGCTTGTACATTGTCGAGGGCGACTCGGCCGGTGGTTCGGCCAAGCAGGGACGCGACCGCCGCTATCAAGCGATTCTGCCGATCCGCGGCAAGCTGATCAACGTCGAGAAGGCGCGTCTCGACAAGGTGCTTCAGAACACCGAGATCCAGACCATGATCACCGCGGTGGGCACCGGCATCGGCGAGCGGCGACCAGGAAGGCGCATTCAATATCTCCAAACTGCGCTACGGCCGCATCATCATCATGACCGATGCCGACGTGGACGGCTCCCACATCCGCACGCTGCTGCTGACGTTCTTTTACCGGCAGATGCCGGAGCTCGTGAAGCAGGGCAAGATTTACATCGCCTGCCCGCCGCTCTACCTCATCAAGCGCAAGAAGCGCGAGGAATACGTGGATGACGACGCGCAACTCAATCGCATCCTCATCTCGCTCGGCGCGGAGGAGGTGAAGCTTAAGAATCTCGCCGACGGCAAGGTCTTCACCGCCGTCGCAGCTCAAGGATATCCTCGAACTGCTCGAGAGGCTCGCCAAGTTCAGCGACGTCGATCCGACGGCACGGTGGCGACTTCGAAGAGTATCTCCGCGAGCGCGATCCGAAGACCGGCACACTACCCGCATACCTCGTCAAGATTCGCGAGGGCAATATCGAGTGGGTCACCTATTTCCCTGGCGAGGCGGAGATGCGCGCGTTTCACGAGGAGAATCGTGATCTCAATCTCTTCGACGATGAGGCGTCCGTCCGAAGCGGCGGAAATTCCGATGCGTCGCGGTCGAACGGTGACTGCGGAGCCGGCGGAGAAGCCGAAGAAAGCAGGAAGGCGCGCTGCGCCGCCGCGCGAGCCTGGTCGAACTGCACGAATCCCATGCCGTTCAAAAGCTCATCAGTCGAGCTGGCCAGGAAGGGCCTCAGGTCGAGCACTTTTCCGACAGCGACCACCCGATCTTCGAGCTGACGGAGGGGAAGGGGACAGAAGTCGGTGTTGCATGCGGTGTTTTCGATACCGGAGATCCTCGCGCAAGGTTCTCGAGATCGGCAAAAAGGGCATGCAAATCCAGCGCTTCAAAGGCTTGGGCGAAATGAACCCAAAGCAGCTTTTCGAGACCACGATGAACCCCGACAAGCGCAAGCTCATGAAGGTCGATCTCAACGAGGACAATGCCGTCGAGAGCCGATCGCATGTTCACGATCCTGATGGGCGATGTCGTCGAACCGCGGCGCCAGTTCATCGAGGACAACGCGCTCAATGCGCGGCTTGATGTCTAAAGCAGCATGTCGAACTCAAATTCAGGATGACACTTTCTCAGAAAACTGAGTGTGCCAATGAAGGGCCATCGCGGACGGCTGTTGAGACGGCGCGTTGCGCGGTCTTGGAAGGACCTCAGAAGGGTCATGAGAGACCAAATCATGTCCACGTCGCAGACTCAGGATTCGAGGAAGCTGATTGGTTCGCATGTACCCACAACGAACGTGTCGAGAAGGTCGACGTGGCCGACGAGATGTCGAAGTCGTTCCTGGACTACTCGATGTCGGTCATTATTTCCCGGGCACTGCCGGATGCCCGCGATGGCCTTAAGCCGTCGCAGCGGCGCATCTTGTATGCCATGCACGAGCTGAGCCTGTATCCGCCGCGGAAGCACATGAAGTGCGCGAAGATTTGCGGCGATACCTCGGGCAACTACCACCCTCATGGCGAGGCGGTGATCTATCCGACGCTGGTCCACATGGCGCAGCATTGGGCCATGCGCGAGACGCTTGTGGATCCCCAGGGCAACTTCGGCTCTGTGGAAGGCGATCCGCCCGCGGCCATGCGTTACACCGAGGCGCGGTTCACGCTCGCTTGGCGGAACTCTTCTCGATGATCTCGAGAAGGGACACGGTGGATTTCGTCCCCAACTACGACGAGCAGGCTCACCGAGCCGGTCGTGTTCCCGGCATCCTTTCCCAATCTGCTGATCAACGGCGGCACAGGGATTGCCGTCGGCATGGCGACGAACATCCCGCCGCACAATCTTAGCGAGACGATCGACGGCATCTGCGCCCAGATTGACGATCCCGGACATCTCCATCGAGGGTCTGATGCAGCACATCAAAGGGCCTGACTTTCCAACGGGCTGCCTCATTCAGGGAAGCGGCGGAATCAGAGTCATATTTTGAGACGGGCCGCGGCTCGGTGCGCGTGCGCGCCCGCGTGGGCACCGAGGAGGTCAAGGGCGGCGCGAGAAAATATCATCGTCACGGAGATTCCTTTTGGCGTGAACCGCGCAGAGCTCGTCAAGCGGATCGCCGAGCTCGTCAACGAGAAAGTTCTCCAGGGCATCAGCGACGTTCGTGACGAGTCGGACGAAAGCACCCGTGTGGTCATCGAACTCAAGCGCGACGGCAATCCGAAGGTTCTGATCAACAATCTCTACAAGCACACTGCGCTCGAATCTTCGTTCAGCGTCAACATGCTGGCGATTGATCGCAGGCAAGCCGAGACTCCTGTCGCTCAAGGACGCCATATCTTGCTACATCGAGCACCGGCGCGAGGTCGTGCTGCGCCGCGCCCGCTTCCTCCTCAGACAGGCCGAGATCGAAGCGGAGAAGCTCGAAGGCTATCTGATCGCCCTGGCCAATCTGGACGATTTCATCAAGATCATCCGCGATTCCCGCGACCGCGACGATGCCAAGACAAAATTGATGGCGCTCTCATGGACGCGCAGATCCGTGGAGCATATCGGAATCTTGATCCGCGATGACGCCCGGATTGTCGACGGGAGATACAAATTCACCGAGAAGCAGGTTGGCCACATCCTTGACTTGCGCCTCTATCAGCTCACCGGCCTCGAGCGCGAGAGCATCAAGAAGAATACGATGCCTTGCTCGAGACGATCAAAGACCTCCTCGACATCATCGCCAAGGAGGCGCGTGTGCTGAAGATCATCAAGTCCGAAGCTTGCGCGAAATCCAGAAGAAGCACGGAACCGAACGCCGCACCCAGATCGTGGCGGCGGAAGGAGAGATCGCCATTGAGGATCTGATCGCCAACGAAGGTGTCATCGTCACGCTCACGCACAACGGCTTCATCAAACGCACGCTGGTCAGCGCCTATCGCGCTCAGAAAGCGCGGGGGCAAGGGCGTGATCGGCATGACGGCGCGCGAAGCGAGAGACGTTGAGGACAGCGATTTCGTCGAGCATCTGTTCACGGCGACGACGCACGATTACCTGATGTTTTTCACCGAGAGTGGTCGCTGCTATGTCGAGCGAGTCTTTCGAGATTCCGGAGGGCTCGCGCGCCAGCAAGGGGCGCTCGATCGCCAACCTGCTCGAGCTCCGCAATGAGGAGAAAATCGCAGCCACCATTCGAATCCAGGGACAGAAGACCGATGAGGAAACCTGGAGCGATAAGCTGCACGTCGTCTTCTCGACACGTAGCGGCATCGTGAAGAAATCGAACCTCAATGATTTCAAGAACATCCGCAAGGGCGGCATCATTGCCATCAGGATCGAGGAAGGCGACCGCCTCATCGATTGCCGGTTGACCAACGGTCAGGATGAAATCGTGCTCATCACCCACGACGGGATGAGCATCCGTTTCCATGAAGAGGAAATGCGCGACCAGGGCCGCGATACTGTTGGCGTCTGGGGGATCCGCCTCGAGAAGGGCGACTTCGTTGTCGGCGCCGCCGTGGTAAACAAGGACGCCCAGCTTCTCGTAGCGGGGGAGAACGGCCTCGGCAAGCGCACAAGCTTCGACGGAGTATCGAGTGCAAAGCCGGGGCGGCAAAGGCGATCATCACGATGAAGACTAATGAGAGGACAGGGGGCGTCGCCGGGGCTCTCACCGTCCGGGATGCCGATGAAATCATGCTCATTACAAACAAGGGAAAGATGGTGCGTACCTGGGTGGCCGAGATCCGCGAGACCGGGCGCAATGCCAGGGTGTGAAACTCATCGACCTCCGCGAGGGCGAGAATCTCCAGGACATCGCCCCGGTTGGTCAGCGACGCTGAGGACACGGAAGAAGCATAGAAACGCTCATCGGTCCAACCGGTGAACCGATTTTCTTTGTTTCAAGCGCTTTCGCCGTGACGAATCAATACGAGTTTGTGCATGGTATATTTGCCTTGCTTACCCGCGGGGATTGTAGAGATTGCCAGCACGCGTTGGCAAGGCACGGCAAAACGATGTTCAGCGCGCTGACTTTTAACATGCAGAATGGCCAGGTCTGGGATGATGAAAATCCGGACGAGGCCGAAGTGAGTCTCGCCCGTGCGATCTCCCTTCCTGCGCGAACAGGATGCGGATATCATTTTTCTTCCAGGAGGTCGAGCGCGGATACGATGGCGGACAGCAGGTCGAGCCGCCGCCCCACTACGAGCGCCTGAGGAAGGCCCTCGCCGTGCTACGATTCGGTTTTTCGGCTACCCGCGAGCGAACAGAATGGAAATTCCCTTCGGTCTTGGCCTGGCGATATTCGCAAAGACGCCTTTGAGGAATTTTCTCCGCAGAGACCTTCCACCGGCGGAAATCGCTTTTGAATTCGGAGGAATAATGCGTAAGCCCCTCGCACCGTCTGTTGATCTGCGTAGAGACGGATATCGAGGGCATGCGTTGCGCCCTGATTAACACTCACCTCAGGCGTTCTTTATGATCAATGCGTCAAGCAATGACCATCACACTCAGCGCGATCGCGTCGAGGTTGAGTTGAGAAGATCTAGCGGCGCGACGTTGCTGGGCGGTGATTCTCAACAGCGCGCCGGGCGAGACGTTGATCGAGCAATTCAAACGCGCAGGTTTTCACCCATCGCAAAATACTGAAGTGACATGGCGAAGGATGCCGTTTGTTATTGATCATATTTTCTATAACTACGCATTGCGGCTCGAGGCTTGCGCCGTCATTCCCACCCCGGCCTCCGATCACCACGCGGTCCGCTCCGAGTTCTCCTTCGCTGTGTGAAGCTGGTTTCGTGGAACGTTAATGGGATCCGCGCAGTCCTTGACAAAGGATTTCACGATTTTCCGGCCATCGGAAGCGATCATTGCCCTGTCGGCGTCGCTCTAGATGCGAGTCTCTTAGGATCCTGTGCCGACATACTCGGCGGTGTAGGTGTCAAACTTGGATGTCTGGCCGACTTTCGGAGTGGACTTCAGGTCATAGACATTGTTGCCGACGATCTGGTTGCTCTGGGTATCGTAGATCATGACGGCGGACTGGCCTTTATTGAAGGACTCGCTTCTCAGTCTTCACCGCGATGTAGCGGGTTTCCTTTGGCGATTTAGCTTTCTTCGTGCCGGAGGCCTGGCTGTAGAAGCCGTTCTCGCTGTCCGTTGTTCGTGCGGCAGCCCGCTGTGCCATGTAGAGGCGCGCACGCTGCTCGGCAATCTGCCGCTGGCGCTCGCTCGCTTGGTGCTTGGCAATCACGTAGGATACTCCTGCGGCGAGCGCGGCTGCTCCGAGGGCAGCGGGTACGGCGATGCGGGAATCGACGCCGGCCGCGGCGAGCGGAATGCCCGTGGCAAAGCCGGCGACCGTCCCGAAAGAATGCGGCGTTTTCTCCGGGGCTAAGATTTTCCACATCCGGAGGAAGTCATCGCCAGACAAACCGCCACGGCGGTCACTGGAAATACTTTAGGATTCATAAGCCGGAAGCGCTACAGGATTGTGTTGGGCGTTGACAAGCATAAAACCAGGAGTTGTCAAGGGCGGAGGTCACTTCGGCGCGGCACCGTTTCGGCGGCACCAAGCCGCTGCGGCGGCGTTTCCCCGTTTTGCAGCTTCAAGATACCATTGACGGGCCTCGGCAGGTTGCGGAGCGCCGAGCCAGCCCGCCTTCGAGCGCCATGGCGTAGAAAAACATGTTCATGGCGTTGCCTTGCGCCGCACCATCCTTCCAGAGACTGAGAGCCTGATTGCGGTCGACCGGCACGCCAAGACCGTTAACGTATAACGCCCAGGTTTGCCTGGGCGTCCAGAAGCCCATCTCCTTCGCCCGTGCGAAGAGGCGAAAAGCTTCGCTTACATTAGGATCCAAAGACCGGGGATGCCCTTCTTTAAGAGGTCGCCAAGCGTATTCATGGCATTAGGGTGATTGAGGGCGGCTGCGGCGCGCGGCAGTTCAACGGCCTGCGCCTCGTTTTCGCAATGCCCTTGCCGTGGAGCAGGCAATCAGCGAGGAGACCATGGCATCGGTGTCCCCCGGCTGCTCCTGCTGAAACCAGGCCACTGCGGCGGAAAAATCGGGCGCGTCGTTTCCGAGGCCGTTGGCCATCATCAGACCGGCTTGGGTCATGGCCTCGGTCTGTCCCTGAGCGGCGGCAGCAGCAAACCATTTTAGAGCTGCCTGGGGATCGCTCTTCCGCAGCCATTCGCCCAACAGCATTTGTGCGGAGAGCACGTTGTGCTTGGCCGCCTGCTCGAGCGGCCCTTGCAGCATGGCGAATTTTTCGGGTGTGAGTTGAACGGCGTTCGAACGCAGGCGGGCCGCGATCATTTCCATCTCTTCCTCAGGGTCCCCTCCTTCCGGGAGATGCGTCAAGCGCTCGCGAGAAATTTTCAAAAGCTCCGGCGTCGTCGTCTCTCCTCTTGGCCTCTTCGGCGGCAAGTAGCAAGGCGCCGAGGGATCATCCTTCTGCGCCGGCTTTTCGGTGGTGGCTGTCTTCGGCACGGGTTCCTCGAGAGTGGCTGTCTCTTCCTGGGTGGGAGCGGGCTCGGGGCTCGGGCTCGGGCTTGGAGTGGGAATCGCCCTGGGACGCGAGAACCAGAATCCTGTTGCGACAAGGAGGACAATGAATATCGCGCTTGAGCCGATGACCGCATACAGCGCTGCAAAATGGGGCTTCCTCGTGCCCGGCGGCGGGCGATCGGGAAAAGTTTGGACCGGTTGCGAAACGGTGAGCTGGCGAGGCGCCGTGCGGCTCGGACGATCTGTGGCGCGAAGGTTTGGCCTCGGGCCCGCAGCGCTGCGACAAGCTCGGCAGCGCTTTCGTAGGCATCCCTCTGCTCGATAGCGCTGCGCAGGGCGGCATTGCCGTGAGCGGAAAGGCTTGGGAGCGGGGTCCATCGCCCTGCGGACTCCGTGCGCATGCCACCCAGCAGTTCGTAGCCGAGGATCGCCAGGACCCGCGGCCCCGTTTGCGATTCCGGTGCAAGGTTCAACGCAGGAACAATGGTTGCGTTCGGAGCATGAATCATCGTGGCGCTGGAATTCTCGTCTGGAAAAGCAACATTCAAGCTCTGGGATTCATCGAGACGTTGATCGAAAAGCTCCGGGGTTCGATAGTGACATCTCCCAGAGTCAGCGCGGGGCATGGCAGTGCGGCGCTCTCAAGGCGTCGAGCTTCGCGGCGATGCGCTCCAAGAGGACCAACGCTTCCCTCAAAGGGAGGGCGCGTCGTCGCTTCATGAGCTCGAGAAGTGTAAGTCGGGCGGACTCGCTTTTACGAACTGGTCGCGGTTGTGCGGCCGCAATGCCTTCCGAGTCTGCGGGGAGGGGCGATTCCGAGGAGGCCGGACGGTTTGCCGGGTGGCTTCGAGAGCGGTGCGCAGCTCGGCAGGGGTCTGGAAACGATCCGCCGGATTCTTAGCTAACATGCGCCCGACAAGCGCCCGAATCTCCGGCGGCAGTTCAAGCAGGGCTTCCAATGGTGGCGGCTTGGTGAGGTGTTGGGAAAGGACTTGCGCAAAAGAGCCGGAGAACGGCACGTGCCCGGAGAGCGCGGTGAAGATTGTGGCCCCAAGCGAATAGATGTCCGATCGAATGTCCACCTCCTGGCCGTTGATCTGTTCTGGACTGGCGTAGTAGGGAGTGCCCATGGAATCCCGCGGCGGAAGCTTGTGCGAGAGCGGGACTTGTGAAGTTTCCCGCCAGGAATTTTGCGAGTCCAAAATCAACGAGCTTTACCCGGAGTTCATCTTCGCCCGGCTCGATCAGCATGATGTTGGAGGGTTTGATGTCGCGATGCACGAGACCCTGACGATGCAATGCAGCAAGCGCGCGGCAGACTTGGAGGGTGATCTCGAGCGCTTTTGAAGGAGCGAGCCGGCTGTGCTCGCGAATCTCTTGATCCAGCGTGATGCCCTCCACAAATTCCATAGCATAGAAAATCTCTCCCTCCTCCTCGCCGAGGTAGGACACGGCGGCGACGTTTGGGTGGCGGATTGCTGCCGCCACGCGGGCTTCGCGTTGAAAGCGCTCTCGGGTTAGCTGATCACCGAGAAGATCCGGGGCGATTATCTTGAGTGCGACATGGCAATGCAGGTTGGCATCGAATGCCTTGTAAGTGACGCCCATCGACCCACGTCCCAGGACACATGGGGTGCCGTCAGCCTGGAGTGTGATTTCAAAATGCTGATATCGGAGGTGCTTGATCATCCCTCTAGGATGAAAGTATATCTGGGCCAGGCTCAGCCCACAATCCCGCCTTTCACGGCGGGACGTGCGTACGTTCGCGGCGCCTTGTTCTCCAGTCGCTGAAGCGGATTTCATAAGTTTCATCGGCGCGCGGGGTGCTTGTGCTTGGAGCAGCTGGCGCGGCCGGTGAATCCTGAGGGCGCGAAGGCTGTTGAGGAGCGGCAGAATCCTCATCCCCCAGCTTACGATTCGGGCGCTGGGTCCCTTGGACGATTGGGCGGTGGCGGAAGGCTGGGAAGGGGAGGCAGATTCTTGGGCGCGTCCTGTGGCGTGGGACTGGCTCGCGGCGCGCGCGGAGGCCGCAGCCTGCATTTCCCGCAGCGCGGCCTGCCCGGGCATCTTCCATTCTCCGTCCGCCGTCCCGCGCGCTTGGAAGAGAAGTGGTGGGACTTCGGGTGTCAGGGCGGATGCCGAGTTAGGTCGCAGGCTTAGCTCAACCGGGATTCGGTAAGGATCCTGCTCGTCAAAGACATACGCGAATTTACCGTGTTTGATCGATGCCGGACGGTAGCCGGGAAAGTCGCGATGACATCCTGCTCGAAGCGCTTGGCGGCCTCTTCAAATTTCTTTTGGAGGGTCGAGACGGGTTGAATCTCAACACCCGCGAGATGCTCCGCTTCGCGGCTTTTCTCTCGCATTGCCTGATCGCGTTCCTGCTCCGCGCGGCGGACTCTTTCGCGAAGCTCCGCAAGCTCGCCTTGCAGGCTGACATCCCCTCCCTCGCAGGACGCAAGCAAGCACGCGGCAAGCAGGACGCAAGCCCCATCCACGCGAGCCGGAGCACGGCGACGCGGCGAGTTTTTGTTTTCATGGGAAAAAAGTCCTTACAAACACAATGAGCTCTTCCCAATCTCATTCCGATGCAAGCGTCATCTTTTTCGCCTCTTGTCCTCGTTGCTTTCTCTTTTCTTGATCGGCCTTGCCAGTCGGCTGAATGCCGAGGAGAAAAGCAAGCCCGAAGATGTGCCGCCCAAGGCGCCTTTCAATCCGAGCCAGGCCCAAAGCTCACGGCTGCCGCTTCCAAGCCCCTACGACAAGATGCTTGCCATCGAGGTCGCGACCAAAGGAAAGAAAATCCAATGGGGAAAAGTCTATGACGCTGTGGCGATCGACGTCGATGCGAATTCCTGCCCGGACAAGACTTCGGCCGCCCTCGCGTTAGGAGTCAAGATCGCTGACGGACTTGTTGCGGTGAAATCGCAGGATGTCGAGAAGCTGAATTCGTGCGCGACTCAGATCGAGTCCATCGCGAAGAAGCTCGGGGCCGGCGAAGAAGAGCTCAGGCGCGCGCGCCTTGTTCGTGAGAGAACGCCAATAAGGGGAAGTGGCTCGATGTTTTTCTCGAGCTGGGATTCCTGCAGGCCGACATCATGAAAATCCTCAATCGCGAGGAAAATGCCAACCATCGCAAATTGATCATCGCTTCGGGTTGGATGCAAGGCGCTCGCCACATCACGTACTATCTAATCGAAAACTATGATCCGGACATTTCCAATGTGCTGAGGGAACCGCTGCTTGTCGGGGAACTCAGCAAGGAAATCAAAGAACTTCCGGCGGAAAGCGTGGCGCACCCACGCGTGAAGGCCCTGCCCTCGGCCTTCGACCAGGCCTTGCCCCTTGTTTCCATCGGCAAGGACCAGGCCGTGTCCAAGGAAAATGTGGCGAAGCTGAAAACAATTGCCGACGCGGCGGTCAAATCAGCGCTCGACCAGTGATCGAAACCTGCGTTAAACCAATAAGGAACAGCAAAAGAATGACTGCGAGGATTTCGTGCGCATTATGCTTGGCGGCAGCCGGTTTGGTTGCGCGTAGATTTGGCGTTCGCCGACCCCGCCGAGGCGGAGGACACGGCTTATCGGATGGCAAGAAAATACACGGAAAAGGCTTTTGCGATGGCGCCCACCGACCATTCGGGCGTCTGCGGGGGCGGGACCGCCATCGAATTTCTCATCCCCGTGAACAAGGGACTCGACTATGTTTTCCTCGTTGGAACGGACCTCGCGGCGCGCGGATGTCGATATTTACGTCTATGACGACGTGGGAGGACTCATTCTTGATGACCGTCGCCCCGGAAGGCTGGCCGGTGTTCAATTCCGCTCGAGCTACAACGGCACCACCAAGGTTTTTATGCATATGGCAAGTTCAATTGGTCTGGCGTCGTGGTATGTGCTGGTTGGCCGCCGCGGCACGATCAAGCCGGAAACGACACCGCCAAAGTACCAACGTGACGGGTGGGCGCGCCGATTCGACGGGAGTCCAGCCCGAAGGCAGTCCGGCGGATCCCAATGTTGTCGGGCCCTAAGATATTTGCCAATCTTCAGCCATGAAATCCCGATTGATTCTCTTGACAGTGATTGCCGCGGGGATGTGTTTTTCTCTTCCTGCACCAAAACCTATTACGTTGACCGAACCGTGTACGTGGAGCCCACGCCTAAGCCCAAGCCGGTCTCGCGAGCGACTCCGAGGCCCAGGCCGCGCGTGGATAACCCGGACTCATTTGACGCGGTCACCAAGCCCACAACCTACAGCTACTGACGCTTGGTGGCGCTTTCGAGATGCTGGGGCCCGGTCAGGTTCTTTGTTAATGCGCGGCCTTTTGATCGTCTTTGAAAACGGCGAAAGCCGCATAGAGGAGCTGCCCAAGGACGTCTTGCATCTCGCGCTGGATCGGGACAACCGACTCATCGTCCAGCATGCAGGCTGTGTTTCCAATCCACTGGCGGTTTTGGAGTGGAAAGAGGCGCAGAGCACCTGGCTGATGTCGCAGGCCGGTGGAATTGCCGCATCGGTCACGTTCCTCAAGGGCAGCGCCGTGCCAAAGCATCTGCTTCTCAACGACGGCGACAGCCTGAATGTTGGATCGTCAATCCTGTTGTTTCGACGGTTTCCCGCGCCGCCGGTTTTTCGCGGAAAGCCATGCGCAGAGATCCCTTTGCGCAAGGTGTCGCGTTTGTGCTTCGGTCGCGTGGCGGACGCCGCAGTCGGAGGGCGAGGAGCTTGTGCTCCTCGATTCAGAGGACCGCCGGATCTCGCGGCGCCATTTGCTGCTCTGGCGCCAGGGCGCGGATTTTCTGGTGCGCGACGAGAGTCCGACAGGGACGTTTCTCAACGGACAGCGTTTTGAGAGTCACCGGCTTGTGGTTGGGGATCGTTTCCAGCTGGGCGGATACAGCTTTGAGTTCACCGGAATATCCCTGCGTCGCACACGGCCGAGGATTGGCGGCAAAGTCGAGGCTGTTGGCGTCGGGTTTCGCGCCGCCGGGCGGACGATTCTTAGCGAGGTCACCCTGCATATCGAGCAGTGCTCCTTTTCAGGAATACTTGGCGGAAGCGGCCAGGGGAAGTCCACATTGCTCAATGCGCTGTGCGGGATAAACCCTCGACAACCGGCACTGTGCTCATCGAGGGACGATCGATAGTTGATGCGGCTGGGAGGGGCGTGGCGGGCATTGGTTTCGTGCCACAGGACGACATCGTCCATCCCGAACTGCGCGTGGAGGATGCGGTGCTTTTCAGCGCACGGCTACGTCTGGATCCTCGCGTCCCCTTCCACCCAACGCGCGTTCTGGTCGATGAAACGATCCAGCGTCTCGGTCTCGGCGAACACCGTCACAAGCGGATCTTTCAGCTTTCCGGAGGGCAGCGCAAACGGGTGAGCATCGCGACTGAGCTGCTCGACAAGCCGGCTGTGCTCTTCCTGGACGAACCGTCCTCCGGATTGGATCCTGCCACGGAGTTCGCGCTGATGAAGATCTTGCGTGGCCTTGCGGCGCACGATTGCACTGTGATTTGTACGACGCATGTGCTTGGACGGGCCTACTTGTTCGACAAGATCATTTTCATCCACGGCGGCCGTGTGATTTTTGATGGCGCGCCGGACAAGGCCTATGAGCATTTTCAGGTCGAGAGCCTCGATCAGGTCTACGTGCGGCTTGCCGAGGAAGAACGCACGGGTGACGAATGGGCCCAGGATTTCAAGTCGTCGGGAGCAGAACGGCCGCCTGTCGATGCAGCCCTCCGTGAGCCGGACCTTTCCCGGCTTGAAGAAATTCCTCAGGCGCGCCGGTCTCGTCCAGGATTCTTCCATTCGCTCGATGATCTTGATCGCGCGGCAGTGGAGCATTTTGGCGGCGGACAAATTGAATGTGCTCTTCCTGCTTGCCCAGCCGGTGCTTATCGCCATGCTCGTCGGGTGGGTGGCGGAGGACTACGTGCTGCGAATGTTTCTGTGCGTTGTTGCCACTCTGTGGTTCGGATGCAGCAACGGCGCGCAGCAGATCATCAAGGAGCTGCCGATCTTTCGTCGCGAGCGAATTTGCGGCCTTGGACTGAACGCTTACCTATTCAGCAAATATCTCTTCCTGGGTGTCATCACCGCTTTCCAGGCGCTACTCTTGCTGATCATCGTGCAAACCACCTCGCACCTCGTTCGGCCGGCGAAGCTGACCCCGGGAGAGCTCTATGCAGAGTTTCAGTCCGCCACCGCGTCAAAAGACGTCGTTCCACTGTCGTCCGGTGAGGAAGCCGAATTTCGAAGCTGTCGATCTGCACGAGGATGGCGCCAAGCCGAGCGCAGCTGCTGTGCCAGCCGTCACTTCAAGAGCACAAATCTCGGGTCCGCGAGTTCGGTTTGTGGTCGGCAGCTTGGATCGGATGGTTTTTCGAACTGCGCTGGAATCTCCGCGACGCCGTGGAAGCCGCGTCCAAGTCCCTGCCGGGGTGCTTGAGTTACGGTCTTCCTGAAGTTGCTCGCGCTAGCGGCTACGGCGCTCGTTGGAGTGGCCATCGGCTTGACGGTTTCAGGCCTGGTGCAAAACAGTGCGCAGGCGGTGATGTGGGTGCCGCTGTTGCTTATTCCGCAGATTCTTTTCGGGGCGTGGTGCTCAGTCTGCCCGAACTCGTCACGCGGAGCCAGGGCTGCTTGCATGGTGATCCCGAGTTTCTCCTGCGAGCGGCTCATGGATGTCTCGAATGTCTATGGACAGGCGCTGCCGCTTTTGAGCAATCGAACCAAGCTGCCGCTTTTTCTTACGCCGGGAGAAAAGGAGACAATTCACTGGAGCGTGTCAGGGCGGGAGTACACCGAATCTTACGACGAGCTCTCTCCGGCGAACACTTCCTGGCAGAATCTCGCCGTCTTTCCTTTTGCGGCGGGACGGCACCGGCACGAATATACGGAGGTGCAGACGAGCGCCGGATCAGCGAAACGAATATTTACAACGAAACGACCGAGTCGCGCGGACGACGTGCGCTACTCCAAGGCGGGTGTCTTTCTCAATCTCGTGCCAACTGGTCTCTTCGTGTCTCGTGCTGGAGCCTTTGGGTCGGGCATCTGCTACGGAGGCGACGCTCATGGCGCTTGCCGGTCGCCAGAAAGGAAAATAAGCCGAAGCACGTTGCCAGACTTTCCGATGAACCTCGAGTCACTTCAAATGACTCCGCTCGCGCAGATCCTGGCGGGCTCCGCCCTGTTGCTTTTCGGCCGGAGGCTTTTCTGGGTTGTTCGTCGGCGTGGTCGGTTTCATTGCCGGGATGCGCTCTGGGGACGGAAGCATTGTCAAGGGACAGCCCGAGCTGGTCGTGCTCCTGATCGCCGTGGGCATCGGTACTCCTGGCGGCCCTTCTCGGCTATTGTTCTTCAGAAGTGTAGCGGTTGCGTTGGCCGGGGGCGTGGCCGGGAGGTCTGGCAGCAATTCGAATTGCTTCGGCGCGTTGGCGTAACCGAGCGCAGCGAGCCGCTGGATCTTCTTTGGGGTCGGCGCCGTGCTGGCCGCGATCCTCGTCTATTGTCGGTCTTTGACTGGGGCTCTCATCGTTCTCTCGGCGCTCAGCGGCGCCAGTCTCGATCGGTGAGGCGCTTCCCATCGACCATGCCGCGCGGTTGATCGCCATCGCCGTATCTTTCGTCGTCGGTGTGCTCCTGCAGGCTGAGGGTGCTTGGCGGGCACGTGCGGCCGCGTTGAGCCGCGGTTAAGCCGCAGCCTTTGAGTGCCCGAGGTCGATTCAAGTTCCTCCAGGGCTCTCAATTTTCATTTGACAGCCCGCAGACGCTTTGTTAGGTTTGGCCGTCCCTTCTATTTCAGGGACAGAAGACGCTAACCGTTTCCGCCAATCGGTGGGACGGTTAGGGTCTTACACCCTTTACAGGCGGGAATCAACGCATATGCGCCATGTTCTTTCACTCGGCTTCGCCGCCAACGCCCATGTAGCTCAGTTGGTAGAGCACGTCCTTGGTAAGGACGAGGTCACCGGTTCAATCCCGGTCATGGGCTCCACCCGCAGAGACAGGCGCCTACCCAAATCCAACGCAACCCATAAAGATGGCTAAAGAACAGTTCCAGAGAACCAAACCGCACGTCAACATTGGCACGATCGGCCATGTTGATCATGGCAAGACCACGCTCACGGCCGCGATCACGACCGTGCTGGCCAAGTCCGGCAAGGCGCAGGCTAAGAAATACGACGAAATCGACGCTGCTCCCGAAGAGAAGAGCGCGGCATTACGATCAACACGGCGCACGTCGAATACGAGACCGACAAGCGCCACTATGCGCACGTCGATTGTCCGGGCCACGCCGACTATGTGAAGAACATGATCACCGGCGCGGCGCAGATGGATGGGGCGATCCTCGTGGTGAGTTCGGCTGATGGTCCGATGCCGCAAACCCGCGAGCATATTCTGCTGGCCCGCCAGGTCGGGGTGCCCTCGATCGTTGTCTTCATGAACAAGGTGGACATGGTTGACGACAAGGATCTTGCTTGATCTTGTGGAAATGGAAGTTCGCGAACTGCTCAGCAAATACGAGTTTCCCGGCGACACCATTCCGATCGTGAAAGGCAGCGCGCTGAAGGCGCTCGAAGGCAGTGCCGAGCACGAGAAGGCGATCACGCGATCTCATGGCCGCCGTGGACGAATACATTCCGACGCCTGAGCGCCCAAAGGATCAACCGTTCCTGATGCCGATCGAGGACGTCTTCAACATTGAAGGCCGCGGCACGGTGGCCACTGGCCGCGTCGAGCGGGGCGTTCTAAAGAAGATGGAGGAAGTCGAGATCGTCGGCATCCGGCCGACAGCGAAGACGACGGTCACGGACATTGAGATGTTCCGCAAGCTCCTGGACTCAGCGGAGGCCGGCGACAACGTCGGGGTGCTTCTGCGCGGGGTGAAGAAGGAGGACATCGAGCGCGGTCAGGTCATTGCCAAGCCCGGGACCATCAAGCCCCACAAGAAGTTCAAGGCGGAGGTCTACGTCCTTGAGCAAGGACGAAGGCGGGCGCCACACCCCGTTTTTCTCGAACTATCGTCCGCAGTTCTATTTTCGCACGACCGACGTGACCGGCACGATCAAGCTTCCCGATGGCGTCGAGATGGTCATGCCCGGCGACAACGTTTCCATCGAAGTGGAGCTGATTACTCCCGATCGCGATGGAGAAGACGATCCGCTTCGCCATTCGCGAAGGGCGGGCGCACGGTGGGAGCCGGGCGCGTTTCCGAGATTCTGGACTAAGCTGAGCGATTCTCTTTCGAAAGGACAGTAGCTCAATTGGTAGAGCAGCGGTCTCCAAAACCGCCGGTTGGGGGTTCGAGTCCCTCCTGTCCTGGAACACGCAATAGTCTATCGAAGTCATGATCGAAAAGATCCGCAAGTTCATCGGCGAGGTGCGCGCCGAGCTCAGCAAGGCTCAATGGCCATGGGATCCCAATGAGAAGGGCTTCAAGCGTTACAAGGAGCTCGCGGATTCCACCATGGTGGTGCTGATCGCCATGCTGATTCTCGGTGGATACATCGCCTTTTTGACTTCATTTTGATTAACGTCGTCACCTTCCTCACGAGGTCGTAAGCAATGGCAATCGCTCCTCAAGACCAGTGGTATGTCGTGCACGTCCTTTCCGGCTTGGAACAGAAGGTGCAGGAGAATCTCAATCGCCGCATCAAGCTGGAAGAGATGTCGGACTACGTTTATGAGGTCCTCATCCCGACGGAGCGGGTTCAGGAAATCAAACGCGGAAAGAAGACCGAAACCACGCGGAAGTTTTCCCCGGTTATCTCATCGTGAACATGAACCTGCTGGATGAGAACAATCAGCTGGTGGAGAAGACCTGGTATTTCATCAAGGAAACCGATGGCGTCATTGGGTTCGCGGGAACCAAGGATCGGCCGATTCCCATGCGGAAGAAGGAGGTGGAGAGTCTCCTGGCCCAAGTCAGGGAACGCGAGGACTCGGTCAAGCCGAAGATCAGTTTCGAAGTGGGAGACAAGGTCAAGGTGGCGGACGGCCCGTTCCAGAATCAAAACGGCGTCGTGGAAGAAATCGACCCGGAGCGCGGAAAGCTGCGTGTTTCGGTGACCATCTTCGGTCGGGAAACGCCCGTGGACCTCGAATATTGGCAGGTCGAGAGGGCGTAGTCAGAAGATTTAGACTTGCCTTGCGAGGAGGAAAGCGCCGTTAATTTTCGGCATGCTCCCCTTATTTCTCGCCGGCGGCGCCTTCCTCGGGGTTGTCACGCAACCCGAGCCGGAGCTTTACAATCACACGCTTCGCGGTGAAAGGATTCCCGCGAAGGAAGTGGTTTGCCGCAATCGATGGGGAACTCCGATGCTGCCCGACGGCAAGGCGGGTTACAGCGTGATTGCTCCGATAAATCCTGAGTTCATCGCGCAGAGTCTTGTTCAGCCGCCGCTGACCGGAGGGCCGGTCTTCCGTCCCGTTCCGCCTGCCGCGGAGCGTCCACGGGGACCGTAGCCCACTTTCTCCGAAGACGTCTCTTTGGCCGCGAACCGGCATCGCAGCATCCAAACTTCTTACTGTATCGTGCGATATACCCCTCTTATCTTGTCAAGCTTGATCCTTTTCGCGTGCGCTCACCGGGAGAGTCCGCCGCTCGGCGATCGCATTCCGTTCGACCAACGCTTGGGGCAATTCCAGTCCCTCCACAATAGCTCCCGAACCGAGGAGTTGCGCGCCTATTTCACCAAGGGGGCGATGGTTCAGTCGCCGCTGACACCGCGTCCCGCGAGCGTCGAGAAATATCTTCAAACCCTCGCCGCCGAGCCGTACCAAATCGATTTCAGCAAGACGCAGGTGGTCTATTCCTTGCCGCGGCGAGCGGCCACCGCGCAGCGAGATTACGGCGGTTGCCCCAGGGCGGTTCAACTTGAGAGAGCGCGTCACCGTAGATTGGCGCGTGGAGGACGGTTATTGGCGCATTTCGAAAATTGTCTTTTCGGACTGGTCGCCGATTGTCGGGACCTGGCGCCGAGCGGGTCTGAAACAAGAGGGCTCTATCGAACTGCGCCTGCTTCCCGGATGGGAATTATCTCGTCTTTCTGGCGGATGACAGTTCCGAGCCCGCATTTCGCGGGCGCTATCGTTTGGAAGGCAACCGGATGATGTTCGCCGATTTCTCGTCAAAGGATCCGCAGCAACTGCAAACCGGCGAGGGAAGTTATCTGTTCCTTCGCACGGCCGCCGGATTGGATCTGCGCAAGGTTCAGGACGAAAACCCGTGGCGCGGAGAGCGCTTCGAAGGGGTCTGGCAGGCGTCCCGCTGATCAGCGCAGTTCGTCGTGGAAAGCGGCCTGCGCCGGGATAATCTTGCAAAGAGGGAGGGCAGGTAGCTCAGCGGTAGAGCGGAAGTCTTACATGGTGAGCATCAATAACTTGCACATGTTGTTTCACTTACGCTCACTTGCGTTTTCTCTGGGGGGACTCCGGCGCCACTCTCAGATAGGCTCGAATGTGCCCATTTTCGCAGGGGGGTTTGTAGAAAAGCCTGTAGAACGGAGAGGTTTCTGACCACTCTCGCCAGGTTCGCTGACTCAACAGCGAACCAATTGGGCGTCAAGGCTTGCCTTCATCAATGGGGCCTTCTTCGGACTCACGAAGTGCCTTCTCAAGCTTCTTGGTCTTCTTGACCCTTTGCTCAAGTTCCCCCTTACAGGTTAATCCGGTGGGGCTTTTGCTTTGTGGCGTGAGTCGGGCGTTGTATGATATTCGATGAGCTTTCGCTCGATTGGACTCGTAGGCATAGTCTGTTTGATGGTCCTAGGATGCGCCACACAACCATCGTTAAGCGAGGCCCAGTGGCGTGCACAACTGGAACGCCAACAGCAAGGAGCACGTGAAGCCGGTCGTATCGGTTATATTGGCAACGAGGGGCCGCCCTCAAATTGAAACCCGGTCGCTTCTGGAAACGGTTGCCATCGGGAGGATTGTTTTTGAGATGCCCAATTCCGCCCAAACTGATAGTCAATGGGGATGAATTACGTCATCGATTACAAAACCCTCGAAGGGGAACGTATAGGGGGTTTGGATCAACAGGTAAGGGGAACAACTTGCGGAAGGATATCAGCCATCATGGCAATCCTTACACGTTTAAAAATAACTTCTACCAAGCGATGATCAAAACGAGTGACCGTGACGTGTCCGGTGCTAGGCGTGGCTTTTAGTTTCCGTCCGCGGTGTGCGTCCGCTATGGTTCGCCCAGGCGGGTGTTTTCGCTTTATGAGGCAGTCGTTGTATGTTATTCCATGAGCCTTCGCGCGACTGGACTTGTAGGGATAGTCTGTTTGATGGTCCTAGGATGCGCCACAAAACACTCCGTAAGCGACGCCCAGTGGCGTGCACAATTGGCACGCCAGCAGGAAGCAGGCCGTCAATTCGGTCGAATTGGCTATATTGGTTGTATGAGGGGCCGGCCGTAGGGCGCCGGAAGTGTTCACCGTTGACGAAAAGCCCGTGGCGGCAATCCTGGCGCGATGCTTCAGACGGAATGTCTTAAACGGCGGGTTGCGCTAAGCTACTTTTCCTCACCAGAGGAAGAGCAGCATGAGCAGAAGAAAGGGCCGGCATTTCAGCCCGGAGGACAAGATCAAGATTCTGAGACTTCACCTTCTTGAAGGGCGTCCGATCTCAGAGCTGTGCGAGGAGCACGGCATCCATCCGACGCTCTTCTACCAGTGGCAGAAGACCTTTTTCGAAAACGGAGCAAGCGCCTTTGAGAGCAAGCGCCGCACACCTTCGGCGGACCAGGCGCTGATTGCACGGCTCCAGGGCAAGCTGCGCCACAAGGATCGAGGTGCTGGCGGAGATTGCCGCGGAGATGGTGCGCTTAAAAGAACTTGGGGAAGACTCACCGTGAAGTGGGTGGCGCACGACATCCGCGATGCGGTCGTCGATTTCATGGCCTACTGGAGCGCACGCACCGAGCTGCCGGCGCGCCGGTGGCTGGGTTGGCTGGAGTTTTCCCCGCGCAAGTTCGAGCGCTGGCAGGAGCGCTACGGCAAGGCCAACGAACACAACGGGCTCGTCCCGCGCGACCATTGGTTGGAGGAGTGGGAAAAGAGGCGATCCTCGCCTTCTTCGCCCGGTATCCGCTGGAGGGTTACCGGCGGCTGGCGTTCATGATGCTGGATGCCGACGTTGTGGCCGTGAGCCCTTCGAGCGTCTATCGGGTGCTGCGAGCTGCCGGCCTGATCGCTGGCCGTTTCTCGAAGACATCGCACAAGGGCAAAGGCTTCGTGCAGCCGCTGGCGCCGCACGATCACTGGCACGTGGATTTTTCCTACCTGAACATCGGCGGTACGCTTCTACTACCTGTGCAGCGTGCTCGATGGGTATTCACGCTACATCGTCGCCTGGGACGTGCGCACCTCGATGCAAGAGGCTGACGCCGAGATCGTCCTGCAGCGCGGCCGCGAAGCTTGGCCGGGTGTCCGTCCACGCATTATCTCTGACCGGGGCAGCCAGTTCGCCGCGCGCGATTTCAAGGAGTTCATCCGGCTGTGGCAGACCTCGCACGTGCTCACCTCGCCGCACTACCCGCAAAGCAACGGGAAACTGGAGCGCTTTCACCGCACCTTGAAACAGGCGGCGATCCGCCCGAAGACGCCGCTCTGCCTGAAGGATGCCCGTCGCGTCGTCGGCCAGTTCATCGAGCATTACAACAGCGTGCGCCTGCACAGCGCCATCGGCTACGTGACGCCGCGGGACAGGTTGGAGGGCCGAGCCGACGCGATCCTGCGCGTCCGAGACGAGAAGCTCGAGCAAGCCCGCGCCTTGCGGGCGCGCAAACGCCTGGAGGTGGTCGCCCGATGAAAGCCTGTCGCTTCACGGCTCATTCGGCTCACGCTTGCCTCTCGACGGCGCCAACCGATCGTCTTAAACTCTCGGCCGAGTCCTGGCAGGATAAGGCTCTGCGGAAGCGCAACCCGGAGCGGCCCGGACTCGCGAGTTGAGAAATCGACCGTCCCGGGAGGCCACGGCCCGTTCCGAGCCTTCCGGGAGATCTCACGCGTTCCCCTGGTTGATCCCATCTCAACTTGCCCCAATGCGAAAAACTTCGGGGGTTTGGGGGCAGAGCCCTCATTCCTCCAACCCAAATGACAAACCCAAAACCAAACCCGGAATTGTAGTTTAGCCAGCCCCGCGAAAAACGGTATGCAGGCGGAAGATAGCGGTTCGTCCCTTTTTCGCGAAAATCAGAGCCGGCTCGTGCCATTATTCCGCGTCCCAAATGATTGATGAAACGCCTACTTCCCCCGCGTGGCTATTTCTACTTGGCTGCTACACGATCGTGATCGGGAACGCGTGTCCTCATTGTCGCCCTGGAGAACGCGCAACCGCCGCTTAGACCGCCGTTCGAGTTGTGAATTTGGCCGTGAGGTGGGCTCGGGGTCTGTCGGCTCAAAGAAGAGCACGTTGGCCAGAACGCACCTCAAGACCGGCTCGTTGTCCTTAATGAACACGACGAAATTGTCATCGATCGTGAACACATCGCCCGCTATGGTTCGCCCTGGGCGTTTTCGCTTTTGTGGGGCAGCCGTTGTATGTTATTCGATGAGCCTTCGCTCGGCTGGACTCGTAGGGATAGCCTATTTGATGGTCCTCGGATGCGCCACGCCCGTAGTACAAACGACCAAGACCCCCGAATCCGAACAAAGGAAACGTCAGGAGCAATGGATAAGGGGGTGACAGTCCCATTGGTGAAGTTGGCCCCATGGGGGCACCTTCTACCCTTGGGACGCCCCGCGAGGAGCACGATTCGAGATGATCTATATCCACGAGACCCCAGTTACCCCACAGGAAATCAACCCTGGAGAAGTGCGTTCGAGTGATGTTCAATTATCATCTTGAAATCTTGAAAGCTCGCCGTTGTTTTGATGGGGCTGTTCTGCCTCAAATCCCATCTCTTCCACCCATTTCCAGGCAGCCTCTATGCTCTCACCAGGATGGTCAACGGCTGGGTGAGTCTCGCTTGGTGCTTCACTCGCGCCGATGAGTAGAGGGTCGCCGGCTTCCAAAATTCCGTGCTCGATTTGATTTGCCGCGCTTCCATAAGAAAGAGTGGGTGGGAACCGGAATATGACAAACCGACTCCCACCGTTACGCCCGACATCAGGTTTCCTCTCCTGCTGTCGAAATGTTAACGCCAGTAACTCAATGAACCGCGATCCACGGAGCCGTAGTGTTCGACTTGGCCCAGGAAATCCGCGCTTCCAATGGCAACCCCCGTCAGTTCGCTGAACTCCCGCACGGCGGCGCGAACCGCGGCTTCGCAACATTCCCGATGGCAGCATTGGGCTGATAGCGTGAGGAACGCCCAAGCGTTCGCATTGGTGCGCCAGTCTGCTCGGCAAACTCGAGGTTCACAGCCAGGAAAACCCCGAGCATTCCTCGTCGGTCATCAGGAACTGCAACGTCGGGATTGCATAGGTTCGGAAAATCTCTTGTGTCGTGTAGTGTGGAACGCCTGAGAATTCCTGCCGCAGATTTCGCACAACCTCGCGATTTCTGTGCAGGATCGTGGCGATCTGATCGTCCCAGAGCACCCAATGCTTATGTGGATATCCGTTTTCGGATCTCCTCGCCGATACAAAGGAAGCTCGAACACTGTCAGTTCATGCTCTCGGCCAATGGCATACTGGGTGATTAGCTGTGAGCAGCAACGCGGCACTTTGTAAGTTTTTCACAGGTTCTTAGGAACTGCCCCGGAAATAACGTAGCGCTAAGTTAGCTTTTGGGGTTATAGGAACCCTAGCAGAGAGGTGCCACGCCCTTTATTTGAATGGGCAATGTGACGAGTGATGCTGGGGAGATAGTAGACGGCTTAAACTCCATGCGCAGAAGGGCCGTCGGCTTTCACTGGAATGCCTCCGCAATCTTCTTTCCTGCTTCAGAACGGTCTTTCTCGCCAATCACGTCGGAATAGGTCTGCAAGATGAGTTTTCCGCCGTCCGTATGGCGCTTGGAGGTCCGCCAGAATCTTGACGCTCACTCCCTTTCGTAGCGCCTCAGTGACGAACATGCGCCTAAAGCTTCGCTGGGAGAAGGCAGGAAAGCTCAGTCGCCGGCACGCATTCGCCACGGCAACCTTCCCGTCCTTGATGGTAAAAACTGGGTTGTCTGGCTTGCTGCCGGTGATGGCTAGGCGACGGTTAAGGAGTGGCCTGGCTTGCGGGTAGATTGGGATTGAGAAGGGCTTCTTCGTCTTGATGCGCAAGACCTGGATCGTGCCGGCGTCAAAGTTCACATCGCGCCAGTTCAGATTCGCCAATTCTGCCTGTCCCAATCCACAAATGCCTTCCGCCTCAACAAAATCTGCTGTTTCGTTCCGCGTATCAGCAAACTCTTGTTCGCGGATGCTCTGCACGATGGCGCGAAATTGTTCTACGGTTGGCACAATGCGAAGCGGTCTCGTCGGCCTCTTGCGCTTCCAGACAGAATCCTTCTTTTCGCGCACGTCAGGGATTTCAAAATGGCCCGGTCTTCTAGCGCCAACTGGAAACAGTTTTTCACCAGTCCAAGGACGAAGTTATGATAACTTAGGGCTATTTACTTGACTCAACCATGCACAAGATCTTGTGGCCGGACCAGTTTCTCGTAAGTAGTCGGAGCGATCTGGGCGGCCTGCTGTGCGATCCGGTAGAAGAGCTTTCCTCGCGACGCCGACTTGCGCCGGTTGAAGCGGAAGACGAATTCGTTGAGGTAATCCTCGAGGTGCTGGTGCCGGACGGCTCCTTGGTGTGTTCCGAGCATCCACCGCTTGAGCAGGAAACCGCTCGGTGGACTCTTGGAAGCATATGCTCCCCGTGCTTGAGACGACGTTGGACCTTCCTGTTATGGACGTATCCTTCTATCTCACGGTAGGAGTTGAGCCCGTCAGTGCGAATCGTACTCCCGGGTTCCACAGAGGATCGGATGAAGCCATGAAGCGTTGCCCGGTCGAAATCGGGGATTCGTGCCATGCGGATGCGACCGATGCCTTTGCCGTCCTGCTCGGCTGCGACGACGATCAGCACCTTGCTGTAGATCAGGCGGCCGGTTGCTCCCCCAGATTCGGTTGCGCCCCAGTAGGTTTCATCTACCTCCACCACGCCTCGCAAACGCTCCCGGCCGGGGCGCACCATCGCCTGGCGCAGCTTGTGGAGCATCAGCCACGCCGTCTTGTAGCTGCCCAGTCCAAGAACCCGTTGGAGGCCAAGCGCGCTCATTCCATTCTTCTGGCTGGTCATGTGCCACATCGCTCGAAACCATACCGTCAGGGGAAGATGAGTGTCTTGAAACACGGTTCCCGCGAGCACCGACACTTGCGTCCGACAGCCTGTGCAAAGCCAAAGTCCGCGCGAAATCGGCCAAGCATTCTCGCGCTGGCATCGAGGGCAACGAAAGCCTGCCGGCCAGCGCAACGCGAAAAGATATTGCCGACACGCGGCATCGTCGGAAAAGCGCCTCTCCAGTTCCACCAATGTGCGCGGATAATCCTCGGCCACTCCAGACCGCTATATCTTGGGGTCGGTTGAGTCAAGTGAATAGCCCTATGATAACTTGACCCGGCACCAGCGGTAACCTCCGTGATGAATGTGCGGACGTCTGACGGTTTCACCTTGCTGATCTGGAATATCCGCGCCATTTGCCCAGCGGTCTTTAATGAGGCCAACGACGCGTTCCTTGTTCTTGAATGCCCGCGGGGCGATGCCGCGGGACGCTTTGAGCGCGGCGTCAGCAAAATTGGCACAGCGTCTTGCGCAGCGCCTCTTTATCGAGCCGCTCAAGACTCCGCATTGTGTCTCCCGCCTCCCGTTTCGCTGTCTTCAAATCGGTGGCTTTGAGTTTTTGCCAAGTAGGCTTCCCATTGATTGAACCTCTTGCGTAGAACCCACCAGTGCGATACCGGTAAACGCCTTCTGCAACGCGAACGAACCGCTTCTCTTGTGAACTCATATTCTCCAATCTCCTCTCACTTGTTCACGCAATATGGCGTAGAAAACACATGTAAGCCAAATTTTTCCGAAGTGCATCAGAGTCACTAAATAAATGACTTATGGGCAGTGTAGCTCAGCGGTAGAGCGGCAGTCTTACACACTGTTGGTCGGGGGTTCGATCCCTCCTGCCCACCATCTTGCAATGGTTCGGGCGTTTCGAGAAAGCTTTCGATTCGTCGTGACCCTCCTGCAATTGACATTGCCGTCCCTTCGCGGGAGAATCACGATATGAGCAGAAGGTGCGTCACCACCCAGCGCAGAGGAAGGTATTCGCTTCCGGAGGTCGCGTCTGCGGCGCTTGAGCTCAGAGAAGCGGCAGGAGAGCCCACTGCGCTGGGCTTCGCGTTTGTGACACCGGACTACCTACCGCACATCGAGGAATTCAGCGGAGATTATCCGCGTCGACGGCCACGTCATTGAGCTTGTTGGGGCGACCGGCGTGCGGCTTCACGGTGAACGGAGAAGAGAACGAGGAGGGCGGCGAGCTTCGCGCTGTTGGCTCTTGGGGCAACGTGACGGCACCTTTGAGGTGCGAGCGTTCGACCAGGACACGGGTGGAAGAATCGATCGGAACCCTCTTTCTGGCGCAAGCTTTGCGGGGTGGAAAACCCCGGCGCCTGGATCGCCCTCGCCAATCCCTTCAGTTTTGACGCGGAACGCTGGCTCGCCGAGTGGAACGCAGCATGGCCTGAAGTCCCCTGTATCGGCGGACTCGCGTCCGGATCCGGCGTCAGGAGCAGGATGTCGGAGTTTTCCACAACGGAAAGCTCTTTGATGCGGTGCTTGTTGGCGCCACGGGCGTGCGCGTGATGCCGGTTGTCAGCCAGGGATGCCGTCCCGATCGGCGAGCCCTCACCGTTACGCGGGCCGAAAGCAACGTCGTTTACTCGCTGGGAGCTCGCCCCGCCTACGAGGCCTTGGAGTCCGCCTTCGAAGGCCTGAGCGAAGGGAAAAAGGCCGGAAGCCAAAGGAAATCTGTTCGCCGGGCTGGCCGGAACCGAGTACGTGGAGGATTTCAAGCCGGGCGATTTCCTGATTCGAAACATTCTCGGCGGCGGATCCGAATTCCGGGCGCGGTGGCTCATTGGCGGTTTCCGCGAGTCGGGCAGACGCCCTGCAGTATCAACTTCGTGACAGAAACGCTGCCGATGCCGGAGTGGCGCGCAGTGCTGCGCGCGCTGGCTGCGGAATCAGGCCGCGCCCCCGCTCGCTTCGCTGTCTGTTTGCACGTGTTCCGGAAGGGTTCCGTCTCTTTGGCAGCCAGAGCCACGATGCGGGCTTGCTGGAGGAAATCCTCGGTTCGCACGCCAGCGCGGGATTTCTCTGCAATGGAGAGATCGGCCCGCTTGGGCGGTCGGAACTACATTCACAGCTACAGCGCGACCGGAGCGCTCTTCTTTGATTGAGAGGCCGGCCTTCCCCGGCGTCGGGGGCTAGTGTCCTGAGAGAGAAGTAGATTTAAGAAAGGGAGTTTTCAAGCTTTCTAAAGATCGAATCTGCGGAAGCAGTCCAGGTAAAAGGTTTGGGTTCTTTGTTGTGTTCGGCGAGGTAGGCGTCGATAGCGGCTTGAAGTTGTCGCACCGAAGAGAAGCTTCCGCGTCGAATGGCCTCTGTAGTGATACGAGCAAAGAAGCGCTCGACCATGTTGAGCCAGGAACTGCCAGTGGGAGTGAAATGAAGATGAAAGCGGGGATGACGCAGCAGCCAGCGATGGACTTTCGGGGTTTTATGGGTGGAATAGTTGTCAATGATGAGGTGAAGTTGGCTTTTCCCATCATCGGAGAACGCGGCGTCGATACGTCCCAGGAAGGCCAAGAATTCCTGGTGGCGGTGACGCTGGTGGCACCGACCCAAAACTCGTCCGGTGGCCGCATCGTAAGCGGCAAACAGAGAAAGAGTCCCGTGACGCACATAATCATGAGTCTGACGCTCGGGCAGACCGGGACGCAGTGGCAAAATGGGTTGGCTGCGCTCGAGCGCTTGAGTCTGGCTCTTCTCATCGACACAAAGCACAATGGCTTTATCGGGCGGATTCAGATAAAGCCCCACAATATCGCGCACCTTCTCTACAAACATCGGGTCGGCACTCAACTTGAAGGAGTCCACCCGATGGGGTTTGAGCCCAAAGGCGCGCCAAATTCGCAACACCGAATGCTCCGAAATGCCAGCTTCTTTAGCCATGAGACGGCTGCTCCAGTGGGTTCGAGCCCGTGGAGTGGTCTCCAGCGTCTTAGTGAGAACCTCCTCGACCTTCTTGTCGTCGATGCTTCGCGGAGCTCCGCTGCGGGGCGCATCAGCCAGCGCCTCGATCTTCTGGCGAGCATAACGGCTGCGCCACTTGCCAACCGTGGGCAAAGAGACTCTTTCACGTCGGGCGATCTCGGTGTTACTCAACCCTCCCGAGGCTTCCAAAATGATCCTCGCCCGCAGCGCATCGCGTTGGTTGGACTTGGGCCGGTTCGCTATCAAGGTAAGTTTTCCTTTTCCGCAGGGCTTAGAACAATCGTTGCGACAGGTCTTCCTATGGGCATTGCCCTTTGTAAGCGCCAACGACGCCTTTTACAATGTATTTCTCTCTCGGGACACTAGGAGACTGTTGAGAAACCCGCGTATGCCAGTTGCAGTCAATTTTCGGAAGATCGCAAGGGCCAGCGCACGCCGTAGCCGTGGCGCTACGGAGAAGCTTGGCGACACCGCGCGGGCCGAAAATTGGCGCAACCCCAACAGACTCCAGGCGCAGAAGAGTTTTCTGCTCCTCAAGAATCCTCTTCGGCTCTCCTTTTCTCCCTGTTGTTGCATGCTTTCCAACACGTCGGACGTAGTGCTTCGACTTCGTCCCAGACTTCCCGGCTGACGAAGATTTGGGGCTTTTGCTTGCGTCGCCATGGCCGAAGCAGTCGCTGGGCCGTGAGTCCAGTTCGATGATTTTTCGCTGCTGGAGTTCGTTCTCCCGCCGTGATGATCCAGCCGGCCGAAAGTATGTTCCGCTCTTCAGAGATCATTGACAATGACCCACGGTCAACTTTTGCGCCGACGGCCGCAAGAATGAGCGCCATGAGGTCGTGCGTGAGCGGGCGTTCCTTCGACGCGCTCCGCTCACGAACATGTTTGTTGCGCTGCCAACGCGCTTGGATCGACGTAAATGACAAAAATCTTCTCCGTATTGCCAAGGAAGACGGCGACGCCCGCATTCGTTGGAATCAGCGCCCCATGATCTGCACCTGAACCACGTCGCCTGCTCATAAAGCTTGTCTCAGCTGGCAGAGACCGTATCAGCGAATGATTCGCGCGGAGCAACTGGCTCACTCCCGGACGTTCCGCCGAGGTAAACACGCGAAAGTGTTACGTAGCAGCTCTGCCCACCTGCGAATTCCTGATTGCTCTTCGTGGCTAAGCGCTTTCCTGACCGTCGCCGGGGATCCGATGACCAAGGAACCGGCCGGGATCTCTGTGCCCATCGTTACGGTGGCGTTGGCCCCGATAATGCAACGCGGTCCGATTTTGCGCCGTCGAGGATGATCGCTCCCATGCCCACGAGAACTTCGTCTTCAATTTGGCAGGCATGAACGATCGCTTTGTGTCCCACACGGTGACCCATTCTCCGACGATCGCAGGAAGCCCATCGGCGACATGAACCACGGAGCCATCCTGAATGTTCGAATGCGCGCCGATCCCTGATTGGCGCAATATCGCCGCGCAAGGAACACGCCGGCCAGATGCTCGCCTCTTCACCAATGGCCACCATCCCCAACCACAAACGCGCTGGGAGCGATGAACACCGAGGGAGCCAACTGTGGAGTGCGGCCTAGGAACGTCGCAATCTGTTCGTCGAAGGTCATCGCGCCTATATCCGGATCCACCTCCGCCTGCAACCACAGGTGGAGTCAGCTTCGGCAGGTGATGAAGCCGACGATTTCGTCGTCTTGAGTTGTTGACAGTCAAAAGCAATTCAGGGCATTATGCGGTCCACTTCAGATCAAGCCCCCTCACTCCCCTTTCATTCAAATGAACAAAGTCGGAACTTGTCTCTTCTGTCCAAAACCTCGGAACCAGTAAAGCCGACGCCGAGCGCGCCGTTAATGCAGTCATCGACGGCATCAAAGCGGGTGTCAAGAAATCCAAGACGGTCCAACTTATTGGTTTTGGAACGTTCAAGGTCGCTTCCACAAGGCTCGCACCGGGGGTCAATCCCAAGACCGGCGAGAAGCATCAAGATCAAGGCCCTCGAAGACGGTAAAGTTCATCACTGGCAAATCCTTCAAGGAGCTCGTGTGAGGATTTCCCTCGCACCGAGGAAACCCGTTTCGCTGCAAGGCAAAAACGGGTTTTTCTCATTTTAAGCTTTCGTGACCACGGAGTTCCGATAACCATTGAAGCATCCAAATCACTTATGAAATCTCCCGCATAAAATCGCGGTCACCGGCGCGGCTGGCCGAGATCGGATACTCCTTGCTTCCCCGAATCGCCTCTGGAAGCCTGTTTGGCCCGGATCAGCCAGTCGAGCTGCGCTCATTGAAATCCCGCCGGCTCTCGAAGCCTCTGGAAGGTGTCGCGTCATGGAACTGCACGACTGCGCCTTTCCAATGTTGGAGAACGTCGTGGCGACGGTCTGAATCCGGCTGAAGGGTTCCGGGACGTTAACTGGGCGCTCCTCGTCGGGAGTGTGCCGCGGAGTGGGCAGGAATGGAACGCAAGGAGTTTGCTCCGGAATCAATGGGAAAATCTTCGTGGAACAGGGCCGGGCCATCGCGGAGAATGCCCGCCTCCGACGTCCGCATTCTGGTGGTAGGCAATCTTGCAACACCAACTGTTTGATCGCGATGAGCAACGGAAAAGACATTCCCCAGGATCGCTGGTTTGCGATGACCCGGCTCGATGAAAACCGGGCCAAGACTTCCAGCTTGCCCTCGCCGCCGGCGCGCGGCCATTGAGCGAGACGTCGTAGCAACGCATGGCCATCTGGGGAAATCACTCGAGCACGCTCTACCCGGACTTTTTCAACGCACGAATCAACGGGAAGCCGGCCACCGAATGCATCGAAGACCGGCGCTGGCTCGAGACCGACTTCATCAAAGCGGTGCAGCAGCGGGGCGCGGCGGTAATCCCGAGCGCGCGGGGTCTCTTCGGCGAAGTCCGCGGCGGCACACGGGGCGATCGGGACTGTGGCGGCGATCGTCAACGCGACCCCGGGCGAAGATTGGCACAGCGTCGCCCTATGCTCGGACGGCAGCTATGGCATCGAAAGGGTCTGATCTGCTCGTTTCCTACGCGGTCAGACGGCTCCCAAGTCACGATCGTGCAGGGTGTTCCCATCAATGATTTCTCAAGGCGAAGATCGACGCAACGGTCAACGAGCTGAAGGAGGAAAGGACATGGTTGCTGATCTGCTTCCGAAATAGCGACTGGAACCGCACCCTCTGCAGTCGAGCCGGAACCAGTTAAAGCATCGCCGCGCGGTTCTCGGCGATTTGGACTGCAAATTCGGCCATATTGAGCACGTCGGCGCTGTCCGGTGACCGGGCTGGTCAGATGCTCGAGGCTTGAAGATCTTGGCGCCGAATTTCGCCGCCTTGCCAGATCCACGCTTGCTCGTTGAATGGTCCAACGAGCCGTGGATCGCTCCACGCTATGAATGGAAGGATTCGGGGATTGGCGGCTGCCGCGTGTGCATCGGCCCGCTGTCCACGCTGACGACGACCGCAGGCCCTCACCAGCCAGGATCATTTGACGGATGTTTGTTTGATTGAGCAAGTTCGTTGTGTTGCCAGGAGTTTCAGTCTGCATCTCGCCGAAACCGGCTAGCACGACGGGCGTCGCATTGCACGGCCCGGCAGAACTGGGTGACCTGGGCCTGGGAGAGGGACTTCCCTTCGCCACGAGCGAACGGGTGGAGCAAAATGAATTTGTCGCTTCGAAGACTCGTGTCCGGCGGCACTCCGGCTGGAAGCGGAAAGACCGGTTTGGTGACCCTGGGCACGCCAAGGACCTCGAGGGCGCGGGAGATACCTGAGGACGGCATGCTCGCTGTCGCGCACCTCGGCAGTATCCTGGTAAAACCAGGTGGCTCCTTCGCGCGCATCAGCCAACCCGACGATTCTCCGGGCCCGGCTCAGGCGAGCCATCAGGGCACTACGCAACAAGCCTTGCAGGTCCAGCGCAATATCGGGCTGCAGTGATTTCAATCCGAGCGCCCAGGGGATTGCCCGGAAAAATCCAGCCAACCCAGCAAAACGTTGGCGTGGAAAGACGATGGTGCCATCAATCGCCGGATTGTCGGTTAGAACAGCCTTCCACCTTTCGTCGACAAGCCATAAAGTCTGGCCTCCGGTAGGTGAGTCTTTAGGCGCGGCAGCGCACGGGAGCGCGTGAACAATGTCCCCCAGCGAGCCCGGCTTTATCAATAGGAGCGTCTTCAGTTGCTCGAAAGCGCGCAAGCAGCGTCAGCGTCCCACCGCCAGGCGCTCCGCGAGCCTTCGGGGCAGGCCTGCTTCGATGATCGCCGCTGGGCGCCGAGCCGAAGTCATCCTCAAGGCGGCGAAGTTGCACCTCGTTGCTGTCCGTGTCGTAGATGCAACCAGGCCGCGCGCCAGTCGCCGTCGCGCGGTTGCCCGACGCTACCCACGTTCACCAGGTATTTTTCCCCGGTTGCAGAGCGAGGACGTCCAGCGGAAGGATTCTCGACGCTTCCGTCGCGCACATGCGCTTTTGGGGAATGCGTGTGGCCGATAAAGCACAGTGCCGTGTGCTGGTAGTTGAAGCTTGCCGCCGCGTCGAGCTGATTGAACACGTAGCCCCACTTGTGGGGGAGTGTCCAGCGTGGCATGGACGATGGTGAAATCGCGCACTTGGCGCTGAAAGCGGAGCGAGCGAAGCCACTCTCTTGTCCTCCTCGGAAAGCTGTTCGCGGGTCCAGTTCATCGCTTCTTCCGCCAGAGGGTTGAAGCCTTCCTGGTCGCCCACCATTGAGGCTTGCTCATCGTGATTGCCCTTGACGACCGGACACTCCAGCCGGCGCACCGCGTCGATGCATTGTTTTGGGAAGGCGTTGTATCCGACGATGTCTCCCATGCAAACATGATGCGAACACCTGTGCGCTTTTGCGTCGGCAAGGATGACTTCCAAGGCGTGATAGTTCGCATGGATGTCGCCAAAGATTGCGAAGCGCATGGGGTTAATCCGTGGAATTTACGCGCTGCGCCTCGGGAACATCCAGTTTCTTTTCAAGTTCGCGCAATGTCGCAGTGAGCGCGGGCTTCCGGGCACTCTCGCCCTGGTCATAAATTCTTCTCAGGATTTCGTAGGCCACCTGCTCACGTCCCGGGCACTGAGCCAGTTCGTATCCAGCGAACCGTTCGAGGTAGGGCGCCGCGTCCGGAAGCTGGGAAGCTTTGAGGAAACGCCTCTGCCGGCTCCGCAATGGTCATGAAGCTTGTCGCGCAAGAGAATGCCGAGGCTCCGGTAAAGACATGGAGCTTTCCGGATTGTTCTTGATGCCGCGGTAAAGAAAATCCCGCCCGAGCCTGAAATATTGGCGCTGGCTGCGAATACGCAATGTCTCGCCGGGCTGCGAGGGGTCCTGGAGTGCGGCGGCGCTCGCGTTCCACGCCATGTGCCATGCGGCCATATCCCAATAGAAGGGCGACCGGGGTTGAAGGGCAGTCACCGTCTCGAACAAGCCTGCCATTCGACCCCATTCCGTCCGTTGCCACGCCGCGTGCGCCTCGATCCAGAGATAGCGCCGCCAAGGGAGATCGGAAGCCGCTCAGAGCGGCCAGGAAGCCCAATTGGCCGATCCGCGCGCGCAGTTCGAGGAACGGCGGGGAACTCCGCAGCCCGTCCCGGACTTCAGCGGACTCCAGGGACCTCTCCAGCGGCATCCTGGCGACGCCAAATGCTCCGATCAACGCGAGGGCCACTACGGCGCGAATCATAGTTCTCTTCCTGCGAAGACGAGAAGGCCGCAACCGCCGTGTAAATTGCGACATACAGCCAGCCCAGCGCGAAGATTTTGATAAAAATGCCGAGTGGAACGGCGGCTCCAGCGATCACGTCGTCGGCGAGGTTGAAGGATTGGAGATCGGGAAACACCAGCGCGATGAAGCCAATGGCGACTCGCGTCCACCAGCTGATCTCCACGCCCTGCAGCCAGTAGTCGCGCGCCGTGGCTTGCAAGTGGCCAATGAAATAAACCCCCATGGCGACCATCACCGTGAACAGCGAAGAAGTCGCGAAGGTGGAAATCAGGAGTGTCAGGGAAGCGAGCAGCGCGGACTTTATGAAAATCACCAGGATTCCAGGGATCAGGTTGGCATTGAAACGTTGCTTGACTGACAGCGCGAAGGGCGGCCGTCAGCTCGGAAGGCCCTTCAGGGAACTCGTGACCGGGTTTCCGCAAGCACCGATCCGCTCCCGCAACCAAAGCACGAGGCAGAAGACCGCGCTCATTAAAACGGTGAGAAAAGCAAGCAGCAAAATAATCCCTGCCAGCTTACCCAGCAGATAGACGAATCTCGGAACGGGCTTTGAAAGGAGGTTGTAAATGGTCCGTTCCTCGAGATCCCTGGGCAAGAAATTCGCCGTGGCGAGAATGGCCAGCAACGAAGTGAAGATCGACATCGCGCCGAGGCAGACATCCTTAAGCATCTGGAACTCCTCCTGGAAGCGTCAGCTGGGCCAGGAATACCGAGCTGCCAACGGCCAGGAGCGCAAAGACAAGGATGAAGGAAAAGATCTTCTGCCGGACCAGTTCGGTAAACGTAATTCGAGTCAGGGCCGCGAGCTGAGCAATCATGGCGGCGTTTTCACCCTCAGAATCGAGCTTTGCGCCTGCTTCGGCGCGGCGCAGAAGAAAGTGCGTCCCAACCCTCTTGCCGTTCCAGCGCGGCCGAAATCTGGCCGGCTTTGCGCCCGTCGAGGATCCAGGTCGGGATGCCGTGCGCGGGGGCAAAGTCGACGGCGAAGCTTGGCGCGCATCCCGCCGACGGACATTTTGCCCTTTTCAGGGCGCACATATTGAAACACCTCCGAGACTTGTTCCGCGACCGCAATACGGCGCCCTGAAGAGTCCATCAGGCCATCGGAAGAGGTGAGGAGCAGCAAAAGATCCGCTTTTGACGAGATGGGCGACCTCAGCCGACAGACGGTCGTTATCTCCAAAACGGAGTTCCTCCACCGCGACGGTGTCGTTCTCGTTGACAATCGGCACGATGTTGCCGGCCTCCAGAATACGTTCAATGGTGTTGAAGGCGTTCTGGCGGCGCATCCGGCTGTCGATGTCATCGTGGGTGAGCAGCAGTTGTGCAACGACCAAGCGGTGACGTTTAAACGCCTCGGCATACATGTGCATGAGTTCGGGCTGGCCAGCTGCCGCGCAAGCCTGTTTGCCGGGCAGATCTTCCGGGCGGCTCGCCAGCCCAAGCTTGTGCACTCCCGCAGCGATGGCCGCGCTGCTCACGATCACGCACACGAATGCCGCGCCTTGATCACAAAGCGAAATCTCCTCGGCAATTCGCCGGAATCGGGATCGCGTCGAGCGCGCGACCCCGCGGATCGAGAGAGATACCCGGTCCCAAACTTGATGACGATGCGAGGCATGAGCGAATCAGGATGGCAGGCGCTCGGCGCGCGGAGCTGAAAGGTCGCGGGACCATTGTCCGGCTTGGAGATTTAGGCCTGGAAGGAGAGTTCCCGGTGTCGGCCCGGCTGTTTTTGACCATTTCCAGAAACCCGCTTTCCAAGGCGAGGGGATTCCTGAACGCCGAGGGCAAGACGGTGGCGCAAAGACTCCAGCGAGTCGAGTTGCCGCAACAACTGCCTGGTCTCTATTCTCGTGGCAATCGCCTGGCCACAAGATCTTCTGACGAAAAGCCGTGCTGGATTCTGAGCGCCTCTCCGAGCGCGGCAAGGACCGTCTCCACCATGCGATCGCGTTCACGAAGGGCCTCCGCTTCGATCAAGGGCCTTTGGTTTGCGCGGATGCGCTCCTCGAACCACGATGAATCTTCGCTCGCTTTCTTGTAATGCGCGATCTCCTTGTTCAGGGCGTTTTCATACTTGGAGGAGATCCTGTCGCGCAACCTGTGACAGAACGCCCTGAAACACGCGCGTGAAGAGAGAAGGCCTCGGTGATGCCAGGCACTCGCTCCCGGAAAGACATTCCTCCAGTGCTCCAAGGACGCTCAGTTGTTCCTCGCTTTGGTGCCGGCGTGGCGCCGAGAAGGGCGGTTTTCAGGCATCGCGAACGGATGGTTTGGCAGAACCGCTCTGGGGCGAGCGCTCAAGAGAAGGATGAGATGAACCCGACGGCGGCTCCTCCAAGGTTTTCAGGAACACGTTGGCGGCCTGGATCTGCATGCGGTCGGCATCCTGAATCAGTGCGACCCGGCTTCGGCCTAGAAGGGGCTTCCGGTAAACCGAGTGGCTAAGGATCCGAATCTGTTCCGTGACGATGCGGCGCGACTTCGACTCCGGCTGAACGATATGCATGTCAGGGTGGGTGGGGGCATTTTCCAAGCGGCATCCCAACTCCAGCGCGCTAGCCGGATCGCCAGCCAGGATTTCTCCGCTGCCGGAGGGACCGGTAAAAGATAGGCATGCGCCAAGGCGGCCGGCGCCGCGCGCCGCGCTTAGGCGTTCAAGCAACGATTCCTTCGAAAATGGCATAGGATTGCAGCAGCGACAGGACTTCCTGGCGATTTCTTTTCCGGCCTGGCCGCGTCGAGAAGGCGGATGCGGCCCCGGATCGGCGGCCGCCAGTTCCAGATAACCCCGACGGACGGCCTCGTAGAAAGCAGGTGGCTGCTCCTCCATGCGGTCACGTTTCCCGGCGCGACGCCGGGCCAGTCCTCGCATGGGCTTCGAACGGAGTCCATGTCGAGAACGAAGGTAACGTCCGGCAGCCTCGGTCCAGCGGCGAATAGGTTGATTTGCTCCACGGCTCCCGCGGGATTTTCCTCGCCACGCCCTGGTAGACGCTAGTGGAGTCCAAAACGATCGGATATGACGACGCGTCCGGCGGCAAGAGCGGGGAGGATCTTTCACGAACGAGTTGGAGCGCGACTCGCGGCGAAAAGGAGAAGCTCAGTTTCCGGTCCGATCGAGTCCGACCCGTCGAATGCTGCAGAAGATGGCGGATGCTTTCCCGACAGGCGTGCCGCCCGGTTCGCGAACCAAAACGGGCGCGCTACCGGCTTCCGAAAGCGATTCTGCGAGCAGGCGGATCTGGGTGCTTTTGCCAGTTCCTTCAGAACCTTCAAAGCTGATAAAGAAACCTGTTTGACTCATGTGGGAAATGCCAGGAAACATGAATGTTGATGAGCAAGACTTCCATGCAAAGCAGGAAAATGTGTTTCGTCGAAGTTGACGAGGAGACGAGGCCGTTCTTTGAGGAAGCGTTTGCCCAGCACGACGTTTCCTTCTGCTCAGCGCCTCGAGGCCGTCCCGGAGGAAACCGAAGTCCTGTCAGTATTTATCGGCGAAAGAATCGACGCGGCTTTTCTCGACGAGCATCCGGAGTTCCGCCTGATCGCCACGCGCTCGACCGGGTGCGATCACATAGACCTCGAAGCGTGCGCCAGCCGGAAGGTCATCGTCGCCAACGTCGGCAACTACGGAGAGAACACCGTGGCCGAACATGCATTCGCCTTGATCCTTGCGCTTTCGAGGTGCCTGAGAGATTCGGAGCAGGCCGTGCGACGGGCGTTTCACCCGCGAGCGTCTGCGAGGATTTGACTTGCGAGGCAAGACGCTCGGGGTCGTCGGAGCTGGCCGGGTTGGACTCCACGTCGTCCGGATTGGGATTGGTTTTGGCATGCGAGTGATTGCCTACGATGAACAACCGCATCCGTTTTACAGCGAGTTGCTCGACTTTCGCTACGTTCCTTTCAATGAGTTGATGCGGGAGTCCCAAGTAATCAGCTTGCATGTTCCGCTAAATTCCAAGACCCGGCACATGATTAATCGCGAGACGTCTCGGCCTCCGCCCCCGCGGGGCCCTGCTCATCAATACCGCGCGGGGTGGACTGATCGACACCGGCGCGGTGATCGAAGCGCTGGACGAGGGGAAACTGGCCGGCCTGGGCCTTGACGTCCTTGAAGACGAGCGGGTATTCCGCGGAGGAGCGACCCGGATTCTCGGCGAGAAGATAGCGGAGCGCGTGCGCAGCGCCGACGCGCCGGTTCCCAGGGAGACCTCTTCTCAACGGGTCGCGGAATTCTCCGAAGCTTGTTGCGCACAGCCGGCTCCTGCGCCGACCGGATGTCGTTCTGACTCCCATGTGGCCTTCAACAGTTACGAGGCGCTCGAACGCCTCAACGCAATCACCGTGGAGAATATCCAGCGATACCTCGAAAATCGTCCGCTGGCGAATTGCTGCACATGAACTACTGGCTCGTCAAACAAGAACCGTCAGCCTACTCGTGGGATGATTTTGTCAAAGATGGCGGGACTGCCTGGACAGGTGTGCGGAATTTTCAGGCGCGAAACAATCTGCGTTCCATGAAGTTGAAAGACCGGGTTTCTTTTATCACAGCGTGACGGACAAATCCGTCGTCGGGGAGGCGGAGGTCGTTCGCGAGTGGTATCCCGACCCGACAGCTAAAGAAGGAGACTGGGCCTGCGTTGATTTGAAGCCCGTCAGGGCCTTCGCCCAACCGGTGCCGCTCGAACGGATCAAGACCGAGAAAAAGCTGGCCGGGATGGCGCTTCGCGCAGCGGGCGCCTGAGCGTCTCCCCCGTCTCGCCTGAGGAATTCGCGGCGATTGTGAAACTGTCCGCGCGCTGATTTCCACTGGCGCGCGTTCAAAACAGCGACGAACCTTTTGATGATCAAATATCGGCGCGCCGGAGTGGCTTCGAATTTCTCTCCGACATTTTCCGCCGTTCTTGCCGAAGCCGACGCTTTCGCCAGGCACTGCGGCGCCGAGCTGGAAATCGTTCACGCGGCGTCGTTTGACCCGGAAAAAGAGAGACGGTTCATCGAAAAAATGGGCAAGGAGGCATCCATTCGGTGGGTCGAAAGCGAATCGCCCGCTCAAGCGATTATCGCCGCGGCCGCCCACTATCGCTATGAGCTTCTGATCGCGGGTGCGCTGCACATCGAGTGACGCTGACCGACCGTTTACCAGCAGCGTCGCCCGGGAACTCATGCGCGATGCCCATGTGACTTGCTTCTCGTTCCGAGGCCGCTTGAATCGCCGGACGCGTTGCGCCGCGTCGTCTTTGCCCTGGAGCCCGGCGGGAATGACGCCGCGTTCGTCAGGAGTTGCCTTGCGGTTTTACGCCCTGAGCAGGTGACGATCGCCGTCGCACAGACGCCGTTTGCCGCTGCCATCGCCGCCTCGCGCGGCGAAGAACCGCAGGATGTGGAAGCCTGGCTCGAACAAACCTGCGACCTTCTTTCCGACGAAGAGGCTGAAATCGACACGCGACTCGTGACCTCGAATACCGGGGCACACGCTTTGCGATGTTATCGAAGGGATCGAGGCGGATCTGCTTGTAGTGAAGGCCCTGCCCGAGGAGAGGGGAGGAGCTCTTCCGCAGCAGATGGACTGGCTCTATCAGGTCATTTCCCACCCGTTTGCTCGTCGCAAAGAACGCGCGGCAAAATCCAAAATAGAGCAGGCCGAAGATCTTTTCCGCCTTGAGGGCCGATAGCGCTTTTGGAAGACTTGAAAACCGTCAGCTTCCATTCTCGAAAGGATTCTCCGATAGATGACGCGCATTAATTCCGCCGGTCTCAGGGCCTGGGCATCGTCCGGTTGCAGAGCTCGACGGGCTTCCTCAAACAGGAAGCGGGTGCGCGCCTTCGAACTGCATCAGACCCAGGAAGTTTTTCCCCGGTCTTGCGCTCAAAAGCTCGGCCTCGCCGACACCGAACCTTCGAAGGTCTTCCAGCGGAAGGTAGATGCTAGCCTGCGGCGGCATCTTCCCCAACGTCCCGCAGAATGTTGGTCATTTGCAGCGCATGCCCGAGAGCCTCCGCATAGATTTTGCTCTTTGGGTTCTTACAGCCAAAGATCTCGATGCTCACCAGGCCCACGGCGCTCGCCACCCGCCAGCAGTAGGCGCGCAATTCCTCATAGGTTGAGTAGCGCATCGGCTCGAGGTCCATTTCCACTCCAAGCACGATCTCCACAAGGAGCTGCCGATCGATTTGATAGCGCTCGAGGATTTCTTCGAGCTCCGGCGGAACTGAATTCCCAGTGCGCAGGCTTGTCTTCCAAAGATCGAGCAGACCGCGCTTCTTCTGCCAGCGAGCGGCCCGGTTCGTCCGCTATGTCATCGACAGCTCGGCAAAAATCATAAAATACCAAAGCATCCCGTCTTCGATCCGCGGGCAGGCAGGCCAAAGCGGGCGCGAGATTGACTTTCGCGCGCCAGCGCGGGAGGCAGTTGCAAGCTCTGAGCGCTTATAGCCATTGGTCCGCGCTGATGCGTCCGTCACGGATCCTGATGAGCCGGCGTGGCCTTCCGGAACTCCGGCCTCGGCTCCCGCCCAGAGTACGCAGAGCTTTAGCTCTTCCGCCGCCCGGAATGCGAGTTCGAAAAGGTCGTCCCCGGCGTGTGGGGACAAGGAGACGAGGACGCGCGGATCATGCACCAGAGCCCGCGCGAAGGCCACGCGCCGCTGAGCGGATAGGACCAGAGACCCGGCGCGCTGGTTCTCAAGATCCGCAATTCCGCAAAAATCGAGCACCTGAATCGTGCGTTCGCGAGCGGCGATCGCATTCGACCGGCGAATGCGGAACAGAGGGATGGCCACGTTCTGGGCCACGGAAAAGGACGGGAGCAGGTATGGGTTCTGAAAGAGAAAGCCGAAGGCCCGGTCACGAAAGCGTCGGAGCTCCTCCTCGGCCAAATTTGTCACGTCTTGTCCATCCACCCAAATCTTTCCCGAGTCGGCGGACTCGAGAAATCCGAGCACGCTCAGCAGAAGCCCCTGCCCAGGAAATCCGGGCCGTCAAATTCACAAACTTTTCCCGAATCAAAGAAAGCGGTAACTTGCTCAATCGACGCGTCGGCGGATTCTTTCCAATTGCGACGATGGCAACACAGGGCTTCGCAAGAAAGACGGGGAGACATTTCAGAAGGCAATGCTTTGCGAACCCTCCTCGCATTGTTTGTAAAAGCAAACCCAGGCGGCAAGAATCCATCCGCCCGACATCGCGCTGACAAGTTCTACCACGAGCGCCCAGGCGTGTCTCCACAGCGGGACGCCCAGCCATGTGTCGCCCGCCCGCAAGGCCATTTGCTGCAGGAAAAAGATGCTGAAAGCGGCGAGAAGAAAAAGCAGGCAAGTGAGCCCGTGACGCCTGAGAAACTGAAAATGAGCGACGATGGCGCCACGCAGGGAGTCATTGTGGAATGCCAGCCGGATCTGGACGGTCGCCAAACCGATCATCACCACTGACCAGCAGGGGCTGTGAGACCGTGCCAGACAGACCGAAAGTTCTCGGACTTGCGGGATCTCCGGTGATCCACGCCTCGATGAAAAGGGGAGCGTGAATCAAGAAAAGGGTGGCCGCAATCATCGCCAGGGACCATTTGAGCACGAATCCCATCCGGCGCACGGCAAAATACAGAACGCGAGCCCGCTGGAAATTCAAGCCCCGCACCCATCCATAGGCAATCAGGAGGAGGTAAACTTGAACGCAGGTTCCCAGCAGGTATTCGAAAACGAAAGACAGGGCGTTGACCGTTCCTGTGACGACCAGCAATTCCTGCAGTGAGAGGATTTGCGCGATTTCGGGAAGCGCCAGAAGCGTTAGGAGGTTTGGCCATCGACGCTAGCGCGGTGGCAGCCAGCCCGGAGGATCACGACCCAGCCCCAAAGCCGAAATTCCCGCAGGAGCGAGCGGACCAGTTCAGCGGCGAGTCCCCGGTAATTTGCGAAAAACAAAAGCGCGCAGAGGATCGATATGGGAAACGTGGCAACGAGGCAACTTCAGTGCTCCCGCAAGTGATTCGGATGCGGGCAGGATCGCAGCGAGCGCGGATTGCCTGGCGTCGGGAGCGATCCCGGACACAAGCGGATTGGTCTCCGGAAAGCGTCCAATTCTCCAGGACAATAAAAAGAAGCCCGCCAGCTGGAAGGAGCCGTAGGCCAGCGCAAACCCCGCGGGAACCTTCCAAAGCGACGCGTGCCGCAGCAGGCATCTCCAGCCGTTGGCGTAGGAATTTCGAACTCCCGGCACGCAGAGCGCCAGCAACCAAACGGAAGCGACTGAAACAGCAAGCCATTTGATTTCAGGACTCACAGCGAACAACTGGTCAAAAGATTTCGCTGGGAACGAGACTTGCCCCGGCGGAGATTCTTCGCTTCATGACGTTGGCCAACAAAATCACGATTGCCCGGATTTTGCTCATCCCGGTCTTCGTGCTGTTCGCCGTTTACTATGGAAAGGGGGTGGAACAGGGAGAAGGCGACGAGTGGCAGCGTTGGGCGGCAGTGGCCGTATTTCTTGTCGCGTCGATCACAGACGGCTTGGACGGGTGGGTGGCCCGGCGGTGGGGGACAGCGGAGCCCGCTCGGCGCTGTGCTCGATCCCATCGCGGACAAAGGGCTCCTGCTGACGGGCAATCATCACCTTGAGCTTGAGCAAGTGGACCTACGCATTTCCCCCTTGGTTCTCGGTTCTTGTCATCGCCCGCGATGCGGTCATCGTTATAGGATGTGCGATCTTGAAGCATCTCAATGGCCACCTCGAAGTGCGGCCGAGCGGCTGGGGAAGGCCGCCTCGGCGTTGCAAATGGTCGCCGTCTCCTGGGTGATGCTTCAACTGCCTTTCCATATCTATTCTGTCTATTTGGCCGGCGTCTTCACTCTGGTAAGCGGGATCGGCTACCTAGCCAACGGCTTGGGTCAACTTCGGCACCACGATAGCCCCGGTGCGTAGCGTCGCAATCGTCGGGAGGCCGAACGTCGGCAAATCCGCGCTCTTTCAATCGGCTCGCGGGCCGCAGGATTTCGATCGTTCACGATCAACCGGGCATAACGCGGATCGTATCACGGCAATCTGCCGATTGGCAGCATTCCCTTTCGAGATCACGGACACGGGCGGCCTTGGTGCCGATCCCGATCCCGATTTTGCACAAGCGACGCAGGAGGCACGCCGCCACCGCCATACAGAATTCGAATGTCTTGCTTTTCGTGGTTGACGGGCAGGATGGCGCCACGCCGCTGGACTTTCAGCTTGCCGACGATCTTCGACGTTCGGGCCGGCCGGTCGTCTTGGTCGTCAACAAAGTGGACGCGCCCGAACACGAGCATTTTCCCTTGACTTTGCGCGGTTGGGATTTGCGCAAACCGTAGTGGTCAGTGCCGCGCACGGGCGCGGCATTGGCGAGCTGATTGAGGTGCCTCGAAGGCTTCTTCGCTCCCGATAACGGCATAGACCCGGAATCAAGCGCGCCGAGAATCGCTTTCGTCGGGCGACCGAACGTTGGCAAATCCTCCTTGATCAACAGTATTTTGAAGGATCGCCGGACGATTGTGAGCGAGATTCCCGGACGACGCGGATGCGCTCGATATTGACTATGAGCGGCAGGGCCGACGCTATACTCTTTTTGCGATACGGCGGGAATCCGCCACCGGTCAAAGCACGATGCTTCCGCCGAAGTGTTCAGGCGTCATGAGGGCGGAGGCAGCCATCCGAAGCGCGGACCTTGCGTTCTGGTCATCGATGCAACAAGCGGCGTGACCATGCAGGACAAAAAAATCGCGGCCCTCATTCAAAAAGCGCAGAAGGCGGTCGTCATCGCCCTAAACAAGTGGGATTCCAGCGCCCTTCCGGGCGGCTCCGATTCCGAGTTGCTGGCCAGGCACGTGGCGGGCCTTCGCGAGAAAATGTTCTTTCTGGATCACGGGCCGGTCACCGCCCTTTCGGCCCGCACCGGGGCGAATGTATCACGCCTTTTCGCGGTCATCGAAAGGGTCCGCCAGCATGCGAGACGCCGGATCACTACCGGCGAGCTTAACCGGCTTTTGCGTTCAATTATCGAGCGGCAACCGCCTCCCTACCATGGCAACAGACAATTCAAATTGCTCTACGCCACGCAACTGGCCGCGGCGGATCCCCGTCCCTTTGAACCTCCTGAATTTCTGCTCTTCGTCAATGATCCGCAGCTGCTCCGCAAGAGCTACCTGACTTTTTGCAGGCACGGTTGCGAGAAAGCGTTAGATTTTCCGGGGCCCTGATCCTGCTCAGTCAGCGGGGAAGAAAAAGCTTTCACAGACGCGGCGGGCGCACAGGGTTCCGCAGATCAACCAGTTCGGGCTTCCGGCCGCGCAAAGCATCCCCAAGGTGAATCATCCAATAGATGCAAATCAGCATGCATACGGCCGGAAGGAACGGACGAACTCTGCGAAGCAGGGCCTCCCAGTCGCAGAATGGTCGTGCCCGCCACGCCTCCCTGCAAGCACAGCAGCAACTGCGATGACCGCAAAGACGACGGGGAACGCGATCGCGTTGAGATAGAGAGCCTGGGAAAAATCGCCTCGCAAGAGCGACTGCGCCGCTCGCGTTCCGCCGCGAAAGGGGCAGGGAAGGCCCGTTGCGTTTCTCAAAAGACACTTCGGCCAACCGGGCAGGATGGAAGGAGGCGCCAAAGGCGCCACCGTCGCGACCGCGAGCAGAGCGACAATAGCCAGGGGCCGCGAACGCGCGAAGCCGGCGTTGGTCGGGCCGAAGCGGGGGCTATTCGCCTGGCGCATTTTGTTCGTCCGAGGTCCCCGGATGTCCCGGCGAAATCACCAAGGTCAGCTCGCCTTTCGGTCGGCGTGTCTGAAAGTGCGCCAGAAGCTCCGCCAGCTGCCGCCGCGATATTCTCTCAAATTTCTTGGTCAGCTCACGGGCGACACACACTTTCGCCACAGGGGCAATTTCCAGCAGGACGTCGAGCGTTTTCAGCAGGCGATGGGGGATTCAAAGTAGACGCTTGTTTCGCGGCGTGCAACGCAACGCTGCAGTTCCGCTCGGCGCCGACCGGCTTTGACCGGCAGGAATCCCCACAAAAACGCGTCCGTGGGCAGCCCTGAGCCGACCAGAGCGGTGAGCACGGCGCTGGGGCCCGGCAAGACGCTTACGGGAAGCTCTCGTTCCCGGCAAAGCCGGATCAAGCGAAAGCCGGGGTCGGATATTCCCGGCGTCCCGGCGTCGGTGACCAGAGCCACGGATTTTCCCCGGGCGATCTCTTCGACCACGTTCGAGCGAGCGCGAGGCTTCGTTATGCTCACGCAGGCTGAGAATCGGCTTTCTGAGGCCATGGTAGCAGAAGCGCGGCCGAATGGCGAGTGTCCTCGGCCGCGACGAGATCAGCTTCCTGCAGGACTTCGAGCCCCCGCAGGGTAATGTCCCGTAAATTCCCAATCGGCGTCGGGATAACGTTGAGCAAAGTTTTACCAGCCCTCGGCGATCTCCGTCGTCAACTCGATGGCGGCGTCTCTGGCCGCAACAGGGATCGCCTGCCGCTCGGTGGTCTGGATGTCGCTGCTGCTAAAGAAAGAGGTGTCTCCGCGGACCTTTCCTTTCTTCAGAAGGCTTCCGGTCACGCGATCCGCGACCTCGTAGGCAATATCGAGATGAAGGCCGAACTCCGCGGTGGCCAGAACGTTGTTTTGCACTGACCGAATCGATCGGCGCTCGATCTTGGTCAGGGTGCAGTGCAGAATCGCGTCGGCGGTGTCGTCGGAAACAATCGTGTAGGTGCCATCCTCCTGCAGGGTTTTGATCAGCGTGTCCGCCAGAAGAACCTCGACGCGCGGCTCATAGGTCCGGTTCTTGAAGGTCGGAACGGCGAGCGTGCGAACTGAACGCATCGGCGTCGGCCGGATTTCTCCAAGCTTATACCCGCACCCGCCGAGCAGTGCGAAAGCAACCACGGCTGCGACCGGGCGAATCATTCCGTCGGAAGAAGGGGTTCGATCGGCTGAGATATCCCGAACGTTCGTCCGGACCCGCGGTTGCTTCACAACAGGAAGCTCGTCGGGCACGATATCTCGCTTGGGCGGTCCGCTGTAGTTGGACAACGCGGACGTTTCGACCTGCGCTTGCAAACGTCGGCGAAGGGCGAGTTTCTCTCCGGATTCTGCCCGCTCCGATCCGACGCGGAGAATATCGTCACCATATTGGCTGCGAAGCTCCTCGATGCGGTTCTTGGCCGTTTCGGCGTCTGCGGATTTCGGCTGCTTGCGGACAATGTCGTTGTAGTAAATGATCGCCGCCTTGTAGTTCTTTGACCAGTCGTAATACTTGGCAATTTGCAGGAGGTTTCCGCCTCGCTGCGGCCAATCGTTGCCAGGTTATCGCGAGCCTGTGGCGCCTTCTCGCTCTTCGGATACTGGAGCAAGAAGTCTTCAAAAGTCTCCTCGAAAGAACCAGGGCCGAGAGATCCTGCGAACTCGACGTAAGCCCAAGCCGCATGTAAATATAGGCAATCTGGTAGAGCGCATCATCACAGACGTCGCTATTTGGATACTTATCCAGCACCGTCTGGTAGGCGTCGCGAGCTTGTTTGATAGCCTTCTGACGTTCGAAGGCGAGGCCCAGATTGAACTGCGTAATGGGAGCATAAATGCTGTAGGGCGCGTTCTTAAGAATGGCCTCATACATCTTTCTGAGCGCGCTCCGCGCCTGTAAAGCCGGGAACCGGAACAGCGTAGCCGAGCGACCCGCACCCTGCTCAGGTCCAGATACGAGTTTGCAATAAGCACTCGCCGAGCGACCGCACCCTCGAATTCCGGGTGTTCGGATAGCGCGTAATCAAGTTTTGATAGGCGTCGAGCGGAGCTCCATCTGCCTTGAATCAGCAGTAAATCGGCAATCTGGAGCTGAGCTTTCGAGGAGAATTTGAGCCCGAAAGTTTTTCAGAAACCTCCTGTAAGCGACGAGAGCGCTATCATAGTCCTTTGCGGCGTAGAGCTTTTCCGCGGCCTGGAAAGGCGCTCTGGTCATCGCTGTAATGAATCTCGCGGACGACCTCGCCGCTGGTTCCCGAACTTCTCTCGGGTATCTGCGCCACGGAGCGAACACACAGAAGTCATCAGGAAAATCTGGGGCGCAAAGAATCGAAAATACATTCAGGGGGCGAAACCTAGGTAACATGCTGCCCTGCGTCAAGCCGCATACTCCCGGAACGCGCCTGGCGTCGTGGGGCCAACCGGCGTAGCCTGAAATCCATGAGCCTTCTTCTCATCGACGGCCACTACTATTTGTATCGATCGTTCTTTGCCATTCGTGGCTCACCAACTCGAGTGGCGAACCTACGAATGCCATCTACGGCTTCCTTCAAAGCGGTGCGAAAGATGGTGGCTGATCTGAAACCCGACCTCGGCGCCGTGATCTGGGGACAGGGGCCTTGCGGTTCGCCGCACGACTATTGCAGGCCGCCTACAACGCAGCAGCGACCTGAAATGCCTCTGAAATGCGCTCGCAGGAGATATGGCTGCAGACCAATGTGCCCCTGATAGGATTCGCGAGTCTGAGCATGCCAAATCACGGAAGCGGACGATCTCATTGCTTCCTATGCCCGTAAGGCTGTCGAGGATGGCCGCGACGTCGTCATCGCCACGAACGACAAGGACCTCCTCCAGCTGACCAGTGAACGCAGTCTCGATCTATTCGACAGCCAAGGCCGACACGGGCTCCAACGGCTTTAAGCCCTTGCTCGGCCCGAAAAATTGAAGAAAAATGGGGGTCGAACCGCGGAGAATCGCCGAGATTCTTGCGCTGACTGGCGACAGCTTCCGACAATATCCCCGGAGTCCCCGGAGCGGGCGAAAAACCGCCGCGCAGCTGATTCGTTCCTACGAAACCGTGGATAATCTCCTGGCGCGGCTCTGAAACCGTGCAACCGGAGAAGTTGAGACAAAAGCTTCAGGCCGCCAAAGACCTCATTGAAGCGAATCGGCGAATGGTGGCTCTCGACGATGACCTTTCGCTGCCTGTGCTCTTTGGAGGAGTTGCGGATCTCGCCCCAATACGACCCGCTCCTCAAGGCTCTCTAAAGCCTGCGAATTCAACAGCCTGTTGAAAGAAATCGAAGCCGAAGCCAACCGGTCCCTGACCATCCAGCAGGGCGAATTGCTCCAACCGGTTCTCGAAATCGGGAAGACGGCGACATTTTTGTTCTTCCCTGGCTCGGAAATTGCTTGCAGAAGCACTCCGGTCCCTGATTTTGCTCTCGCAATGGCCGGAATGGAGCAAATTCAGGGGCTCTTTGCAGCAGACGCTGTCGCCTCCAGATGCAGCAGAGTTTGCATATTTTGCAGGCTCCGTTGATGGAGCTTCGGCAGCTGGTCACGGCGGAGTTGGAGGCAAATCCGGCCCTGGAGGAGGAACTGCGGGAAACGGTCGGGGACACCGAGGTGCGCGAACTGCAGGAGGCTGACCTGGCTGGATCAATGGAACGAGTATTACGCGCAACGGGCGACCTCGGAGCCGTGGACCGCGGACGCCCAGGCGCGGCGTCAGCATTTTTTTGATTCGCAGACGAAGTCCCCGACGTTGCAACAGCATTTGCTGGATCTGTCAACGGATCGGATATGACCAGTCGCCAACGGGGCATCGCGCTGGTAGTCGTTGGAAATATCGGACGAACAGGGCTATTTGCGTGAGACGGCAGCGGAGATTGCTTCTCAAGCGGGTTGCCTGAAGGAGAGGCGGAAGAAGTGATTGAACAAGTTCAGGGTTTTGACCCGGCGGGTGTGGCCGCCCGGGATCTTTCGGAGTGCCTTCCTCATTCAATTGCGCCGCAACGGCAGGCAGCGACACGCCTGGAAAGTAGGATCGTGCAGCACCATCTTGAGGAACTGAGCCGGAGGAAGCTCCCGGAGATCGCGCGGCAGTTCCACGTCTCGCTTCCCGACGTTCAGGAGGCGGCGGAAGCCATCGCTCGTCTGGAGCCGCGTCCGGGGCGGCCATTCTCGACGGAGGACGAGCAAGCGATTCTTCCTGACGTTCTCGTGGAGCGGGACGGCGACAGCTACACGGTTTCGCTGAACGACGACGAGATTCCCTCCCTGCGTATTGGCGATAGATACAAGGACATGCTTTCTCAATCGGCGAGCGATCGCGAGGTTCGCGACTACCTTCGCGAAAAGATTCGCGGCGGCAGGTTTTTCATCCGGTGTGTCCAGCAGCGGCAACACACGCTTTTGAACATCGCGCGCGAGATTGTCGAGCGACAGCGGGATTTCTTCGATCTTGGCCCGGCCCATTTGAGGCCGATGACGATGAGCAAAGTGGCCCAAGCCGTCGGCGTGCACGAGACGACGGTGAGCCGGGCGGTTCTCGGGAAAGTATATGGCCACGCCGCGGGGCTCTTTGAGCTGAAGTATTTCTTCACCTCCGGCTACACGACAAACGATGGCGAGTCGGTGAGCAACGAGAGCGTGCGCCGGGCCATCGCGGAGATCGTGCGCGGGGAAGACTCCCGGCATCCCCTGAGCGACCAGGGGGTCGTCGAGATGCTGGCCGAACGGGGGCTTCCCATCGCGCGTCGGACTGTCGCGAAGCTTACCGGAGCAACTCGGAATATTGCCCAGCCATTTCCGCAAGGCCTTCTAGGACGGTCGTCGTCCGAATCCGCGCGCTTGTCTCTCCGCATCGCGGGGAACGATATTGACGTCACCATGCTGCCTCTTGACGAACAGACCCTTCGTAACGCTCTTCGAGCGGTCAAGTATCCCGGTTTTTCGCGCCGACATTGTCTCGTTTGGCCTGGTCAAGGAAATCCACGTCCAGGATGAGACGCATGTTGTCGTCCAGCTTGTTTTGACCACCTCCGAGCCGGCGATCGCCAGGCAGATTCGCGACGAGGTGCGCGCGACTCTGGGCGCGCTGGAAGGCGTGCGGCACGTCGATGTCAAGGTCGATATTCAGTCGCCGGCCGCGAAGCCTGGAAGTCCTGGTCCGGCAAATCTTGAGGGCGTGGAGCACGTAATCGCCGTGGCCAGCGGCAAAGGAGGTGTCGGAAAGTCCACTGTGGCGGCAAATCTCGCCGTTGCGCTGGCGTCAACCGGCGCCGCTGTGGGTCTTTGCGATTGCGACCTCTACGGCCCAAGCATCGCCCCAATGTTTGGGAGCAACGAACGGCCAATGGCTGACGATCAAGATCGCATTCTTCCCATCGAGCGCGAAGGATTGAAACTCATGTCCATGGGTTTTTTGCCCGATGATGCCTCGCCTGCCGTTCTGCGCGGCCCGATGGTGACCCGCTATACCCAGCAATTTCTGCATCAGGTGGCCTGGGCTCCTCTCGACTATCTGGCCTCGATCTGCCGCCCGGCACCGGCGACATTCAACTTACCATCGTCCAGGCTGTCGCCTTGCATGGAGCCGTTATCGTCACGACTCCTCAAGAGGTTGCCCTTATCGACGCCCGCAAGGCGGTTTCGATGTTTCAGAAGACCAACGTTCCGGTCCTCGGGATCGTGGAAAACTTGAGTTACTTCTTGTGTCCAAGCGATGGGAGGCGCTACGAGATTTTCGGGGCCGGGGGCGGACAGCGCGAGGCGGCTAGGCTGCGTGTCCCTCCCGGGGCAGGTTCCCATCGACATCGCGTTGCGCGAATCGGGCGACGTGGGCCGGCCCTTGACGGCCAGTGATCCCAACGGAGTGATCGGCAAGGTTTTCAAAGAGATTGCCTACCGAATCGTCGCAGGCCCGCGGCCGGCGGATCAGGCTCGTATGTTTAATCGTAAGTAATGTGTAATAAGTGGCTTGTCGAATTCGAATTCTCGCCCGAGGCGGAAAATGCGTTTGACAGGGTAGCGAAATGGTTCCTTTATTACGAAACGATGAATCCCCAGAGGAACGAGGGCTTCGAACTCGTCAAGAACCTGTTCTGTACAAGGAATTTCTCGCTGAAAGAGAGGAAATTCTGCGACACAAATGGATTGAAAGCGAGAAAGCGGGCCATGACATCGGATTTGAGAGAGCGCTTTTGGATTGATTGTGAGCGCACCGTTCGGCGTGGAGGGACGAGCGGTCGAAGCAACAGAAAGCCGCGTAGAACCTCTCCAGCCTTTAAGGCGGCCCCGAGAGGTCGCGAAGGAGATGAATGGAACGGAGGAAACGCAGCTCGTGATGGACGCGGGGGCCATCCGCAAGGCCATTCGCCGGATCGCGCACGAGATCATCGAGCACAACTCTGACTTGTCGCGCCTTGTCGTGGCCGGCATTCCGACCCGCGGCGTCGAGATCGCCCGCCGAATCATCGAACATATCGAAGCGACCGAAGGAGTGCGGCCGGAGTTTGGCGTGGTCGATGTTTCCATGCACCGCGATGACATCTCCACGCGAGGAAGACCAACTCTGGTCGTCCCGACCCAACTTCCTCTTGAACTCGATGGAAGGACGATCGTGCTGGTTGCGACCGACGTGCTCTTCACCGGACGCAGTTGTCGCGCGGCGCTGGACGCCATTCTTTCGTTTGGGCGGCCCGCCAGGATTCAGTATGCGGTTCTTGTCGATCGCGGGCATCGCGAGTTGCCGATTCGCGCTGACTACGTCGGGAAAAATCTGCCCACGGCTCGCCAGAGCGAATCCGGGTGAGATTTGAGAAACTGGATGGAACCCCCGACAGCGTCACCGTGGTGAAACCCTCGTGAGCCGCTGGATACGCAAAGACCTGCTCGAGCTCGAGCGAGCTCAGCGGAGGACGAAATTTGGAACGTCCTGAAACGGCTCGCGCCTTCAAGGGCGTCGGCGAGCGAAGCCTTAAAAAGGTCCCCGCTCTTCGCGGCCGAACGTTGATAAACTTTTTTGTCGAGCCGAGCACGCGCACACCGCACCTCGTTCGAGCTGGCGGCGATGCGACTGAGTGCGGACGTCGTGAACATTTCCGCCGGGGCATCCAGCCTTCAAAAAGGCGAGAGTCTCAAGGATACCGCGCTCAATCTCCAAGCGTTGCGCGCGGACATCATCGTGCTGCGCCACGGTTCGGCGGGATCCTCCCGTTTTCTCGCGGAGCGCCTTGGGGCGAGCATCATTAACGCCGGCGATGGCGCCCACGAACATCCCACCCAGGGTTTGCTGGACACTTTTACCATTTTGGAGAGACGCGGCAAGATCGAAGGCCTCGACGTGGCGATAGTCGGAGACATTCTCTTTAGCCGGGTGGCCAGGTCGAACATTTGCGCGCTGACAAAACCTGGGCGCGAAGGTGACCGTCGTGGGGCCTTCAACGCTTGTTCCCGGGCCTTCGAGAAGCTCGGTGTGCGGGTGATTCACAGACTCGACGACGTCCTGAGTCGTGCGACGTGATCAATCTCCTCCGGATTCAACACGAACGCCAGCGCAAGGAGTATTTTCCGGGGCTGGGCGACATATCTCGCTCTTCGGCCTGACAAAAGCGCGAGCGGCTCGCCTCGCCGGATTGTCTGGTCATGCACCCTGGGCCCATCAACCGGGGTGGAGATCGACAGCGACGTGGCCGATGGAACGCGCAGCGTCATTCTTGAACAAGTCACCAATGGTCCCGCGGTGCGTATGGCCGTGCTTTATCTGTGCGCGGGCGGCGTCCGCCTCGATCATGGAAAGCGCTTCGAATCGCCAACGGAAGGATTATCGATCCCGCAGAACAAGCGAGACGAAGTGGCGGATCTTTGATCGCGGACGGAGTTTTCACCAACCAGCCGCGGGGCGAGGAATCGGAGGTGTGAGCAGCCTAGACGCCACGGGTCTCATCGTGGCCCCGGTTTGATTGATATGCACGTCCACTTTCGAGGATCCCGGCCAGTCGCAGAAAGAGACCATTGCGACTGGTCTCGCGTCGCCGCCGCTGGCGGCTTTCGAGTGTTGTGTGCATGCCCAATACCAGTCCGGTGGCAGACAATGCGGAACCATTGCCCTTATCCGGGAGAAAGCGCAATGCAACGCAGAGATCAATATCTTCACCGCGGGCGCCATTACGAAAGGGTCTCGCCGGAGAGGAGTTGGCGCCGATATGGGTCGATGTTTGCGGCCGGGATGATCGCCATAACGGACGATGGCCATTGCGTGCAGAATCACGAGGTCATGCGTCGCGCGGTCGAGTATGCCCGGATGTTTGAATCCCCGTGCTTGACCATTGCCAGGACTACTCGCTCGTTGGCAACGGGGTAATGCATGAGGGAGAGGAGCCTCCGGCTCGGTCTGCCGGGGTGGCCTAGGATCGGTGAGGAAATCATTGTCGCGAGGAATATCCTGCTTTCCGAGCTCTGCGATTCGCCGATTCATTGCCAACATATCAGCTCCGGCGGCAGTGTGCGCTTGCTCAGGAGGCGAAGTCGCGAGGAATGAAGGTTTCGGGCGAAGTTTGCCCACATCACATCGCGCTGACGGATGAATGCCTTCGAGGTTTGACAGCAACTACAAGGTCAACTCCGCCCCTGCGCTCCGCGAGCGATATCGAGGAAATCGTTGAAGGCCTTGCGGACGGCACGTCGAGATCTCTGCAGCGACCACGCGCCGCATGCCTTATATGAAAAGGAAGTCGAGCTGGATCAGGCGCCCTTCGGAATCGCGGGCTCGAAACGGAGTTCGGTCTTTTCTGCGATATCCTCGTCCACAAGAAGAAAGCGGTTCCTCTTGATCGTCTCATCGAGATGTTGACGGTAAATCCTGCCCGCTTGCTGTCTCTGGATCGCGGAACCCTCTCAGCCGGTGCGCCGGCGGACGTGGCCCTGATTGATCCCAATTTGGAATGGAGATTCGACAAGGAAAATCCGAATCGCTTTCGCGAAACACCCCGTTTCACGGTGCGGAGCTCAAGGGCGCGTCGTGCGAACGCGATTGTCACCGGGAAAACGGTATGGGCTCGAGGTTTGACCGCCCATGCACTCCCGGCCACGGACCCGTCCTCCAAAGCGAGAGCGGGAACCCTGCGGACGCGTCGCGGTCTTGTTGAGACGCCCGTGTTCATGCCCGTTGGCACGCAAGGCTCCGTCAAGGCTGTGCCGCCCGCGGAGCTTTACGAACTTGGAGCTCAAATTGTCCTCGGAAATACCTACCATCTCCATGTCCGGCCGGGAGAGAAGTGATCGCCCGGCAAGGTGGGCTGCACAAATTCATGGGATTGCGCTTCCGATTCTCACTGACAGCGGAGGATTTCAGGTCTTCTCCCGGCCAAGCTGCGAAAAATCACTGAAGAGGGGGCGCACTTCCAGAATCATTTGGATGGAACTTCCACCTTTATTGGGCCGAGCGCTCGATGGAAATTCAACAGGCCTTGGGTTCGGATATCGTCATGACTTTTGACGAGTGTCCTCCGTATCCATGTTCCCGCGAGGATGCCTGCCGTAGCCTGAACTCACCACGCTGGGCGGCGCGATGCAAAGCCTGGTGGCAGCGCAAGGACAACGACGAACGGCCGCTGCTGTTTGGGATCGTTCAGGGCTCCTCCTATCCCGATCTCCGCGAACGCAGCGCCCGCGGGTTGGTGCAGATTAGTTTCGATGGCTACGCCATCGGCGGTGTGAGCGTGGGAGAACCGGAACTCGAAATGATGAAGGCCGTCGAAAACGCAGAAACATTTCTTTCCGCCGGACCGCGCACGCTACGCCATGGGGCTGGGCACACCGCCCCAAATGATCGAGATGTATCGCCCGCGGGTGGATATGTTTGATTGCGTGCTGCCGACGCGCATTGCGCGCAATGGGACGGCCTTCACCCGATACGGCACCCTGCCGCTAAAGAACGCCGCCTTTATCGAAGACTCCGGAGCCGATCGAAGAAAATTGCGAATGTTACTGCTGCAGGAACTTTTCTCGTGCCTACCTCCGGCACTTGATCAAAGCGGAGGAGATTCTGGTCTCCGGCTGGTGACCCTGCACAACCTGCACTTCTATTTGCGGCTGATGCGTGTCGCGAGAACTGCGATCCTGCAGGGGCGCTTTGCGGAATTCCGCGAACAATTCGTCGCCAACTACCGGTCGAACGGGCTTGAAGCAGCCGTTCCGCAGGACCCTACCGACGGCGAAGTCCCTGGGGACTCTTCACCAGGGATCGCGCTGATACTCGCGCACGTAGTTGAAGCGAGTTTCGAAATCCGGAGCTCCGGCGGAAATTCCTGATATCCCGAGTTGATCCACGGATGTCGCTGCGATACGGCGGACGATAGGGCCTTTGACGGTCGGGGAACGGAAAGGTGGCGATCTCGTAGATCCCATAACCCAATCGGGCAAAGGAGCGCCCAATTCCCCGGACGATGCCGTAACTCGCACGCCGCAGCATTTCCTCGTCATAATTGACCGCCGCCATCGAATCGAACAGCTCCGAAGTGACCCCACAGCACGTTGCCTAAGCCCCGTCCCAGCTTTCGCGTGGGACCGTAGTCGGAGCCGGGTGGCTGTTGAATGTCCGCAAAGGCCGTTGCGGCAACCACAGCAGCGGCAAGAAAAACGCAGCAGCTTTCAGCATAAGCAATTCTCTTACCGGAGAACTTCCTCAGCAGGCAAGAAAAAAGCCCGCTAATCCATTAGCTGTGAAACATGAGATTTGACCGCCTTGCCGAGCCCCGCAAGGTTATAACCTCCTTCCAAAAGCGACAGCACCTTGCCGCCGCAGGAATCCGCCGCAAAATCCAGAAGGATTCGTGTAAGGTCGGCAAAATCTTGGTCTGTAAGCCGAAACTGCCCCAACGGATCGCCCGCGCGAGAATCCAAAACCCGCCGAGATCAGGAGCAGTTGAGGACGGTAGCTCCTCAGGGCCGGAATAAGCCCTGCTGTAGGCGTCAAGAACTTCCTCGTGCCGAGCCCGCCGGAAGTGGCAATTGATCGTCAACCCCGCAGCCGCGCCTTGCCCCGTCTCACGCAAGGCTCGGTCCCCGGCAATACGCAGGGGCCATTGATGGTCGCGAGAAAAAAGAACCGAAATCGTCCGGAATAAAAGATCTCCTCCAGTCCCGTTGCCGTGATGGATCGTCTTCCAATCGACGATCGCCAACACGCTTCGACGCCATGCCGCTTCTGGGGCAGCGTGGCGGGCGGCGATCGCAACGTTGTTGAATAACATGCAAGATCCCGGCTGCGGCGCCGCCGGGCGGGCATGATGGCCGGGCGGCCCCATCACCGCGGCAGAGTGCCATTTTTTTTGCACTCGGCCCGTCAGAACGGCGCGCAGTCCACTGGGGTCGATGATCGCCACCCACCGCCCGCGGTAGTTGCAGACTTTCCTCCAGACTTCTTTTGAGACGCCGACGCCGCCGGCCGCCATGATTGGTCAAAAAGCGCCGGACCTCGATAAGTTTCTCGAGAACACTCCCACATAGCGCGGATCGTGTCAGACAGCGCCAGGTCGTCAGAGCTTTGCTCTTCGCTAGACGAAAGAGGTGGGTGACCTCCAGAAACTCGAGGCTTTGGCGATGACCTCCAGCCTCCATGCATTCGCGGGTGCCCTCGGGTTCGCAGACACGGCGCTTCGCGAACCAATCGTCGAGAAGAAGCGCCAGTTCGTGCCACGAAATCCAAACATCTCACTCTTGCCTCCTGCGAGAGCTCCATTCAAATCCCGGACAGTCTCCGGAAAATCTCCCGCCATTGTCTGCCGATTGGCTTTGGTGGATTGTCGACGACGCAATCGGCAAAAAGCTTGGTATTCGGAACGATCACTTGGTCCCCACTTGGTTCTATCTTTGGGAGAGGAACCCGAGTGTCTTAGAGCGCTCGCCAGGCGAGCGAAAAGCGGGCGGCTCACATCTGAGCGTCCGCCGTTGGCGCCCGCTGCGTGCGTGAGTAGGCGCGTTCCCGGATGCGGTGGATCGAACACCGGCCTCCCGGCGCGAGAGAATGCGGGCGATTTTTCGGCCAGGTATGATTCTGGTCGAGTCACAGGTTCGATGCGCACAACGAAGTCGTGGCGACTCACAATAAAATGCACCGAGCTATCCGAAAGAAACGAGAGAATGCGGCCGTCAGTGAGATAAAAACCCCGCGCGCCAAACCTGAGAAGCGCTGCGCGGCAATAGCTGGCGCAGGTGGGCCTCAAAATCCACGCCGATGCTGCCAATTTTGCGCGTGACTGGCGAGATAGAGGCGGTGTCCACTTCCGCTTTTTGACCGATCGGCCAATTCTAAGGACCGCACAGCTCAGAGGTATCGCGAATGTTCGGAAACATGAATTGTTTCTGACGATGTCCCGCTTCCACAAGGCCTGATACGGAACGGCGGGAAAACTCCGCCTGGATCGGTCCATTCGGTCTCCCATCGGCGTCGGCCAGCTGTCGCTGTGCCAGAAGATTTTCTTCTGCCAATGTGGGCACTCTCTGTTCGTCTGAAAGGGACGCGCCGCTCGGTTCGCGCCGCGCGATTTATTGATCGTGTGAAATCAGTTGAAGGACGAAGAGGAAGCCTGGTGGATCGTAAACCACCACGATAAACGGCTAGAAGCCAGAAACAACCAACTTTTTGGGGCTTCGAAACCGACTCGCGTCTTTACGCGCGCCACGCCAAAGACGAGTTAGCGGCGACGGGCGCGCGGAAAGAAAAACTTGGGCCACGTATCGGCCCAGCGACATCGTCTTTTCATCAGCGGATGGCTCGCGAGCGAAGAGGGTGGGATGTCCCTAATGCTAGCGGCTTGACAAACGCCGGGCTTATTTCCACCCGCGCCCCGAGCGGGACGATCGCCTGGAAGCGTCAACGGAATATACGCCGGGATAGTCCTTCGCCTCAATGGCTTCAAACGGCACCTGCTCATTAACCGTCGCTCAACTTTTTTGATTGACGCCAGCACAGCTACAATACGACAGGCGTCGCGCTGCCGCACTGCTTCGTGAGCGGTGAACCGCAACCGCTAAAAGCAGTTGTGCAAACTTGAAAACTTAAGAAAGCTCGGCGATGTCTTTTTCTTTAGCGATCTGAAGAGCGAGCAGGAACGGCGGGCCATCCAAGACGACTTCAAGCCAAGGGCATTGCTCTCCTTGACAAGCATCTTGTCGAAAAACGCGCATCGAGGATTGCTCGCGACATTTTTCTTTTTGCACGACGGTGTTTCTGATCGTGTCGTTGAGGCCGATTGTAGCCGAAGTTCCGGCGAATCTTGTCGACGCATACGGCAACTTATTTGATATTGGAGTGGCAATTTCCATCGGTGCCGAAAGCGTTCGCGGTTCAGGCATTCATCAGCGCAGCTTGTCATGAAAGCTTTCAATGTGCCCGTTTTCCCAAGGGCTCCCCGGCTTGATGTAGAGCGTCTTGATCTCCGGAAAGGCATTTCTGATGAGCAACATCGACGACTCGTTACCGCCTCATGACGGAGCTTGTCCTTTTCCACGATCTTGGGCCTCGGCAGCGGCGGTGACGACTCCGCTCTCCGGGCATTTGGGGCGGAAGTATCCGAAGTTTTGTGTCTTGAGTCGGTTTGTTTTTTCTTCGCCTCGGCTCCGATTTCGCCAGGGCGCGGTAGCGCCCAGTGGTTCCCACCGAGCCGCGGTGGCGGGGGCGCGAAGCCCCCATTCTAAAAACGTAAGCTCTCACTTATTAAATCTCTCCCCGCATTGAATCGGCGAGAATTGGCTGGCGGCCATCCTCCAAGTCAACGGTGGGTTTTTCCACGACTTGGTGATGCTTCGCAAGGCCAGAAAATGAGCTTAGTGGCCGCCTCGTCGCTCGGAAGCGCAAATGGATCGTCGCGCCGGTGTCTTCAACCTGTCGTCGCGACGTCCGAATGTCCAGTGAAGGGGACTCTTCCTCGGTTCTTAAGCACCTTGGCGCAGCTGCATATGCAAACTTTCAATCGCATTGGGGTGGTGTAGATGATCTTTCGCACCTCCGGCGGATATCCGTAAAAGGGGAAATGATCTGTTGCCAATTTCGGCGAGCAATACGTAACTGAACGTGAAGTACATC